>Ga0126379_10000455_pt1 | contig 22556 bp, 21 predicted proteins | sample PanSoiMetPlot_24_FD_92640 | JGI IMG/M metagenome (GOLD analysis project Ga0126379, IMG submission 92640) | Tropical forest soil microbial communities from Panama - MetaG Plot_24 | ecosystem: Environmental > Terrestrial > Soil > Tropical forest > Bulk soil | place: Panama | collected 2016-02-17
AAGCTGACCAGCCAAATGTCCTCGCGCACTTCTTGTTGGCCAGCAAAGACCTGACTGAAATTGATTTTCTTCTTGCCCAGACAGATACGCCCGCAACGGGTGACCACGACAGTTTTATCGTGCAGGGGATAGTCGATGTCCGGCAAGCCGGAGTAGGGACGCGGGGAAGGTTGGTAGACCGCGGGACACTTCATGTCCAGAACTTCCTGCGGGCGTTCGTTGTTACTCCTCAGATCATTTGGCATCTGTTGTGGCAACGCAAGCGCTACACGAAGTTGCCAATGGACAAGCTTTACGTTTTTGGCAGGCCGCAGGACTGTTCCTACTCGTTGCCTGACCCTGATTCAATCGTAGCGAGGCGACATCACCTTCGAATCTGGAAACAGATCGTGACATGGATGGCATCCCCTTTGGGTGGGGCCGGCAACATATGACGTGGCGATTGAGTTTGTGAAGCATAAGTTTCGGCTCGTTCACAAAATCGACTCCAATGTTGATGAGGAGCGCGAGATGTCGCCGGGAATCTAGCGGAGACATGGCAACTCACTCGCGAGCAATACCTGCGTCGCGCTGAGCCCGTATGCCACGCAGCGCCACGGGACAGCAATATTATTCCGACAGCAGAATGTTTTTCCCGGAGTTAAATCAGGGAGCCGTCTTAAAAGCCGGAGCAACGGAAGTTACAGCTAAGTTGCAGTGAACCGGAGCAGAAAGTTTGCTGCCCTCGTGGCACGCTTGGGGATACCCCTCCTTTGGTGTGGCTTGCTGTATTGCAAGTCGTCGGAATTCATACACCAAAGAATTATCCCAGTCGACCGTTTAAGCGTTGCCGCACTATGTTCAACTGACGGAGGCTCGGATGCAAACCGAAGTGTCCGGTCCCCGGCAATTCCTGTGTCAAACTGGACTGAGGCGGCGCAGCGAAAGCTACGGCGACTGCCACCGGGAGACTTCCGCCACTGCGCCTGTTCTGGTCTCCACCCATCTTGCTCCCAATATTCCATCCTCCCACCCAGAGTTAAATCACTACAAAGTGAACGGCTTCAATGATACTCGCGTACAACTCTAGCTCTTGACTTTCTTGGATCAATGGGTTGTTGAGGGCTCGTCGGTTATATTATTTATTCTTATGCTAAAACGACTTCGTTCAGGTCTGAAGAAGAATCCGCGTATTTCCAGATTGCGGCTCTCCATTGCCGAGAAATTTCTTCCCGCCGACTACTACGTGCAACTCCGGCCGCCCTATGCAACTCCCACATGGGAAGTTGACCGTCGCCACTACGATGAAAAACATGACTGGGACAACTTTCGGGATGGCAATCGCGTCCTGCAGGCATACGTTATTCCGGATCGCGTCAAGAGATGTGCTTCCGGTGACTATGCCGAACTTGGAACCTACCCGGGGCAACTACGCCCGCATCATCTATTCTCAAATGGTAGAAGGCGCTAGCCTGTACTGTTTCGATACCTTCACGGGTTTTCCTGAAATCTCAGTGCAAAAGGAACTCGGAACCACCGGCCATGCCGTGTCTGTCGGCACGTTTTCCGACACTTCTCAGGCGAAAGTGGAACACGCGATTGCTGGGCGCACTTCACCACCGTGCCTGGTCTTGCGCGCCGGTGAATTCCCAGCAACCTTCATGGGCCTCGAAGACCGGCAGTGGCGCTTCGTCTTGCTCGACGCCGACCTCTACGCGCCCATCAAAGCTGGCCTGGAGACGTTCTGGCCAAGGCTCGTGCCAGGAGGCTTTATCCTCTGTCATGATTGTCTTTCCGGCTATCCCGGCGTTCGCAAAGCCGTAGACGAGTTCTTCGATCCCTTGGGCATCGTGCCAGTTCCCTGGCCTGATCGTGTAGGTCCGGCTGTAGTTGGCAAATCCTGGAACGCAATCTCAAATCCCTGAGCGAAGACGTATTGCAGGGCGATGATAAATACAAAATCGTACTTTGGCAGCCTAGTGTCGTCCATCTCAAGGCCGTAAAGCAAAGGCATGAAAAAGAATACGTCTTCCCCGCTGCCCTCGGTGGGAATCTCGAGCTTTGCGACGGAGTCTGCACAGAGTATGAAAACGGCTTGCAAAATTCGAGGCATCACTCGCCAAGGAACTTGTTCCCATTTCGACCGCTGCTGAAAATGCCCGACCGATACGGTGACGTACCTGCTGGAGAAGCCGTAGCTAAGACAAAGGAAGGAGTACTGTAAGTCGAGTCCCCACGGGCCTACCATCGTTCCCAATAGCTTAGAGAGTCTTCTTCAGAATCCCAAAAAGACTTCACCGGTAATATTCTTCACCTGTAGATGGGTGTGGTGGGTTCTCGTTGACTTGCCTTCTGGCTCGCGACGCGGCAGGCTTCGCGTGCAACCTCGATGAATTACAACCGAGCAACGAACTGAGAAACATTCGATCTGCAACGGGTATAAAGTTGAGGTTTGAGAGAGGCCCTTCGCCAATTTCAATGAGTGAGCGCACTAACAATTCGTCATCGCCTGTATACGATAGGGCGTTGCTCTTGTACGGCTCCAAACGCAATGAAATACTGACTCTTGCGGAAATTGAGCAGTACGGACTCGATAGCTTCGGCGACGCCGACTACGTCAGCATCTACGGGATGCCGCCGCGCGAATGGTACCGCCACGGTATCCGTCTGCTCGGCCGCACGGCGGTAGAGTGCACCCGAGACAAGTTCGGCAAGCGTATTGGTCTCGATGTTGCCTCAGTAGCCGCCCGTATGCCATCGAATCAATGGGTGGTAATCGATCCGTTCGCTGGTTCTTGCAATACGCTGTTTTGGATTTTGCGCCAGCTACCAGATTCAGAGGGCATCGCCTTCGAATCCGACCGGCAGGTCTTCGAACTCACGTATCGCAACCTCGCGGCCCTTGATCAAAGGATCGAACTTGTCCATGGCGATTACGTGAGGCTGCTTCAGGAGCGCTGCGTGCCGGAGGATCGAAGCATCGTCGCCTTCGTCGCACCTCCGTGGGGCACCGCCCTAGATGAAGTGCAAGGCTTGGATCTTCGCCGCACCACACCTCCAATCAGCGAGGTTATCGAGCAAATTGCGTGCCAATTCCCGAAGCATAACATCCTCCTCGCGACGCAGGTTTACGAGAAGGTTGGCATTTCTTCCCTAACCGAAGTTCAAACGACGCTCGATTGGACCGAACTGCGCATCTACGATAGCAACGAGAAAGGCCGGAACCACGGCATTCTTCTGGGAACAAAACGTTGGGCACCTCGGTAAAAGTACACACGCAAAATTTTCTACCCAGCCCAAGCCACTTGTGTTGTCCTACAAAGTGGACGGCAAGTTGTCCAGGCTGGGCTCGACCGATGTGGCTGGTCGAGTTGTAACCGGCCGCGCGACCGACAGTGCTCGGCGGTGAAGCCAGCAAATCGGCGAACACGGCGCCAGGCTTGCGGCTCAACGGAACGTATTCCCTTGCGGGAGGACTGAAAATAGAATTTCGCCACGACTCCGCAACGCTGGAATGTGGTGCAGCACTGAGCTCCGAAGGCTATGGCGTGGTGCCTGAAGGTGGCCAGTTGGTGGTCAAATTCCGACATAGCGCCGGGCCGCTTTCGCTTGTCCTGCAACCCAATGGAACTCTTAACGGCACCGGTTCGGTAGATAACCGACAGTTAAGGCCATCTAGAGGCCTAGTTCGCTCCAGGACTCAGATAAATTGCCGGGACGTTCTGCTGAATCAGACTGTTGAGCGCTACCAGGTCGCTGGAACGAATCTCTTTCCACTTGGCAATCAGTGGCGCGGCCCGCTGGCTTAACTCCTCGAACACCGAGTTTTGCTGCTGCGTCGGCGCGTCGTCTGCTTCCACACTGAACACCAGGTAATGGAGCTGCTCGTCGACCATGTTGGGATAATTCAGATTCGCCTCCGAACTCTTCGCATTCACCTGCAGTAACTGCTTTTCGATCGGCGTCATTCTCTGGTCCAGCGATTCGGCTGCGTCGGAGACGGATTTGTATCGTGGGTCTTCCAGGCGAGACCGCAAGCCACGTAACTGGACGCGTGTTTCGCGAATCTCCTGGATGGTCTCGTGGATACTGCTGAGCGTATCCCGAATCTTGAGTTCCAGTTCGAATTCTTTTGCCATGTCCGCGGCCGAAACGCTCACCCGTGGATCCATCTTCAACTGCAGCGGAACCGTAAGACTCTTGCCGTCCGCGGAAAGCTTCACCCGATAGTCTCCCGGCGGGGCCATAGGTCCGCGCGAACGGAATTCTCCCAGAACTTCGCCGGGTAACTTGTGCGGACCGTCGTAGCGCAAGTCCCAGGTGAAGCGGTTGAAGCCAGGGCCGACCGGGATCACCTCTTGGAGAGGCTGGAGATCCGGCCATTCCGGGGGCGTCTCCGATTGTTTCTTCTCGGCACTAGAATAGCGGCGAATCACGGCCCCTTTGTCGTTGAGGATTTCGAGTGTGACTTCGCCTTGGGGAGCGCTCTTGAAGAAATAGGTGACAATTGCTCCGTTGGGCGGGTTCTCGCCAACCGGACGGCGTCGTTCGAACTGATCGGGAAAGTGCACGCGGTAAGTTGGGGCCGTGTTGAGTAGCAGCATTTCCCCTTCCGGCGAATGTCCCGCCAACTGTCTCAGCGGCGAAATATCATCGAGGATCCAGAAGGAACGACCGTGGGTAGCGACCACCAGATCGTTGTTCTTTATAACGAGATCATGGACGGGCGAGACCGGCAGGTTCAACTGCAGGGGCTGCCAATCCGCACCAGCGTCGTAGGAAATGAACACGCCGGTTTCGGTGCCAGCGTAAAGAATGCCGGGTTTCATGGGGTCTTCCCGGACGACGTGCACATATGCGCCATCAGGGATGCCTTTGGTGACCTTCAGCCAGGTTTTTCCGAAATCGCTGGTCTTATATATATATGGTTTGAGATCGTCGAGCTTGTGGCAATCGACGGCCGCGAAAGCAGACGCAGCGTCATACGGAGAGGCCTCGATCATGCTGACCAGGCTCCACTCGGGCAAGGCTTTGGGCGTAACGTTTTGCCAACTCTGGCCTCCATTTTGCGAGAGTTGAATCAGTCCATCATCTGTTCCCACCCAGAGTAAATCCTTCTGTTTAGGAGATTCGGCTATCGTGAACACGGTGTCGTAAAACTCGACACTGGTGTTGTCTTTTGTGATTGGTCCCCCCGACGACTCCTGCTTGCCTTTGTCGTTGCGAGTCAGGTCAGGACTAATTGTGCTCCAGCTTCGGCCATGATCTGCGCTCTTAAACACCATCTCGGCAGACGTATAGAGTACGTCCGCGTTGTGAGGGGAGATCACGATCGGCTGCGTCCAACCAAGACGAAACTTCATGTCTTTGGCGCCGTAGCCCGAGTAATCGACCGGCCAAACAGTGACGTCTTGTGCCTGCATGGTGCGCTTATCCCAACGTGTCACAACTCCATTCCCCGAACCGGCATACACAACATTAAAATCTCGCGGGTCGGGTACGACGTAACCGCTCTCACCTCCCCCAACCTCGTACCAGTGTTGGCGCCCGATGTACCCATCGTCGGTGCGGCTCGCAATGGCGACGGTGCTGTTGTCCTGCTGCGCGCCGTAGACGTAATAGAGAAATTGGTTGTCAGCAGCAACGTGATAGAACTGTGCGGTCGGCTGATTTTCCTGGGTCGTCCAGGTCTTCCCGCCATCAACCGTGATCGTGGCCCCTCCGTCGTTGCCGTTGATCATGCGCTGCGGATCATTTGGATCGATCCACAATCCGTGATGATCACCATGTGGCGCAGGCAATAGCGCCAGTGTCTTGCCAGCGTCTTGCGATCGAAACATGCCGGTATTGAGCATATAAACGGTATCCACGCTCTTGGGATCGGCAAAGATGTGGGTGAAGTACCAGGCGCGTTGCGTAAGCCGCTGGTCATCGTTGACTTTCGTCCAGTTCTCGCCGCCATCATCGGAGCGATAGAGGCCACTGGCGTCCTTGGCTTCGATCAAGCTGTAGACGCGGTTCGAGTCCGCTCCGGAAACAGAGATGCCGATCCGTCCGAGTAAGGAATTTGGCAGACCTTTACCTTCTAAATGCTTCCATGTCGTGCCAGCATCCGTGGATTGATAGAGTCCGCTGCCCGGGCCGCCGCTCTCCAGGCTCCAAGGTGTGCGCTGCACTTGGTACAACGCCGCGAACAGTACATTCGGATTATGTGGATCCATAGCGATATCGATCGCGCCTGTATGGCTATCTTTGAAAAGCACTCTTTCCCAGGTTTTTCCCCCATTGAGACTGCGATAGATGCCGCGTTCATCGTTTGGTCCATAGGCATGGCCCAGCGCAGCTACGAAGACGATATCCGGATTGCGGGGATGAACGAGTACGCTCGCAATATGTTGTGAGTCTGTCAGACCGATGTTGAACCAGGTCCGGCCCCCATCCGTGCTCTTATACACTCCGTTCCCATAGGAAATGTTGCCGCGAATGCAGGCCTCCCCTGTGCCCACATAGATGACGTTGGGATTTGAATCAGCTACCGCGATTGCTCCGATTGACGCAATCGATTGCTTGTCAAATAAAGGCGTCCAACTCAAACCGGCATTCGTGGTACGCCACACGCCTCCGGCCACGCCACCGAAGTAAAAGATATTCGGATCGGTCGGAACCCCGGTTACGGCCAGCACACGGCCACCGCGGTAAGGACCGATCGAACGCCACTTCACCCCCTTTTCTAAACTTTCGCTGAATTGATCGGGAGGCTGCGCGACGATGGGAGGCAGCAGCGGGAAGATGAAACCCATCGCGAATGCTGCTTGCAGAAAGCGATTCATAGAGTCTCCAGGAACCGTTAGCTGAGGCGCTCATACTATTACTGGGTGGGCTTAGAAGTACAGAGTGGCAATGGCGCTGCTGGGCAGTTTTGTATGTTCGCGAGCAAATCGCTTCGCCGCTGATACCTGTGGGCGCCACCGATGCAAGTTTTCGCTTTGACGGCAGCTAGAAAGTCGGACGGGACAGACTCCTTGCCGGTCGAGTTGGGAGAATATCCCAAGCCGTAAGGGTCACAATCAGACCCTCCTTTGGAAACACCTGCAGGTTTTGCCCGCCGAATCCGCGGCATATCCAGACGTACTCTGTGGAATTCGGCAGTTTGGACAACCACCACTTGAAGCCATACTTAAACTGCAGCTCGTCGGTTTGGAGGTAGGGCGTCACAGACTCTTTCACCCATTCGCTCGAGACGATCCGCTGGCCGTCCCACAGGCCATCGTGCAGATACAAGTAACCGATCTTCGCCAGGTCGCTGTCGTTCAGATACAAGCCGCCTTCCGTGTCCACGATCTCCTGACCGGTTTCTTTCTGAAAGATATGGGCGAGCAGTTCCGTAGCGCCGCTGCTGTGGTCCCAGACCTTGCCGGGTTCGACGGCCATAGGCTTGTCGATCGAGTACTGCACCCAGTCATCAGTCGCTTCCATCAAGCTGGAATCGCTACGAGGGTCGTATAACCGAAGTGACCGTCTTGCTGACCGATTGCATCGTATACAGATCCGTGTGGTGATAATAGAGGTGCCACTCAGGATCGAACTAGTTGTACCGCCCCGTAAGGCGAGCGTTGAGCGGCCCTCTTTTCCCGGCTTCCTTGCCGAATATCTTTGCGTAGTCGTGCGGGTAGGTCCGCTCGAAAACCTTCTTGCCACAGCGGAAGACCGCAGTGCTGTCCATCATCTGCGAATATTTTCCCTCGGCTATAGTCTTGTCCAGCCTGAGAACCTGCTCATCCAGCCCAACACTGCCCGGGCTGGCGGTAGCCCAACCTTTGGTTGGCCAGAGGGTTTCACCCGCAGGCGGCGTCGCTGTCTTTCCGCCGAAGAGCAGTGCCGTTGAAGCCAGAACGGTGGTTCCCGCAACGGCAACAAGCATGCCGCGTTTTTTCATGGTGGCTCCGGATTGTGTTCTGTAAAGGCTGGAGCGCAATAGCACAAAGTATAGGGATGACCACGGCTGTGTTGCCTTGGGGCGGAGACGAACGGCTCTAGGCGCAGCGGCGCTGATTCGATAGCAGGTTGTAACTGAGAGACGACAGGCTCAATTTCAGTGCTCGGAGGGAAGCTTTTCCTTTGAGTCTCGGCCATCCTTTTTGTTCTCAGTGGAGAAGTTTTGTCTAAAGAGCTTGGCCGCCTTCATGACAGTATGCCGCGCGTAATAGAGTGGGTCGCTTTTGTAGGTCGCTCGGTACTGAGCAATCCGGCGGATGACTTCTTCGGGCGTTTCGCCACGAGCGAGTGCGCGCTTCGCAAAAGCCCAGTCGTATTCGGACTGGCTCAGGTTGACCCGCGAAGAACCGGCCCGCTTGGCGCGCTCGTAATCGTTGTAGCGCGGCTGGTCCTGAGAGTCGATGTCTAATTTGAAGTCACCTAGGCCATAGGTCTGCGCGCATTCTTTGCGAACCTCGACAAAGAAATTCGTTTCATATTTCTTGTTGGCAAAACCAGGCAGACGCAATACGCGCGTCGCGTCGGTGGCAGCGGGATCTCCGCCGCACTCCCGGGCCATCGCGTGGAGAAGGGCTTCCGCCTTATGAAGACCTATTCCTTCGACCTTCCAGACGATCTGGAATTTCCTCGGTGAACTGGTGAGGATGTAGTTCGGTTTCGGCACCGCATCCGAGTTTTCAACAGCGTTCAGAGCCTCCAGCCCTCCGTGATCCAGATCGAGGTACACGTGCCGGATTAATTTAATGTCTTTCTTCGTTCGGGTTAAGGCATGTTTTCGCAGCGGGTTCATCCCTATATAAATGTCTGACCCGGTCACGTTTTTATAGCGCAGCCACGCCTGAAACTCGGGACTCGACGCTTTCAGTGCGCTGGTGATGCGCTGGAGGATTTCGCCGAGGTCGCGATTTAGCACCAGCATCGCGATCCGGTCAATTGGCTCGAAGTTGTCAAGAATGTACTCCGAAGCGGACGGAAAGGATGAACCTGAGTTCTTCTCGATCGTCATAGCAGCTTCTGACTGTGAAAAATGAAGCTGTAGTTAGTGTTCGTCGTACGGATCATAATCTTGGATTTTCGACAGCTCCTGCTAAACGAGCCATCTTTTACCTAGCGTCTGTGCATCTTGGATCAATCGTGGACGGTTCATGCCTCCCTGGATTCGACGCTTCGCTTCGACGTCATAGTTGGGAACATGTGCCCCTTATTCGAGGTCAGTCTTGCTCCCGATCTGGACCAATTCGGCTCTGGGACTATGCCGCGGCTGCTCAAGGTTCACCCTCTTGCCCTTTGAATAGATTTCCTGACGACCCCGCGTTCTGAACCATTGCGCCAACGCCGTCTGGCTTTGATGCTCCACGACCTTTCGCCAACCGCCGCCGTTGTAAGCACAGAAACTAATTTCACCCTCTCGGGTGGCAACCGGAGTTGACGAGCTGGCCAGCGCCGCGAAGTCATAATTGAAGGCGTCTTGAAACCACATGGCGCCTGACGCCATGATTCTCCAGCGGCTGTGATAGGAATGGGCTTTCTCGGACCAATCGTCGCCGTTACCGGCAACCCGGTAGAAGCAATCTTCAACTAACCCGCGAAACTGCTCAGGACCGAAACCAGTGGGAGCCTTCCTAGAATCGAAATTGCGGAGTAAGGAAAGCGTGGCAAGGGCCTTAGTTGCTTTGGGCCCCCTCGCTGAATCCGTGATTTCCACAAGATCCCGTGTGAATTGCTCGAAGTTGAAGAAGACCGGAATCGGGACGATCTCCTTATTCTGTGTGTCTACAAGCAAGGGGCTGAATATCCCGTGGTCAGGATGGCTATCCACGAAGAGGCTACCCAATTCCGCCCAAGGGTTTAGAACATCGCACAGGTGGGCGAAAATTCCGTAGGTCGAGACAGGGAACCAGTCGCGCAAGGGCTGCCAGTCAAAGGCACTTTGCTCCTGCAGATCGTACGCGAGTTGCGAAAGTGGGTACCGGCGAGCATATCGCGCTTCCGTGGAGATGTTCTCGTCCCTACCGGTGAACATCACGGGCTGAAACAGGAGCCCGTGGATTTTGTCTATATTCTGAACCGCGAAGCGTACCAGCTCGCCTATCCCGTCGTTGTTGAGGCCGTTCACCACGGTAACCTGGAGGGTCGTGCGCATTCCAGACGCGGCAATGTTCTCTAGTGCCTTGAGCTTCACTTCCATGTAATTTCCCAAGCCGCGGTGCTTGTTCTTCTCGTCGGAGACCCCATCGCATTGCAGATAAACGGCGTGCAGACCGGCTGTTTTGGCTTGGACGGCAAAGTCTAGGCTCTCGGCAAAGCGCAAACCATTCGTGGCAACGTGGAGGCGGTGGAAACCCATGCTTTTCGCGTATCGAAGAGCCTCAAAGAAAATAGGGGAAAGCGTAGGCTCCCCACCGGAGAAGAGCACGTTGATTTCGCGCTGGGGTCTAAAAGAAGCAGCGTTGCAGAAGAGCGTCTTTACCTGGTCTACGCTCAATTCATGGACGTAGCTGGCAGCGTTCGCATCCATAAAACACGGAGAACACATCATGTTACAGCGATTGGTAAGATCCACGATCAGGTGTGATCCGCGGCCTGAAGTGATGCTGTTTGGCCCGTGATTGTGCACGCGGTCGTCACCGACACATTCGAAATCCTTACCGAACGCAAGGCCTTCCATCTTTCGAAAGAAATCGGGGTGATTGGAAAGCGTGTCCTCGAACGGCCCATGCCTCTGGCACCACTTCCGCATAAGGATACGGTTTCCGTCCTCAACGATCTCCGCGTCAATGATCCCCGGGTGATCGCGAAAATCAGCAACGTTGCGCTCGCCGCGAAGGAATGCTTTTACGGCTTCACGATTGCAGTCAGGGCATAGAGAGGACGTTCTCCTCGGGACACCCGTCTCCATCTGCGTTCGTTGTTTTCGCTTCAGAAGAGGCCCAGGAGCCCATCTTGGGCTAGGTAGTTCCCCTTCTGGTAGCACAGTATTAATCGGTCGGAGTAGTTTCCAAACAACCCTCCCGGCTGCACAAACTGAATCCATCTTTGAAATAGACATGGAATCCCCTCCACGAATACGTGTATTCCGCAGGCAACAGACCTTATGGGATGTGGCTGGGTTGACGACGAATACGTGCTCGCTCAGTTCATGTCAAGTAGATTTTTGTGGATTTTTGTGGAGCCACGATTAGCGGAGTCGCATGCCGGGCAGTAAGCCGTCGTCAGCGTTAACGCGGTCCTTCGACCCGTCTTAGTTGGTTAGGGTGAACCAGTGGACTGTAGAATGCGTGGGATAGCTTGCCATCCGGCGGCAACCCTATCCAAGCGCTCGAGTGTGTCAGGGTACTTGCGGACCGGCAAAACCAGCGGGTTGCGAACTATCTACTACTTCTTCCTCAGGTTAGAGAGATTTGGTTAATGACCCTTTAGGACAAAGACGAGTGCGCAGACCTCACGCCAAAAGAGCTGCGCCGTAGCCTGATGGGAAATGTCGAGTAGCATGATGGACCTCTGAAGCTGTGGATCGAGATCTTCGAAGCCACACACTAGGATTCTCGGAGTCCCTGGCAGGGTCAGAAGGCGGCAAGAAATTGCGCCGTCTTTGTGCCAGCCTTGCGTGACGGTCTCCGGCCTGGTTTTTGGACACAGTAGAAGTTTGGGTTCGAGTCCCCACGGGTCTACCATCGTCATTTAGCTGCCTGTGCTTGCGAGCGGGCCTGCTCTGTGGGCTGGAAAAAGTTACTGAATCTGTGAGTCCTTGTTGCGCGGCTCTGAAAGCCGAGCGAAAACGGCGTGAACGACCCGATCGCAGCGAGCGCCCATGAAAGGGAACGCACGCTTTGCTTCTGTGCCAGCGCGAGCATAAAGCCAGCCGCGCATCATGGCCCTGCCGCGGTGCAGTCGGATTTTCACGTTTTCCTCGGTGAGGTCAAGGGCAGCGGCGGTCTCCGAGGTGCTCAAATCCTCGACATCTCTCAACATCACTACGGCTCGATACTGTAGTGGAAGGTCAAGCAGTGCCTGTTCGAGAAGTTGGTTCAGTTCGGCTCGGGAGGCGCTCAGTTCTGGATCAGGCGAAGTGTCGACTATTTTCATAGGGAAGTCTGCCTCATTCCCGGTGTCTTCGAGCTGCTGGTTGCGGCTGCGCAGTCGCAGTCGGGCCAGCGCTTCGTGAACCGCAATGCGCATTAGCCAGGTGCAAAAGGGTGCGCGTGCAGCAAATTGGTGAAGGTGCTCATAGGCGTGGACATAAGCAGTCTGCATCACGTCTTCCGCTTCGTCATCGTTGTGCAAGATCGCGCGCGCGACGCGATACAGCCGCTGGTTGTACCGGCGCATAACCACCTCATATAACGCGGTATCCCCAGATTTTACCCGCTCAACGATCTCTTCGTCGGTCCAACCTGCGCCGCGGGTCTTTTCCGAGATGCCTGCGATTTCCATGGCTCTAATTATATAGAGCTGCAAAGCCGCTAAAGGATACAGGTTTGCCTTTAGAAAGAGTCAACGACCGCAAATTTGTCAAGACTCGTGTATCCAATCGCCCGTTCACCACTCTTTTGGGTAGGGGGGCAAGATGGTGGAATTTGATAACCGCCTGAAGGTCGGTTGGTGGGCGCTGAGAATCGGTCTTGGCGTAGGGCCCATCATCACGGGAATCGACAAGTACTTCAATAAACTGACGGACTGGGGAATGTATCTCAGTCCGATGGCGACGAAAGTGGTTCCGATCAGTACGGCAACCTTCATGCATATCGTTGGGGCCGTAGAAATAGTCGCTGGACTGATCGTGCTAAGCCGGTGGACGAAAATCGGGGCTTACATCGTGATGCTGTGGCTGGTCGGGATCGCGGTGAACCTGCTGACAACCGGCATGTTCTATGACCTGGCCATGCGAGATGTGGAGATTGCGATAGGAGCGTTTGTGCTTTCGCAATTGACGGCGGTGCGCGAACAAGCAACGGGGAAATATATGGCAGTCACAACATCGAGTTCGTAGTTGCAGTGATACGGCGTTACGCTGGAAATCAAAGCTTAAGGAGAGCAAAACTATGAGGAAAGCTGTTTCGTTTCTGGTACTGCTAGGATTAGCGGCGATGCCTGCCTTGGCGGCGGTTGAGACATATAAAGATGTTCCAGTCGTGGATGTCAACTGCTCGAAGAAGGTGACCGCGGATCCAGACTCCCACACGCGCGCTTGCGCACTGAAGTGTGCGGCAAGTGGCTTCGGCATCGTCACGAAGGACAAGCAATTCCTGAAATTCGATGCCGAGGGCAACGCAAAGATTGCGGACGCGCTCAAAGCGTCGGACAAGAAAGATCATCTTCGCGTGGACGTCAGTGGGGATGTGCAAGGCGATACCTTGAGAGTCACCTCGATCAAGCTTCTCTAATCCCAGTTGTTACCGTTTTTGTGCACCAAGGTTTTCTCGTCCCCGGTGCACAGGGTTTATAGCGAAGAGGTTTTCGGAGGCAAATGTCTTGAGCGCGAGATTGTCGGGCAAGAGACCACGTCTGTCGCTAACTTGCAGCTTACTGAATATTTGAAACGTGGAATTTCACGGTCCGCTCTGCAATGGCGAGCATGCTGGGGATGTCTTTATTGGACTGACGCCGCATCAGCAGTTGAAGTATTTCTCCCTCGCGCCGTCAGGAAATGCCCGTGTGAGAGCTGTGAATCCAGCAATGCCCTCGACTTAAGCAGCTTCTTCACTGCGCGAGTGAGAAGCGGTTGAGAACTCATAACCAACTGAAGTCACCTGTCCGGAAATACAGTCTACGGACATGATTGTGCCAGTCACCACACTAACCGGATGAGCGACACCGCTTGCCGGGGCAAATCGAAGCGGATGGATGCGGTTCCGGATTGGTTCCACAACCAATTCGGCGAATCTAGCAACTGAAGTTGGCCTGCTGCCTCAAGTTGCCTCTGTTGATCGACCGTGGGATTCTGCGGAGATCCCATGCCTTTCCACACGGAGTAGGCATTGCTATGGTTCGCATCGATCCGGTAATGCGACAGCAAAACGCGCTGCGCACCCCACGGCAGCCCTTGCACCGTAAGACCGATCGCGGCGTTCGGCGCAGCAACATCGTCATCGTGGTAGTTCCAGATCAAAATCGAGACGCCGCGGTCATCGCGCGTTGCGAGCACGTCCACGTCCGCATTCTCACGGACCCCTTTGGCAAGCATTTCGTCAAGAGCAATCGCGGCGCTGCTAAACGCCTCAACGCGATCCCCGCGCATGAGCCCGGCCATACGGAAGAGGTTCAGAATGGGCTTGTCCACGCCGTTGGTCGCAAGAGTCCGGAAACCATCGAAATAAGGCTGCGCGTCGAACTCGAATGCCCACGTCAGCATTCCTTGGATTCTGACATGATTTTTGGCACTCAAGTCCATGATGCCTTTCAGCGCAGCAGCGGTGTAGGAGGCATACAGAGACCCGTTGCGGTAGGTATTCTGCGGATATACTCGGGCAGAACAAGCGGCACATCCTTCCGGATCGGACTCGCTCAAGATCACCGGCAGGCTGCGAAATTTCGGATAGCGGGAGACAATTCTCAACCCGCTGTCTACATCCTGTAGATTCGGGGCGATACCCATGCGCACATGGCCGTCGACTACTTGCGGGCTGCCCTTGGCGTGATAGCTGACGAAGTCAAGCGGAGCCCCCTTGCCCCCGGTGGCGTAGTTTGCTGCCTCAGCGCAATGGCTAAGGAACGCCTTCAGGAATTCCGCGGCCTGCTTGCCTCCCGGCCCGGTGGAGGCCGGTCCTCCGACGCGCGCGTTGGGGAGAGCGCGTTTGACACCTGCTACGGCGTAATCGTACAGCTTGAAATATTCTTCTTGAGTGCCTTGCCAGTAAAAGATATTTGGTTCGTTCCATACTTCCCAATACCAGGATTCGGCTTGTTCCTTTCCGTATTTCTCCGCGGTGTGCCGCGCCCACTCGAAAACCAGTTCACCCCACTTGCGGTAGTCCTTCGGAGGATAGGCCCAGCCGACGGAATAGTCTTTGTTCGCGGCCCCAGGAATCCAACTGGAACGATAGGGCTGGGGCTTGGTGGACAGCGCTTGGGGCATAAAACCGACTTCGACGAAAGGCTTCGCATGCGCGTGTAGATAGGTATCGAAAATATGGTCTACGATGGTCCAGTCGTACACTGCCGCGCCGGCAGCGTCTTCCACATACGCATTCGTCGAGCCCCATTTCAACCCGGGCGTGCCGTCTCCCGTCGCCAGCAGGAAATGGGTCCGAAAAAAAACAGGAGCGTCTGTCAGCGCAGCCAGCTCCGCGACCAATTTGCTGCCGTTCTTTGTATAGGTGTAGTTCGGCTCGTCGTATCCGAAAAATGCATATAGCGGTTCAAATGGCGCTATTGTTTGGGTAGCGTTGACTCGAATTGTGACCTGATCCTGCGCAGGTGTAGCAATCTGAGCGGACAACGATAGTAGAAGGACCGCGATTCCGAGAGAGCGAACTCGCATTCTTTGAATGTCACCTTTAGTGCCACGTTAAGCCCGTTGGGCGTCCTTCATTTTGCAGGAAAATCCACCCAGGACGAATACTAGCTGCTGAATGACTCGAGATGCGCCTCCCAAGTCGCTGTGCCATATTCGCCGAGGCTAACCGAGCCGGACATGGTATCGCCGGAAACATTCCCAGCGAAAGCGTAATGGAGAACCGTACCCTCAGCGCGATGAGAACTTGTGAACCTCACCTGATCGGCATGGACCGTGCCTTTCAGATGTCCGTGAAAGAACTCGCCTTCATGCAGTCCCGAGAGGGCACTTCCGTTCTGCTCAATGATGAAACGGTGCGTTCCGCTGCCAATCAGATACGTCAACTTCACGTGCCACACGCCGGCGATCTTTCCTGGTGCGCCTGAAGGAATGACGGGATCCTCGAACTTCGGCGGTTTGCTGAGGACCTGAAACAGCGCATCGGCGGCGATTTTGTGATCTCCGGGCATCATCATGTAGGGCATCACAGTTACCGAGCTGGCCATTTCGTCCGGTCGTCTGCCAGTGGCGCCTGCCATGAAAATGCGCGGCGAGCCGTCGGCGAGAGTCTTTGATACTTCGGTTCCGGTAATGTTTAACGCTTTGCCATCCCATTTGATACGAAGGTGAGGAGCGTGGTTCGAAAGATCCTCGGGCTGAATGTATTCTGTGCTGACGCCGGGAATCTTAGTCACGCGATCGCTGATAGCGGCCAGCCAGGACTCCCAGGTTTTCCACTCTGCGTCGTGGTCGCGCTTGGTCCACATTTCCACGGCCGCCAGCATGCCCATGATTTCTTCTTTTCCAACCTTCAGCGAACGTCCAAACGCATGGTGCGGCGCGCTGTTGAGCCATGCGGCCTGCAGCAAATCCTTTTTCCCAAGCAACAAGCCGGCACATTGTGGGCCGCGCAGACATTTGCCGCCACTGTATCCGACCATCGTGGCGCCCCGCTGCAAATGAATATTGGGAATAGTAAGGTTCTCGGCGGCAGCGTCCACGAACACAGGAACGCCTTTGTCTTTGGCAACTCGGCAAGTCGTTTCCAGATTGAAAGGGCCTTTTTCGGCAGCGGGAGAGGAAAAGATAAGCACCATGGCGGTGCGCGGATTGAAGGCGTTGGCCAGCTCTTCGTAGGAATTGACTTCGATAACTTTCACGCCGATCATGCGTGTCGCATGATCGTACTCGTTACGCGAATATTTGGCCATGATAACTTCATTTTTCAAGCCCTCCAGATTCGGCAATCGCTGCATCCGTTCGGGATTGGCGCCGGCAACACAGGCGGCGGTGGCATTCGTGATTGCTGCGGCGCATCCAGCCGTCACGATTCCCCACTCGGCCTGGGTGAGCTCTGCCAAGCGTTTGCTTACTGCTTCCATCAACTCGTCCATTTGGACGTAGTGGCGAGAAGCTTGATCCATAGCTTGCTTGGTTTCAGGCAGGGATTGGGAACCGGAGATGATGGTAAAGGTTCCACGGCAATTGATGATGGGCCGTACGCCAATGGATTCGTAGATGTTTGAATCGAAGTTGGGATCCGGCGGACTGGTAGCCGGCCTACTGATTGCCGACGAAGGAATTCCGGAGCTTAACGCCAGTAATCCGCTGGACTTGAGCAAGTTGCGGCGCGTGATTGCTTTTGGGTTCATTCGTGAGGCCATGGAAACTCCTTGCGGACACGTTCGGGTCACAGTTAGGAACCGTCGTGCCTGGGCGCGTTAAATGCAGATGCTGCATTATGAATGACCGGAGGGAGGATTTGCATCCCCCCGCAGAGCCAGCGGAGTGCGGCAACTCACCGGCACGGAAACGGGTATCGCGATTGTCTGGAAATGGCATGCGAGCTGGTCGCGAACGTAGCCAGATGCAACGGAAGATCATCGAGGGTGGAGCGATATGCTCGACGGCCCCCAACTCGATCGCTTCCATGGGCATTCAATGGCGTGAACCACTCGTAGTCCCCGACGGTCGTGCCATCCTGCTTCGTATCACGCCCAGCGGTACGACCATTGCCGGCTCTATGCAGCGCTGTGCGGACTCATTGCAAACCGCGGTACTTCATCATGGGCTCGACGCTCGGGTTTTTGCCGCGCCACGCTGCATACATCTTTGCCAATTCCTCCGTGTTGCCCCGTGACAGCACCATCGCGCGAAACCGTTCGCCATTCGCGCGTGTCAGACCGCCGTGCTCTTCAAACCATTCGTAGGCGTCGTCATCGAGCATCTCCGACCACAGATAGGCGTAGTAGCCAGCGGAGTAGCCGCTGCCCCAGATGTGGCTGAAATAACTAGAGCGGTAACGGGGCGGCACGGCGCTCAGCAGCAGATGCGTCTTCTCGAGCGCCTGTTTTTCGAAGGCATCCGGTTGCTGCAGGGGTGTTCCGGCCGGAAGCGTGTGCCACTGCATGTCGAGCTGCGCAGCCGCAACCAGTTCCGTGAGCTTGTATCCCTGATTGAACCTCGAGGCGTTTTTGATCTTGCCTACCAGATCGGCCGGCATGGGCGTGCCGGTTCTATAGTGTTTGGCGTAATGCGCGAACACACTAGGATAGAGGGCCCAATGTTCGTTGAATTGCGACGGGAACTCTACAAAGTCTCGCGCTGTCGCGGTACCCGACAAGCTGGGATATTCCGTGTTGGAGAACATGCCGTGCAGGGCATGGCCAAATTCGTGGAACATCGTGGTCACGTCGGTAAAGCTGATGAGTGCAGGTTGGCTCGGTGCCGGCTTCGGAAAATTTGCGACGTTGTAGACCGCCGGCAGGGTGCCGATCAGCTTTGACTGCTCCACAAAACTGCCCATCCATGCGCCACCCTGCTTGTTGTCACGCTTGAAGTAGTCGCAATAGAAGAGTGCCAGCGGCCTGCCGTCGGCATTCGAGACTTCGAAGACGCGCACATCTGGCTCATACACTGGGATGTCCTTGCGTTCCTGGAAGGTAATCCCATAGAGCTGATTGGCCGCATAGAACACACCGTTTTCCAGCACATTGTTCAACTCGAAATACGGCTTCACCGCGGACTCATCCAGATCGTATTTCGCCTTGCGCACCTGTTCGGAGTAGAAGTCCCAGTCCCACGGTTGCACCGTGAAGCCGCCCTTCTGTGTGTCGATCACTTCCTGGATATCCTTGGCCTCGCTCGCTGCTTTGGCGCTGGCGCCGGGCACCAACGCATCCATGAACTTCAACGCGGCCTCCGGTGTTTTCGCCATCTGGTCACCCAGCTTCCATGCTGCATGACTTGGATAGCCGAGCAGTTGGGCCCGCCGCGCACGCAGTTGTGCCAGACGGGCGATGTCGTCGCGCGTATCGTTGGCGTCTCCGCGTTCAGCGCGGTTCCAGGATTTCTCAAAGATGGCTTCACGGGTGGCCCGGACCCTTAGAGACGCCAGATCGGGTTGCTGCGTCGTGTTCTGCAGCGGGAGTACATAGCCTTCCTGTTTGCGGCTCTCAGCGGCGTGTGCGGCGGCGGTGATCTGAGCGTCACTCAGGCCAGCGAGCGCACTCTTGTCGGTACTTACGTAGGCGCCGTCTTTTGTGGCGTCCAGCAGCTTGGTTGAAAAGCGATTCGACAGCGTCGAAATCTCCTCGTTCAGTTTCTTCAACTCGGTTTTATCCGCCTCGGACAGATTTGCTCCCGAGCGGACGAAATTGTCGTAGGTGACCTCCAGCAGGCGCGCGGATTCCCCATCGAGCTGCAACGTTGCGCGCCGCTGGTAGACCGCAGCCACGCGGGCAAACAGTTTTGCGTTCAGGTAAATAGCATCGTGGTGCGCCGCTTGTTTCGGCGCCTCTTCGGTCCGCACTTTCTGCAGCAAGGGATTGGTATTCGCGCCGGTGACGGCCCCGAATGCGGCCGTCGCTCGTTGCAATAGGCGTCCGGTCTTCTCCATTGCAACCAGCGTATTTTCGAAGGTCGCCGGCGCCGGATTGTCTGCGATCGCTTGTATCTCCGAGAGTTCCTCGGCCATGCCCGCTTCGATTGCCGGCTGATAGTCCTCATCCTTAATCTTGTCGAAGGGAGGCGCGTGGAACGGTAGCGTGCTCGGGGCGTAAAACGCGTTCGACGGGCCGAACTTCGCATCGGCGGAAACCGCAGGTGTGTTGGCGCTACCCAGTGCAAGCGCACCAGACGTGATCAGAGTAGTCATGGGTTTACGCATAACCTTCCTTGGACGTTATGGCATGGCGGGAATACGGCCGGAACTCCATGCGCTGTGCCCTAATTGTATGAGAGGTTCCACGTGTGCCACAACCTGCTCACCAAATCCCTGGTCGCCTTCTCGGTGGGCCCCGTATCATTGAAAAAAAAAAATGGACTGCAGTCCGCTGATCGCGGTTGACACGTAGTCTCTCAAGCTATGGCATACGAACCTCATCGCCAACGCGAGTCCCGCGGCGACCGAGACGGGGTAATGCATAATCTATTTGATGCAGAGTGCCCATGCTTGCACGCTTCTGATCTGGACAATTTCCCTCGCCAGCATTCTGTGCATGCTGCTGCGCCCGCGACGCATTGCGGAAGCCTATTGGGTGTGCGGGGGCGCGATGCTCCTAATCCTCACCCGTTTGATCCCGTTGCCGCAGGCAATGCATGCCGTGTATGAAGGATCGGACGTGTACTTTTTTTTGGCGGGGATGATGATTCTCGCGGAAGTGGCGCGAGAGGAAGGAGTGTTTGAGTGGGTGGCCGACGTGGCGGCCGAACACGCCAGAAATTCCCCGCTGAGACTGTTTGCTCTGATTTATCTGCTCGGGGCGGTAGTTACCGCGCTTCTTTCGAATGATGCGACGGCCGTGGTGCTGACCCCAGCGGTACTCGCGGTGGTTCGCAGAGCCAAGGCGGACCCCAGGCCATACCTGTTGGCGTGCGCGTTCATTGCGAATGCAGCGAGTTTTGTTTTTCCCATTTCTAATCCGGCAAACCTGGTGGTTTTTGACCGGCACATGCCACCGTTTGTGTTGTGGCTGCGGATTTTTCTCCTTCCTTCGCTAGCTTCCATCCTGGTCACCTTCTTGTGCCTGCGCCGGCTTTCACGGAAGCAACTCCGTGAAGAACTGCGCGGCAAAGCAGAACGAATTTTGCTTTCAACGGAAGGAAAACTGGCTCTTGTAGGACTAGCGGTTGCCGCGGTGGCGCTGATTTCTTCGTCGGCGCTGGGACTTTCGCTGGGCGCGCCGACCGGCGGCGCCGCGCTGTTCGCGATGGCTGTCGTGACCTGGCGAAACCGACGTATTCCGCTGAGGGTTGCAACGGGCGTGTCCTGGTCCGTCCTGCCATTGGTGGCTGGACTTTTTGTCATCGTGGAAGCATTGCAGAATGCGGGTTTACAAAGCCTGGGATTGGCAGGCATGCGAACGCTTGCGGAGACGACTGGTTGGTTAGCCAAAGGAATGGCCGCTTTTGGGGTGGCGCTTCTTTCGAACGGAATGAACAATCTGCCAGTTGCGCTGATGAGCGGAGCCGCCGTCCGCCACGCACAGGAAACCAGCATTGTAGCCCACGCCATGCTGATCGGCGTCGACCTCGGTCCCAATCTTTCCGTGACCGGCTCGCTCGCGACGATTCTTTGGCTTATTGCGCTGCGGCGAGAAAAAGTTCAGGTCACAGCCTGGGAGTTCTTCAAAATTGGTGTGATCGCCATGCCCCTTGCCTTGATTGCCAGCCTGCTGTTGTTGTGGAATTGAACCTGCCCTTCGAACGCACCGGAATATGACGAATTTCCTGAAATAAAAGAGTAAGATTCCATCACTGACCTGCGGGCTCCGGCAGCCGCGGGAACCAGCACGTAGGGTTCCCGATCCAACAGCGTACGCCCACGTTGCGGAACCGGCCGAGTCGTAGTCACCGCTCCTGCAAAACAATCGATCGACCCAAGTATGCGAATAAGTATCGGAGAATTCGATTCGCGCCAGATCGCGGGTGGCTGGATGCCAAAGCTTGTGATCGTGGCTGCGCTTATACCGTGGACCGCTGCCGCGGCGTATGGACAGGATCTTGCGCCTCGAGCCTATGTGATCACACCGCTACACTCGAACGCGGTTACGCTGACCTATACCTACTATACCGGCGGGCTACAGTTTGATGGTGCCGTGCCGATCGCAGGGGCCACCGCCAATATAAGCGTTCCGATCCTCTCTTACTACCATGCACTGAATTTCTTCGGGCGCTCTGCGAACATCGTCGCGACTCTGCCATATGGCGTGGGAAATCTCCAAGGAATGGTGCAGGGCGCGGAGGGCCATTTGTACCGATCTGGTTTGCTGGATTCGGTTTACCGCTTTTCCGTAAACCTGAAGGGCGGACCGGCGATGCCGTTCGAAGAGATGCGAAAATGGCGCCAGAAAACGTTGCTTGGGGTGAGCCTGAGGGTTGTGGCGCCAACCGGGCAATACGATCCCACGAAGTTGATCAATTGGGGCAACAACCGCTGGGCGTTCAAACCGGAAGTTGGTTACTCGCGACGACGGAAGAACTGGCTGGTGGATGCGTATGTGGGTGGATGGTTTTACACCACGAATCCGGAATTCTTTTCCCGCAACCAATTCGTTCCCGGGACACAGACACAATCGGAAAGTCCGATCGTGGTATTTGAAGGCCACCTCAGTTATGACTTCAAGCCGCGCCTGTGGGTCTCGCTCGACGGAAATTTTTGGTACGGAGGCGAGACCAGCTTAAACGGGGTTCCGAATGCAAAAACGACAGAGCGTAACTCCCGGATCGGCGCTACCGCCTCGATTCCCATCTCCAAACACCAATCGTTGAAATTCAGTTACAACAACGGCGCGTACGTCAACTATGGCGGCAACTTTCAGAATGTTTCGGTGGCGTGGCAGTATTCCTGGATTGGCTGGCCGAAATAAGCAGCAGAGGCTCGCTTGATGGCGCCAGAGATTGCAAGCCCGGGCAGAGTCGGAACATTTCTCGATTCAGGCGAAACAACTCCTTAGGAACAACCGCGTCGGCGACAGTTTCATTCCCACCCAGCTGCTGTTTCCTTGATGCGAGAAAAGCCCGTTCACGGGAATAAACTTGCTTTACCCGAGGTCTACATAAATGAAACACGCATGAGGTCGAGGAG
>Ga0126379_10000456_pt1 | contig 22494 bp, 15 predicted proteins | sample PanSoiMetPlot_24_FD_92640 | JGI IMG/M metagenome (GOLD analysis project Ga0126379, IMG submission 92640) | Tropical forest soil microbial communities from Panama - MetaG Plot_24 | ecosystem: Environmental > Terrestrial > Soil > Tropical forest > Bulk soil | place: Panama | collected 2016-02-17
ACGCCACGGGCTTCGACGCGATCACCGGGGCGTTCGACCGCATCGACATCCGCGGGCTGGGCGGCCAGCGCCTCTACGACAAGTGGGCCGACGGCCCGCGCACGTACCTGGGCCTGCAGGTCGTCGGCTTCCCCAATCTCTTCACGCTGGTCGGCCCGCACAACGCGGCGAGCTTCTGCAACATCCCGCGCTGCATCGAGCAGAACGTGGACTGGGTGACGGCGCTCCTCGCGCACATGCGCGACGCGGGGCACGCGCGGGTGGAGGCCACCACGGAGGCGGAGCGCGAGTGGACGCAGCACGTCCACGACATGGGCCGGCGCATGCTCTTCACCCAGGTCGACTCGTGGATGATGGGCATCAACACCAACGTGCCGGGCAAGGACAAGCGCACGTTCATCGTCTACGCGGGCGGCGCGCCCCGGTACCGTCAGAAGTGCGACGAGGTCGCCGCGGCAAGCTACGCGGGGTTCAGCTTCCGGTAGGCACTACGTCGTCACATCGTCGCGCGCGAAGCCGGTGACGCGCTTGTAGTTCTCCGAGAGCCGCTCGAGCTCGGCGCGGGTGATGTAGCGGTCGAGGTCGTCGAACGGCGCATCACCCGTCAGCTCCTCCACGCGCCGGATCAGATAGTCGGGCGGGTGCTCGCGGTTGGTGCGCACGACCCTGGCCGTCGGCTCGGAGCGCGCCGCCTCGTACGCGGCGAGCGCGTCGCGCGGATCGCCTCCCGCGGCCAGGTGATCGGCGAGGGCGCGCGCGTCCAGGATGGCCTGCGCCGCGCCGTTCGACCCGCGCGGGTACATCGGGTGCGCGGCGTCGCCCAGCAGGGTGACGCGTCCGAACGTCCAGCGATCGATCGGCTCGCGGTCCACCATCGGATACTCGAAGATGACGTCCGAGCGGCGCAGCAGGCCGGGGACGTCGAGCCAGTCGAAGGTCCAGCGCTCGAAGATGGGCAGGAAGTCTTCCAGGCGGCCGGGTGCGTTCCAGTCGTTCCGATCGTAGCCGGGCTGCGCGACCTGCGCGGTCCAGTTGATGAGCTGCCACCCCCGCCCGTCGACGTCGTCGATGATCGGGTAGATCACCAGGTTGCCGGACTGGATCGAGCCGATGCGCACATAGCTGCGACCGGTCAGGAATGGCTTCGTCCGGGTGACCCCACGCCACGTGTTGATGCCTCCGAAGCAGAGATCCTCGCCCGGGTAGAACTGGCGGCGCACCGTCGAGTTGACGCCGTCGCACGCGATGGCGACGTCGGCGGTGACGGAGGGACGAACCGCGCCCGTCGCGGTCGATCGCAGGCGCACCGTGACCTCGCGCTCCCTCTGTTCGATGCCGACGCACTGGTGATCGGCGAGGAGGCATTCGCCGCCCAGCCGCTCGATCGCGGCCTGCCACAGCGTGAGATGCACCCGCCCGCGGTGGATGCCCACCTCGGGCACCGGGTAGCCCGCGGCGCGGCCGCGGGGCTCGGAGTAGATGAGCTGGCCGAAGCGATTGAAGAAGCAGCTCTCGAGGTTCTCGATGCCCTGGCGCGCCAGCGCCTCGCCGAGCCCCAGCTCCGTCAGCTCCCGCATGGCGTGGGGCAACAGAGTGATGCCGACGCCCAGCGCCTTCACCTCGGGCGCACTCTCGTAGACGCGGCACGACAGACCGCGCTCCTGGAGGAGGAGCGCCAGCGTGAGCCCGCCGATGCCGCCGCCGACGATCGCGATCTCCATGGGTCCGCGCGCCCTCGCAGTGGCGGAGTGTAGCGTGCCGTGTTCCGACCGGCAACGGGCCGGTCCGGCCGGGCGACTCGGGACGGGCGCGAGCGACGGGCGCGCCAGCCCGCCGAGGCGCCCGGGCCCGCGAGGTACGGTTTGCCTTCAAGAGTCGCGGGCCCTGGCGCAAAATGGACCCCGTCGAACACCCATCGAGAAGGAGTCGCCAACCATGGCGTCATCGCTGATCCGGGGCAGGTACGTCGTCGCGAAGGTCACGAGCCGGACGGAGGCGCGCGTCGTCACGGACGGCGCCGTCTTCCAGCGCGATGGCCGCATCGTCGAGGTGGGGCCATACGCGGACCTCGCGGCCCGCCATCGCCCGGACACCGTCCTGGGCTCGCCGGATCACGTGGTGGTGCCCGGATTCGTGAACGGCCACCATCACGTCGGCCTCACGCCGTTTCAGCTGGGCTCGCTCGACCAACCGCTCGAGCTCTGGTTCGCCACGCGGATGTCCGCGCGCGCCGTCGATCCGTACCTCGACACGCTCTACTCCGCTTTCGACATGCTGGAGTCCGGGATCACGACGGTGCAGCACCTCCACGGCTGGCGCATCGCGCCGGCGACGCGCGTGATCGAGGTGGCGGACCGCATCCTCGAGGCCTACGACGACGTCGGCATGCGCGTGTCGTACTCGTACGCGCTGCGCGACCAGAACCGGCTCGCCTACGAGGCGGACGAGGCCTTCGCGGCGCGCTTCCCCGCCGACGTCGCCGCCCAGCTCCGGGCCTTCTTCGACGCGCAGGCCATCCCAGTGAGCGACCATCGCGCCATCTTCACCGACCTCTGGGAGAAGTGCGGGCGCAACACCCGCGAGCGCGCGCGCGTGCAGCTCGCCCCGGCCAACCTGCACTGGTGCTCCGACGAGGCGCTGAGCGCGCTCTCGGACTGGTCAGCGGCGCACCAGGTCGGGATGCACATGCACCTCGTCGAGACCGCGTACCAGAAGGAGTACGCGCGGCGTCGCACGGGCGGGACCGCGTTCCAGCACCTCGTGAAGCAAGGCCTGGCCGGCCCGCGCCTCACGCTGGGCCACGGCGTGTGGCTCGACGAGCGGGACATCGAGCTGGTCGCGGAGACGGGCACGATGATCTGCCACAACGCGAGCTCGAACCTGCGACTGCGGAGCGGGGTGGGCCCGCTCAACCACTGGGCGGCGCGCGGCGTGCGGGTGGCGATCGGGCTCGACGAGGCCGGGATCAACGACGACCGCGACATGCTGCAGGAGATGCGGCTCGTGCTCCGGCTCCACCGCGTGCCGGGCATGAACGAGGCCGTCCCGACCTGTGCCCAGGTGCTGCGGATGGCGACGGAGGACGGCGCGGCCACGACGCCGTACGCCGGCCACATCGGCACGCTGGAACCGGGCAAGGCGGCCGACCTCGTGCTGCTGTCGTGGCCGCAGATCGCCCATCCACACCTCGATCCGGACACGAGCGTGGTGGACGCGATCGTCTACCGCGCGAAGGCTTCGGGCGTCGCGCTGGTCATGGTGGCCGGCGAGGTGGTGCTGCGCGACGGGCGTTTCACCCGCGTCGACAAGGCGGCGGTACTGGACGAGCTCGCGGCCTCGCTGCGGGCGCCGCTCACGCCGGAGGAGGAAGGCCGGCGCCGCCTCGCGCGTGAGATCTTTCCGGTGCTGCGCCGCTTCTACGACGGCTGGCTCGACGAGTCCGCGCGCGTGCCGTTCTACCGGCCGAGCTCGCGGGTCTAGGAAGGCGAGTCGCCCGTCGCGAACCGTTCAGTACGTTCGCCCGAGCACGGGCCGATGACGCCGCCCTCGCGGAGCGCGGCGATCTGCCAATCGTCGAGCCCGAGCAGCTCCTTCAGCACCTCGCCGGTGTGCTCGCCCAGCATCGGGGCCGGCGTGCGCACCGCGCCCGGCGTTTCGGAGAGCCGCACGGGCACGCCGACCATGCGCACCTTGCCGGCGCGCGGATGGTCCATCTCCACGAGCGCCCCGCGGGCGGCCACCTGGGGATGCCCGACGACCTGCGCGATGTCGTTGATCGCGCCCATCGGGATGCCGCGGGCGAGGAGCAGTGGCTCCCACTCCTCGTAGGATCGCGTGAGAAACGTCTCCTGCAGCGCCGTGATGAGGCTCTCGCGGTTCTTCGCGCGGTCGGCGTTGGTGCGATAGCGCGGATCGTCCGCGAGCTCGGGACGGCTGATCGCCGGGCAGAACACCTTCCACAGCTTCTCGCTGCCCACCGCCAGAGCCAGGTCGCGGGTCTTCGTGCGGAACGTCTGGTAGGGCAGCAGCGCCTTGTAGGCGGTGCCCATCGGCTGCGGCAACTCGCCATCCGCGAAGTACGCCCCGATCATGCTGCCGAGCAGCGACATCTGGCCCTCCAGCATGGAGACGTCGATCGCCTGGCCGCGGCCCGTCCGCTCCTTGACGCGGAGGGCGAGCAGGATGCCGAACGCCGCGTACATCCCGGCCGTCATGTCGGCGATGGACACGCCGCATCGCACGCCGTGACTGCCCGGCGCTCCCGTGGTGCTGATCATTCCGCTCTCGGCCTGCAGGATGAGATCGAGCGCGGCTCGATCCCGGTACGGGCCGTCCTGGCCGAAGCCGGAGACCGAGCAGTAGATGATGCCGGCGTTCCAGTGGCGCGCCGCCTCGTAGCCGAGCCCGAGCTTCTTCAAGGCGCCCACACGATAGTTCTCGAGCACGACGTCGCACTTCTCCACCAAGCGGAAGAACAGCGCCTTGCCCTCGGCGTGCTTCAGGTCGACCTCGATGCCCTTCTTGTTGCGGTGGAGGCTCACGAAGTACGACGTCTCGCCGCCCGGAAGCGGCGGACCCCACGCCCGCGCGATGTCGCCGGCGCCGCGGGGTTCCAGCTTGATCACCTCGGCGCCGAAGTCGGCCAGCATGGTGGAGCAGAACGGCCCGGCCAGCGCGTGGCTCAGGTCGAGGATCTTCACGCCCTCGAGCGGCATCTGCATTGATCGCCCTCCGGTGAGGCGGTTGAGTCAGCCGGTGACGAGACGGTGGGCCGGCGCGGCTCGTCACCGCGCGGGCCGCGTTTGCCCGGAATCGTGCCAGATGATCCAGCGACCGGTCAAACGACGGGCAATCGGGCACGGCAGTTCCGGTGCGACATCCTGTGCGCCGTCGAGCGCGCGCGAGCGGCGGTACAATCCGCCTGACGCGCTCGCCGCGGAGGTTTCGCGTGCTCGGCGCCGAACCAGGGAGGAGCAAACGTGGGGCAGGCGGGAACGGGCATCGCGGCGTCGCCGAACGTGGCGACGGCCGTCCTCGACGCGGCCACCGCGGCGATGGAGCGCGGCGGTCTCGACCACGGAGACATCGCCCTCGTGTTCGTGAGCGGCGAGGCACGGGAGGCCAGCCACGAGATCCTGCACGTCGTCCGGCGCGTGACCGGCGCGCGCGCCGTGGTCGGCTGCTCGGGCATCGGGGTGCTCACGGAGCAGCAGGAGATCGAGGGCGAATCCGCGGCCGCCGTGCTGGTCATCCGGGACGATCGGCTCGTCGCGCGCCCGATCTCGATCGATCGCCTGAGCGGCGGGCTCGACGTCGCGCGTGCGATCGCCGATTCGGCCGAGGCCACGCTGGCCGAGGGCGGCAGCCTGGTCCTCCTTCCGGACCCGCGCGGGCTCGATCCCTCGGCGCTCTTGCGCGGATTGGCCGATGCGCTCGGGCCCGTGCCCGTGCTCGGCGCGGTGGCGGCCGCGGCGGACGAGCCGGTGGAGCTGTGCAACACCCAGACGCTGGTCGGCGGGCTCGCCGGGATGGCCGTGTCGGGGCCCGTTCCGCTCATTGGCGTGGCGCAAGGATGCACGCCGATCGGCACACCGTACGCGATCACTCGCGCCGAGCGGAACGTGGTCCACCAGATCGCGGGCCGTCCCGCGCTCGAGGTGCTGCGCGAGGCCATCGAGAGCGTGGAGAACGCCGAGGAGCGCATTCCCCGGGCGGGCATCTTCGCCGGCCTCGCGATGGACCCGGCCAAGTCGCCGCTCGAGCGCGGCGACTTTCTGGTCCGCAATCTGATGGGCGTCGATCCCGGGACGGGCGCGGTGGCCATCGCCGAGACCGCGCGCGTGGGCCAGACCATCCAGTTCCAGCTCCGCGACGCCCAGGCCTCGCGCGAGGACTTGCTGGCGGCCCTCGACTCGCTGCGCGCTCGTCTCGCGGGCCGCCGCGTGGTCTTCGGCTGCTACTTCAACTGCGCCGGCCGGGGACGGGGCCTCTACGGCGAGCCCGATCACGACGTGACCGCGATCCGCGAAGCGCTGGGAGCATTCCCGCTGGTCGGATTCTTCGGAAACGGCGAGATCGCCCCCGTCGGCCGGCGCAGCTTCTTCCACAACTACACCGGCGCGCTCCTGCTGATCCCGGAATAGCCGTCAGCGCGCCCGGGCAGGTGCGCCGGATCATGGCGCCTCCAATGCCCTCCCTGGAGGCGAGCACTTCGGGCATCACGGTCTCGCGAGCATGGTCGCGGCCGACGGCGGCTTCGCGCCATGATTTCACGGTTGTCGCACCCGCACAATTCCACGGGCGCCGTTCCGTCTGATTCCCGAGTCGCGCCGGTCAGCGCGGGGTATGGCGCGCGAGGAACTCCTCCACGGCCTTCTTCGCCGCCGCCTGGTGCTCGGGCTCCTTCCACTTCTCGATGAGCGTGGCGTTGGGCGCCAGCGCGGCCAGCTCACGCGACGACGACGCCGGATGGTGGAGGTCGTTGCCCAGCAACACCAGCAGCGGCGTCTGGCAGCGCGAGACGAAATCCCGCGACACGTTGAAGAGGAACTCGCCGCCGTACATGGTGTGCTTGAACGATTCCAACGTCGCGTCGCTCACCTCGGGCCGCGACGGCTTGAGCTCGTTGGCCCAGCTGTCGAACATCTCGTAGAACGCCTCGCGGTTTCCGTCCAGGCCGATCGTCTGGAAGACGACCCCGGACACGACGCGGCGGGGCGCCTTCTCGATCAGCCCCATGATGTACGGGCCGCCGATGCACATGCCCGCCACGTGGAAGCGATCGACGCCCAGGTGATCGAGCAGCGCGAGCTGATCGGCCGTGTAGACGGGCCAGCTGTCCGTGGCGCGAATGGGGGCCACCGACTTGCCGGCATTGCGCTGGTCCATCGCGATGACGCGATAGCGCGGCCTGAGCTGCTCGATGGGGTTCCACGGCGTGCGCTCCCAGAACGACACGGACGAGCGCATGCCTCCCGGCGCGATCAAGAGAACCGGGAAGCCTGCGCCGTGCTCCTCGTAGTAGAGCTCGACGTCGTCACGCTTGAAGATCGGCATGTGTGTGTCCTCCCCGGGGCCGAAGCGTATCGCAAAACGCGGATCCCGGATAGCGCGGCCGGACGTCGGTGGACGACGAGGGTGCGCGCGCTCGTCGGTCAGCGGAGCAACGGGGTCGCGCGGGTCATCGCCGCCGGCGCTTGCCCCGCGCGTGCGTCGCGAGCCATTCGAGCGCGCCGGGTGTCGCCCTCCAGGCGTCGCCCAACTCGTCGACACAGACCACGGCTTCCTCGCGACTGTGAACCGCATACGACCCGGGCACGGGGCCGTCCGGTTCGCTGTCGCTCAGCAAGTAGCCCGGCACGTGCCGATTCGCGCGCAGCGCCGATTGCAGTCGCCGGCGCGCGTCCGCGTGATTGCCCTGTCGGCGGAAGGCCGAGAGCGCCCACCCGTATTGCCATTGCGCTGACGGCTCGTCGCCATACTGCTCCAGAAGCGCCCCCGCTTCGTCGTCCCGGCCGGCCAGGAACAGCCCGTTGAGGAGGAGGTATCTGGCGCCCAGGTTGTCGCTCGGGCTGAGGCGAAGCAGGTCGCGATAGTGCGTCAGCGCGTCGTCGTCCTGCCCGAGGTCCTCCAGGCACCGGGCGAGGCCGAAGCGCGCGCGCATGTAGGGCCTCGTCCGCACGTCTTGCCAGAAATGACCCGCGACCTCCTCGAAGACGGCCGCCCCGAGGCTCCGCTCGCCGGCGGCGACTCCGCGCGCGTAGAGATCGTGCGCCTCCGTCGGATCGACCGTGTCCTCGGCGAGCAGCACGTACGCCTCGGCGCAATCCGGGGAGATCTCGAGCGCCTTGCGCACGAGCTGGATGCGTCGCCGGCCACCCGCATCCATCGCGCGATAGACCAGGTCCTGGGCGCGCTCCTCCGGCGTATCGGCCGTCGAGGGAATGTCGTCCATCGACCCCGTGAACTTTGCCTGGAGGGCCTCGTTCAACTCCGATTCGCTCGCGAATTCCCGGCTCGTCGCGAAGCGCTGCATCTCGAGCAGCACGCGCTCCATGGCGCGGCGGTCGGGCATGCCGCGGCCGTTCGGCTCGACCGGCGCGTCCAGCGGCTCGAGCAGCTCCGGGATGGCGAGGGTGACGCGGCGAGGCCCGTCGTGCACGGCGACGTCGTGGCTCCATCGGCCGCTATCGATCTCGGCCTCCCCGGTGCGGGACAGCGCGAGCAACAGCGTCTCGATGTCGCTCAGCTGGCGGGCGTCCGGACGGCGCACTTCCCCCGACGAGCCGAACCACGCCGCCAGCGGATATGCGCCGGGCGCCGCCAGCGGCAGGCCATGCGCCTCCCACAGATCCAGATCCGAAAACGGCGTGTCCCAGGCCTGGCCGAACAAGACACTCCAGCGTCCGCCCCGTTCCAGGTACTTCTCGGGGTCGGGCGAGTCGTGCAATCGGTCGAGGTCCTCCGGCGAGTCGAAGAATCCGAGCCCGAAGCTCTGGCCGGCGTGCCCGAGCACCGTCACGTGACGAAACGGCGCGGCCACGGTCGGCGCCTCGACGTGGATGAGATCCTCGTCGCTCAGGTGACGCCACGGCGCCGCCGCGTAGAAATCCCGGGCGGCGGCGGCAAACGATCGCATGCGCTCGACCGTCACGCCCTTGGCGTCGAGCGCCGCCGGCGGCCGCGGGCCGTTCGTCTCTCCCGCCATCCGCTCCACCATCTCGTCCACGGCGTCGAGACGAGGCGCGACGGTCACCGCGGGGGCCGCATCGCCGAGGCCGCGCGCGATGTCCTCACCCAGGGCTCGATCGGCAACCTGGATCGCGGCCGGCCTCGCCCGGGCGAACTTGAGGCCGAGTTGGAGCAGCGCCTGAAGCGCGGCGGTTCCGTCGGCCTCGCCCGGCTCGGCCAGTGACATGTTGACGAGGCCCGTCTCGAGGCTGACCCAGACGGCCCCATTCGGGCGATACGGGGTGCCGTCGTGGCTGTCCACCCACATCGGCATGCGGACAATACCGCCCTGCCACACGTCCTGCGTGCGAAGGGGGAGACGGGCGAAGCGAGCGAGTTCGAGCGACGTGATCCGAGTCATGGGTATCTCCGGTATCGAGGATGCGGACCCGCCGCAGCGCCTCGTGGCGTCAGCGTGCGCGTCGCGCACCATTCTCGCCGCCGCGGGTCCGCACGTCTAGCGCATACGCGATATTGACGGCGCATCGGGTGCGATCGCCTCGACCGGCGGCGTCGCTTGGTCGAGGCATCCAACGGGCCCGCGAGCACGTCGTTCCACCGATGCCGCGCTTGAGCGCCGCGCCCATCTCGGGAATCGCCGCGACCCGATTACCGATAGCCAGCGGCCCCGCCGTGCACTAGGATCGGGAACGCGGACGCTTACCACGATGAGCGACTGGAGCCAGGTCACCCGGCCGATCCCCGTCCCGAACGAGTGGACGCAGCCGTTCTGGGACGCGGCCAGGCAAGGCGTGCTGGCGCTGCAGCGCTGCCAGGCGTGCGGACACTTCCAGCACCCGCCGTACCCGACCTGCGCGACCTGCGTGGCGACCGACCTGCGATTCGAGCCCGTGCGAGGTCACGGAGCGATCTACGCGTACACGATCATGTATCACGCCGGCGACCGGCGATTCGCCTCGGCGATTCCCTACGCGAGCATCGTCGTCGAGCTCGACGACGCGCCGGGGGCGCTCCTGGCCGGCAACCTGCTCGAAGCGCCGTACACCGAGGCCAAGGTGGGACGCCGCGTCGAGGTGATCTTCGAGCGGCTGAACGACGACATCACGCTGCCCCAGTTCCGTTTGGCCGGCGACGCTCGGTAGTCACGCAGTCCGCGGCGCGCTGGCCGCCGAGGAGAGATCCGATGTGGGAGCACCGGTGCAAGGTCGCGGTGAGCGGTGTGGGATTCTCCCGCGCGACGAGGTCGGCAGAGACCCCGCTCGCGGCTCACGCGCGCGAGGCGGTGCGCGACGCCGTGGAGGACTCCGGGCTCGCCCTGTCGGACATCGACGGGCTCGCCACGTACCCGGAGCTTCCGGCCACGGGCCACGCGGTCGTCGACGGCATCACGATCGTGTCGGTGAACTGCATGATGGCGATGCTGAAGCTGCCGAATCTCTCCTGGCAGGTGCAGGTCGACACGGTCAACATCGGCGGCGCCGTCCAGCAGGCCATCAACGCGTTGCTCGCCGGCGTGTGCCGGTACGCCGTCGTCTGGCGCGCGATGCACAACCCGCGGGGAACGTACCAGAACCTGCCAGGCACGTACGCCCACGGCGCCTCCCAGTTCACCGCGCCCTACGGGTTCGGCGGGCCCGGACAGGGCATGGCCGTGGCCTACACGCGCTGGCTCGAGCGGCACCACCAGAACCGGGAGAAGATGGCGACCCTGGCGGTAACGCAGCGCCGCCACGCGCACATGAACCCCCACGCGTACTTCCACAAGGTGCCGCTGACGCGCGAGGACTATCTCGCCTCGCGAATGGTCGCGTACCCGTTCTGCCTCTACGACTGCGACATCCCCGTGCAGGGGGCCGTCGCCATCGTGCTGACGACGGCCGAGCGCGCCCGCGACCTGCGCCCTCGCCCCGCGTACGTCGCAGGCTATGGCCAGCGACTCGCTTTCGAGGTGGCCGGGCGCATCGGCAGCCTGAGCGACTACATGGAAGGCGGGCGCAGCTCCTCGCGACTGACCTGGGAGCGATCTGGCTTCACCCCGAAGGAGGTCGACGTCGCGCAGATCTACGACGGATTCTCCGCCTCGGTGATCTACGGCCTCGAGTCCTACGGATTCTGCAAGGAGGGCGAGGCGCTCGACTTCATCCAGGACGGGCGCATCGAGCTCACCGGCGAGCTGCCGCTCAACACGTTCGGCGGCAGCCTGAGCACGGGACGGATCCACGGGCTCTGGCACATCATCGAGGGCGCGCTGCAGGCGTCGGGACGCGCGGGCGAGCGCCAGGTCGCGGACGTCAACGTCTCGTTCGTGGGGGCGAGCGCCCCGGTCGTGCAGGGCACGACGTTCATCTTCGTGCGCGAGCCGTACTGACCGCGCTCAGATCACGCCGTCGGCCGCCAGCGCCTCGATCTCCTGCGTCGACATCCCGAGCAGCTCGCCGTAGACGTAGTGGTTGTCCTCGCCGTAGCAGGGCGCGCCGCGGTCGATGCGCCCGCCGATGTAGGCCGGGCTCTCGCTCATCTTGACGGGCACCTCGGCGATCGGCCACCGGCCGATCTTGGTGCCCGTCACCTCCGTCAGCCATGAGAGCGCCGCGAGTTGCGGGTCGTGGTCGCAGCGATCCTCCGCCATCTGGCAGACGCCGGCCGAAACGCCGGCCTGCTGCAGGCGCAGCATCACCTGATACGCGTCCTCGGATCGCGTCCAGTCGGCGACCGCGGCGTCGAGGGCATCCTGATGCGCGAGCCGCGCGGCGAGGTCGGCGAATCGCGGATCGCTCGTCCACTGCGGGCGCTCCGCGACCTGCGCGAGCGCGCGCCACTCCGCCTCGGTGAAGCAGGCGATGGCGAGCCAACGGTCCTCGCCCTGGCAAGGATAGGCGCCGTGAGGCGCAGCCTTCTTGAACGGCGAGCGATTGCCGAAGCGCGACCAGACGCGCTCGTTGGCCGACCAGTCGAGGATGGTGGTGCCGCTGATGAAGAGGCCGACCTCCGATTGCGACGCGTCGATCCATTGCCCCTCGCCCGTGCGTTCCCGGTGGAACAGAGCGGTCAGCATGGCCAGGGCAAAGCTGTAGGCGCCCATCCAGTCAAGATACGAGTAGCCCCATCCGGCCGGCATCGCCGGCTCCGGAAGCCCCGACATCTCCGAAAGGCCGGCGAACGAGTTCGCGATCGGCCCCACCGTGCGAAAGCGCCCGTACTTGCCTTGCGCGCCCATGCCGGACTGCTGCACGTAGATGATGTCGGGCTTGATGCTGCGCATCGCCTCGTATCCGAGGCCCCAGCTGTCGAGCACGCCGGGCGAGAACCCCTCGGCGACGATGTCCGAGAGCCCGACGAGGCGCCGCGCGATCTCGAGCCCCTTCGGATGCCTGACGTTCAGCGAGATTCCCCGCTTGCCGGGATTCTTGTTGTTGAATTGCCCGCCCATGTCGGGGTCGGTGACGCCGGCCAGCGGCGCGGTGGCCCGCTCGCGCGCCTCGCGACCGCCGATCGGCGCCATCGCCGCCATGCGGGTGTCCGGGTGGCTCTTCAGCTCGACCTTGATGCACTCCGCCCCGAATGCGCTCATGAAACGCGTGCCGCCGGCCGACGCCAGGAACCACGTGAAGTCGAGGATGCGGATACCGTGAAGCGGAAACGGCTTGCCGAGCCGCGACGGCGCCTCGGCGACCGGCGTCCGCGGCGAGGGATCGATCACCGGCAGGTCGGGAGGACGCGGCAGCATGACGGATTCGGCGTCCTCGTTCAGCAACGGCGCTCGCCGGCCGACGGACCACGAGGTGCCGGTCGCGATCCACTTGCTGGTCGCGTAGCGGAACGAGCGGCCCAGCTCGGGGTGCTCGACGTCCGTGCAGCTCCCGCGTGCCAGCCAGTGCGGATCGAGAGCGTTCTCGTGGGGCTTGCGCAGGGGCGCCCACAGCATGCCCGCCTCCTGGGCCTCGCGCCACGGCACGTTCTCGTAGGTGAACGCGCGCACGAATCGCTGGACCGCCTCCATCGCGTGATCGCGCTGTCCCTTGTCCGGTCCGGTACCCGGCACGAAGCGCCCGCCCTGTGGGACGGCGGTCTGCTCGGCGTCGAGGCCGGCGGCCATACCGTAGCGCTCGAGCAGCGAGATCAGCCGGGCGCCCTCGCCGGCGCGCGTGCCCAGGTTGGCCATGACCCAGCGCCCGTCCTTCGTGTGCACGATGGAGGGATGCGGCGACACGCTCTCGCGCGCGTGCCGGCAGGTCTGCCGCAGCACGGGCGCGCGGCGCATCACCCACGACATGAGATCGACCTCAGTGGACTTCGCCACCGCCTCGTGGACGGCGCACGACAGGCGCTGCCCCTTCCCCGTTCGCCAGCGATACAGCAGCGCCGCGACGATGGCGACGGTGAGCTGCTCGCCCGCGACGTGATAGGCGTGCCACATCTGCGGGGCGATCGGCGGCAGGTCGTACTTGCCGCCGGGGGCCGGATCGTAGCCGCAGTTCATCATCACGCCCCCGAGCGCGAGGTGCACCAGATCCGAGCCCTTCCAGTCGACCCAGGGGCCGTGGTCACCGAACGGTGAGACGCGCGCGACGATCAGCGCAGGGTGCTGTTGCATGAGCTCATCGCTGCCGAGGCCCACTGCGTCGAGCTCGCCGCGCGGCGTGGAGTCGAGAAGTACGTCGGCCGTGGTCACGAGCGCGCGGAACCGCGCCCGATCGTCTTCACGCTCGCGCAGGTCGAGCACGATCGAGCGCTTGCCCCGGTTGTACTGCCAGAAGAACAGCGACCGCTCAGGATCCTCGCGATCGCGGTAGAACGGCCCGATGCGACGCGTGGGGCTACCGCCTGGCGGCTCGACCTTCACGACGTCCGCGCCGAGACCGGCCAGCGCCAGCCCGCAGTACTCCGCCTGTTCGTCGGCCAGCTCGACGACGCGGATGCCGGTGAGCGGGCCGCGCGTGATCGCGGCTGTGGCGGAAGCAGGACGCTCAAGCTCTGCGGTCATCTGGGCCCTCCAGTCCTTTCGTCATCGCCACGCAACGCTGGTCGTTATCATGTGCAGGGCTCAGGTCGAGCGTTCGTCCGGCGAGTGCCGCAAAGAAGCCGCTCGCAAGGCGTACCAACTCTTCCGTGCAAACGCCCACCACCCAAGCCTTCAGTTCAAGAAGGTCCACCAGCACGATCCGAGACGCGGGGGTACCGCGCTTCGGGGCTTCTGGGCGACGACGAGATCGTCGGTTCTGGATCGATACCCACGCTGCGTACGACCGCCTTTTCGAGAGCCTGTAGGAGCGCTGTCGTCTGCCGAACGCGGAGTATCAGCCGCGGCGCGCCTTGCGCGCCGTCGGCTGGATGCGCTTGTTCGGCGACCGCTTCGCCAGCACGCGCCGCTTCATCTCGCCGAACGAGATGGTCCGACCGGCGGCGAAGTCTGCTCGCGACCCGGCGATGAGATCTAGGAACTCAGGATGCTGACTCAGCGCCAAGGATTCGCGATCGACGTTTCTCAGGGGAATGATCGCCGCCACCGCTTTCCGGCCTTTGGTCAGCAGAACGGGCTCATCGCGCAGGCCGGCAACGTAGTCCGCAAGGGGACGGATCGCTGTCGACAGCTCTACCTTCCTCACAGCCGTATCTCCTTACCGCCAATGCTTAGCACGTTGCGTACCTTTCGCCCCACCGCGAGAATGCGCACGATCCCCATCTCGGCGCTGGTTACCTCGTAGAATACTCGAAGGTCGCCCACCCGGAGTTCCCACGGCGCGATGGGGTTTGGCCGGAGCGGCTTCCGGTTCTTCGTCTCCTGGAGTGGTTCGTGGATCAGCCGACGTTCGATCGCTGCCAGCACGGTGGCCCGGTCTCGGGCAGTCAAGGTCTTCAGGTGGGCCTCGACCGACTGGGCGAACTCAACCGTGTGGGGCAACTGCCTCCTGAGATTGCCGCGCTCTTCGTATTATGGGCTTACCGGCGTCCACTGTTTGTTCGCCGAACTCCAAGTATCTTGAACGGGCCCATTGCGCCACGGGCGTGACTACCGTGACGCGTGAGCGATCTTGGACTGTTCTTGTCAAATCAGCGGCGCCATCCGCAAGAGGCGGTCTCAAACAGATGGGTCTCAGGAATCCGCCTGTCCGCCTGACCGCGGCTTGGGCAGCTTCGCGCGCAGCGCTGCGGTCCGGGAGTAGTCGACCGTCCACGTGGTGACGTCCACGACCACCCCGTACTCCTCGCGCGCCGCCTCCACGCTCACGAGCTCATTCCGCACGTCTCTCAGCACGCGCTCCGGATCGCGCTCGAGCGGATCGCCCCAGCCGCCGGGGCCGGGCTGCTCGTGGCGGAAGACGTCGCCCTGCTTCATCGTCATCGTCAGCTTGCCCGGGAGCTCCTGCGCATTCGGGCCCGGGTTCAGGACGTTGTGGGCGGGGCGGCCCGGCTGGCCGCCGTAGAGCCCGTAGGGGCGGAACGCGTGGCGGTCGGCGCGGACCTGCAGCACGGCCTCGTCGGCCAGGAGCTTGTAGTCACGGCGAATCGACATGCCGCCGCGGTGCTTCCCGGGCCCGCCGACGTCCGGGATGAACTCGGTGCAGAGGATCTGCAGCGGCTGCTCCGCCTCCGTGATCTCCACGGGCGGCAGCGACATGTTCGCCAGCATGTTCGCGTTGCCGTCGAGGCCGTCGGCCCATGCGCGGCCGCCCCACGCCGAGCAGATGAACTCGACGAAGATGAACGGCCGGCGATCGGGGTAGTAGCCGCCGATCGAGACGCCGGTGTTGCCGCCCTCCGACGCCGCGATGGAGCGATCGGGCAGCATCTTCGCGAGCGCGCCGAGACACGTGTCGAGCATGCGAAACCCGGTGAGACCGCGCGCCGCGGAGGCGGCCGGCAGGACGCCGTTGGCGATCGTCCCGGGCGGCGTGATGACGTCGATCGCGCGATAGAACCCGGCGTTGCAGAGGACGTCGTGCGCCAGCACCGACTTGAGGGCCGTGAACGTCGCCGCCCGCGTGAACGAGGCCGTGTTGTTGATCGCGCCCTTGACCTGCGGCGCGGTGCCCGTCCAGTCGGCCACGAGCGAGTCGCCATTCTTCCTGAACGTGACGAACAGGCGGATTGGCCGGCCGTAGTCGATGCCGTCGTCGTCGATCCAGTCCTCGAAGGACCACTCGCCGTCGGGCAGCTCGGACAGGGACGCGCGCGTGAGCCGCTCGGTGTAGTCGAGGATCTCCTCCATGTAGGCCTGCACCTGCTTGGCGCCGTGGCGGGCTACCAGACGGAGGAAGCCTGTCTCGGCGATGTGGCACGCGGCGAGCTGCGCGCGGAGGTCGCCGAGCACGCGCGCCGGCATGCGGATGTTCTTCTCGAGCAGGCGGAACAGCGTCTCGTTCGGCTGGCCGGCCTCGTACATCTTGACGGGCGGGATGCGGAGGCCCTCCTGGTAGATCTCCGTCGAGTCCGAGGCATTTGAGCCCGCGACGCGCCCACCCATGTCCGTCTGGTGGCAGATGGTCGCGGCGAAGGCCAGGCGCTCGCCCTCGTGGAAGATGGGCTTCAGCACGAACACGTCCGGGATGTGCATGCCGCCCTCGAAGGGATCGTTCAGGCAGTACACGTCGCCCGGCTGCATGCGGTCGCCGTACCGCGCGATGGTGGCGGCGAGCGCGTCGGGAAACGACGAGAGGTGCGCCGGCAGCGTCAGCCCCTGCGCGATGGTCCGGCCGTCGCCGTCGCAGAAGGCCGTTGAGTAATCCATGTTGTCCTTGAGCACGCCGGAGTAGGCGGTGCGCAGGATCGTCAGCGCCATCTCGTCGGCGATCGACAGCAGCGTGTTCTTGAACAGCTCGAAGCCGATCGGGTCGCGCGGGTTGTCCATCGCCGATTGTCCTCCCGTCAGATCCCCGGCCCCAGCTCGATCGCGATGTTGCCGGAAGGGTGCAGCATGGCGCGCGAGCCGGGTGGCACGACGCACGTCGCGTCGTACTCCTCGACGATGCACGGCCCTACCCGCGGCGTGGCGAGCGCGGGGCGGTCGATGATCGGCGTCTCGCGCCAGCCCAGCGTCGGGCCGAAGTACACGCGCCGCATGGCAACGTCGGGCGCGCCGGGCCGGTCGATGCGGATCCCCTCCGGCACGCGAGGCCGATCGGACACGCCCTGGGCCACCACGCGAAGGTTCACGACCTCGACGGGCTCGTCAGCGCTGGCGCGGTGGCCGTACGTGCGCTCGTGCTCCTGGCCGAACCCCTCGGCCAGCGCAGCCAGCGTGCCCGCCGCGATGGCCCCGTCCGCCACCGGCACCGTCAGCTCGAAGGACTGCCCCTGGTACCGGCAGTCCGCGGACCGGCGCAGACGCACGCGGTCCTCGGGAAAACCTTCGCTGGCCAGTTGGGCCCGCGCTGCCGCCTCCATGCGATGCACGAGCTCGGCGAGATCGCCCGGATTCGCGTCACGCACCAGCTGGCGCCACGTTCGCACGTAGTGGTGCTCCACGTCCGCGTAGAGCAATCCGAACGACGAGAACAGGCCGGGCGCCGGCGGGATCACGATCCGGCGCATCTCGAGCTGTTCCGCCATGCCCGCCGCGAAGAGCGGTCCGTTGCCCCCGAACGCAAACAGCGCGTAGTCGCGCGGGTCGCGGCCGCGCTCGCTCGAGACGGCGCGGATGGCGCGCATCATGTTGGACGCGGCGATGAGATGCGCGCCGTGGGCCGCCTCGACGAGGGGCAACCCGAGCGGCCGTGCGATCTTCTGCTCGAACACCTCGTGTGCGCGCGCGGCGTTGAGCTTCACCGCGCCGCCCGCGAGCCGGGCCGGGTTCAGATAGCCCAGGATCACGTTGGCATCGGTGATCGTGGGCTCGTCCCCGCCCAGGTCGTAACAGAGCGGGCCGGGGAAGGCGCCCGCGCTCTTCGGCCCCACCTGAAGTGCGCCGCCGGGATCGATCCACACGACCGAGCCCCCGCCCGCGCCGACCTCGGCCAGGTCGACCGCCGGGACGCGCAGGAGGTAGCCCGCGCCCGTCAGGAGCCGCGAACCGTGCATGATGCCGCCGCCCACCTGGTATTCCGCCGCGCGGCTCACCTCGCCGTCCTCCACGATCGAGGCCTTCGCCGTCGTCCCGCCCATGTCGAACGTGATCAGCTTGCCGAGGCCGATCCGCCGGGCCAGCGCCTGCGCCCCCACGACGCCCGCCGCGGGGCCGGACTCGATGATGTGCATCGGGTGCGTCGCGGCCGCGGCATCGGTCATGAGGCCGCCGTTCGACTGCATGATCAGGAGCGGCGCCTTCACGTCCGCCCGGTCGAGCCCGCCCCGCAGCGTCGCCAGGTAACGGCGCACGATCGGCATCACGTAGGCGTTGATGACCGTGGTCGAGGTGCGCTCGTACTCGCGGATCTCGGGCAGCACCTCCACGCTGTAGCACGCCATCAGCTCAGGCGCGGCGCGGCTCACCAGCGCCTTGATCCGCTCCTCGTGAGCGGGGTTGGCGTACGAGTTGATCAGACAGACGGCGAGCGCCTCGATCCCCTCTTGCCTGAGCCGCGCCAGAGCGCCCTCGACCTCCGCCAGGTCGAGCGGCGTCTCGACGCGGCCCTGCGCATCGATGCGCTCGGTGACCTCCCGGCGCAAGTAGCGCTCGACGAGCGGCGCCGGCTTCTCCCAGGTGAGGTCGTAGAGGCGCGGCATCCGGAGGCGGCGGATCTCGAGCACGTCGCGAAAGCCCCGCGTCGTGATCAGTCCCGTACGGGCGCCCTTCTGCTCGAGCACCGCGTTCGAGGCCACCGTCGTGCCGTGCAGCACTTCGGAGATGCCGGCTCCGGCAATGCCCGTCTCCCGGAACACCTCGGCGAGCCCGTCGATGATCGCTCGCGCGTAGTCGTCGACGCTGGACGAGACCTTCTTCGTGTGCAGGCGGCCGTCCTCGTCGAGGAACACGATGTCCGTGAACGTGCCGCCGATGTCGACGCCGACTCTGTACATGGGGCTTGGGCCTCGCGCCATCCTGCGCCGGCAGGAGGGGCCAGTCAAGGACAGCCAGGCGACGGCGAGGTGATGCGGCGAAAGGCGATGACGAGAGGCATGCGGGACGCCTGCCAGAGACAACAGGAACGCTCCACTCGTAAGGCCGCCGCGCCGCATCAAGCTGCGGCGCGGCCCGGATGCGGCTATCATGGCCGCGGGCCTCGATCTCACTACGGAGGATGTCCGTGTCCGACGAACCCACCTCTCCCAGGCTGCCGGCTGTGGATCCGCTTCCCCTCACTGGTCTCCGCGTCCTCGACCTGACGCTGGCCCGCGCCGGCCCCACCTGCGTGCGCCATCTGGCCGACTGGGGCGCCGACGTCATCCGCGTGGAGCCGCCGGGAAGCAACGAGGGCTTCGGGGGCGCGCGCGACGGATTCGACTTCGTCAACCTGCACCGCAACAAGCGGTGCATCGCGCTCGACCTGAAGGACGCGGACGCGCACGCCGCGTTCCTCGCGCTCGTCAAGACGGCGGACGTGCTGGTCGAGAACATGCGCGTGCAGGTGAAGCACCGCCTGAAGATCGCCTACGAGGATCTCCGGCCGGTCAATCCAAGGCTCGTCTACGCCTCCATCTCGGGCTTCGGGCAGACGGGTCCGTACAGCAAGCGCGGCGGCGTGGACCAGATCGCCCAGGGCCTGGGCGGGCTCATGTCGATCACCGGCGAGCCCGGGCGCGGGCCCATGCGCGTCGGCATCCCGATCGACGATCTGACCGCCGGCAACCTGCTCGCCCTCGGCGTGATGCTCGCGCTCTACGAGCGGAAGGCGACCGGCGTGGGGCGCTTCGTGCATACCAGCTTGCTGGAGGCCCAGCTGTTCATGCTGGACTTCCAGGCCAGCCGCTATCTGATGGACGGCGAGGTCGCCGGCCAGGCGGGCAACGACCATCCCGTGAACATCCCGATGGGCGTCTTCCCCACCGCCGACAAGCCGATCAACATCGCGGCGTCATCGCCCAAGCTCTGGGAGGTGTTCTGCCGCGCGGCCGAGAAGCCGGAATGGCTCGAGGTTCCGGAGTGGAAGACGCCGCAGGGTCGCAGCGTGGACCGCGCGCGGGTGAACGCCGCGGTCTCCGAGGTGACCCGCAGCAAGCCATCCGTCTACTGGATCGACAAGCTCGAGGAAGTGGGCATCCCCTGCGGCCCGATCAACAACATCGCCGAGGTCTTCGCGGATCCGCAGGTCAAGCACCTCGGGATGGCGCTGCCGATCCAGCATCGCCGGCGCGGGGCCACGCACATCGTCGGCACCCCGATCAACATCGAATCGCTCGAGACCGGCGTGCGCCGCGACGTGCCGGACCTGGGCGAGCACTCGTCCGAAATCCTGGCCGAGGCCGGCCTCGGGGCGGAGCAGATCGGCAGGCTGCGCGCGAAGGGCGCGATCGGCGGGAACTGATCGACGGGTCGCCACGGCCGCTCGTCACGCCGTGGCGCCCCGCCACGCATCGCGGAGCCGCCGAGGCCGCGAACGCACGCCTCGACGGCTCCCCTGCCGGCGCCGGCGAATCCGGCGCCGGTATCGCTACGGCGTTTTGAGCTCTCCCTTCTTGCACTGCCACGGCTGCTCGACGTTGAGATCGAACGCCGGATCGACCTGATCGTCCAGCGTAAGGCGCGTGCGCAGTCCCACGCTCGCTGCGGTGGCACAGCCCGCCGCCTGCACCACTGTCGCTCCCTCGATCTTCAGCGAGAGCTGGAGCTGCCCGCCGTCTGAGTTCGTGCTCTTCACCTGGATCGTCACGCCGGGCAGTGCGCCCGCGACCGTCGCGAACACCGCCTGGCCGGCCTTGGCGCCCGGCTGGGGCCTCAGCTGGATCGGCAGGAATTGCGCGCCACCGCTGCCCCGGACCAGTTCGCCGGCGCCAGCCTGCTCGACCAAGACCTGTTGCAGCCGCAGCGTCGCGTTGCGCAGGTCGATGGGGCCGGAGAACGACGCCTTCGTCGAGATCGTCACCTTGCCGCTGCCGGCGGCGCCGCCGACCTTCTCGGCCTTGCCCTGCAGCGTCGGCGGGACAACCACCTTGCACGAGTAGTTCGCGGCGTCGGTGGTGTCGCCGCGGCCGTTGTACGTCGCCTCCTGCGGGTACGGGCACAGCGGCCGCGTGAAGGCGACGGGGCCGGCCGCATTGGGAGTGTGGGTCCCGATGATCCTGTCGGGCGCGATCCCCTGCTCGACCCACCGCGTGAGCGGCGCGAACGGATCGAAGATCGATGGCCCCGGGCCCCCGGCGCAGTGCCACATGCCGGGCACCATGAACAGCCGCGCGAAGTCCGTCGTCTCCTCCGGGCCGTTCGACGCGTCGGTCAGGCGGCTGTAGTAGTCGAGCGACGACTGCGGCGTCACGAACGGGTCGGCGAACCCGTGGTACATGATCAGTTTGCCGCCGCGCTGCTTGAAGGCCTTCAAGTCCGGGTCCAGCGCGTCGAGCGCCTCGGCGTACGTCATGCCGCTGCCTGCGCGCTTGTCGTCCGTGAACTGCGCGTCGCTGTCGAAGTCGAACGTGTGGAAATCGTAGTTGGGATCCATGAAGATGCCGTTGGTGAAGAACTGGAACGAGCTGCCGCCGGGGATGGGCACCCCGTTCAGGCGCGGCCCCACCAGCACCTGGCGCCAGGCGTTCTCGCTGCCGCGCTTGAAGCCCGGGAAGATCTGCTCTCCGCTGCGCGGATTCACCGGCCCCTGGTAGATCTGCTTCACCGACTCGACCTGGGCCGGCGTCAAGCAATCCGGCGCGTCTCCGGCCGTGCACGTGAGCTGGGCGGGATCGAACGCGCAGCGGCGCGGGTCGACCAGGAAGCCCAGCGGGCCGTTGATCGGGTCGCCGCACGCCGCGAGGACCTTCTGCGTGAGCAGGTTCAGCTTCGCCTGCGGCAGGTCGGTCTCCGGGCTCTTCATGTGCGAGACGATGCCCGTCCACAGTTCGCCGATCATGAGGTGGGTCCAGTCGTGGCCCGGGTCGCCGGCGACGATCCCGTCGAAGTCCGCCGGAAAGCGCTGGGCCTCCATGAGGCCGTGATGGCCGCCCTGCGAGCAGCCCACGTAGTACGAGAGCCGGGGTCCCGTGCCGTAGAACGCGGCGATCAGCGCCTTGGCCGCCAGCGTGCTCTCGTGGAACGCGCGATAGCCGAAGTCGTTCACTTTCTCAGGCTGGGCGGCGAACGTCCACGCCTGGCCCTTGTGGCCGTTGTCCGTCGACATCGTCGCGTAGCCCAGCCGCAGCGCGGTGGCCATCGGGTCGAAGCTGAACGCGCCGGCGGAGCCCCCCGACCCCTCGCCGCGGAACTTCTGGTTCCAGGTGGTGGTCGGCATCCACACCTCGACGCCGATCAGCGAGTCGGGCGTCGGCGTGAGCGTCGCGGCGACGCGGCAGAACGCCGGCAGGTTGGTGAGTGGCGTGGTCGATCCGGGCGGCGTGAAGCTGCCGGCCGGAACCGACTGGGTCGTCACGTCGATCGTTCCGGGCGGCAGCGCGGAGGCCAGATCCTCGCACGGCGTGCCGGCGAGCCCCGCCGCCGGCAGGAGGAGAGTGGAGACAATGAGCGCGATCAGCCCGATGAAGACCATGGTGTCCCCTTTCGAGGTGTCAACGGCTGTACGGCACATTGGAGCTCTCGCGACCGGAAGGCCGGGACCGCGGCGTCACGAGCGCCGCAATGCCCGGGCGCGCGCCGGCCTCTCGAGGTGGAGGGCGACCGAGGCGGGGGCGATCGTCCGCCGCGGCGGAGGCTGTGAGGCTCGATAGCGCGGGCGCGCCGCAGACCGTCGATCGCTCGGACGCGCCGATTCAGCACGGCCG
>Ga0126379_10000457_pt1 | contig 22490 bp, 18 predicted proteins | sample PanSoiMetPlot_24_FD_92640 | JGI IMG/M metagenome (GOLD analysis project Ga0126379, IMG submission 92640) | Tropical forest soil microbial communities from Panama - MetaG Plot_24 | ecosystem: Environmental > Terrestrial > Soil > Tropical forest > Bulk soil | place: Panama | collected 2016-02-17
ATCATGGTGAGTGTGCGCGCGATTCTCCCCCCGGGAGGCTCGCGCCGTCAACGCTCTCTACAAGAATAAACGTTTTCCTGGGCCAAATTGTTCCCTTCGCTGGCGCTCTCTCCGTATCCTGCGGGCCTCTTACGCCTCTCGCAGAGCCACCAGCGGATCCACGCGACTCGCGCTACGCGCCGGCAAGTAGCATGCGACGAAGGCAACCGCCAGCAGCGCGAACGACGCTCCTCCAAGGCTGAGCGGATCGCTTCCGCTCACCCCGTAGAGGAATCGGGAGAGGACGCGACCCAGCAACAACGACAGCACCATCCCCGCGACAACCCCGCTCCCGACTACCGTCATTCCTTGACGCAACACTAGGAGCGAAACGTTTCCCTGATCCGCCCCCAAGGCCATTCGGACTCCGATCTCGCGCCGCCGCTGATTCACGGAGTACGCCATGATTCCGTACAAGCCGACAGAGGCGAGTCCCAGGGCCAGGAATCCGAAAACACCGAGCAGACCCACGCCCATCTTGGACCACCAAAGCGCTTGATCAATTACCTTCGTCCCGGTGCGAATATCTTCCAGCGGCAGACCGGGATCGAGGCTGTGAATTTCCTCCTGGACGGAGGAAAGAACCGCGGATGGATCGCGTTCGCTTCGTAGATAAAGAATCATGCTATCGGCGTAATTCTGTCGCAGAGGAAGGTAAACGCATGCTTGCGGCGGCTCTCCCAGCGTCTGATAATTCGTGGTTTTTGCGACGCCGACGACTTGCAGGAACGACTTGCCTTGCGGCAGTTGGAAGCGCTTACCGAGCGGATCTTGGTTTGGCCAATACTTGGCCGCCATGGTGTCGTTAATAATCGCAGCGGGCGTGGAGACGTCGCGATCGTTTTCTGAAAAATCACGGCCCTCCACGAGCGGAATTCCCATCGTGGAAAAATAGTTGAGATCCACGGTGTTAACGACAACAGAAATGGCTTCCGACTTCTTGCGCGCCTCTTGTCCTTCGATCGTGAGGCCGGTCTCTTTGCGTCCCCACAACGGCAGGTTTGAGGACCATGAGACCGATGCGACGCCGGGTACCTGGCCGATGCGGTCCAGAACTTGTTTGTAAAACTGCTCTGTGCGCACGCGGTCGTATCCAGCCTGGCCGGGGTAAAGCATGAACAACGCAAGATGCTTTGTTTGGAAGCCGGGATCGATGACATATTCGCGCTCGATGCTTCGCAGGAAGAGGCTCGCCACGACCAGCAAAACGAGGGAAACGGCAACTTGACCGGCAAGCAGAGTGTTCGCCAGGCTTACGCGGCGCCGGCTGCTTCCAGCACTCCGCGTTTCTTCCTTCAAGACTTCGGAAACGGAAACACGCGACGACCGCAAAGCGGGCACGATGCCGAAAATGAATCCCGTCAGAATCGCAACGGCAAAGGCAAAGACAAACACGGGCGTGTTGAGTCTCAGATCCGCCAGATTCTGCGCATATTCCGCGGGGCGCAACGATTCGAGAAACCGGCATCCTCCGTAAGCAAACCCGAAGCCTAGAACACCGCTAAAAAGGCCAAGCAGCACGCTTTCGGTCAACAACTGCCGAATCAGGCGCCGGCGCCCGGCGCCAAGCGCCATGCGAACGGCAATTTCCTGGCGACGCACGCTGGCTCGCGCCAAAAGCAAATTGGCTACGTTGGAGCAGGCAATGAGCAGCACGAATCCCACAATCGTCATCAGCAAAAAGCCGCCGAAGACGACTCCTTGGCGTTCGGGCCCATAAGCGGCCTCGATCAACGGAGTTACGGTGAGGACCTTCCCCTCATTCGCGTTGGGATCTTCCTTTTCGAGGGCCGCGCCTGCGATTTTCATCTCCGTTTGTGCGTGGGCCAGCGTAACGCTTGGTGCAAGCCTGCCGATGCCGGTGAAAAGCGGCAGCGCGCGATCGCTTAGCGCATTTCGCTGCTTAGTTGGCAACACTTGTTCCGCCATCGTTGAAGGGATCCAAAGATCAGGCCCAAAAACCGCGTAGACGCCCTTAAAGCCTTTCGGCCCGACGCCAATGATCGTGAATGGCGTTTCGTTCAGCCGGATCGTTCGCTCGAGAATGTTTGGGTCTCCGCCGAAGCGGCTTTGCCAAGCGGTATAGCCGAGCACCGCGACCGGAGCAGCGCCTGGGGTGGTGTCTTCGCTGGGGAGGAAGAACCTGCCCAGATAGGGGTGCAGGCCGAGGGTCTCAAAATAATTTGCGGTAACGATTTCCGCAAAAACCCGGTGCGGTTGCTGCTTGTCGGTCATGGTCACCGCCATGGGATACGAATGACCGGCGAGGCTGCGGAAAGCGTGAGTGCGTTCTCGAATGTCTTTTAGATTTGCGTAAGAAATGGCTTGCAAGTCGCCGGATTGCGCCGTCTTTTTGGCTTGCGTGGTGTTGAGAGCGGCGAGTGTGGAGATTTTCTCAACGGGAAGCGGATTCAGAATGAGCGAATCGACCACCGTGAAAACCGCGGTGTTCGCCCCAATGCCAAGAGCAAGGGTCAGCACCGCAACCGCCGTGAAACCGGGGCTCTTCCTGAGCATCCGAAGGGCATAGCGCAGATCCTTCCAGAGGTCCTCGAAGAAGTGTCCGCTCGTAGCCGCGCCTTCGGGCACCGTGTCAGGCGGTGTTTTCTCCGAGATTTGGAGTTCCGGGACAAAACTCCGCCAGTCGATTTCAGCCATTAGCTCGCGGAGAGCCTCGTCGTCGTCCGCGCCCCGTGCTCGGAATTCTTCATACCTTTGTTGCAGATGATCGGAAAGCTCCTCGATGATTTCCGCTTCCCGCTCCGGCCGGAGATTCACTCCTGCCAAATGCTTTCTAATTGCAAGGTTCCATTCAGGCATGTTGCACTCCCGCGATTCGGCCCACGGCTCCTGCGAACTCCTGCCACTTCTTGCGTTGCAGCGCCAGGACGCGCTGACCCTCCGCCGTCAACCGGTAGTACCGCCGACGTCTTTGATTGGGTTTCTCCACCCAGCGTCCTTGGATCCAGCCACGCTTTTCGAGCCGATAGAGCAGTGGATAGAGGGAAGCCACATGAAAATGGAGCGTGCCTCCCGAGCGCACCTCAATGAGCTTGCCGATTTCGTACCCGTGCCGCGGCTGGTCCTCTAACAGGGAAAGCATCAAGAGCTCGGCGCTGCCTTTCTTCCATTCTTCCTCGACTTTGGTCCCCATATATGTGTCTCCCATATATCCTACGCAGACCGGTGTGCGAAAATTTCGCGGTAGCTCTATCTATTTTTGGGGCGAGGAGAAGTACGAGGCAGAAGCCGAAGGATGCATGCTGAGCCCAGTTTTTCCAAAGCTTTATCGATCGCGCAAAAAAAGAAGGCCCGCCTCAGCGATGCGCAGCGGGCCTTGTCTGTCCCTGAATGCGGTCCAGCTTTAAGAAGTTGGCGATTGCTTATTTGGCGGGCTTATCTTGGGAGACAATCGTGATCAGGAACGCGTTGCGATCGGAATAGGAGAATTGATGTCCATTCAGGTCGGCGCGGTGCTCGATGGACTTATAAAGTTGGAAGCCATCGTTCTGGACGGCGTTGAAGTAATTCACATTCTTCACGACAACGCCTTTTCCATCGGTTCCCGGCTCGCGCTTCAGCTTCATGTACGCTTGCTTTCCGTCGGCCAGCTTGGCCTCCACGATGTCGCCTGACTGGTGAACTTCGATGGGCGCTTCCTGCACTTTGAGTTCGGGCCACTCCAAACTATAGGTCTTGAGAATGATGGGAGCGAGCGCGTCGCGCTGCGCCTGGGTCGTCTTCGGATCAAAAGAGACCGTCACCCAGGCCCCCTTTTTCTCGGACCCCCACTTGTCGCCGAGGTCGCCGGTCAGCCAGTATTTTGCGTTGGCCAGATCGACATTCCCCGAATGCCCTTCCCTCACGGTCACAGCCATGTTGAATTCGCACATGGGATGTTCCGCCTGCTTGTTGAAATAACACTGGCAAAACAGATGGCAACTGCAGGCCTCCACGTAGTCGGCCTTCATCCGCCACGAAGCCCCTTCCGGCGCCGCGGCAAGGGATACCGCCAGCGCCAAGACCAACCCGGTGCCAATGAATGGTGATACTTTCATGTTTTCTCCTTTTTCAGATCAGATGCGATAAAATCGACGGCATTTCCCAGGGCGACAAAGCCGCGCCAGGATTGCCTAATTTCCGTGCACGGTGCCAGTCCTAGGCGTGAAATGTCTTTGAAGAGTTCTGAAAGATTTCTTGCGAAGTTCTTCGCTTGGGTGTGCCGTTGAAAACACAGCACTTATACGGCTTTGGACCCTATCGCCTCGACGCGGAAGAGAGAGTCTTGCTGCGCGATGGCCAACCCATCACCCTCCCGCCTAAGGATCTGGAAACGCTTCTTGTCCTGGTCGAGAACGCGGGCCACATTGTCGAAAAAGAAGAAATTCTGGAAAAAGTGTGGCCGGGTGTTTTTATCGAGGAAGGCAATCTCTCCCGCCGCATTTTCAACCTGCGCCAAGTGCTTGGGGACTCCCCAGACGGGCGCAATTACATCGAGACGATTCCCAGGCGTGGGTACCGCTTCGTCGCTGCGGTTCAAGGAGCAGAAGCGGCCGCGCCTCGTTCGGCTACGTTGCCTTCGGCACATCCGGGTGCAGCGCATTCGGGCGACAAGAGAATGCACTGGGCGTGGTCGCTGGCCTTATTGGCGTTAGCCGCATCCGCTTATTGGTTTGGGCGGCACCTTTGGCCCCGCCAGAACCCTTCTTCTCAAAGAGTCATGTTGGCGGTCCTTCCTTTCGTGAATTTGAGCGGAGACACGAACGAAGATTATTTCGCCGATGGTCTGACGGAGGAGATGATTGCCCAGCTCGGCCAGTTCCATCCTTCGAGACTCGGGGTCATCGCGCGAACTTCAATCGTGCGCTACAAAGACACCAAGGAGACCGCGGCGCAAATTGGCAAGGAACTAGGTGTCGGCTACTTGGTCGAGGGAAGCGTTCGCCGCGGTGGAGATCGCGTTCGCGTCACGGCGCAGTTGATTCAAGTTGGCGAACAGACACATCTGTGGGCGCAATCTTACGAACGGCCCCTCACGGACGTGCTAAACATTCAGAGAGAGCTAGCCGAGAAAATCACTCACTCCCTTTCCATTCAGCTACTGCCCGCTGGGACCACGCCGTCCGCTAGTTCGCACGTCAATCTTGAGAGCCACGAAAAGTACCTTCTGGGCCTGCATGAGCTGGGGCAAGGCACACGCCAGAGCGTGGACAAAGCCATTCAAAATTTTCAAGAAGGCATAAACAAAGATCCAAACAACGCCCGGCTCTACGCCGCTTTGGCACAAACCTACAATGCCGGACTCACTTACTACAGTTCTCCGGCCGAGGTCATGCCCCGCGCAAAGGAAGCGGCGTCGCGAGCCCTGGAGCTCGATCCCAACCTGGCTGGTGCGCACGTTACGCTAGGAAATGTGCGCTTGCTTTACGATTGGGACTGGGCTGCGGCGGAAAAGGAATATCATCGCGCTCTCGACATCAACCCCAACTCGCCGGAAGCCCAGTTGGGTTATGCCACGTACCTGGCGACCTTGGGACGTTTTGATGAGGCCATCTCTCGCGTGCAGCAAGCCTACCTCTTCGACCCGCTGGCCCTCGAAAGCCGCAACGAAGCGCTTTGGATCTACTACTTCTCCGGTCACATGCCGGAGACCATCCGGCAGAGCCAGAGAACTACCGAGTTGGAGCCCGCGGCCGGTCTTCCGTATGCGGTCCTGGCGATGGCCTACGCGCAAATGGGACAGCGTTTGGCAACCGTTCGTGCTGCCGAGAACGCCATGCGTTTTGCGGACAGCCCGAGTGTAATTAGCGCCGCGGCTTCGGCGCTGGCGCGCGTCGGCGAAAGCGGGCAAGCTAAACAGTTCCTAAGCAAGGCTTTAGAGATGGCCAAGGATCGTTATGTCTGTCGCTTCCTGGTTGCGGCTGCCTATACCGAGCTCGCTGAAAAAGAGAAGGCTCTCGATTCCCTCGAGCAGGCTTTCCTGCAGCGATCCACTTGAATACCTTGGATCGGGGTGGATCCCCGACTCAACCCGCTGCGGCGCGATGCAAGATTTCAGGATCTCGAGCGCCGTGTCGGTCTACCTCCAGGCGTGAACCCTGCCTCTTAAGCATTCTTCAAGGCCATCCGCGAACCCGCGCGCAAAGTCTCTCCTCTAAGTTCCGACCTTCAACCTCGGATGTTATATAGTGCGTGGCGGATCTCCAGGAGGCTTTGAACATGGAATTGTGGTCGCGACGTAAATTTTTTCTTACTTCTCTTGCGGGCAGCGCCCTTGCTGGCACGAATAAGCTCTTCGGCCGGACGCCGTCGAACGGAAATGCTTCGCTGCCTCTCCCGAGCCTGGCCCCACCTGCGGCCGGCAAGCGCCCTCTCATCCTCTCCAGTGCCAACGGCCTCCACGCTCTCGACAAGGGCATGGACATCTTAAAAAAGGGCGGGGACACGCTCGACGCCGTTGTAGCCACGGTCACGGTTGTGGAAGACGATCCCCACGACGATTCGGTTGGCTACGGCGGCTTGCCCAACGAAGAAGGCGAAGTCGAGCTGGACGCCAGCGTCATGCACGGTCCTACGCACCGCGCGGGTGCGGTCGCCGCGGTACGCCGCATCAAAAACGTTTCGCGCCTTGCCAAGACCGTCATGGAAGATACGAATCACGTGATGATCGTTGGCGACGGCGCGCGCCGCTTCGCGGTGGCGCAGGGATTCGAGGAGATGAACCTTCTCACCGAACATTCCCGCAAAATCTGGCTCGCGTGGAAAGCAAAGAGTTCCTTCAACTGGCGGCCGGGAATCGATTCACCGGAGTGGAAAGAGCACATGGCTCTGCTTTTTGATGGCGACGAAAAACAGATTGCCTACGCAGAGCGCGTCATCGCCCATCCGCCAACAGGCACGATCCCTTGCATGGCCGTGGACGCCAAGGGTGACATCTCCGCCACCACGACAACTTCCGGACTGTCCTGGAAAATTCCCGGGCGCGTGGGCGATTCGCCCATCATCGGCGCGGGCTGCTGCGTGGACAACGAAGTGGGCGCGGCAGGCTCCACCGGCAAGGGGGAGGAGAATATCAAAATCTCCGGCGGCCACACGATTATTGAAATGATGCGTCAGGGAAAATCGCCGAGTGATGCGTGTCTTGAAGCGATGGCTCGCGTCGCTCGCAATTACAAAAACGACAAAAAGAAGCTCAACACCTTCCACATTTATTTCTACGCCATCAATAAGGACGGAGTGCACGGCGCCGCTTCGCTCTGGCGCAACGGCTACGAAGCCAGTAAACAGGCTTCGTATGCCGTGCACGACGGCACGGAAGCCCGCCTCGTTCCTTGTAAGTCGTTCTTCGACGAACTGGGCGGCGACCAGTAGCTGGAAATGAGAAAATGGAAACGTGAAAACGGACAGCGGCCCTGGACCACCAGAGAAAGGCTACGTTTCCGTTTTCCAATTTCCGTTTTCTAATCTCCAAACCACATGGATCAAGCGAACATCCTAATCGTCGGCGGCGGCGTGGTCGGATGCGCCGTTGCGCGCGCCCTCTCCGCGCGCTGGCAGGACGTTTTCCTGGTCGAGCAATTCCCCAAGCTCGGTATGGCTACAAGCACGCGCAACAGCGGCGTGAATCACTCCGGGATCTACTATCCCAAGAATTCTCTTAAGGCGCGCTTGTGCGTGGAAGGCAATCACCTCACCTATGAATTCTGCGAGAACCACAACGTTCCTTTTCGCCACAGCGGGAAGCTGGTGGTCGCCGCCGACGCGCATGAGGAACCGGAGCTTCTCGCGCTGAAGAAACGTGGCGAAGACAACGGCGTCGAAGGCCTGCAACTCGTCGACGCCGCGGAGATTCGCAAGCGCGAACCGCACATTCGCGGCGTGGCCGCGCTCTACGTGCCTTCCACTGGGATCGTCTCCGCCGAGGAACTGGTCCACGCGTACGCCCGTGTGGCCACCAATCAAGGTGCGAACCTCGTTACGCGCGCCCAGGTGGTTTCGCTCGAGCCTTCCGGCAACACCATTCGCGTCGGCCTGCGCATCGGCGACGAGGAAGACTCGCAGGAAGAAAAGATCGAAGCGCGCTGCGTCGTCAATGCGGCCGGACTTTATGCCGACGAAGTTGCTGCAATGCTGGGGAATTCTTCCTGGAAGATTTATCCTGTTCGCGGCGAATACTGCGAAGTGCGCGGCCCGCGGTCTTCGCTCATCAACAATCTCGTTTATCCCTTGCCGCATTCGGACGGGCTAAGCCTTGGCGTGCACTTCACCAAGACTTTGTGGGGAACATTTCTTCTTGGCCCGACGGCAACGTACGTACAAGAAAAAGACAACTATGAGAAGAACCGCCTGCCCATCGCGGCGTTTGCCGAAAGCGCGAAAACCTTGTTGCCGGAGATCGAAGAGCGCGACTTGCAGCTCGGCTACACCGGTCTTCGCCCGAAGCTCGCGCCGCCCACCCACAAGGGCATCATGGACTTCGTAATCACTCGCGACCGCGACGTGCCGCAAGCCATCCAGTTGGTCGGCATCGAATCGCCCGGTCTCACCGCCGCACCCGCCATCGCCGAGCAGGTTACTCAACTGGTCGCCCAAGTCTTGCGGTAAGCTTCAAACTCTTAAAGAAGGAAGACCTCCCATGACAACCGTGCTCAAGGAAATCACCACCATGGTCCTAATCAAAGTCGACGGGAGATGGCTGATCACCGCATTCCAGAACACCGAAGTAAGAGCGACAAACGCCAAGCAAAGAGGGCTGACTACCTAGATCCTGGCTACTGGACGATGACGCGGACGAATCTCTTCTTCCCTGCGCGAAGAAGAAAGCTCGTAGCGTTGCTCAGATCGATGTCCTTGCGCGGGTCTTCGATGACCAGGCCGTCAATTTCGACCGCTTTTTGCTTGATGAGGCGCTCCGCTTCTGCTTTGGAAGGCGCCAGCTTCAAATCAACTAGAAGGGCAGTCAGTTTTTGCGCAGAACCTTTGTGTACGTTGACCGTTGGGGCCTCTTTAGGTGCTTGGCGATCTCGGAAAACGCGCTGGAAATTCTCCGCGGCCTTCTGAGCAGCTTCTTTGCCGTGGAAATCGCAAATCACTTCCTCGGCAAGCCGCATCTTGGCGTCCATCGGATGGAGCTTCCCGCTAGAGACTTCCTTTTTGAGCGACACAATTTCGTTTGGGGCGCGATCGGTCAGCAATTCGTAGTAGCACCACATCAGTTCGTCGGGAATGGACATCATCTTGCCAAACATTTCCGAAGGCGGCTCGGTGATGCCGACGTAGTTGCCGAGGCTTTTGGACATTTTGCGTTGGCCGTCGAGGCCCACGAGAATGGGCATCGTCAGGATGGCTTGTCCCGCCAAGTCGTACTCGCGCTGGATCTCGCGGTGCACCAGCAGGTTGAATTTTTGCTCGGTCGCGCCTAGTTCGACGTCGGACACGAGCGATACCGCGTCGAACGCGGTGAGCAGCGGATACAACAGTTCGTGAACGGAAATGGGCAGCTCTTTGTCCAGACGCGAACGAAAGTCTTCGCGTTCCAACATGCGCGCCAGCCGGTAGTGCGAGCATAGCCGTACGACGTCCTCGGCCTTCATTTTGCCGAGCCATTCGCTGTTGTAGCGAACTTCGGTCCTCTGGCGATCGAGGATTTTGTAGACCTGTTCGAGATAGGTCTTGGCGTTGGCATCCACTTGCTCGCGCGTCAGCGGTGGGCGCGTTTCCGACACGCCCGTGGGATCGCCGATCATGGCGGAAAAGTCCCCAATCAGAAAAACGGCGGTGTGCCCCAGATCCTGAAAGTGTTTCAGTTTGCGCAGCACCACGGTGTGCCCCAGGTGAAGATCGGGGGCAGTGGGGTCTACGCCGAGATAAACGCGCAGCGGCTTTCCAGTTTTGCGCGAGTTCTCGAGTTTCGCGAGCAACTCGTTCTCAGGAATGATCTCCGCCACGCCTTTTTTGATGTAGGCGAGTTGCTCATCGACGGGTTTGAATTTGGGTTCGCTCATTTCGACTTTCGGTTTTGCGCCCTGGGTCATGGTCGTTGTAGCTCAAGCTCTTGGGTCTGAGGATTCATCACGTTCAGATCCCTGCCGGCGGCAGGCAGGCTTTAGGCATCCTCATCGGATGTCTTCAGGACAACAAACCGCCGTGAAAGGACGGCCAGCCGCCGCCTCGGAAGGCGCGCGCTACAGCAGCAAGACGCGCCGGCCGGCAATCTTATATTTTCCCTCAAGAACGATGCGAACCGCTTCGGAGTAAATGCGGTGCTCCTCCTTTAGAATTCTTTCCGAGAGCGAAGATTCTGTGTCGTCGTCTTTTATCGGGACCACCGCCTGCACAAGGATGGGCCCCGCGTCGAGATTTTCGTCCACAAAATGGACCGTGCACCCGGCAAACTTCACGCCGTATTCGAGCGCTTGTCGCTGCGACTCCAGGCCGGGAAACGACGGCAGCAGCGACGGATGGATGTTCAGGATGCGATTCGGAAACTTGGCGACGAAATAGGGTGAGAGCAGACGCATGTAGCCCGCGAGGCAGATCAAATCCACCTGGTGCTCGTCCAGAGCAGCGGCGACTTGGCGGTCGTAAACTTCGCGTTCGAGGCCTTTCGAAGGAATCACCCTCGTGGCGATGCCGCGCGCTTTGGCGCGATCGATTCCCGGAGCGCCTTCGCGATTGCTCACGACCATGGCGATTTCCGCGTTAGGGATGAGTCCCGCCGCTACCGATTCCGCCAAAGCCTCGAAATTCGAGCCGCGGCCGCTCAACAGCACGCCAATGCGCTTCTTCATAAGCAAGGAAACTTAGCATACAGGCTGCGTGACGCAAAACGCGACCGGTGAAAGGAGATCGGTGAACGGAGATCAGGAAGCGTGCGCCTCACCTTGAATTAGCGGCGGCCCTCCCGGGAGTGAGTGTGGCTCAGGCTCTTCTTCTTCGCGTTCTTTGATCGTTCTCGGTGGCAAGAGCACCATTTCGCGGAATTTCTCTCTCCCTTTTCCCCTTAGCTTTTGCGCCAGTGGCTCCCAGCATTCGGAGCAAATGTCGTACTCCTTGCCTTCCATTTCCTTTGGCAAACAATCCTTTGCTTTGCCGCAGAGGTCGCAAGTAATCATGGACTCCTCCCCAACCTGGTTCCCTTTGTTCGGGACGTGTGTTTCCGGCCGGAACCATATTAGCTTACCGCTTTTCCGTAGAACTTTTTGAGGCCCATGGTGAACAGCAGGAAGTTGAAGACAACCAAGGCGCCGAGCACCGCCAGCAATGAAAGATGAGGGAATTGCGGCACCAGCGTAGCACGCAATCCCTCGCTGGCGTACACCAGCGGATTGACAAGCACGGCTCTCTGCAAGAGGGGGAATTTTCCGAGCGCACTCCAGGGATAGTAGGTACAGCCGAAGAAAATCATCGGCGCCACAATCAGGCTGAACATCAGGCCGATGTGGGTCTGCTGCATGCTGCAGCCAAGCGCCAGCCCCCCGGTCGCCGAAAAAAGCGCGACGAGCACAGCCACGGCCGCAAACAGCAGCGGATGCGGCACACGCAGGTCAACACCGGGTCGCAGCAAAAGCCACGCGGCGGGAATCACCATCAAACCCGCAGCCAAGGATTGCAGGGTACCGGCAACGACTTTCTCCACCGCCAGCCAGGAAATCTCCATCGGCGCCAGCAAACGATCCTCGATTTCGTGCGTAAACTGAAATTCGGCAATCACCGGCATGGCCACCGCCCAAATGCCCGTGCCGACCATGCAGATGGCCATGATGCCCGGCAGCAACAAGCTCTTGTACGATTCCGGCAGGTAGCCGCTGCCCACCATCACCCGTCCAAAAATAAACACGAACATCAGTGGCTGGAGAAACGTCTGAAACAGCAGCGCCACGAAATTGCGGCGCGCCACGTGAGCGTCTCGCGCAAGAATCGCCAGAAAAGTCTTCCAGTTCATTCGCGCAGACTCCTTCCGGTGTGGTGCAGAAAGAGATTCTCAAGGCTGGGTTCGGAGATGTGCACGTCGAGTAGCTCGACCCCCGCTGCCGAGGCAACGTTGGCAACTTCCGGAACGAGTGAGCCGCCGCGATCGGCGTAGAGATCCGCACCGGAGCCATCTGTGCCACGCACCTCCCGTACTCCCGAGAGATTCTCGAACCGCTTGAGAAACTCCGATGAGTGAGGGCCAAAGCGCAAGCGCAGCAGAAACCCGCCGGGAACAGAGGCCTTCAGTTCGCGAGGAGTTCCCAGGGCAATCACGCGGCCATGATCAATAATCGCCAACCGTTGGCAGAGCGCGTCGGCTTCTTCCATGTTGTGCGTGGTGAGGAGAATGGTTTTGCCGCTGGCATTGTATTCGCGGATGATTTCCCAGAGCAGCAAGCGGGTTTGCGGGTCGAGGCCAGCGCTGGGTTCGTCCAGGAACAGCACCTGCGGGTCGTGCATCATTGCGCGCGCAATCGAGAGCCGCTGCATCATCCCGCCGGAAAAACCGCGCACCATCTGGTCGGCGCGATCCGTCAATTTGAATCGTTCGAGCAGCGCTTCAGCGCGCTTGGCACGCTCATAAGCCGAAAGGCCGAAATACGCCCCGTGAAAGGTCAGAATCTCCCGCGCGGTAAGGTTGAAATCCAGATTCGGGCGCTGCGCCACAACCCCTATCAGGCGCTTGACGGCAACCTGGTTGTTCCAGACTTCGTACTCCCCGATGAACGCTTTGCCCGCCGTGGGGCGTACGCGGGTGGTGAGGATGCCGACGGTCGTGGACTTCCCTGCGCCATTGGGGCCCAGCAGGCAGAAGATTTCTCCCGGAGTGATATCGAGAGTGATTCCATCGAGCGCGACGATCTCAGGCTTGGGCTGTTTACTTTTGCTCTTGCCTTTCGCTCCGCCAAACGAAAATCCACCTACGCCAGCCGCAACCGGCGGTGGAGACGTATAGACCTTGCGCAGTTCGCGCGTGCGAATGCCAGCTAGCATGGAGGAGTTTCCTTAAGGTGATTACGCAAGCCCGGCGCCGAAAATGACGCCGATGCGCGCGGAGATTAAGCAAAGAAATTTAGCACAGACCCTGCGGCTATGCCTAACGCTGCCGAGGCTGGCCTGTTCCCAGAGGCTTCCAGGCCCTGCACTCGGACACAGTGACTGGCGCTGGCGATGCCAAGGGAGAGTCCAGCCGGAAGCGAATCACCCCGTCGGATGTGGAACAGAAGCTCCGGACGCCAGTGCTGTTGGCCTGGACTGGTGTCGCGACCACGACGAAATCACTGCACAAGCGCTGCTTGCAAACCGCCGTGATGCGGAAGTGGTATCCAGACTTCGTGCACCAAGCGTTTCTCGTGCAGCTTTCATTCGCCAAGGTTGCGTCCACCAGGCCGGCATGCTCCGGCGAGTAAGCGTTAGGGCTGCGAGGGTCGACACCCAGCATGGTCAGATTGGGTGCAAAGCCTCTGTTTGGATAGGTGGCCGAGTAGGCGACTTGCGCCGTACTTACGGTGCGCACGCTGCCGACGGCCGACGCCTCATTCGCGGCTATTTTGGAGCGCCGCAGATTGGGAATGGCGATGGCGGCGACGATCAATACTCCGGCGACGTCGACACCGCCGGTGCTGCTGGCTTCGCGAATCGCGCTTTCGTCACCATAGAGACGAACGACAAACGGCGTGATGGTTGTCGAGCCTTGCGAGAAGGATTCCGCCATTTGTGGCGCAAAGCGCCGCATCTGCAGCGCGGCCATGGCCGCGGGATCTTCGTAGAACAGCGCGGAAGCGTCCAGAGACTGCCCTGGCGGACGCGAAGCCTGAAACGCCGGCGACTTCTCGAGCGATCCGCCAGAGCGGTGCATTCGAACGGACTCCGCCACCGCTTCGCGGCTGGAGCCGATGATGAGGTAACCGTCGGCAAACGCGTAGCCAATTTCCATCGGCGGCTGGGACGCGGGAATCTGCACCGTGCGGTAAGTGATTCCGCCATCTTCGACCTGGGCGGTCTCGACCTGCACAGCACTCAGCAAAGTATTCAGCGTTTGTTGAATATGATTGGCATCTTTCACCTGGAAGATGGCCCGCCATGTGGGCCGCGGCGGATTGATGCTGTCGAGCTCCGCGGTAATCTCGCCGCCGAGATTGCTAAGCAGGTCGTCTCTCAGGCTGAGGTTCAGAGCCTTTTCGCCGGCCGCGATGGCCGCAAGCTGGTCCGAGGAAGGCCCGGCAAGCTGCTTGATGTCGTCAAACATCTGCGCGGGATTGGACAGCACCAGGCTGATTGCCGCGAGCGCTTTGGGAGAAACAAAATCCAGGCTTTCGAGCGGCTTCGATTTCCCCAGCCAGGCCGCCGACCCATGACGCGGACCGGTAAAACTCAATTCGGCTTGGCTGACCGCCCGAGCGCCTTCTCCCTGGTGCTCCCAAATCAAGTACTTCACGTCCGCAAAGCCGCTCTGCTGAAGGGCAGCGTTCTGCTTGGGGGCAGGCTGCGATTGGGCAAGGATTCCCTGAAGGTCCGCTGCCGCCAGGATGGTCAATCCACCTTGATATTCTTGCGCCAGGCGTTGCCCGAAAGGATGGGAGAGGAACTCTTGGCCATGGCGGTCGAGCCGTGCGCTGAAACTGCGGAGCAGGCCTACATTCTCCGTGGCAAGCACGAAATCAGGGCGGACCAAAACCAACAACTGCTGCTTGGGGCGATTCTCCTTTGCAACCGCCAATCCCTGCTGGTCAAGCACGCGCACGCCTGCGGCAGACTCCCCGCCATACTGCTCCACCAGTTGTTCCAGGAACTTCTTCAAGCCCGGCTTGCGAATCTCGGCAAAAGCAAGAAAGTTGGGCTCTCGGCCTTCGAGCGAACCCGACAGGACAATTTCCTCTCCGAGGTATTGATGGAGCTGAGAAAACTTCTCAATGGAATCCTCAAACTTTAGTCTCTTGGCGGCGTTTTCTCCGCCCTGCCACCAATCGCGGAGCACGGAGCTCTCTTGCAGTTCCTGGTGGAAGATCTCGAGCGCCTGATGCGCGGCATCGCCATAATTCGGAACAGCGGCAAAGAAAATCGTGGACGCCGGCAACAGGGACAACAGGCGGCTTTCCGCACGCGGCGCCGGATACTGGACATTATTTTGCAGTTTCACCAGCAATTGACCGAACTCGGGGAGCAACCCCGGATATGCGCTCAGGCCCTGAGCCACCACCGGTGTTTTAGATTGCTGGGCCGCGCGCGTTCCGGTTGCTGACTGCGCAGCGCAAGCCATGGCCATGAGAAGCATGGCGGCGATCCCGGCCGCGGGCTTGCGGAAGTAACGCCGTCTCTGCTGGGAGATTCGAGGGCATCGCATAACGTGTCTGCTCCGGTCTTTGGAAAGATTCAGGATAGACGGCTCTCTGCCTGTTTCGCCACGGAAAGACTACGAATTTCCCTTAAGCTTGCCGCTTGAGTAACGGGCGTTAAGCGGCAGCTCCGGCGAGAACTCAGTTGGGGCGATCCAGCGAGGCACTGGATTCGAACTCCTTGGCTGGTTCCAATGGCGCGAGCGTACGAGCCGTAACGGCCTGATCCGAGCGGTGCTGAGGGGAACCAGTTCGCGCCGCCCACTTCTGGGACGCCATTCGAGCGAGCCAGAGCAGCCCTCCCAAAACCAGGAGCAGCACCACCCATCGCAGCACCAGCGCCAGCAGCGCCAGATTCAGCGCAGGCCACTCGAAGGAAAACTGGCGCAAGCGCGCGCCGCGGTCCAGCATCCAGTGCCAGGCGGTGTGCGCCACGATTGCCGAAAGGAGGATGGTTCCCATGCGTTCGGCCACCGCATAACGGAAAAAAAGCTGCAGCAGGGGAATCAGCAAAATCAAGACGAGAAGCTGCCCCAACTCGACTCCAATGTTGAACGAAAGCAGCGACGTGAGCAGGTGCGACCCGGCAAATTGCAACGACTGCCGCAGCGCAAACGAAAAACCGAAACCGTGCACCAGCCCAAAGCCAAACGCGATCATCCAGCGGCGCTCGACGCTGCCGGCTCCAACGATATTTTCCAGCGCCATATAGACGATGGAAGCGGCGATGAGGACTTCAATGAGCGGGGGAAACCACAGGAAATCCGGCGCAAAGTTGTAGGCAGAAGCAATCAACGTAATGGAATGCGCCACGGTAAACGCCGTGACTACCGGAATCAGCGCGCGCAGCCGCCGGAACGGAATTACCAGACAGAAGAGAAACAGGAGATGGTCCGTGCCGTCGAGGATGTGGAGAAAACCCAAGTTCACAAAGCGCAGCGCGGCCTGATGCCAACGCGGATCGAGGCGCACCAAACCGGGATCGCCGTCAAATTCGAACGCGCGCACTTCGCCGCCCGGAGGAACGAGTCGGAGCACGGTAATCACGCGCAAGCCCAGGCGCGCAAACCGCGGCTGAATCGAAAAACGCGCGCGCTCCGACTGAATCGGAGTGTCGAACAGCACGTCCAGCATCGTCTGGTCCCAGATCACATCCGTGGAATCGGTCAACGGCGGGCCAGTGACATGCGCGAGCGCCGTTTCGTAGGAAAGGAAGGAAAAATCCGAAGGAAGCGAGATGCGCGTCGCCACTACTTCTGGATTGGGCAGAAGCGTGTCGTCTTCATAAGTTTCAAAAAATCCAGCGATCCACAGTTTCGCCGACCCGGGCAGCAAGGGGGCCGTTCGCTCGATATCAAGATAACCAGGCCCGCGCTGCGGAAAGAGAATGTCCCGCATCGCTTTGAGTGGAACGCGAACCAAAATGTGCAGGTGCTGGCCCTCCGGCTTCACAAACATCTGCACGGTCACGTCGTTCGGAATGTCGTGGGCGCTCACCGCGCACGGCAAAACAAAAAGCGCGGCGGCGAAAAACAGGCGACAGATGCGAAAGCGGCAAATCACGAACGCTTTCCTCTACTTTGCGAGGTATCCCGCCGGCAAAACCTTGTGCGGATCCACGCGCACCACCAGGTAAACGATCTGATCGGACGTAATGTCGCTGAACCAGTGCGGCGTATTCGGCGGAATGATAACCACATCGCCGGGTCCGATTTTCCGGCTCACGCCATTCTGGATGGGCCCGCCGCGCGTGCTCGGCCCGTTCAACACGGTGACCACCGGATGGTCCGCGGGAAACTCTGCGAGATTATCCATCGACCCGCCGGTAACCAGCGTCGCGTTGCCTTCGATCACGTGATAGATCTCCGTAATCTGGCTGTGCTCGATCCCGCCGCCCGCCTGTGCTCCCGACGTTTTCGCGCGATGCACTACCCCTACGCCCACGTGGTACTCGCCGTTGATGCTCACCACGCGAATCGCCTGGTCGCTGATGCGTTCCGAAGCGGTCTTTTGCACCAGCGCTTGAATCTCGGCGCTGCTCACATCCGTTGCCGTTCCGCGAGGCAAGTGCGGCGTGACCGCCGGCGTGCCTGGTGTTTGCGCGTGAAATCCGCCCGGAAGCAACAGCGCAAAAGCCAGTACGGCAACACCAAACACAATTTTCCTCATAGTGCCTCCTACCCGAAACGAAATCGCCCTAAAACTACTTGCTCGACGGCCACACCACGCCCTGGTCCTTCTTCGTCACCGGCGCCATGCCTTTGTAGACGAACTTCTGCACGCGCTGCCCGCGGTAAGTTTCTGTCGTGAAAATATTGCCCTTGGAATCCGTGGCGATGCTATGAACAGCGTAGAACTGGCCGGGCTGCCGGCCGCCATCGCCAAAGCTGGTCAGGATTTCAAGCGTATCGCGAAGCAAGATGTAGATCTTCTCGTTCGAACCGTCTGCCAAAAAAATGTACTTTTGCTGCGGATCTTTCGAAAACGCAATATCCCAGGTCGAGCCGTCGCCCAGAGTACGTTTCGCGATAAACGCCTCCTTCACGAAGGTGCCGTCTTTCTTGAACACCTGGATGCGATTATTGGGGCGGTCGCAAACGTAAAGAAGCCCGTCGTTTGCAAGCTCCGTGCAATGTACCGGGTTGCGGAACTGCTGCGCGGGCGGCGCGTCCGGATCATACGGCCCGAGGTCCGTGTCGTCCGGCTTGTGGCCGTACGCGCCCCAGTGCCGCTTGTATTTTCCGGTCTCGGCGTCGTAGACAATCACGCGATGGTTCCCGTAGCCGTCCGCGACATAAAGTTCTCCTGTGTCCTTATCCACAAACATTTTCGCCGCGCCTTTGAGGTTCTCGGTGTCATTACTCCCCTGGCTCTTCGTGGGATGGCCGATCTGCATTAGGAACTTTCCGTCCTGCGTGAACTTCAGAACTTGGTTGTCATGAAACGGCGCAGGGGCCTTGCCGCGACTGTTTCCCCCAATCCACACGTTGCCCTTGTAATCCACAAGGATGCCGTGATTCGAATCTGGCCAGTCGTAGCCCTGGCCCGGCCCGCCCCAGTGGCCGATGAGGTTGCCTTCTTCGTCGAACTCGAGCACGGGTGGCGCGGGTAGGCAGCATTCCGCGGCAGGTGGATTCGCCTTTGCATAAATCTCCATCGGCTCGAAAGTATTCGTGCGGTGCACAATCCAAACGTGGTCCTGCGCATCCACCGACACGCCAACTGCCATGCCAACGACCCAATGATTCGGGAGCGGCTTCGGCCACAATGGATCCACTTCGAACCGCGGCGCCTGTACTCCGGTCGCTTCCGCCTTCGCTTTTTTCTCCAGCATGACGGAACCGGCCGTCAGCGCCGCGAGGAGCGCCAGAAAAATCCCTCCGACTAGAAAGTTGCGTTTCATGTCTCCTCCTGCTTGTTTGGCACTCATCTTAAAAGCCGAATTCCGAGTTGCGCGTCGCGCCGGTGCCGTTCCTAAGCCTTTGCCTGGCAATTCAGCGTCACTCGTCAGTAGGCGAAATGGTCATCCCGCGTCGCGCGTTGTGGCAGTGTCGTTCAAGAGAATTGCCCACCCAAACGCTCATCCCGGCGGAGGGGTCGCTGTTCGGATTCAACTGGTCTGCGCCAGCCGGAGATTCTAATTTATTTGCCGGGATTCACAAGCATTATCAAGGCTCGCAAAATATTCCGACGAGCGATGTGGAGGGCGGCAGCCTTGCTGCCGCTTTTCTTCGTGTGCCTACATCGCTGTGATCGCTGTGTCGTGAACGAGGTTCCAGGCGCCGCCCAGCTGGCGAGCTTGCTTCGCCGGTGCATTTTGCGGGCGGCTTCGCGTAGAATGCCTATTCCTTTTTTGAAGCCAAGTCGCCTGAGGAGCACAGCACATGAGGAGTTCGACGGGCACGATTCCTAGGCTTGCTAAGAAAGCGGCGGTAGCAGCGCTGCTGGTGGCTGCCGCACCCGCTCTCGCCCAGCAAACCGTGCCGCGCGATCCCGCCGAGCCGCCACAGCCGAGACCGCAACCAAAAATCTTGCCGCGGCCCTTAGGGGCAGTCTCCCGCCAGAGCATCGACGAAAAGTCAATGCGCGTGCTCATCCACAACCTAGTGAGCTGCGGCACGCGCCTGACGCTTTCTTCCTGGACCGACGCGAAGCGCGGCATCGGCTGTGGCCGCGACTTCGTTGTTGCGCGGCTGAACGAAATCGCCAAAGAATCCGGTGGAAAGCTGCAAATCGTCGTGGATAAGTTCGAATCCAAGTCCGAGCGCACCGGCCCCAACCCCGTGCATCTCGAAAACGTCTACGCGATTCTCCCTGGCTCCGACCCCAAGCTCTCGAAGACGGTTTTCATGGTCGTGGGCGACGTCGACTCGCGGCCTTCCAACGTCATGGATCCCCAAGCCGACGCTCCCGGAGCGGACGATGACGGCTCCGGGACCGCCGTCAGCGTGGAATGCGCGCGGCAACTAAGCAAGGCCGCCGCCAGCGGAAAGGCGAATTTTCGCGCAACGCTTCTCTTCGGCGTGCTCTCCGGCGAAGAGCAGGGGCTGCTCGGCGCCTACCGGCTGCTGGATTGGAGCAAAGAGCAGGGCTATACCGTGGGCGCGATGCTCGACAACGACATTGTCGGCGCCGATCCCGCTCCCGGCGGGCCTCATCGAGTTCGCGTTTTCTCCGGCAACGGCGAAATCGAGGACGCCGATTCTCCGGCGCGCGAGCTCGCCCGCGCGATTGAAGAAATCGACGGCCCCAGCGCGATTCGAATGATTTTCCGCCAGGACCGCTACGGTCGCGGCGGAGACCATTTCCCGTTCTACAAAGCGGGTCTGCCCGCGGTGCGCTTTACCGAACCGCTCGAAGATTACCACCATCAGCATCAAACCCCGCGCACGGAAAACGGTGTCGAGTACGGCGACTTCGAGAAATATCTGAACTACACATTCATGGGCAACGTGGCGCGCGACAACGCCGAAGTCCTGCGCCGGCTCGCCATGGCTCCCGCGCCGCCAACGAACGCGCGCCTCAAGGGCGCAGTCACGCCCGACGCGAAAGTCGCCTGGTCCGCCGAAGACGATCCCGAGCGCGCCGGCTTCGAAGTCCTGTGGCGTGAAACGACCGACCCGCGCTGGCGCGTCTATGGCTTTGTTGCGGAGCCGGGCGAGGCGGTCTTGAAAGGTGTTTCCACCGACAATCACTTTTTTGCGGTGCGCTCGGTCGGCAAGAATGGCGCACGCTCCATCGCCGTGCCAACGGAAATGGAACGCCGCGCGCCGCCAGGACCAACGCCGAGCAACCAGTAATCAGTTCACACCACGGGTGACGAACCTGGATAGACGGCAAAAGCGCGGTCCCCGGTCATCGGGAAGCCGCGTTTGTTGCGGCCGAAGGATCTCAAGCGAGCTGCTGGCACGGGACCAGGGGTTCTACAAGGAGAGAACAAGCGATGCGAAAGTCTCTGCATTTGGGTGTTTTCGTCGGGCTTCTCATTTTCGGGCTGGCAACACCGGTGATCGCGCAAGCGCCAGCGCCGGCTCCTGAGCGCGGCGCCAGAGCGAGCGAAGCAAAAGCCGACGAAAAGTGCGACGCCGCGGCAACGAAAGAAGAATCGACCGTAGCGGAGCACTCCATCCGCGTCGGCGGCCAAACCCTCTCCTACAAGGCGACCGCCAGCACCACGTTGCTTAAGAACGACAAGGGCGAGCCCAGCGGCCTTCTCTACTCGGTGGCCTACACCAAGAACGACGTGAAGGACCTCGGCACCCGCCCGGTTTCGTTCTTGTACAACGGCGGGCCGGGCTCCGCATCCATGTGGCTGCACATGGGCGCGTTCGGGCCGCGCCGCGTGTACACGGTGAACGGTGCATTCACTCCGCCCGCACCTTACAAGCTCGTAGACAACGGGGAAACTCTGCTGGACAAGAGCGACCTGGTGTTCATTGATGCTATGGGCACGGGCTACAGCCACGCGGTCTGCAAAGCGCAGGAGAAGGATTTCTTCGGCATTGACGAAGATCTCGAAGCCTTCGCGCAATTCATCGTCACCTACCTGAGCCGCAACGACCGCTGGAATTCGCCGAAATTCCTCATCGGCGAAAGTTACGGCACGTTTCGTTCGGCCGCGCTTGGCAATTATCTGCAGTCGCGCGACAGCGTCCACCTGAACGGCATCGTGCTGATTTCCTCCGTGCTCGATTTGTCCTCGCTCACGTTCACGCCCGGTGACGACCGGCCTTACCTCTTCTACCTGCCCAGCTACGCCGCCGTCGCCTGGTATCACAAGGTCCTCAAGAACCGCCCTGCGGACCTTGCGCCGTTCATCGAGGAAGCGCGCAAATACGCGCAAGGCGATTACGCGGCGGCACTATACAAGGGCGCAGGGCTCTCCGCAGCTGATAAAGCGGCGGTGGCCAAACGCCTTTCCTATTTCACCGGCCTCTCCGAAGACTATCTGATGAAAGCCGACCTGCGCGTCACGCTCAGCCAGTTCCGTGCCGAGCTGCAACGCAAGGAAGGTCTTACCACCGGCCGCATTGACGCGCGCTTCACCGGCTACACCTACGATTTGCTCGAGGAAAATGCACAAGGCGATCCCGAGGGACCCGCGGTCGGCGGCGCCTTCACCGCACTCGTCAACTCCTACAATCACGACGAGCTGAAGTTCGGCAAGGACAAGGTTTACCACAACTCCGCGAACGCTTTCGGAAGCTGGAACTGGACGCGCCGCGAGCCGCGAAGATTCGGCTTCCCCGGCGCGCCCAATGTGGATCAGGACTTGGCGCAAGCAATGATCACGAATCCCAAGCTGCTTGTGCAAGTCGAGAACGGCTACTACGACTTGGCCACGCCGTTCTTCGCCACCGAACACACCATGGAGCATCTCGGCTTGCCCGAAGCGCTCCAAAAAAACATCAAGCTCGATTACTACAGCGCGGGCCACATGATGTACCTGCAGGATCAAGACCGCGTCAGCCTGCACAACCAAATCGCAGCCCTCATCGAACGCGCCACGCAACCCTAAGGCGATCGAAGGCCGAACAAGCAACCTCGGCTAGATTGGCGCCTCGGCGACCGGTTGCGCGAACGTGATGAAGTGCCCGCCGGGGTCCTGGACTGCAAATTCCTTCATGCCGTAAAACGCGGTTC
>Ga0126379_10000458_pt1 | contig 22472 bp, 16 predicted proteins | sample PanSoiMetPlot_24_FD_92640 | JGI IMG/M metagenome (GOLD analysis project Ga0126379, IMG submission 92640) | Tropical forest soil microbial communities from Panama - MetaG Plot_24 | ecosystem: Environmental > Terrestrial > Soil > Tropical forest > Bulk soil | place: Panama | collected 2016-02-17
CGGGCTCTGTGAGCGCCAGAGTAGCTCGGCCTCTGTCGCCAACGCGGCTGCACAAACGCTACGACATCTCGAGCTCATTTTCATCCTTCGTTGTGGCTCTCCGAGAGCCATGACTTACTCGTACCGCAGTGCTGTGATTGGATCTACTCGAGCGGCGCGCCGCGCCGGAATTAGCGCGGCCACGATAGATGATGCAAGAAGAACTAAAACCGCGGTGGCGAGCACAACCGTATCGTAATTTTTCACTCCGTAAAGCTCGCTGGCAATGACCCGGCCCCCGGCCAGCGCCAGCGGCAGGCCAAGAAGAAGCCCGACGACGACCGGAGACATCGCCAGGCGCAGCATCATCACCAGAATGTCGCGGCGTGGCGCTCCTAGCGCCATGCGTATGCCGATTTCGCTGCTGCGGCGCGTAACCGCGTATGCCGCAACGCCATACAGTCCAACGCACGCGAGAACCACCGCCACCAGCCCGTAAAGTGTCGTCAGCCGCGCTACCAGCCGGTCACTATTGAAATTCTCGGCGACCTGCTCGTCAAAACGCGTCACGCGAAGTACGGTCAGGTTCGGGCCCACGCCAGCCAGTGTGCGCCGTATCAAAGCATCGAGATTCTGGGCAGAGCCTGCGACCAGCAGTTGAATGTCGTGGAAGATGTTGGCGTTGTGCTCTCGGGCCTGCACGAGCGGCAGAAACGCTGTCACATAAGCGGGAACCCGGGCCTCCATATACTTGGCATCCTCCACCATCCCCACGATTTCATAATCTCCCGCGTGGCTCGCGTCTCCGACCCCGAAGTGCTGTCCGAGCGCCTCTTCTTTCGGAAAGTACTTTCGCGCGAAAGCCTCGCTGATCACTGCCACGCGGGGCGACGTCGGCGTGTCTTGTTCATCGATGAACCGCCCGCGCTTTAGCCGTGTCCCAATGGTCTCGAAATAATGTGCGCTCACGGAGTCCAGCGAGGAAACCAACACTTGGCCGGATGGCGCGGGGTGTCCCGCGATGCTGATGGGGTCGGACCAATTCGATCCCTCCATCGGACTGTACATGGAAAGGCTCACGCTTAAGACTCCGGGGATCCCCCTCAACCGGTCCTGCAATTCCTGGTAAAGGCCCGCCAGCCGCTCGGGCGCATAGCTCCCCAAATCCGACGCTACTCTCACCACTAGGCGACCGGCGGTCTGAAAACCAAACCTCTGGTTCTCAAGGTGCCGCAGGCTTTCCGTGGCCAGTCCTGCTCCCACCAGTAAAACCAGCGAAAGCGCGGCCTGCAAAACCAGCAGCGCCTTCTGTGGCACGCGAGAACCGTCCGTCGTCGAGCGTCCTGCCCCTCGCAGCGTCTCCGCCGGCTGCGCATGAGCGCCCGCCCACCCCGGGGCCATGCCAAAAACCACTCCTGTCGCTGTAGACAGCACAAACGCGAAAAGCACGACGGGAATCGACGGACTCGCCTCGATAGGAACATACTCCGACCCTCTAAAGGCCAGCAGCAGAATCAATCTCGTTCCCAGGAACGCCAGCCCCACGCCGACCGCGCCGCCGGCCAGGGCCAGCAGCACGCTTTCGGTCACCACCTGCTGCACCAGCCTCCCGCGCGAAGCCCCCAGCGCCACGCGCACGGCAATTTCTCCCCGGCGCGCTGTGCCGCGCGCCAGCAGCAGGTTCGCGGTGTTGGCGCACGCAATCAGCAGCACAAACGCGGAAACCACCGTCAAAAACCGCAGAGGCTCCGCATAATCCACCTGCAGACTCTGGATCCCCCCGCTGGCGGGCGTCAGAGTCAGGACCATTTTTTCCAGCTCCTCAGGCTTGTATCCGGACAGATTTGGCCGCGCCCCAATCCATTGCTGGATTTCAGACTTCAGGCGCGCCTGCGCCCGTCCCGGAGTCACTCCCGGTCGCAGCCTGCCGATGGCGTAGAGCCAGTAGTTGTCCGGATCATTCATGTGGGAGCCGATCGGCATCAGTTTTGGTTCCGAGGCGAGAGGAACCCACAACTCCGCAGGGTCACCACCCAACCTTTCCCCAAAGAAGCTCCGCGCCGCTACGCCGACGACCATCGCCGGTTCGCGATCAATGAGCATCTGGCGGCCGATGATCGAGGGGTCCGCCGCGAAACGCACCTGCCACGTTCGATAGCTCAGCACCGCTACCGTGGGCGCTCCAGGCTCATCGTCCGCAAGCGTTAGCGTGCGCCCGGCAAATGCGCCTACGCCAAACATCGAAAAATAGTTGCCGGAGACGAACTGCGTCCGGAAAGGTTCCGCGACCGCGTCGCTGGTGCTGCTGCGCACGCTCACCATTGGTACATGTGATCGGAACGCGGCAATTTCCGAGAATTCGGGAGTGTGGTCGCGAAGCTCCTTGTACAGCGGATAGGAAAACAATGTGAAGCTGTCCTGACTTCCGCCCAGCGAGCAGCAGTTCTGGTCGTCGCCCAGGTTGTACAGTTGCTCGGGGTGCGCCACCGGCAGCGGCTTCAGCAACACCGCATGGACCAAGGTAAAAATCGCCGTATTCGCACCAATTCCCAGCGCGAGCGTCACCACGGCCGCCGCCGTGAATCCGGGGTTCTTCCGCAGCGTGCGCAGCCCGTGGCGAATGTCCTGAACGAACGTTTCCAGGAGCGGCAGCGTGTGCATCTCGCGATGTCTTTCACTGATTTGCGTCATTCCTCCCAGCCGCACTCGCGCCGCTCGCTGCGCCGCTTCGGGCGTCATCCCCCGCCGCAAGTTCTCCCGCGCCAGCATTTCCAGGTGCGACTCCAGCTCCCGCGCGAACTCTTCATCCGCCGCACGCCGCGACAACCATCCCCAAATCCGCGATGCAACAATTCTCAGCCACCCCAACACGACATCACCTCTCGGCTTCCCACTCGTCAATCCTTCAACTGCAGTCTCTCTACAGTAAGTCCATACCCGTCACCACTGGCGATGATTCCGCCCAGTATGACCGGGTCTGCGTCGTCGTGCAGTGGACGCGATCGCAACCAACAACCAACCACTAACGAGGAATCACTGAATTGTTCACCCGCGCTCCGCTGCGCCCAGCACACGCCCAATCACACCCGAAATCCGCTCCCAGCTCCGCGCCTCATGCGCGAGCTGTCTCCGCCCGGCTTTCGTGATGGAGTAAAACTTCGCTTTACGGTTGTTTTCCGAGGTGCCCCATGCCGCGGAAATCCATTTTTTTTGCATCAGGCGAACCAGCGACGGATAAATGGTTCCTTGGTTGAGTTGCAGCGCGTCCTCGCTGATCTGCTCGATGCGCCGCGCGATTCCGTAACCGTGCAGCGGCCCCATGGTCTCCAGAGTCTTGAGCACCATCAGGTCCAGCGTGCCCTGCAGAATCCCTGGTTTCTCTTCCGCCATGCTTCCTCCTGTCGAGAATCAACAGGAGTATGCACTCCGCCCTGTAGCATGTCAACAGGAGAGTTGTGGCGAGGTCCGAGACCCTGATTTGCGCGATGTCAATCTACATATCCAAAAGCCGATTTGTCATTCCGAGCGAAGCGCGGTTTGTGCGCTTCGCAAGGTTCTAAGGAGCGAGGAATCTGCTTTTGCAGTTTTCTAATGCAGCGCGGCGGCGAGCGTCTTGACGAGCAGCGGTTCTTGCTCCGGGAAAACCGTTCGCAAATCGAGAACCAGACGGTCTTCTTCCACTCGCGCGATAACGGAAATCCCCGCCGGAGCCCGTCGCAGCCGCTGCTCCAGCTTCGCTGCGGAGTAGCGCGCGCTCGCAATGCGAATCACTTTGCTGGGCAACGATTGTGCGGGTGTGGAGCCGCCTCCGGCGAGCGAAGCGCCATCCACAACTTCAATCTCAACGTCGTCCAGCGGCAACTCGGGACGCAGCTCCCGAATGAAATTCTCCGCGCGGCGTTTCAGCTCCTGCGGCGTTGCGCGAATCATGCGCATCACTGGAATTTCCTCCCACGCCGCGCGCAGGTACGCGCCCAGCGTGACTTCTAGCGCGGCTATTGTGAGCTTGTCCACGCGCAGCGCGCGAAACAGCGGGTGCCGCCGCACAAGCGCAATCAAATCCTTTTTTCCCGCGATAATGCCCGCCTGCGGCCCGCCGAGCAATTTGTCGCCACTAAACGTCACGATGCCCACGCCGACTTCAACACTCCGCCGCACCGTCGGTTCGGCAATGCCGTGCTCCGTCAAGTCCGCGAGGCATCCTGAACCTAGATCTTCCATCAGCGGGATTCCTGAGCGCTGGCTCAGCGCCACAAGCTCTTCAAGACAAGGCTTGTCCGTAAACCCGGTCACCTTGAAATTCGATGGATGCACGCGCAGCAGCAAGCGTGTTTTTTCGTTGATTGCGTTTTCATAATCCGCCAGCCGCGTGCGGTTGGTGGTTCCCACTTCCCGTAGCAGCGCACCGCTTTGCTCCATGATTTCCGGAATGCGAAAGCCGTCGCCGATTTCAATCAATTCTCCGCGCGAAACAATTACTTCGCCGCCGCGCGCGAACGCCGCCAGGGTCACAAGCACCGCCGCGGCGCAATTGTTGACCACCAGAGCCGCTTCCGCGCCGGTGAGCCGCGCCAGCAGTTCCGCCGTGTGCACGTCGCGTTTGCCGCGCGCGCCCGCTTCCAGGTCGTATTCCAGATTTGAATACTGCGTTGCCGCCAGCCGGAATTCTTCCACCACACTTTCCGGCAGCGGCGCCCGTCCCAAATTCGTGTGCAGGATCACGCCGGTGGCGTTAATCACCGGCAGAAGCGACCGCGCCAGAATCCGCTCGACCAGCGACGTGATGCGCTCTTCCAGCGAAGCAGTGTCGCAAGCAACCGGAGAAATCTCCGCGAGCAGCGCCGTCGCGATTTGTCCGGTGATGCGCGCGCGCAGATCGTCCAGCACGGTGCGCGCAACCTCCACGACAAGATTGCGGTCCACACGCTTCGAAAGCTCTCCCAGCCGCGGCTGCGCCAGCAATTCGTCCACCGAAGGAATCTGCCGCAGCAATTCCGACTGTTCGGCGGAAATCGCGCGTTTGGTGCGGGGTGCCATGCGAACATTTCAGCACAGAGCCGCTCGCGCAGCAATCCTGAGCCTCGCGCCCGGCGATGTGCAACTGGCGCCGCGGAACGCTGGGCTCAGCCGTATCGCATTCGAAGCATCCTTTCGCCCCTCCCGTTGACCGTTTCGCGATATCCACCTAGCATGGAGGTTCGGAGATTTCCGCACGACATGGCGACCATTGACGAAGATCTAGGCCAGATCGAGAAGGACATCCGTCAGCTCAAAATCGAGTACGACCAGTATTTCGGCGGCGGCCGCAAGCGCCCTCCCACCGAAATCGAATGGCGCATCGATCTTCTCGTCAAGCGTTATAACGAACGCGGCGGGGAACTGAAATCCCATCAGCGCTTCCGCTTCAACAACCTCACGCAGACTTATGCAAAATACAAAGACATTTTCCGGAAGAAAACGAAGCAGAAGGAAGAGGGTACTATCCAGCGTCATTACGGTGCGGCGGCAAAACAGATTGAAGCCTCCCGCGCCAAAGAACATGCCAAAGAAGCAGCCGTCGCCACCTCAGCCGGAAACGCGAAAGCGTTTCGCATGGTTTGCTCGCAACCCGAAAGCGAGCCGGACAAAGTCGAGAGGCTTTACGAAGCCTTTCTTCAGGCGAAGCAAATGGCCGGCGAACACACGGGAAGATTGTCGCGCTCCAGTTTCAATCAATTTGTGCTGAAGAAAACCAAAGAATTACAGAAGCAAAAAAACTGCAAAGACGTGGAATATGTCGTCGAAACCGTCGACGGCCAGGTCAAGCTCAAGGCCCTCGTCAAAACCTGAGAAGCTGACACGCGACAGCTTCGCCCACCGCCAAAACGCACACAGGCGGTCACCGGGCTTGCACTCTTCAACTATGTAACTCTTCGACTTCTTCTCGCTCCCAGCGTCCCTAGGTAACGTTCTCTCGTTTCTGTTCGTCCGACGCTGACGGCTGTTTTTCCGCCTTCTGCCTTTTCCACATCGCCACTTTCGGAATCCGCGGCGCGCGCTTACACTGGTGTGCTTTTCATGTTGCGGAGGAAGAACATGGCGGTGGAGCGCGCGCTCATCAGTGTTTTTGACAAAACAGGAATCGTCGAATTTGCCAAGCGGATCGCGGCGCGAAAAATAGAGATTCTCTCAACGGGCGGAACCGCCAAGCTGCTGCGCGAAAACGGTGTCGCGGCGCGCGACGTTTCCGACTTCACCGGCTGGCCCGAAATGCTCGGCGGCCGCGTGAAGACGCTGCATCCCAAAGTGCACGGCGGCCTGCTCTTCCGCCGCAAGCATGCCGACGACCGGATGCAAGCGCAGGTACACGGCATTTCGCCAATCGATCTCGTCGTCGTGAATCTGTATCCGTTCGAGGCAACCGCCGCAAAGTCCGGGCTCAACGCCGAAGAACTCATCGAGAATATTGATATCGGTGGTCCCACGATGTTGCGCTCGGCGGCGAAGAATTTCGAGAGCGTGACAGTTGTGTGCGATCCCGCCGATTTCGAGCGCGTCGCGAAAGAAATCGAGGCCGCGGGAGACACGACGCTCGCAACTCGCCTGGAACTAGCGCGCAAAGTCTTTGCAACGACTTCGCGCTACGACGGAATGATCACCATGGAATTGGAGCGCCTCGCTGCTAACGGGCACGTGGCGCTGCAAGCCAAAACTACACTGCCGGAGCGCGTGCATGTCGCGCTGCGCCGACAGCAGGAATTGCGCTACGGCGAAAATCCGCACCAAGCCGCCGCGCTGTACGTTACCGCGGGCCGCGCGCCGCAAGGATTGGCGGCGGCAAAGCAACTTCAGGGCAAAGAACTTTCCTACAACAATTTCGTGGACCTGGAAGCGGCCCGCAGCCTCGCTGCGGAATTCAAGAATCCGGCAGCGGTGATTATCAAACACAACAACCCTTGCGGGACGGCCGAACAGGCGTCGTTGCGCGATGCCTACTTGAAGGCGCTCGAGTGCGACCCGGTTTCCGCGTTTGGCGGCGTCCTGGCATTCAACCGCGAAGTGGACGCCGCCACGGCGGAAGAAGTGGCGAAGCTCTTTGTCGAATGCATCGCCGCGCCGGGATTTGCAGCCCGCGCCAAGGAAATCTTTGCAGCAAAGAAAAATCTGCGCTTGCTGGAGTTGCCTCCGGGCGGATTGCAGCCGGAGCGCGAGCTTCAGTTGAAGCGCATTCTCGGGGGAATGCTCGTGCAGCAGCCGGACTTGGGCGAACTCAACGACAGCGAACTGCGCACCGTAACAAAGCGCGTGCCGACAGCGGAAGAGATGCAAACGATGCGCTTCGCCTGGAAAGTGGCAAAGCATGTGAAGTCGAACGCCATCGTGTTTGCCAAAGACGGCGCGACCGTGGGCGTTGGGGCGGGCCAGATGAGCCGCGTAGACTCCGTGAAAATCGCGGTGATGAAAGCGCAATCGCCCCTCGCGGGAACGGTAGTAGCTTCCGATGCGTTCTTCCCGTTTCCCGATGGCGTTGAGGAAGCCGCGAAGAGCGGCGCGACCGCGGTGATTCAGCCCGGCGGTTCCGTGCGGGATCCCGACGTGATTGCCGCCGCGGACCGCCTGGGCCTCGCGATGGTTTTCACCGGCATGCGCCACTTCCTGCACTGAGAACCGGAGAAGCTGATTCCGTCCGGCCTGTGCCTCCCATTCCCTTCTACAACGAAGGACAGAGTGAGCATCTTCAACGTGGTTCTAGGCGCTTTGCGCGGTTAGCTCGGCGCCAAACCGGTCATGATGAGATGCAAAATAGGGCTTTGTGGCGTGGTTGGTTCTGCTAGCATGTCGCGGAAAGTTCGCCCGGAAGGAGGCAGAATGGCTACGCTTAAACGCATTGGACCGGGTTCGGCATTTAAGGTGGGTTTGGTTACGTACGGGATTATTGGTCTGGTTGTAGGCGCACGCGTCGCTTTCTTTTCCATGGTTGCGGGGTCGCTTGGGAGTTTGCCAGGATCGGAAGCCGGTGCTGGCGCGAAAGCGCTTGGATTAGGGATGGGACTGGGCGCGATTATTGTTGCGCCCATTGTGTACGGGATCCTCGGCGGAATCGGAGCACAGCGTTCATTTACAACCTTGTGGCCGGCTGGATCGGCGGGCTCGAAGTAGATATCGGCTAGCGTTCTGTGACCTTGCTCCTTGCCAGAACCGGGACGCGCTAAAGCGTGGCCCTCTATGGGGTTCTTACGCCACACATTTCTCGAGCGCGGAAATCTTCCTGGCTCTTTCAGCATCCAATGTGGCAGAGAATAGCGGGGCACAAGTGCACGCAGTCGAGGAAGAAAAAGGATGGGATTGTTCGGGGATTTAGCAGACCGGGGGGAGCTGGAGAAGAAGGCGAAGGCGGAAGGGCGGCTGCCGCCGGGGCAGTCGCTGACGCTCAAGTGGCCCGTGCTGCATCCCGGGAGCGTGCCGAGGTTTGATGCGGCGAAGTGGGACTTCAAGATTTCGGGATTGGACTGTCGCGCTTTCAGACATGACAGAGCAAGTATCCCTTCCTTTTTCCGTCTAACGAATAGCTTGTCAGGACTCTCCTTTCCAACGTGACCAATCCGATTGCGAGTCGTCTTAGTCTTTAGCCAGTCCGTCCGGTTACGGAACAAAAGGCTGAGAATCACGTATTCACGAGTAATGATGACGGGGCATCTGGACGATTGGGCACAACGGGAGAGCCGACAGTGAACCTTGAGCGGAGGCATTTTTCATGAGCTTCGACCAATGGGTGGGGTCGTGGATTGGCGATTTCCGGTATGCCTTGCGGACGCTGCGGCGGAGCCCCGGTTTTGCGGCTGTAGCGGTGATGACGCTGGCGCTGGGAATCGGTGCGAACACCGCGATTTTTTCGCTGCTGGATCAAATCTTACTGCGGCTGCTGCCAGTGAAAAACCCGCAACAACTGGTTCTGCTTACGATGCGAGGGCACCATTACGGAAACAATTGGGGAGGGAACGCGATTTCGCACCCGATGTTCCGCGATTTTCAGGCGCACAACGAAGTGTTTTCGGGAATGTTCTGCCGCTTCCCGAGTCCGGTGAGCTTGACGTTTGGCGGGCAGTCGGAGCGGGTAAATGCGGAACTGGTTTCAGGGACGTACTTCAGCGTTCTTGGGGTGAAGACGATCCTGGGGCGCGCGTTCACGCCGGAGGATGATCGCCTTCCCAACGGGCATCCCTTGGTGATGCTGACGTACGATTATTGGAGGCAACGGTTCGGGGGAGATCCTGAAATTGTAGGGAAGAACTTGATCGTGAACGGCCACGATATGACCGTGGTGGGAGTGGTACAGCAGGGTTTTGACGGCGTGGAGCTGGGGTATCCCACCAAGGTCTTCATCCCCATCATGATGCAAGAACAAGTCCTTGTGGTGCCTATGAAAATGCTCACCGACCGCCGCAGCCGTTGGGTGAACGCGTTTGGGCGGCTGAAGCCGGGCGTATCCGTCACGCAGGCCAAATCGTCGTTGCAGCCGTTCATGCATGCGATGCTGGAAAGCGAAGTGAAGGAAGCGGCGTTTAATCACGCTTCGACTTACGATCGCGAGCAATTTCTGAAATGCTGGATTGATGTTTTGCCTGGATCGCAGGGCAGGTCGTACACGCGACGGGAGCTTTCGACGCCGCTTTGGGTGTTGATGGCGACGACGGGCATGGTGCTGCTGATTGCGTGCGCGAACCTGGCGAATCTCTTGCTGGCGCGAGCGACCGGCAGGCAGAAAGAGATTGCGGTGCGGCTCGCGATTGGGGCGAGCAGGGGGCGCATTGTTTCGCAGCTCTTGACGGAGACCCTTTCGCTTGCGGCGCTGGGCGGGCTGGTGGGGCTGGCGCTGGCTTTTTGGGCGGATAAGGCGCTGATGAGGATTTACTTGCCGTCCGACTCGACGGACCTGAATATTTCGACGCTGCCGGACTTGCGGATCCTGCTTTTTGCGTTAGGCGTGACGATTCTCACGGGAGTTTTGTTTGGTCTTGTGCCGGCTTTGCAGACAACGCGGCCGGATGTGGGGCGCGTGCTGAAAGATGAAGCGGGGGCGGTGGTTGGCGGTGGCCACGCGGGATTGCGGAAGACGCTGGTGGTGGCCCAAGTGGCGCTTTCGCTGCTGTTGCTCATTGGAGCGGGGCTGTTTCTTCGCAGCTTAAGGAACTTGAGCAACCTTGGACCAGGATTTCCGGCGGAACGGTTGGTGGGGTTCAACATCGATCCTTCGCTCGGCGGCTACACTCCGGAAAGGGCGAAAATTTATTACCAACAGTTGACCACCTCGCTGTGGGCGATTCCAGGAGTGCAATTCGTGGGTTTGGCCAGCATGCGGATTCTCGAAAACAACGAGTGGGACAGCAGCATGACGGTGGAAGGATACACGCCTGCGAAACCTGAGGACCGGGCGCAGCCCTATATGAATCAGATCAGCCCGGGGTATTTCGCCACGCTGGGCGTTCCCATTGTTGCCGGACGCGATTTTCGGCTGACCGATGATCACGAAATCAAAAAAGGCCCGGAGGATGATGACTGGACTCCCACGACGGTCATGATTAACGAGAAGTTTGCGAAGAGATTCTTTCCAGGAAGGAATCCGCTCGGGCTGCACATTGGTTTTGGAAGCGATCCGGGAACGCGCACGGACATGGAAGTTATCGGTGTGGTAAAGGACATCAAGTACACCAACTTGCGGGATGAAATTCCGGAGCAGGCCTTTATCCCGTACATGGGCAGCCATTTCCTGAGCGGCATGACGGTGTACCTGCGTACGGGGGTGGATCCGAGCTTGCTTATGCCGACGGTGCGGCAGAAAGTTCGCGAGCTTGACCCGAATCTTCCGATTTATCGTTTGCGCACGACCGAGACGCAGATCGCCAATTCGCTTACGACGGAACGCATGATTGCGAGCCTCTCAACGGTGTTTGGTTTTCTGGCAACGCTGCTGGCGGTGATTGGGCTTTATGGCGTGATGTCGTATACGGTGGCGCAGCGAACGCGAGAGATTGGGATTCGAATGGCGCTGGGCGCGGAGCAGGGAAATGTGGTGTGGATGGTGATGCGCGAAGTATTGCGGCTGATTGGCATCGGAGTAGTGGCGGGAATTCCGGCGGCACTGGCGCTGACGCGAGCGGTGCAGAGCCAACTTTTTGGGTTGACGGGACATGATCCGCGGACGCTGGCGATTGCCACGGTGGCGCTGACAGTGGTGGCGTGCGCCGCGGGATATATTCCGGCGCTGCGGGCGAGCCGACTGGATCCGATGAAGGCGCTGAGGTATGAGTGAGGTGGGAGAAAAAGGAGAAAGAGTGTTGAGAAATTGTTGTTCGCGGTGACCGTGCCTGTGTTTAAGTCAGCCAGAATCCCTCGCCGCGCTCGGGTGACCAACCGTGCAGAAAGCAGAAAGGAAGCAGAGCTGACAGCTGACATCCCACAGCCGATAGGTTGAAGACGAAAAACAAAGAACTGAATACGCAGAGAAGAAGTCAAAGGGGCGAAAGTTGAAGAGTCGAAGAGAAAGACAGGACTTCAGAAAAAGGTTGAACGCCCCGACCGGCTCGCGGTAGAGGCCGGAGCGCAAAGGCACGGAGGGCGCAGAGAAGAGAAAACGCGGAACGCAGAAAACAGAAGAGCAGCCGACACTGACAACCAACAGATTGGAGATTCCGCAGAGGTATCTCGCCTTGTTCTACGTCGTTCGATAGCCTTCCAAGGCGTTTCTCTGAGCTACCCGTTTTCGACGCGCGCCTTTATGTCGGTGTACGCCGCATCGATGAGCCTGCTTAACGCGGCGGTGTTTGTGGCCGTCCCCGGTCTCAGCTTCACACGGCGCATGCACCTGCCGGTGCCTTGCAACAAACGGGCCGGATCCGGCAGCGCCGCGCCGTGAAAAAACCCTACGTTTACGTGCGAAGTGAACACATTGACGTAGCCGAAGGGCGCATCTCCCAGACAGGCAACCGGACAGCCGTCATGCAATAGCTCCCGGACCTCGTCCCCGCATTTTCGCATCACTTCAAACCACTGATAAGCAATGGCGCCCAATTCACCAGCATGCTCTTTCATCCACGCGTCGATGGCGGGATCCCGCTCGACGCCGCCGTTGAATCGCAGCAAGGCGGTTCGCATCGTCGCTCCACTTTCTGCTTTCGAGATTTGTGGTTACTTAGCACAAGAGGGCGTGGAGAGGAAGGCCCGCCTTCGCGGGGATTTACGTTCCCCGTTTTCCGCCGCGGCAGCAGTCGAATAAGGAACCCTCAACGAGAACAGACAGTGAGCGACGCAAAAAAGCGAAGGGCGCAGCCGTCCCTTCGAGTGCCTCTCAGGGTAAAGCTGCGCCCCTACAAATCCTTCCTCGCTCGATCGCTGGCATGAACCACCAGCGACTATCCAAAGAAGCGAGGGTGACGGAAAAGCGGCGGCCCTTCCTAACCTTAGGGTAAACAAGCCGCCTTTCGAAGGCTCCCCTAGCGAAACTCGCTCGGGGCAAGCAGGGTAAACCGCACTCCCAATGATTAGTCGGCGGTGGATTGGTTGGCGGGTTTGTTTGGGTCGATTTCGATACGGCCCTTGAAATAGGCGCCATCTTCGATGCTTATGCGCGCAGAAGAAATGTCGCCGGTGATGGAGCCGTCCTTCCTGATGTCCACACGGCCGCGGGCGTGAACATTGCCCATGATCTTGCCATAGGCAATGACGTCGCCGGCGTGAATTTCGGAAGTGAGCTGGGCGGCAGCGCCGACCGTGAGTTCGTGACCCTGGATGTGGATGGGGCCGTCCACGATGCCGTCAATCTGCAGGTCTTCGGAGCCGGTGACCTCGCCCTTGATCTGGATGCTGGCGCCAAGGCGCGCACCACCACGGGCTGGAGAACCGCCAAGTTTGCCGGAGGAAGCGGGCTGATTCAATGGAACGACTGGAGACGCTGGAGCTGGCGAGGGCGAAACCGCGGGTGGTTCCGCCACCGCACCTTGTTGCTTGGACCACATTATATGAAGACCTCCCTTTTATCGGAATCCCTAAGACGAAATTTGCTCCGGGTGAGAGGAGCAGTGTGGAGTCCATGTTGTGTCGCCAGACGCAATGAGGCAACAGAGAAACGGAGCCGATTTGCGCAGTTTGGAACTGGACGAAGGGACAGGTGGAGCAGAAAAAGGCCCACCGCGGACAGACGACAGTTTCAAGACGATGAGCGGAAAACTGAAAACTAGGACCTCTCAGCCCGGTGAGTTCAAAGCGGCGGCTGCCAAGAAGGTGTTGCGAGCGCGAGTTCAGACACAGGAAAAACGAACTGGGCCGGCCCGGGTAACCCGCAAGTCGCACTACGCATGGCGTTCCTGCAAAACGGCGGTGTATGATACGGCGGTATTCAGGTTCCCGCTGAGTGGAGTTGGCCATGTCCCAGCGCGTCGCGAAGGGTGTTCTTCTCATCGGAGCTTTTTCCCTTGCCACTTTACTGGCCGGCTCGGCTTTTGGCCAGCGGCCAACGCCGGGCTCTGGGGCGGGCCCTACGAATCGAAACGGCCCGGGCGCGTCGTCGTTGGAGCGTGGCGATCCGACCATTGAGATAGACATTTATGTGAAGGGAGCGGATGGCGGCCCAATCGAGCAGACAGCCATGGTTACGCTGGTAGCTCCTACGGGGCAAGTCGCAGGCCAGGGAACAACCCTGGGCGGAAACATCAAATTCAGCGGGATCGCTGCGAGTCAGTACACCATCCAGGTGGTTGCGGCGGGTTATGAAAATGCGGTGAAGGAGTTTGACGGCTACAATGCGGGCGCGTCGAGAGTGATTATTGATATGCGGCCCCAGTTGAGCGGGAAGACGGGGGCAGGCTCGCCACAAATTCTTCTGGCACCGAAGGCCCAGAAAGAGCTAGCAAAGGCCGTGGAGGCATTGCGCGCGACCAAGCCCGGCGATGCGCGGAGTCATCTGGAAGCGGCATACCGCATGGCCCCAAATCATCCGGCGGTGAATTATCTGTACGGCGTTTATTTTCTGCAGATGAAGGACCAGGAAAAGGCGAAGACTTATTGGACAAAGGCGCTGGAATTCAACCCGAAGCATGTTTCGGCCCTTATTTCTATGAGTGAGGCGCTGCTCCGGGAACAGAAAATTCCCGATGCGGCATCGTACGTGAAGAAGGCTGTGGATGCCGATCCTAATTCCTGGCGCGCTCATGCCATCCTCGCGGATGTTCTGTTGAAGGAAAGCCAGCCCACCGAAGCCGTGAAGGAGGCGGATCGGGCGGTGGAGCTAGGCAAGGGGCAGGCGACGATGGTGCAGCCGTTGTTGGCGCGGGCGCTGATGGAGAGCGGGAACCAGGAACGCGCCGGAAAGGTTCTGCAAGAGTACGTTCGAGCCCATCCCGATGACTCCGCGGCCCACGAGCAGCTCGAAAGACTCCGGTTTGCAGAAGCTCACGTATCCGGAGGGAAGGAAGCCACTGGCAGCGGGGTGAAGGCATCGGCGGATACGGACTCGGGCATCGTGGCGCTGCCGCTTTCGCCAAATCTGTCGCGGGTGGGGATAAATGGAGGCGCTTCAAATACGGAAGAGGGACCCTCTCCGTTCGAGCCAAAGGCGCAGGAGGCCCTCGACAAGGCGCTCAAACTGCTAGGCCCCAACATGACGACGCTAGAAGCGAATTTGGCGAAGAAACATCTGGAGACGGCTTACAAAATTGCCCCAACGAGCGCGGATGTGAACTACCTTTTTGGCGCATATTCGTGGCAGATGAATGATCGCGCGAAAGCCATTGCTTATTGGAGGAAAGCTATTGAGTTTTATCCGAAACACTATCGGGCGTTGCTTTCCCTAGGCCAGGCGCTGGTGGATCAAGTCAAGCCCGATGAAGCCATGCCTTATCTCGAACACAGCCTGCAAATCGAACCGTTTTCGTGGCGTGCCTACGCACTTTCCGCGCACATAAACTTGCGCCGGGGAGCCGCGGACGAGGCGGCAAAGCAAGCGGAACGCGCGATTGAGCTGGGCCACGAGGAAGCGGCTGTCGCTCAAAGGTACCTGGCGGCGGCTTTGGCAAAGCGGGGAGAAAAAGAAAAAGCGTCCAGCATTCTTCAAAACTACATCAAAAAACACCGCGAAGACAGGGAAGCGAAGGAGCAACTGGAGAAACTGCGGCCGCGTGACGGGCGCAATGCGGAGGACGCGGCGGAAGCGTCGAGCCAAGTCATTTTGCAGTCGGCGGCCATCGCTACTGTCACGCCGCTTCCTCTTCCGATGAATTGGCTACCGCCGGATGTAGATGAAGACGTTCCGCCCGTTGAGTCGGAAGTGGCATGCGCGCTGGATACGGTGGTTCAAAAGGCAGGGAAGCGCGTCGAGGAATTTGTTAAGAATGTGGACCGCTTTACGGCTACGGAATTCCTGGATCATGAATCCATCAATCGATGGGGATTTGCGGAATCCGAAGATACGCGCAAGTTCGATTATGTGGTCAGCATCGAGCAATACCGGCCGGGGTATTTCAGCGTGACGGAATATCGGGGCAACCGCTATACCCCGGAGCAATTTCCAGGAGGAATCGAGACGCACGGCCTCCCGACGCTGTCGCTGATTTTTCATCCCCTCAACGCAGAAAATTTTGCGATGAGCTGCGAAGGCCTGGCGCAATGGAATGGAAAGCCGTCGTGGCAGGTCCATTTCCGACAGAGGCCGGACAAGCCGAATACCATGCGCGCGTACAAATTCGGCGAAACTGGCCCTTCCTACCCGGTGGCGTTGCGCGGTCGCGCCTGGATTGCGGCGGACAGCTACCAGATTGTGCGGATGGAAACAGACTTGGTGGCAAAGCTTCCGGAAATCAAGCTTTTGGCCGACCACACACGGGTGGATTATGGCCCGGTGCGCTTCAAAAACCGTAACGTGGAAATGTGGCTGCCGCAAAGCGCGGAGGTGTATTTCGATTGGAGGGGGCAGCGCGTGCACCGGCGGCATAGCTTCGACAATTACATGCTCTTTTCCGTGGATGAGAAGCAGCAGATCGCCGAACCAAAGCAGGAAACGCAAAGCCAGCCGGAGAATTGACCCTTTCATACACAAGGAGTGCGAGCTGCAAACCCCTTCGTCGCTTTGTCCAGTGCGACGCAGACGTTGACACCCTTTCCGACAGGGGGCGGAATCTTCGATGGGCCGCGAAAGACGCAGCCTTCAGGATGACAAACAAATCCGAAACCCTGCGTTTGGGTTGGAAAGCAGATCGTCTGCTCACTACTCCGCGGCTCAGGCGAGTTCCAGGATGCGGTTGAGGAAACCCACGAAATATTTCCATGCCAGGTAGTAAATGATGAGCCCGAGCGGCGCGGCAACAGGAAAGAAGTGCAGGGCAAAGCTGGGGATCTGGAAGTTGAGAAGGCCCGCCACGGCAACGCCCAGCGGAGCGAGCAGAATCGGCAGTAGCGCGCCATGCAGGCCGATGGACATTTGAAGACGTTCACGCCAGAAGAGGAATAGAACATTCCAGAGGCCCCAAGCGTTGGGAATCACGGCCATGGGAAAAACGATCACGCGCTCGATGGGCACGGGGATATTGTAGACATAGCGAGCGATGACGAATCCGGTGGCGACTACGAGAAGGAAAATCGTGGGCACGACGATGCCCGCCATGTAGGCCCGAAGATATGGGTGCTTGTTCATCAAAACCTCCCGCTCACAATTGATAGAGCAAAGCCGGAATCGCGTTTGGGAAAAGTAAGAGAGCCGCGGCAACGGCGGCCGCAAGGACCCAATCGAACCAGGGGACGCGAAGGGGGTGTGACTGGACGTCGAGGCGCCGGAGCATCTGCGGCCACAGGTCGCGCTGCAGCTCGGCGTTTTGCAGGGGAGGGAAATCGCGCTTCAGAAGGGCGCGGAGTTCCTTTTCGTTTTCGTGTTCCTCTATCTTTTTAGTCATTTCTGGCCGATCCTATTTCTGGTTCTATCCCGATTCTGAAATCGATAAGCCGATCCCTCAGCCTCAGGCCGCAGACGGCTGCGTCCTGAGGGTCGGGATGACCGTTGGACGCCGAATTGAGCGGCGAATTCTAGGCCATTATTGTGTGTGGCCGGGCCGCCGTGTCCCCTCCGTTCATTGAGCGGGCGGCTCATCGAAAGCGGCCTCCAAACCCCAAGAACTCAGTTTTTTGCGCAGCATGCGGACGGCGCGAAAGACGCGCACCTTCACGAGCGCGACGGAAATGCCCGCAGTTTCGGCAATCTCGTCGTACGGTTCGTCTTCGATGAGCGCCAAAGTGGCGATGAGCCGGTATTTTGCAGGAAGCTCGAGGAACGCCCGGCGGAGGTGTCCGCGAAGTTCGCCTCGCACCGCGGGGTCGCCATGAAGCGCGGCGGGATAATCCTCGGGAAGCTCTGTTTCCTTGCGCGCGTGCCGGAGGTGGTCCAAAGCGGTGTTAGTGGCAATGCGGTGGGCCCAGGCGCGAAAGTTTCCAGCCGCAGGGTCGAACCTCTGGCGGGCCCGGTAAATGCGCCAAAACGTCTCCACGGTCAAATCCTCAGCGGCGCCGGTGTCGCGAACGATGCGGACGGTCCAGCGGTAAACTTCGTTCTGGTGCTGGCGAAAGAGAGCCTCAAAGGCTTCGAGGTCGCCCGCCGCAAATCGCTCGAGCAGTTCCATGCACTACTCTCTATACCTAGTTACTCGTTTTGAGGGAAGCCGGTTACAGAATTGTTAGAGGAGTGTTGGTAAGACTGAACGCATAGGAACAGAGAGAGAAGAACGGGTCTGCCCTTCGTGCCTCAGGGTAAAAGACCCGCTATTACAAACCGAAGGCGAAGCGACGGACGGGGCCCAGGATGCTCAAGACCGGCTTGGCAAGAGGTGGTCGAGTCAGGGATCGTCGAGGCGCACGCGCCGCGGGCCGAAAGCAATGAGCTTGGCGGGCAAATCGCGCAGGATGGGAACGCGGAGCAGCGCGCGCACAGTCCACGGCAGGCGAGGGGGACCCTCCAACAGGAGCGCCCTCCTAATCAGGTTATTCTGCATGGCCGTTTGCAGGCGTTGAATGACGCGCACGGGCCACTCGCGCTGGCGCTGCACTTCGGCTAAGTCGGAGTCTGCAACACGCCCCGCTTTCAACGGACCGGTAAGAACATTTGCCGCGACCACCGCATCCTGCACTGCGTAGTTGATGCCGACGCCGCCCACAGGCGACATGACGTGGGCGGCATCTCCGACCAGTAAGAGTCCCGGCTTGTGCCAGCGAGGGCACAAGCTGGATTCAACGGAAAGAAGGGAAAGCTGCTGCCAGTCAGTGAGGGATTCCACATGCCTGGCCAGACGAGGCTCAATGTCAAGAATTGTTTGGCGAATTGCTGCAATGCCCTGGGCATGAAGCTCTTGGTAGTGGCCTTTGGGAAAGACGAGGCCGCTCTGCCAGTAATCCACGCGGTCGAGCACGATGAGAGCACGGCCGCGACCGATGCCGCCAAGGAACCCGCTTGGCACGTTCAGGTCTTCGGGCAGTTTTGGAAGGCGAAACCAGAGCACGTCCATGGGAGGCGAGGTCTTGACCGGCTCGATGCCCGCAAGCTGGCGCAAGCGGGAGAACCGGCCGTCCGCGGCGACCGTGAGCGGGGCGCGCAGTTCGTGCCAGGCATCATCAGGTCCGAGATACTTGACGCCCCGCACCACACCATTTTCTTCCACAAGCTCGCGTACGTTGGCGCGCGTCACCAGGCGGAAGGAAGGGAATCTGGCGGCTTCACGAGTGATGAAGTCGAGAAACTGCACCTGAGGAATCATCAGGATATAGGGAAAGCGCGTCTTGAGGCGCTTCAAGTCAAAAGGCTGAAAAGGGCCATCGGCGAACTCGATGGTGGGGCCGGAGATTTTGCTGTGGCGCATCTCGAGGAGTGGAGCGGCCAAGCCGATCTGATCGAGGATTTCGAGAGTGGAAGGATGGATGGTGTCGCCGCGGAATTCGCGGTCGAAGTCCTTGTGCATTTCCAAAAGAGCCACAGGCACGCCGCGACGCGCCAGAAGCAACGACAGGATCGCTCCGGCAGGGCCGCCGCCGACCACGCAACAGGAGGTCTGCTCTGTGCTGACGACGTTGGCGGACGGTGCTGGGGACTGCTGGGAGCCACTTACGCTCATCGGGTGGCCTGCCTTTCACGCGGAGGATAACGGGCCGGTTGGAACCTCAGGTGCGTCGCGATAGAGATTATCGCAAGCGGCAGTCCAGCAAAACAAATGAAAACGCCCGGGCGATGATTGCCCGGGCGTTTCGCTTTCAAGGTGACGGAATCAAGTGTCAGTAGATGTCGTACTGCTCCCAGTGGAGCGTGGCGTCGGACTGGATGATGACGTGTTTGTGCGAGTTCTGCTCGAGTTCATCAATGAGCATCGACTCGCGAGTCTTAAGTGCTTTGGCGATTTCCGGATGAACGCGCAGTGTAAGGCTAGGGCTTTCGGGATCCGCCGCGGCCATCTTGCGCGCCTCGGCCTGAATTTCGTAGCAGAGCGTGGGCGTGGATTTCACCATGCCGGAGCCGGTGCAATACGGGCAAGGCTGGCAGAGCACCCGTTCGAGCGCCTGCTTGGTGCGTTTACGAGTGATACAAACGAGGCCAAATTCGTTGAAGGAAAGCGCTTTCGACGGAGCCTTGTCCTGCTCCAGCGCTTGCTGCAGGGCGGACAAAACCTTTTCGCGGTTGCGGCGCTCTTCCATGTCAATGAAGTCGACAACAATGATGCCGCCGAGATCGCGCAGGCGAATCTGGCGGACGATTTCCTTTACAGCTTCGAGGTTGGTCTTGACGATGGTGTCTTCGAGGCGTGTGGAGCCCTTGCCGACAAACTTGCCAGTGTTGACGTCGATGGCCACAAGCGCTTCTGTGTGGTTGATGACGATGTAGCCGCCGGATTTGAGCCACACTTTGGCGCGGAGAGCTTTGTCGAGTTCGTGCTGGATGCCGAACTCCTCGAAGATGGGTGTTTCTTTCGAGTAGAGCTTGACCTTGCTGACGAGCTTGGGCTGGAAGCGGTTCACGAAATCCACGACTTTGCCGTACTCCTCTTCGCTATCGATCCAGATCGCGGTGAAATCGTCGCTGACGTAATCGCGGAGCATGCGCTCGACGAGGTCGAGGTCGCGGTGAAGCAGAGCCGGGGCCTTGCGTTCCTCGCTGCGCTGCTTGATTTCGAGCCAGGTTTTGCCGAGGAAGTCGATATCCGCGCGGATTTCGTCGTCGGTGGCGCCGCCGGCGGCAGTTCGAACGATGAAGCCGCCGGGATAATTGGCGCTGGCTTCGCTCACCAAGCGGCGCAAGCGCGAACGATTTTCCGCGGAAATGATTTTCCGCGACACGCCGGTGTGGTGAACCGTGGGCATATAAACCAGGAAGCGTCCCGGCAATGCAACGTGACTGGTAATGCGCGCGCCCTTCTTGCCGAGAGGCTCCTTGGCGATCTGGATGACGATTTCCTCGCCGGGCTTCAGCATTTCGGAAATGAGCTGCGGGCGGCGAGGTGCGGAATGGCCGCGGTCGTGCTGACGCCCGCCGGGCCCGCGGCGTTCGAATCGTCCACGTCCACGATCGCCGCCACGGCGGTCCGGGCGTCCGCCGCGATCGCGACCGCGGAAAGGCCGCTGGAAGCGCGAGCGCGGGTTGCCGCCAATGCGGGCGGAATCCCGCGGATAATCTTCGCGGGGACCCGAGGGCCCGCGGCCCGTACGGGGCGCGCGAGTTTCGCCAGGGAGCAGAAATTCGGCGTCTTCAGAAACGGCGGCTTCAACGGCGCCTTCGCCCGAGGGGGCTCGAATCCCTTCGGCTTCGGCGTGAACCTGTTCGACTTCGAAATGTTCTTCGGAAGATTGCGCTTCGAGCGCGTGATCTTCCTCTTCGGCTTCGGCGTGATCGAGTTCGCCTTCGTGTATTTCTTCCTGTAGTTCAGGATGCTCGCCCAGTGAAACGATATGCTCGGCGCTTTCGTGAGCGACCTCTGCGGCAAATTCCGCGCGATCGGCGGCGCGGTGTGCTTCGACCTCAGCAACATCCTCGGGGCTGAGACCTGAAGCGTTTTCTGCGTGAACCTCTTCCGCGGCTTCGGCTTCTTCCGCGACTTCGCTTTCCTCTTCTACGTCGTCTTCTTCCTCGAAGACAGCGCCACCGACGACCGCGTCCGCTTGAGCTTCCGCAGTGGCTTCTTCGTGCTTGGCCTCCACGAGATCGGCGGCCAATGCGGCAACCTGATCGTCGTCTAGGTCCGCACCATTGTTCGCCGACTCACTCTCCTGTGTGGCGTGAGAAAGCGAGGATTCGGTTTCTCCGGGAGATTCTTCCGAAGCGGCTTCCGTGCCAGCCTCGGCCGCACCGTCAGCCAGAAGCCAGCTCGGCAGGCCACCCGAAAAACGGCGAGGAACGCCGGCAGAGCCGGAGGTTGCCACCGGGAGAGTATTTGCCTGGCGTGGAGAGGTTTCTTCGCCGACCGCTGAATCGTTGCGGGACGCCTGCTCGACGACGGGAGCCGCTGATGCCGGAGACGCTACCGCTTTGTCGCGATACTTTGCGAGCGATTCGCCGGGAAGAAGGATCGTTTCCTCGGAGACATCGGTGGGCGACGGGCCCGAACCGCGCGGACCTTCCTGACGGCGGTTGTCATAGCTGCGCTGCTGGCCGCGATCGCGATTGTCGTAGCCGCGAAACTCGCCGCCCTGCGGCGAGGCATACTTGGAGGGCGGAAGATTTCGCCCACCCGGTCCGCCTTGTTGGCGGCCGCCTCGATGACGCCCGCCCCGCCGGCCCCAGCGGCCCCCGCGGCCGCGATCACCGCCACGGCCGTAATGCTGGCCTTGGCGGTCATTGCCACGATCGCTGCCGCGATCATTTCCGGAACGCCGGGAATAATTCTGAGTTGGATTGAAATGGGACGAGAAGTTCTGTGGTGCAGAAGCGTTGGAGTCCGGCTGGCGCTCTTCTCCTGATTCTGCGTGCGCGCTTTCCGCGGCAGCGGGTTGTTGGCTGGCGGGTTGCCCTTCAGCACGTGGACCTTCCTGAGTGGCCAGTGGAGATGTCTCTTCCGGCGAAGCCGCACCTTGTTCGCCAGCAGGCTCAGGATGAAATTCTTCGGAGCGCGACTCCTCGCGCTTTTCCGTGGCACGGGCCAGAGATTCTCCCGGAAGCAACTCGACGGTTGAGCCGTTGCCCGCAGGAGCGGCTGCTGCGGGCGTCGGAACATGCTGCGCGTGATGTTCGTGGGGCTCGTAGTCCTCGAGGTTTTCAAAAACGTCGCTGACGTAGAGAAATGCATCGCCATCCAGGCCAATGTCCACGAAAGCGGACTGCATGCCAGGGAGGACGCGTGTGACTTTTCCTTTGTAGATGCTGCCGACGAGGGCGAATTCTTTTTCCCGCTCGATGTAAATTTCGACTAGCTGACCTTCTTCCAAAATCGCGACCCGCCGTTCGTGGGAGGACGCGGAGATAACCAATTCTTTTGACATGAAAACTCCTTGAAAGTGGCACCGGC
>Ga0126379_10000459_pt1 | contig 22457 bp, 33 predicted proteins | sample PanSoiMetPlot_24_FD_92640 | JGI IMG/M metagenome (GOLD analysis project Ga0126379, IMG submission 92640) | Tropical forest soil microbial communities from Panama - MetaG Plot_24 | ecosystem: Environmental > Terrestrial > Soil > Tropical forest > Bulk soil | place: Panama | collected 2016-02-17
ACGGCGGGGTTCGGGTTCACGATCAGCATGCCGGTGGTGGACGAGGCGTGGTCTGTGGACGGCGGGGTGGTGGACGACCAACTCGCGCCGACGATGATCGAGGTCCCGCACCCGCAGTTCTGGATGGTCTCGACGGCGCACCCGGAGGCGACCTCCCTGTTCCCGAACCTCCGTCAGTCCGCCATCGGCTCCATGCACTCCCCGACGGACACGCTCCTCATCGAGTGGTCTGCCGCTCCGGGCCGACGGTCGGAGGACGAGCAGGGGTGGGCGGAGGCGTCCCCGGTGTGGAACGAGCGGCGGCGGGAGTTCGTGGCGACCCGGTTGGAGAAGGCCGCATCGGAGGCGTCGTTCCGGGCACAGTGGCTCAACGAGTGGCCGACCCACTCCCGGCTCGGACTGGCCGACGAGACGGCGTGGGGTGACCTGGCCGTCCCCGGTCTGGCCGTCCCTGCCACCGGCTCCCTGTGGCTGGCGTTGGAGCAGGTCACCGGAGGCGGGGCTACCGTCGTCACCTGTTGGCGCGACCCGGACGGCAACCTCTGTCTTACGGCCGAGCACCGGCTCCCGATGATCCGCGCCCTCACCCGCGTCACCGAGCAGGCGTCCACCCATCCCGGCTCCGTGCTCATGCTGGGGGCGTCGCTGGACAAGATGATCGACCGCGCACAGTTCCCCGGTGAGGTCCGGTTGGCAGGCGTCCGTGAGACCCGTGCCTCCACGCACCTGTTCCAAGGTCTCGTCGCGGAGGGCAAGATCAGGCACGACGGGGACACCGCTCTGGCCGCACAGGTCACCAACGCCGTCGTGGTCACGACCGACATGGGGGCCGTCATGTCCGGCACGAGGAGTCCTGTCCCGACGGAAGCCGCGAGGGCTAGCCTGTGGTGTACCTGGGCAGCGCATACGGCAGCCGCTACCGTGCCTGCCATCTACTGACTTAGGACAGGGAACGTGCGAGCAGCGCAGCGGAACAAACTCCCGCGCTCCTCGTTCGCGCTCCCGTCGCAACGCAAGTACCCCATCGACACCAAGAAACGCGCCAAGGCCGCGCTCTCCTACTCCGCACGAAAGGACACGGCCGGGGCGTACTCCACCGTGCGGCGGAAGGTGCTGAAGCGGTATCCGAGCCTGAAGAAACGGTGACCCGTCATGTCGTGGTGGACACGCACCTGGCACAACCGACCTGGGGGAGACCTCCTCCTCAACGACCCGGACGGCTGGGTCATCGACCAACCGGGACTCCACTGGCTCGGACCCGACCGGCTCGCGTCCCTGATTGGGTCCTCGCACGGTGGCAACGGCGGAGCCGGAGTCTTGGACGTGGCCGAACCGGGTAACTCGTTCCCCGCCATCACGAGGGCCACCACCCTCATCTGCGACTCCCTCGCCTCCGTCCGCTGGCAGGTCATGAGAGGCCGAGAAGTCCTACCCACCCCACGGTGGGTGAGCGACCCCGCCCTCTCCCGCCCCGACGGCCGCATCTCCGACTGGCAGCCGACCGGCCGCAACCCCCTCGGACCCGTCGCCTACTGGGCACAGGCCATCCTGTCCGCGCTCTGGTACGGGGACGCGTTCCTCTACGTCGGCACCCGGTCACCGGACACCGGCTCCCCGACCCCGCCGCTCCTCACCCTCCACCCGCTCATGGTGGACATCGTGCTCCCCGGCAGCCGCGACCAGAGCGACGACCGGGAACCCGGCTACTGGCTCCGCTCCCACGAGGACGACCGGGGCATCCGGCTCATGCCCGAGGAGGTCATCCACATTCCCGGCATGGGTCCGTACTGGGCAGGACGCGGCCGGGGAGCCATCACCGGACACATGAAGTCGTGGGCCGAGTCCGTCGCGCAGCGGAACTACTCCACCGGACTGTTCACCGCTGGCGTCCCCGCTGGCTACCTGAAGGTGACCGCCCCCAACCTCACACCGGAGCAGGCTAAGGACCTGAAGCGGGACTGGGAGGAGGCTCGCGGTGAGGTCTTAGGACAGAGGGACATCGCCGTCCTGAACGCCGTCACAGACTTCGTGCCGGTGCAGATGGACCCGGAATCCGCGCAGATGGCGGACGCCCGCAGACAGTCCACGCTGGACGTAGCCAACGCGTTCGGGGTAGAGCCGTACATGCTCGGGTTGCCGTCCGACAACGCCACCTACGCGAACATCGAAAGCCGGATGCGGCACTTCGTCCAGTTCACCCTCCTGCCGTGGGCACGCCGGATCGAGGGGGCGTTGGACTCCGAGTTCCCGCAGGGCACCGGACTGGTGCTCGACCTTGACTCCATGACCCGTGCCGACACCAACACCCGCATCGCCTACTACGAGCACGGACTCACCGAGGGGTGGCTCACCATTGACGAGGTACGAGCCGCCGAGGGTCTGCCGCCGCTCCCCGTCGAGAACACCCCGCCTGTGGCACTCGTGGAACCGCAACCCGACCCATCCCCCGCCCCTGACGTAAGGCCGCAAGAGGAGGCCGTCGCATGACCACCGAACGATCCGACATCACGTTCCCCATCGAGACCCGCAACGACGAGGCGTTGAACGCCGAGCAGCGGATCATGAGCCTCCTCCTCGTGCCGTACGGGGAGGTCTCCTACCTGACCAAGTTCACCCAAGGCGAGCGGTTCCTACGCGGAGCGTTCAAGAAAGCCGCCGCCGAGTTCCGAGGCCGACGGACACCGCTCTACCTGTTCCGTGCTCACAACCACGACAGAGCCGTTGGGCGTGCGCTCTCCCTGACCGAAACTCCCGAGGGGCCACTTGCCGAGTTCCGGGTTGCCTCTACACCGGCAGGGGATGAGGTCGTGGAGGAGTACCGGGAGGGTCTGCTGAACGCGGTGTCCGTCGGGTTCCGCACCATCATCGCCGGGATCAACCGCACCGACGGTGTGCGCGAGGTACGGGAGGCCGGACTGTTGGAGGCGTCCCTCCTCCCCGTCGCCGCCTACGAGGGAGCACAGGTCGTCGGCTACCGAGCACCCGACGAGGTTGGAGGGTTGGACCTGTCCAACTACCTCCCGCCACCGGCACCCGTCGTGGACCTCTCGCAACCCTGGGGCCGGAGGGTCTAGTCTCTGGACAGGAGGCCGCGCTCCGAGCCGCACCGCAGGCCGTGACGTAAGGCAGGCACGCCACACCTGACGCGGGGCACTCGTACAGAGAGCACCTTTCGTGACAGTCCCAACGACTCCGAGAGGTAGCCATGCCCTCGTACTACGAAACGCTCATGGAGGAGCGCGACACGCTCTCCGGCACCATTGAGCAGACCGTCACCGCCGCGCAGGACCGAGGCGGACTGAGTGACGACGACAAGACGAGCATCGCCAAGATGCAGAAGCGCGTAGCCGACATCGACGGGGAACTCACCATCCTCGCCACCGAGCAGGACTCACTCCGCAAGGCCAACGAGTTCGCCGCCCGGTTCATGCGGACCCCCAAGCCTGCCGCCGAGCAGCGTGCCCCGCAGATGGAGTCCGTCGGCTCCGGGTTCGTCGGCTCCGACGAGTTCCGGTCGTACGGCAGCAACCCGCACGGCAAGTCCGACTACTACGAGTCCACCAAGGGCGACCCGTTTGGGGAGCAGCGTGCCCCCGCCGAGACCGGCGCGTTCCCCGGCTCCATCAAGGCGTCACAGATCACCGTCCCCGAGCCGTCCGCACAGTTCCCCCTGTTCGGACTCGTGGGCATGGAGCAGGTCTCCACCGGCACGTTTGAGTACGTGCGAACCGTGTGGGTGGACGGTGCGGCCGTGGTCCCCGAGGGTGACGCCAAGCCGGAGTCCACGATCACCGAGCAGATCACCCCCGGTGCTCTCGACACCATCGCCCACTGGACGCAGGTGACCCGGCAGGCGTTGGAGGACTCCGCTCGCATCCGCTCCATCATCGACGGCAAGTTGACCGAGGGCGTGCAGAAGAAGGTCCACGACTCCATCGTGGATGAACTCGCCGCGTCCAACCTCCCCACCGCGTCCGGGGCCGACCTCCTCGCCGCCATCCGGGTCGGGATCGGCACCGTCCAGTCACAGGGTTGGGCACCCAACGCGGTCCTCCTCAACCCCGCCGACTGGGCGGCTCTGGACATCGGCGTCATGGGGTCCACCCTCAACGGTCCACAGGTCCATCAGTCGTTCTGGGGTCTCACCCCGGTAGCGTCCGCAGATCAGGCCGCAGGCACCGCCACCGTCGGAGACTTCCGTACCGGCGTCACCCTGTTCTACCGCGCAGGCGTCGGCATCTACGCCACCGACTCTCACGCCTCCACGTTCACGTCCAACGTGTTCACGATCCTGGCCGAGCGTCGGACCAAGTGCGCCGTCCTCAACCCGCTCGCTCTGTGCGAGTGCGCGGCTGGCGTGTGAGGACGTAAGACAGATGGGCGTCCTCGTAGACGTGGATGACTTCCGCAAGGTTCTCGACGTTCCCGACACCATCGCGGACGACGAGGAGTTGAACGCGGTCATCGACGGCACCGAGGCCGCGCTCCTGCCACACCTGACAGATGGGGTATCTCACGAGCCGCACCCCAACTGCTCCGAGGCCGCGCTAGGCATGTGCGTTCAGGTGTGGCAGGCACGGCACGCACCCGGAGGGCAGATGGTCGGGGTGGACCTGAACCCGCAGATGACACCGCACCTGTTGGGGCCGGGACTCATCATGCGGTTCCAGGGACTCCTGGGGCCGTGTCTGCCGTACGCAGGGGCCGTGGTGGCATGAACCCCCTCACCGAGTCCCGCGAGGCGTTGGCAGGCGTCCTCTCGACCCTGGGATGCACCGTCTACGGCGCACCCCCGGAGTCCGTGACGCCGCCTGCCGCCGTCCTCCTCCCCGGCTCCCCGTGGTGGCAGCAGGAGACGTGGGGCAGCGTCCGGGTCACCTGGCAACTCACCCTCATGGCGACCATGCAGGGAGCCAACGCCGCCGCCCTCGGACGGCTGGAACAACTCATCTGGGACGCCAACGCCGCCCTAGAGAACGTGGCCGTCGTCGGCGTCGCCACCACGCCGCGCATCCTGAAGATCGGACCCGCCGAGGTCGCAGCGGCCGACCTCCCGTTGCAGGTTCTCGTGAGCACCACCGCCGACGACGCACAACTCCAAGGAGCATCATGACCACCGCCATCACGGGTAAGACCTGCACGTTTGAGTACGGGGGCACCACGCCCGTCGCAGGCACCGCGCAGATCACCACCGCCACCATTGACGAGTCCGCGTCCTCGGAGACCATTCAGACCCTCGGAGGGTCCGTGGCCGTCTCGCAGGGCATCGAGTCCACGGTCTCCTGTGACTTCCTCTACGACGGGGACGCCGGGAGCACCACCGGGTTCTACGCCGCGCTGAAGGCCGCGTTGGACGGCGGCACGTCCGGCACCCTCTCCATCAGCGCAGGCGGCGGCACCACGCCGTCGGAGTGGAGCGGCGACGCCATCGTGACCTCCCTCTCCACGGAACTCCCGGCAGATGGGGCCGTGACGTGCTCCGCCGAGTTCGGGATCAGCGGCGGGTTCCCGTACACCGCAGGCACCGCCTCCGCCTCCGCCTCCTCGGGAGGCTCTAGCACCTGACGTACGACAGAACGGGCAGACACATGAAGATGAGGTTCAAGGTGGAGTTCGCAGACGACTCCACCGCACAGGTCACCATCAGTCCCCTCGCCATCATCGGCTGGGAGAAGTGGTCCGGCCGTCGCATGTCCGACATGGGCAGCGAGGGGTCCGGCGTCGGCATGGGCGACATGTGCCGGATGACCTGGGAACAACTCCACCTGCAAGGCGACACCGACGAGGAGTGGGACGACTGGGTGAAACGTCTCGTGGACATCGAGGGGGTGGACGACGACCTCCCTACGCATGGCGACGAGGGCACCTGAGACGAGCCATGATCGAGGTCTCCGCCGCAACCGGCATCCCCCTCACCGCCATCGAGTCACTGGACTGGTCCGACCTGGCGACCTACGTGGACGTGCTCACACCGCCCAAGAGGAGGGGACATGGCTGAGGGGGTCTACATCGGGGACGTGACCGGCGTGCCCGAGGTCCTGGCCGCGTTGGAGAAGTTCGGACCCGACCTCCATGCGGAACTCATCGCGCAGATGAGGAACACCGCGTCCTCCGTCGCCTCCGCCATCGACGGCGCGTTGGGTAGCGACGCACCCATCAGCGGCATGGGGCACTACGGGGCGACCGGGTGGTACTCCAACCGGGGCAGCGCAGAAGCCGTCGAGGAGACCGGCTCCATGCCGTACGCCGGGGACTGGCCCATCTACCGGGTGATGCTCACCGGGGTCGCGGGACCGATGGCCGACATCGCCGGACGTGGAGGCCGGGGCAACAGCATCCAAGGACAGGCCATGATCGCCGCCCTCAACCGGCACGGGCAGCCGTCCCGCTGGGTGTGGCAGGTAGCCAAGGGGTCGGAGGGTCGGATGACGGCGAGCATGTCGTCCGCCGCCGACAAGGCCGCAGACACGACCTCCGCCAAGATCGCAGAGTGAGGACGTAAGACAGTGGCAATCATCGTCCCCATCGTCGCCAAGTTCGTAGACGAGGGCGTCAAGGAAGCCGTCAAGGCCACCAAGGAAGCCGAGACCGGCTGGCAGAAAACCGGCGCAGCCATGCAGAAGATGGCCGGACCCGCCAAGGTGGCGACCTCCGCCATGATCGGAGCCGGGTACGCGGCAGCCAAGAACGCCGGGGGTGCGCTGAAGGCCAACAAGAAACTCGCCGCCTCGTTCACCGCCGTCGGCTACCCCGAGAACGCCAAAGCCGCGATGGAGTACGCCGACTCGTTGCAGCACGTCATCGGAGTCTCCGACGAGGAGATTCAGGCCGTCATGCAGAAGTTGGCGGCACAGAAAGACGTGGCCGCGTCCACCGACCTCATGGCACGAGCCACCCTCGCCGCAGCCGACATGAGCGCGGCCGGGTACGGGACGATGGAGTCTGCCGCCACCGCTCTCGGGAAGGCGTTGCAGAACCCCGCCAAGGGCATGTCGCTCCTCGGACGCATGGGCATTCAGTTCAACGAGACGCAGACCGAGACCATCAAGAAGATGGTTGAGATGGGGGACAAGGCCGGAGCGCAGGCTCTCATCATGAAGCAGGTGGAGTCCACGTTCTCCGGCGTCGCGGAAGCCTCCGCCTCCGGCACGGCCAAGATGAAGTTGGCGTGGGATGAAGTGGCCGAGACCATCGGCACGTCGTTCCTGCCCATCTTGAACAAGGTCATCGAGGTCCTGGGCAGAGCCGCCGCGTTCATGGCGAACCACACCAAGGCCGTCGTCGCGTTCGCCTACGCGTTCACCGGACTCGCCGCCGCCATCGTCGTCGTCTCCTCCGCCATGAAGGCGTGGAACACCATCGTCGCCGCAGGCAAGGCCGCGATGGCGGCATACAAGGCAGCCGTCGTCGCAGCCAAGGTCGCAACCGCTCTGTTTGCCGCCGCACAGAAAGTCGCAGCCGGAGCCACCGCGTCACAGGCGTCCGCGTCCGCCCTCGCCGCAGCCGGATTCAAGGCGCAGGGCATCGCCGCCAAGTTGGCAGCCGCAGGCACCAAGGTCCTCGCGCTGGCGATGAAGGCACTCCGGGGACCTATCTTCTGGATCATCAGCGGAGTGATCCTCCTGGCGACCATCATCATCAAGAACTGGGACAAGATCAAAGCCGCCACGAGCAAGGTGTGGGGGTGGATCGGCGGGTTCCTGAGCAAGACGTGGAACAAGATCAAGAGCATGGCGTCGTCCATCTGGAACGCCATCACCAACGTCGTGAGCAAGGCGTGGAACCTCATCAAGACGATCCTCAAACTCAACCCGTTCATCATCGTCATCACGCATCTGGACAAGATCGTCGGTTGGGTCAAGACCGGGTTCGGCAAGGTGAAGGACATCATCAGCAGCGCGTGGAACGCCATCAAGGGACTGTTCAAGTCCAACCCGTTCTCCGCCGTGCAGGGGTTCCTGAACGACATGTGGGGGTGGTTCTCCAACACCATCGGGAAGATCAAGGACCTGTTGGATGGTCTGCTCTCCAAGGCCAAGTCCATCGGGGACTCCGTGAAGGGCATCTTCAACAAGGCCAAGGACCTCGCCTCCAAGATTCCCCGCCCCGGCAAGAACGCGGCCGGTGGCGGAGCAGGAGCAGCCGCCGTCGTCACCCGCGCCGTAGCCTCTCCGTACTCCGCCCGGATGCTCGCGGGTGTGCCCGTCCCGCAGACCGGACTGGTGCCGGTGCGGCGGGGTGACTTCGGCGGCGTCACCATCGAGGTCAACGGGGCGTTGGACCCGGATGCGGTCGCAAGGCAGATACGGCGACTGTTGGAGAACCATGACGTAAGGCAGGGCCGGGAGCGCGGAGCACCGAGGGTGGTGGCGTGGTGAGCCTCCAAGGCGTCGCGCCGTTGGTGACCGTGGACGGCCGCATCCTTGACGAGTGGACGGTCACCACCCCCCTCACCATCCGGCACGGCCGGGAATCCGTGAGCAGCCAAGCCGAGGCCAATACGTGCTCGTTCGGCATCTACGGACTCCTCCCCCCGGAGGTCCGCATGAACGCCCCCCTCACCATCACCCTCGCCTGGGGGAAGGGCGGCTACTGGGACGACATCTGGGACGACCTGTGGAGCGACACGCAGGTCCCCGAGGGTGACGACCCCACCGACTCCAAGTTGCGGTTCACCGGCCGGATCACCGACCTGAACCCCACGTCCAACGGCGGCGTCCTGTCCGTGGAGGTCGTCGCCTCCGGGTTCATGGCCGACCTGGGCCGGATCAAGACCGGCACCGCACGGGAGGGCGACTGGCCGGAGGAGTCCGAGGACGCACGGCTCCAACGCCACGCAGGCACCGCCGCACAGTCCGGGGTGGACGTGGTGGGCACCGGCAAGACGTGGCTCATGTGCGTCCGGGTGCAGGCCGACGGCGGTGTCTACTCCGTGCTCGACGCCCTCTACGAGACCGCCACCGCAGGCGGGTTGGTGCATGAGTCCATCGACGGCGTGACCATGTTCGACGCCATCGACTCCCGCCTTACGACAGACCCGTCCCTGTGGCTCTACCCCAACGACCTAGAGGACTCCGTGGGGTGGTCGCAGCAGATCGACGCGTTCATCAAGAGGGCCATCGTCCGGTACGGCACCCCCGCCGCAGGGAACAACGAGCAGCCGCAGGTGGAGGTCGGGGCGAAAGGCTGGGGCAAGCCGGAGGCCGTGGTCTCCACGTACCTGAAGAACAGCGCGGACGCCACCGACCTCGCCAACCTCATCCTGTCCCGCTGGGGCGACATGGACGCGTTTGAGGCACCCGTCCTCAACGTGCTCCTGTCGTACGTCAGCGAGGACACCTGGGAGACCTGCATGGGCATCGCGTTCGGGGACGTGGTGGTCACCGAGGGAGTCACCCCCACACCCGCTCCCCTGCCCACCCCCGGCGAGACCGCGTGGTACGTGGAGGGATGGTCCGAGGAGTTCGACCGAGCAGGCAACGGACCCATCAAGCACCGGCTCGCGCTGTCCGTGTCCGACCGCAAGCGGTTCTCCGGCATCCTCGGGGCACCCTCCAAGATCGTCCCCTGGGGTTGGCCCCCTGACTTCTGGCGACCCACCGGAACCCTGCCTTACGGCAACACCGCCAACCGGGAGTTCTCCGGCCGGGTGCAACCCAAGACGGGGGGCACGTCCGCAGGAGGCGGCGTCGTCACCGTCTGGAACGGCAACGAGGAGATAGCACGCTACGACAACCCGCTAGGCGGAGGCGGGGGCGTCACCGGCTGGGTGCCGTGGGACGCGTTCCCTCCCGGCGAGGTCACCCCGTACGTCACCTACTCCGGGTGGTCACCCGACTGGCAGCCGTCGTCGGCGTCCACCGAGCCGGTCACGTTCGACCCGCCCGCAGACGGAGTGCCGTGGATCACCTGCACCACCACCCCGTCTGTCGTCCACGCAGGGCAGCCGGTGGACATCGCCGTCGGCTACGGGGTCACCAACCGACCGGCAGACGGGACGCTCACCTTCCAGATTCAAGACCTCGTGACGTTGGAGTGGACCGACATCGACACGGTGCCCGTCCCCGACGTGGCACCCGGCAAGTTCAGGTTCAGGTGGTGGGCGACCCCGGACGCAGCCGGGGAGCCACGCAGCGTGAAGGTCCGAGCCAAGTACGACCCCAACGCAGACGGGGTGGCGTCGTTCCTGTCCAACGGTCACATCATCAAGGTGCAGGTGAAGCGGACCCGGACCCTGACGTACGACAGTACGTGGTGGGGGTCCTACATGGGCAATGGCACCTACGAGTCCACCCGGACCAAGTTGCAGCACGGCTACGAGTCCGGGCACGGCAACAAGAAGTCCATGTTCGGGTTCGACACCAACGCCACGATGGTCGCGGAGTGGGCAGGCTGGCAGATCACCAAAGTCGAGTTGTACGTCAGGAACAACACATGGAACGGCCGGTCCACGGGCACCATGCGGGTCGGCTCCCACGTCTCCTACTCACGTCCCGCCTCCTGGCCGACCTCCGGTATCAAGTTGGCACGGCAGACCCAAGGCTCGTGGGGGGTCGGTGTCGGCAAGTGGCTCAACATCACGTCCTGGGGGAAAGAGATACTGACCGGCAAGATTCAGGGGTTCACCCTCGGACCCGGCAAGGATCAGTCCGCCCCCTATCACGGCAACGCCTACACACCCGACAACGGCACGAGCAAGCCGGTCCTACGCGTCACCGGCACAGGATGGGAGTCACCCTCATGACCACCGGCAGCCTCCCCACCCCGCAGGCACCCGGACCCATCGCGGGACAGCCGGGACACTTCGCCCACCACGACTGGTTGGAGGGCAGCATCGCCGTCCTCAACGAACGTCTCATCAAGTGCTGGCACTCCGACACCACCGTCCCCGCACCATCGACCGTGTGGACGGCGTGCAAGACGAACGTGGTGAACCTTGACACCGGGTTGGACGCGACCAACGATGCGGCAGGCGGCGTGATCCTCGGACCCGGCGCACCGGCCGGTATCTACCGGATCGACTGGGGGGCAGGCATCGAGGGCAACCAGACCGGCTACCGGCAAGCGTGCATCGCCGTCAACGGCACGCAGCAGAGTCACACCAAGGTCATCGTCTCCCCGTCCGGGCAGGCGTCCACGCAGGCCGTCATCTCCGGGTCCTGTGTCCTGAACATTCCGGCCGGAGCCAAGATCGAGATATCCGCGATGCAGAACAGCGGGGCCACCCTGAACCTCATGAACAGCACATGCCGCATGTTCCTAGAGTTCCTGGGGGTCATGCCGGTGACCGAGGCCGCAGCGGCGATGGACTACACCGACCTGTGGGACGGGACGACGGAGTGAACCTCGCTGGGGCCGTGGCCGGGGTCGTTCTCGCCATCGCCACACAGAACATCAGGGTCGGACTCCCGCCCCCTGACGTACGACACGACCTGAACCAAGCCGCCGCCCGGTCCTCCGTCGTGTTCACGCAGGAGATGGGCTACCGGGACGCCGCCGCGTTCCGTCCGTCCGGCTGGGGGTCGGACCACGTTCACGGCCGGACCCGTGGCGACTGTGCGACCTACTGGGACCGGAGCCGGTGGCATCTGGTCCGCTGGCATCTGGTCCACACGTTCACCGGCACCTACCGGGGCGGCAACAGGTGGGCACAGGTCACCATCCTGAAAGGCACAGGAGGCGTTCTCGCGGCCGTGTGCGTCCACAACGTCACCCACGCCCGTCTGCACCCTGCCGTGGAGCGAGAGGGCGTCTCACGCCTCCGACAGACCCTCTCTAGCCTGTCCACCCGGTACGCCAACGTCGTCGTCGGCGGCGACTGGAACCGAGGCTGGGGCATCCGCCCCCGGTTCAAGGGGTTCACGACCGTCCGCCCCGACCAACCCACCCACAAGTCCGGGGCCACCATCGACTACCTCTACTGGCACCACCCGCCCGTCCGGTTCATGAGCGTCCGTGTCTTACGTCCCACGTTCTCCGACCACAGAGGGGTCCGATACCGGCTCCGGCTGGGAGGATGAGCGCATGGTCAACCCCGTCCCCGGCTACTCCGTGACCACCGGCTACCTGAAGCGGGGGCCGTACTGGTCGTGCTCGGAGGACTCCGCAGGCAACGGCGTCCACACCGGGGTTGACCTCGCCGCCCCCTCCGGTGCCAAGTGCGTCGCCGCCCGCCCCGGCACCGTGCGGCACGTCAACCACGGCTCCTCGTTCGGCTACCACCAACTAGAGGTCGTCGCCGCCGACGGGACCGCAGACTTCTACGCCCACATGCGGAGCCGGGTTGGAGCCGGGGCCAAGGTGGACGCCGGGGACAAGGTGGGTGAGGTCGGGACCGAGGGCAACGTGTCCGGCGCACACCTGCACTTTGAGAAGCACAAGGCCGGACACTCCGGGTGGTCGTGCTCCGTCCACATGGACCCGTGGCCGTCCATCAACTACAAGGGCGGCGGAGGCGGCTCACAGGAGGAGGATGACGACATGCCCGAGTATGCGAGCGCACGGCTCGACAAGCCGAGGGACCTGCCCGACGGGGACTGGGTGGGCATCTGCTGGGACCGCAGCGATGGGCCGTTCTCCGAGGGCAACCCCGGCATCCACATCGGCGGACGCCGGTACACCGCCGCCCTCCAACTCAACGTCGGCTCACGCAACGGCGTCCAGTACCGCACGCACGTCATCGAGGTAGAGGGCGACACCGCCGAGGAGACCGGGCAGCAGATCACGCACGACAAGGACTACGCACAGGACACCCGCGTCGGTGCCGTCGCCAAGGGTCGGAACCTCCGGTTCCGGGTCAAGGCCGACGGACCCGGTTGCCGCCTAGAGGGTGCCACCGTGCAGGTCGTCTACTGGTGACGTAAGACAGGGGACCTCGGGTGAGACGTTGGCAGGCACGCGGCCGTCTCGTGATCCTCGCCGCCGTCGCCATCGCGGCCGGGGTAGTTGTCCCGTTCGTCCACAACGCGCAGTTCGCCCGCGACATACTGGCCGGGGGACTGGTCCTCGGGGGGATCGCCATGTTGGTCGTCGCGTTGGTTGAGGACCGCACCAACGGGAACGGGGACCACCGGAAGTAGACCGCCCCCGGCTGGGGGTACACCGGAGGCGGCGTCAGGTCCGTGGACGGGGGCCGGTCCTCGGGGGGTGAACGCATGCCCCCGGCATGGGGGAACCTGACACCCCTCACGATACCTGTGATGCAGGTCACACGGCCTAGACCGTCTACCGACTTGACATGTCAACCGGGTAGGCGTAATGTTCCTGTTGTAAGGCAGCAAGACACCAACCACCATCAGGAGCAGACATGAGCAGCATGAACCTCAACCCCGGAATGTTCACCACACTGGGCACCGAGGGCGTCGCGCCGGTCGTGACCACCTTGCAGAAGGTGTGGACCCGGTTGCAGAAGATCGCCCCCACCCTGCCGGACGCCACCATCGTCATCAAGCGTGACGCGAGGGCATGGGGCCACACAACTACACAGAGGGTATGGGGGGCACAGGCCACCAAGGGACGCGGCAAGGCCAAGACCGTCTCACTCACCAAAGAGCGGTACGAGGTCATGGTCTCCGGCGAGAACCTGAGCCGTGGAGCAGAGGCCGTCCTCGGAACCCTGTTGCACGAGGCAGCGCACGCGCTGAACCTGGCCGACGGGATCATGGACGTGGACTCCAACGGACGCCACAACAAGAAGTTCAAGGCACGCGCCGAGGACACCTGGGGGTTGGAGATTCGGGACCTGGGCAACTGGCTCGGATGGACCGACACCTACGTCCCCGAGGCGTGCGCCAAGCGGTTCAAGACGGAACTCGCCATGATCGACAGGGCCATCAAGAAGGCCACCGTCGCCCACCACCCCAAGGCCGTCACCGGCACCCCGACCGGAGGAGGCGTCACGCTCCCCCCGGTAGGTCCCGGCAAGACGATCACCGGAGGCCGGAAGAAGAACCTCACCCGCGCCGTCTGCAAGTGCGAGCCGGACGCTACCGGCTGGGTGCCCTCCCTCCGGGCATCCGCTCGGGTCCTCGCCATCGGGATCAAGTGCGAGGCGTGTGACGCTCTCTTTGAGGTCACCGGACAGTGAAGGGACAGGGGGTTGGACTCATCCAACAGTCCAACCCCCTCCCTTTGACAAGCACCTTGTCATGGGTGCTAGAGTCAAGGCAGTAGACACCAACCGCAGAAAGGAAGTGCCATGTCAACCACCGCGACAGTCCACCACCTGCCGTCGTGCGACGTGTGCCGGGAGACCGCCCGGTACGACGCCAAGACGGTAGGCGGACCCTGGGCGTACCTGTGCCCCCGCCACTGGCGGAGCCTCACCAACATGACGTTGGGCACGGGGTTCGGGCAGAGGCTTATGACCGAGGCAGAGAAGGCAGGAGCCTCATGAGGTACGCCATCGTCCACGAGGCCGATGTCCGCAAGGTCATCGCCTACCTGCCGTCCAACTACAACGTGTACGACTACGACCCGAACGAGGGTGTCACCACCATCGCCGGGACCGACGTGGCCGGATGGACCTTGGAGGACTACGTGATCCCCCGGTTCGCCTCCGGTCTCATCAGGTGCGAGGAGGTAGACGCCCATGACGCGCAGGGCAAGAGCCGCCGAGTATGACGACGACTGGCTCTCCGTCCATCAGGTAGCCGCATGGATCGGACGCCCCGTAGCCACCATCATCCGGTGGGCGGAGAACGGGGAACTCCGCCACACCGGCAAGGGCCGGAAGATGCGGTTCCGTCGTGCTGACGTACGACAGTGGATCGAGGACAACGCCCGAGCACACGTCACTCCCCTCCGCCCCGTCCCCCACGGCGGCTCACGTACCGTCCACCCGTCCATGCAGATCGGGTCCGAGACCCACTGTTGGTGCGGCGACGTGCTGGGCCACGAGTGGACCGGCAAGGCTCTCGGGGCACCACACCCGCACGACCACCAACCGCAGCAACCCACCACGCCCGTCGTGGTCATCAGAGAGAAGGAAGTAGACATGAGCGACATTCAGAAGTTGGCGCGTGCCGTCAACGACCCGGACGAGCACCCGGAGAAGCCTCCCCAGAGAGGGGAGGTCACGCCCTACGTCCACACCGACGGCTCAACGTCCGTGTTCGTGACGGACGGCGTGGAGATATGGTGCGCTCCCTGCCACGGGAAGGACTCCGCCTACCGGACCACCGTGGACAAGGTGACCGGACTGGGTGGGCACATTCGGATGCACCACCGACCCACCGAGTCCCTGAGGGACGACGCGGCGAAAACCAAGATGGTTGACTCCCGCCGCTACAACGCGCTCCGTGAGCAGGTCCGGGCAGCCGTGGAACTCCTCGGGGAGTCCGTCGGCATCGAGTCTGGGGCCACCCGGATCGCGGAGTTGGAGGAGCAGGTTCGGCAGGCCGAGAAGCGTGCCGACGAGGCGGAAGGGAAGTTGGCCGCGCTCCGCAAGATCATGGGCGGCTAGCCATGATCCGGTGGCGGCGTGTCGTGCAGCAGTACGGGTGCGGTAGATGCGGAGCCGCGCCGGGGGAGAAGTGCAGGACCGACTCCGGCCGGACCACCTACACCCCGCACGCTGATCGGACGGACGCCGCCACCCGAGACCACTGGACAGAACAAGATGAGGACGTAAGACAGGAGAAAGAGGAACCATGCGAGGACTGAGATACCACACCGTCACGAGCGACCGGCACACCGCCGTCGTGTCCACCTGGCAGCAGGGCGACGACCTCTGCTACCGCTTCCGGCTGGACGGCCGGGTGCTGGACGAGGGGGTGGTAGGACCCGCCCCGGAGGACGAGGACGACGGGGATGAGTAAGACCACCCCCGCCACCAAGCAGCCGTGGATGAACAAGTGCTCCGTCTGTGGCACGCAGGCAGAAGTGAGCCACCCCGACGGGTACGGGGGGCAGGAATACTTCTGTGGCTTCCACGAGCCGGAGACGCTACTCACCGAGATAGAGAGAGAGGAGGGAGACCATGACGCTCCCGAGCACGACACGGACGGCTCGTAGGGTCCGTGCGTTGGAGGATCGGCTCCTATCCGCGAGGGCAGACCGGGACGCCGCCATCCGAGACCGCCGCAACGAGGGGGTCGGGGTGCAGCAGATCGCAGATGAGGTCGGACTGACGCGGCAGGCCGTGTACGACGTGCTCGCATCTGACAACCGACTTGACAATGAGACCACCGTTGCCTGACAATAGAGTTGACACCAACCGAGAGGAGCAGCATGACCCACAGTGACCACCGCGTCTGTGGCACCGCCACCCTGAGACAACTCAACGACGTGGCCGTGAAGATGGAACTCAACCGGGCACTCTCCGACGAGTTCATGGGTGCCGTGGACCCCGACGGAGTGCATGTCCTCGGACTCGCCCTCTACGGGCACGACCGAGGCATCGTCGGAGACGTGTTCCACCATCGCGCCGACGTGCTCGTGAAGATGACCGGCTCCGACATACCCGCACGCGTGTTCCTAGACGTGCGTGCCGCCGACTGGGAGATTCTTATGACTCCCGAGCAGGCCAAAGACGCTCAAAGTGTCGGAGGTCTGTGACAGGCTCCCCAGAGCCGGTGCCGGGAGGACCATCGGGGGGTGTTCTCCCGGCACCAACCCCCGTTGGACACGTCCAACGATCCAACTACACCAACCACAACAGCAGCAGCGAAAGGAACATCATGAGCGACGACATCAAGGTCTCCATCCCCAAGGACGGCAGCCTGCCCCACATCGAGGGAGCCAAGGCACTCGCCGTGGAGCGGGCATACCGCCGCACCAAGGACGACGGCATCGAGGTCAAGTACCGGCTCCACGCAGCCGGAGACGACACCCTCCACGCCGGGTCCGCAGAGGTCACCGTCCTCCTCACCAAGCCGGAGTTGGTCCCCAACTCTGACAAGAGCACGGCCGAGCAGGGCACCATCGGTGCGGAGTATTCCGTGCTCATGCTCCACGTCATCCCGAACCTGTTGGAGCAGGACTTGGAGGAGGCGTTCGCGGAGGCCGTCAAGGATCAGGTCACCGAGGAGGTCACCGGACGTAAGGCAGCAGAGGCGTGCATGTTCGTCGCACAGATGCTCCTGTTGGTCAACGGCGGCGACAAGGCCAAGGCCAAGGCGGCAGCCGAGGGCATCAAGCAGCACACCGACGACGCCACCCTAGGCAACATCGCCTTGGACGCCGTGCTCGCGGCCATCGACCTCTGTGACGTGAACGAGTCATGACCGAGGGGGCAGAGGAACGGCAGGTGCTCCGTCGCCTGTCCGGCCGCAGCCGGTACTACGCGAGGACCGACACCGAACGTGTCGTCCCCTCCGTCACCACCGTCTGCTCCCTGACCCCCAAGCCGTACCTCCTCAACTGGGTCGTCAAGTTGGCGTCCGAGTGGGCGGCAGAGCACACGCTCGACCTCATGCCGCTCACCGTTGAGGAGCGGGTCGCGCTCATCAAGGCCGAGACCCGGACGCTACGGGAGGAGGGTGCTCGCAAGGGCACCCAACTCCACGACTACGCAGAGCAGTACGTGTGGCTCGGGACCGTGGAGCCGCCACGGACCCTGCCGGAGCGGGGCGTCATCGAGATATGCGACTGGCTCAACCCGCACGTCCTGTTCTCCGAGGCGATGGTCTGGAACGGCCGGTTCGGCTACGCCGGGACCGTGGACGGCATCTGGGAGGTCACGTTCGACGGCCGGGTTGAGACCTGGCTCATCGACTGGAAAACGAGCCGGAGCCGGACAGCGGAGTGGGCCATGCAGGTCTCCGCCTACGGTCACGCAGAGACCGTGTTCGACGGCAGGGGCAACGAGTTCCCGCTCCCGCACATCGACCGCCTGTGCATCCTCTGGGTGCCGTACGACGGACCCTGGGCCGTCCTCCCGGTGCTCAACACCGACCCGGCGTGGGAGGCGTTCCTAGCCGCCCTCGCCGTGCTCCGCTGGCACGACACCAACGGAGTGACCGACGTACTGGGAGAACCCCTGTACGGACTTACGACAGCAGAAGATCAGGAGAAGCGATGAGCAACACACCAACCGACGACATCAACTGGGACGACATGGCCGGAGGGTCGTTCGTCAAGTTCGTCACGCCGGGGGATGAGGTCTACGGGACCATCACCGCCGTCCGACCTGGGACCGACTTCAACGGCAACCCGTGTCCGTATCTCGACCTCGCCACCGAGGACGGGGAGCGCACCGTCTCATGCGGTCAGGCCAACCTGAAGGCACAGGTCGTCGCGCTGAAGCCTCGTGTCGGGGACATCATCCGCATCACGTTCACCCACGAGGAGAAGGCGGAGAAGGGCATGCGCAAGATGTTCACCGTGGAGCACGAGTCGTCCGCCCTCGGGACGCCGATGGAGCCGACCGACGCAGAGCCGGGGTTCTGACGTGAGCCTCAACGGTCTGACCGACACCATCAAGACCGACAACGGCTACCACCTGATTCGGTACGCCGTGGTCGCAGAGATTGAGGTCATCAAGCGCGACGACCTCCGGGGCATCTGGCAGGTGGAGGACAACGAGAAGGTGTGGTTCTACCCCGACCGTGAGACCGCGTTCGCGGCAGCGGAGGGGATGCTGGACCTCGCCACGCAGGAGCCTCCCGAGCCGGAGGACTCTGAGCCGGAGCACCCGAGCGGCACGATGATCGGGTGACCATGTGGGGGGTTGGGCACGTTGGACGGGTCCAACCCCCTCGGGGGAGTCGCGGACTGGTGGCAGCCGTGGGCAACGTGCCGTGACCACCGAGGAGTGGCGGGCAGACCTTGGACGTAAGACAGTGGTGTGACCTGGATCACTGTCTACCGAGTTGACATCAGGGTGTCAAGCGACTAGACTTGCAGTAGCAAGGTCAAGGGGGTTCACAAAGACGACCGACCGGGGGAGGCTAGAACCTCACCCCGGCCGGTAAGCAGAGAGGGAACCACCCCTCTCGACACCAACCGCACATCGAGACGAAAGGAACGACCGATGAGCAGCGACACCAAGGGTACGGCACCGAGCCTCCCCGCGCTCGTTGAGCACGTCGCACACTTCCAGCACCGCGTCATCCGTGAGGCGTTGCTAGAAGCCACCACGGCGTACTGGCTCCGCCGAGCAGCAGAGTTCGACGCCGTGGGCACACCCACCGCAGACGAGACCGCGCAGGCGTGCCGCAACGCCGCCACCCTGCCGCACCTGACGTGGGGAGGCTCCGATGACTGACGACATGGACGACTTCATCGAGAACATCTTGGACGAGGAGGACGAGGCACGCGAGGTCACCACCCTGGCCGACCGCGTGTTCACCGCCACCCCGCTCCTGTCTCACGTCAGACAGACCGCACAGTCCCGGATGATCGGACCCTGGGCACTCCTCGGGTCGTGCATGGCACGCACCGTGGCCGAGGTCCCCATCCACGTCCGGCTCCCCGCCATCATCGGCTCCGAGGCGTCACTCAACCTGTACGTCGCTCTCGTGGACCGTTCGGGCGTGGGCAAGTCGTCGGCACACAAGACGGCCGCGCACACGTTCGTCACCACCGGCTACGCACGGGAGGTCTCCCACGGAACCGGGGAAGGTCTCATCGCCTCGTTCATGGAAAAGACACCCAAGGACGAGCGGGACGCCGACCCGCACCTGCCACCGTGGCGGGTCATGACACAGGACCCCAACGTCCTCATGTACGTGGACGAGATTGGGCAACTGTCGTCCTCGGAGTCACGCTCCGGGGCGTCCATCGACCCGGTGCTCCGCTCCATGTGGAACGGCGAGCACGTCGGCACCAACAATGCCGACCCCAACCTGAGGCGGAACCTGCCGGAGCACTCCTACCGGCTCTGCCTCGTGGCCGGGGTGCAGCCGGGTCTGGCCGGAGGTCTGCTCTCCAAGCAGGCCAAGAGCAGCGGCACCGCGCAACGGTGGGTGTGGCTCCCCGTCGGAGACCCGGACGCACCCGACGACCTGCCGACCCGACCGGACCCGTGGGTGTGGCAGCCACCGGACACCGTGGGTGGGGTGCTGAACGTCGAGTTCCCCGAGTACGTCGAGGACGAGGTACGCGCCGTACGCCGCCGCATGCTGAGAGGCGAGGCGTCCGAGCAGGACGAGGTACGCAGCCACCAGATGCTCGCGCAGATGAAGGTGGCGGCAGCCATCGCCGTCATGCACGGGTCACTGGTGGTGGACGACCTCTACTGGAACATCGCCACCGCCATCATGACCGTCTCCGACCGGACCCGCGCCAAGGTGCTCCGGGTGCTGGCGGACCAGAAGTCCGACGAGGCCAAGGCCAAGGGCCGGTACGCGATGGACACCGAACTGGGTCGTAAGGCAGCAGAGGAGGAGCACATCATCCGGGTCGCCGGGGTGATCGCCCGTGCCGTGCGGAAGCACCACGACGGCGGGAGCACCCGGCACGAGGCCGGGGTGGTCTGCACCAAGGCGTGCATCACCACGTCCCTCCCGGCTCGGGACCGGGGCTGGCAGAAAGAGGGCACGGACTACGCGCTCGGACAGGCGTGGATCATCGAGCCGGACCACCACCACTACCTGCCGGGAACGTCTCGACCGGCATGAACGGGAGTGGTTGGTGTGGCAGGAGTGGGTTGGATGTTGGACGCGTCCAACCCACTCCCTGTATCCAACCGACGTTCTCAACCCAACGGTTGAATGTCTCTGACCTGCATAAACAACAACAACTTACAGATTACGTATACGCGCGCGAGGGAGGGACCGGGTTGGACACATCCAACACGTCCAAAATGTCCAACGTGGACCGAGACGTACGACAGGAAGCACGAGCCATCATGATCGTCGTCAGACACCACGACCAAGCACGCCGACGACAACACCGCCCACCACCCCACACCACCTGGGGATGCGACCTCGGATGCCTCCCCCGATGCGACCACCTAGGCGACGCCCTCACCCTCGCCCTCACCGTCGGAGGACTCGTGCTCACACCCGACCACCGCTACGCCCCCGGCTGGATGCGACCCGCATGACCGGCAGCCAGAAGCGCAAAGGCGACCGAGCAGAGAACGAGGCAGCCACCCTCCTCACCCGACTCCTCCACCGCCCCATCCGCCGACTCCTCGGAGCAGGCAGACACGACGACCACGGCGACCTCACCGGCATACCAGGGTGGGCCATCCAAGTAGCAGACTGGACCGACCTCGCTCGTGCCGTAAGACAGAAGCCACTAGACGCAGAACTACAGGCCGCACACCACGGCGACCACACCCACGGCGCAGCACTCATCCGACTGAGAGGAGGACAATGGCGGGTAGTCATGACCCCCGAGACCTGGGCCACCCTCCTCGCCACAACACTCCCCCCCTCTCGTGAGCAAGGCCCCCCCCTTCCAGACAAGGCCCCCCCTTCCGAGACTCCCCCCTTCCCCCCCGAACAATGACGCCCCCCTCCCGCAAACACCCCCCCGGTGTTGACCCCCACCACACCTGGGCGCAGCAGGTGTTCCGTGCCGAGGTACTCAAGCGGGACGGCTACATCTGCACAGACTGTGGACACATCGACCCAAGCGGCAGAACGTTGGAGGCTGACCACATCGTTGAGTTGGTGGATGGTGGCACCCATGATCCGAGCAACGGCACCACCCGTTGCATCCCATGTCACCAAGCCAAGACAACAAGAGCAAACCAAGCGAGAAAGAATCAGCAGCAGCGTGGGACTCCACCACGAACCACAGAAAAAAAACGACGAGCACCAACGAAAAAGTCGAACGCGTTTTTTTTCTCACAGACCCTTACGCCGATGGCGTTGGGCACCTCTCTCCCCGGAAAGGGCGGTGATGGGCGGATGAGCACGGTGGCTCTGCCGAGGCCGTCGGAGTTCGCGGCGATCATCACGGGTCTCGTCTCGGATGGGATGGCGTCGGCGGGTGTGGAGGACGTGTGGCCTCGGATCATGACGGATCGGCACCCGGAGGCGGTCGGGTCTTACGGCAGGATCGCGTGTGAGTGGATCGAGGGGCGGGCTGGGCGTCCGTTGCGGTGGTGGCAGCGGCTTGTGGTGTGGCGGGCGTTGGAGCATCGGGCGGATGGGTCCCTGTGCTGGCGTTGGGTGTTGCTTTCGACCACCCGGCAGGTGGGGAAGTCGTGGTTGCTTCGTGAGGTCATCCTGTGGCGGATGACCCACCCGGAGGTCATCGGCAACCCGGACCCTGAGACCATCGTCTACACCGCGAACCACCTGGACACGTCTCGTGAGGTCTGGCGTCCGGCGATGCTCTGGGCGGAGCGTGAAGGGTGGGAGGTACGGAAGGCCAACGGGGAGCAGGCGATCACGCATCCGGCCAACGACTCCCGTTGGCTTGTCCGTGCCTCCGGTACGGCGGGGTTCGGGTTCACGATCAGCATGCCGGTGGTGGACGAGGCGTGGTCTGTGGACGGCGGGGTGGTGGACGACCAACTCGCGCCGACGATGATCGAGGTCCCGCACCCGCAGTTCTGG
>Ga0126379_10000460_pt1 | contig 22447 bp, 23 predicted proteins | sample PanSoiMetPlot_24_FD_92640 | JGI IMG/M metagenome (GOLD analysis project Ga0126379, IMG submission 92640) | Tropical forest soil microbial communities from Panama - MetaG Plot_24 | ecosystem: Environmental > Terrestrial > Soil > Tropical forest > Bulk soil | place: Panama | collected 2016-02-17
AGACCCACGACCAGCCGGGGCCGCGGAAAAAAGTGCCGACGGCGGTCAAACAGATGGAGACGGCAATGAACCAGGTCATGATCCACCAGGAAAGCGGCTTGGTTCCCAAGGATGGCAAAAATCCTTTTTGCCCTAGCCTCCCGGTATAGGAGAGAACGAGGAGGGTGGCAACGAGCGCAGTGGGAACGAAAATCGTCCAGGCGTGAAACGCTGCGAGGAAAGCGAGCAGGAGCAAAATCACGATCAAAATGCTGCGGAGATGTTGCGCCGGATGGTATGCCCAGAGAGCGCGGCCTTCGATGTTGACGTTGAAATACGGAATGACGATCAAGGCAACGACGACCAGCGTGGGAATCAGGATGCCCGCGACGAATGGCGGGAAGAAGTGCAGCAATTCCTGAAGGCCGAGAAAATACCAGGGCGCCTTGGCTGGGTTGGGAGTAAGCAAAGGGTTGGCCAGTTGTTCGAGCGGCGCATCCCAGAAGAGAGCCGCGATGACCATGGCAATCACCAACACCTGAAACACAATGGCTTCGCGAATCAGCAGATGGGGATAAGCCATCAACTGCGGGCCGCGCTCGCCGACGACTTTCGCGGAAGTCTTCTTGGTGACAAAGACGATACGCCGCGGGTCTTTCTTCGCGTCGGAGCTGAATCCGGTTTCGATCTTATTCTTTTCCATCTTCGTCCTTGGGCTTGACGGTCAAGCCGCCGTCTTTCTGCACGCGCCAGAAATGAATCCCGATCAGCACGAACGCGACCAACGGAAGAATGACTACGTGAAGCACATAGAAGCGCAGGAGGGCGTTTTCGCCAACGATGTTGCCGCCGAGCAGCAGGAAGCGGACCTTGTTGCCGATGAACGGCATGGCAGAAATGATGTTCGTGCCCACCGTGACGGCCCAGAATGCTAGTTGGTCCCAGGGCAACAAATAGCCGGTGTAGCTGAGGAACAGCGTCACCAGGAGAAGCACGACGCCGATGACCCAGTTGAATTCGTGAGGAGGTTTGTAGCCGCCGCGGTAGAAAACGTGGAACATGTGCCAAAAGACGGCGAAGACCATCAGGTGCGCCGCCAGACGGTGAAGGTTGCGAAGGAACACGCCGTTGGAGACGACGAATTGGAGGTCTTTCATGTCACGATACGCATGCGGAGCGGCAGGGTGGTAATAAAACATCAGCAAAATTCCTGTGACAAACAGAACGATGAAAAGGAGGAACGAGATCGATCCGAGGTAGTAAGAAGCGCGGACGCGAAGCGACTTTTCGCGAACTTTGACCGGCAGCCAGTGCAGAAAGAGATTACCGAAAACGGCCAAGCTGCGCGTGCGGTTGGTGTTGGCTGGGCCGCGGCGGAAGATGGATTTCCATACCTTCGTTTCGCGAAGGCTTTGGAGCGCGGAATGAAAAGTCGTGGTCATCTTTCCCTCAGACTCTCAAAACCTGAGAAGGCTTGATGATTTGCAGCTTGTCCACGAGCAGCTCGCCATCCGCCGTGAGTGAAATCGCAAAGTGAGGCAGCGGGCGCGGCGCGGGGCCTTCGATTTTTACGCCGTCAGGCTTGAACTTGCTGCCATGGCAGGGGCAGGCAATCGTGTCGGCCTCAGGCTTCCATTGGGTGATGCAACCAAGGTGCGTGCAAACGGCGGACACCGCGTAAAACCCTTCTTGCATGCGCACGATGTACACCTGCTGGTCCTGAAGAAAAGTGAGCGAATGTACGGGATAAAGATCGGGATTGCCGGCGCGAAACGTCGTGGAAGGTTCAAATAAGACATTGGGCGAAAAATATTGATACGTCACCGCGACCGAACCAAGCCCAGCGATGCCCAGCGCGCCCATGGTGATTTCGTTGAGAAAATCCCGCCGCGTGACACCGTTTCCCTTCGGAAAGGCGTTCGGCGAGCCAGCAATCGAAGGCGCTTTTTTGTCACTCATGACTAGAAAGCCGTCTCCTCGATTTGGACTAGACTTGGGTTGTGATCGAACACTTCAAAAGCCTCCATGGTGATGGTGTTCACCGGGCAGCGCTCGGCACATAGGCCGCACCGAATGCAGATCGTCTCGTCCTTGACCATCACCGAGCCTTCGGAGGAGGACAGCTTTTCCGGCGCTAGATGGAGCAATTCGTTTGCGCGGGCGTCAGAAGTGGCGGCAAGTTGCTTTTGCGTCTGCTCCGAGAATTCAAACTGGCGCAGCGGAACAAGTTGCAAACAATTTTCCGGGCAAACATCCACGCAGCCACCGCAGAGGATGCACTCGCTTCCATTGGCTTCGGTTCCTTCGAAGATCGTGTTGATCCAGCATTGCAGGCAGCGCGAGGCTTCAAGCCGCGCCTGTTCTTCGGTGAATCCCGTTTCGACTTCGGACACCCCGGTGCGGCGCTCGAGCGGAATGGTCGGGACAGCTAGCCGGGAATACTCGTCATACTCTTCGGACATTTTGTGATGGTCGAGGACGGTGATTTGCACAAACTTCGGCTTGGGTTGCCATTCGGGACCGCGAAGGAACTTGTCGATTTGCTCCGCGGCTTTTTTGCCGTCGGCGACCGCGTTGATGATGAGCCGAGGCCCGAAAGCGATATCGCCAGCGGCGAAAATTCCCGGAGCTGTGGTCATCAGTGTTTCAGGATCGATTTTCAGCGTGCCCTGCCGCGTGGTTTCGATGCCGTCGGAAGGTTTGACAAAAGAGAGATCCGAAGCCTGGCCAATCGCGAGAATCACCGTGTCGCAAGGAATGATTGTTTCCGTGCCTTCGGCGAACTTCGGATTGAAGCGCCTCTGCTCGTCAAAGACGGACGTGCAGCGAATCACTTCGAGCCCAGTGAGCTTACCGTTCTTGCCAACGAACTGTTTGGGGCCGAGAGACGGATGGATTTTGATTCCTTCCATCAGCCCTTCTTCGACTTCGTCTTCAGCTGCGGGCATTTCGTCGCGCGATTCGAGACAAACGAGGTGCACTTCGCGCGCGCCCATACGCAGCGCCTGCCGCGAAACGTCCATCAATTCCTTCATGGCGACGTCCAATTCGCTGGACGTCAGTCGGTCAGGCAGAACTTCGCCGCCTTTGTCTGTCGCCATATTCTTGTATTGTTCGCGCATCGCGGAACGCGCCACGTCAATGGCCACGTTTCCACCGCCGATGACCACAACTTGTTTGCCGATCTGGAAGCGGTAGCCCAGATTCACGTTCAGAAGAAAATCGATGCCCTTCACTACGCCGTCCAAATCGTTGCCGGGAAGATTGAGGTCGCGGCTGCGGTGCAAGCCGAAAGCCATCAAAACGGCTTTGTAGCCCTGGCGGCGGAGGTCTTCGAGAGAAAAATCCTTGCCTAGCCTCGAATTGAGGCGAAGCTCCGGACCAAGGTCGAGAATTTCGCGAATCTGCCCTTGCAACACGTCGCGCGGCAGGCGGTATTCTGGAATGCCGAGGTGCATCATGCCGCCCGGCACAGCAGCAGTTTCAAAAACGGTTACGGGATAGCCCAGCAAGGCCAGATCGTGCGCGGCGGACATGCCAGCAGGACCTGAACCGATGACAGCGACTTTTTCGGTGCGACTGATGCGGGGGCGGTCTGCAAATACATCGACCGGGTTGCGCGATTCCGGCCCGTAGCGTTCAGTGACGAAGCGCTTGAGAGCTCGGATGGAAATCGGCATGTCAAACTGGCCGCGCCGGCAGGCCGGCTCGCAAGGATGTCCGCATACGCGGCCGCAAATCGAAGCAAAAGGGTTAGGGACCCGAGCGTAGCGGTAAGCCTCCTCGTACCTCCCCTGCGCAATCAGAGAAACATACCGGCCGGCCTGGGTATGAACCGGGCAGGCCTGCATGCAAGGAAAGTTGGACTCGAGCCAGTCGAGGTCCACAAGTTTGGTTCGGCTCTTCACAAGGGCGGTTCCTGGTCCCATTGGTTGGTTACTTCTTGACCGTCAGTTCTACGGTTGCGGTGGGGCCGCTAACGTCTACTGCTTGCGTCGTCGGCTTGCCGTCCTCGCTCCAGGTCTTCAGCGTGTATTTGCCGGCAGGGATGTTTTTGATTTCAAAGTGGCCATCTTTGTCTGTGACCGCGAAATACGGAGTCGGTGTGACGACGACATAACCTGACATTTCCGGGTGTACGTTGCAGAGAAGCGATGCTACGCCTACGTCATGAAATTGAAAAGGCTTCTTCTCTCCCTTCGGCCATGTGCCCAAGTTGTGCGCCAGCTTTTTATTACTGCTGATGGAGGGCCAGTACACGTTGTGGCCGACCGGGTCGCTGTTCAGAAACTCTACTGTCGTGCCTTGCTGAACCGCGATGACGTGCGGAATAAACGCCATTTTCCTTTGGTCGACGACGACGGGCTCTTTAGGAGGATCGAATTTCTTATCCGGGATGGCATCGATGTACACCGCGATGTCCCCCGCGGATTTGATGCCTTGCACGCTGACCTTGCCCTTGATTTCGTTCGCCTTGCCTGTGCCGGCTAATGCCAGGACAAGACTTGTTGCGATTGCCGCGTTTGCCGCAATTTTCATGACGCTCATGACGGACCTTTCGATTTCAGGTTTTTCCTGCCAAATCTGATTCTTGGAATTCAAATTGGCTTAGAACACGTAGTCGATGCCCGCCTGGAACGTGTTCGGACGGAAAAACAGAGTGTTTCCCGTCACCGGATCCGTGTATGGAGTTCCAAACGTGTATTGATATTCGCCGACAACCTTAATGTTGGCCCGTGCTAATACCTGAAACCCCGGGCTGAAGCGGTTGCGAGTGTGATATTGAGATGCGGGCGTGCCGTTAATAAAGTCGGCGTGGGAATTCACGGCATCGTAGCGGAAAGTACCGATAAGCCAAGGATAGAACCAATAATTGGCGCCCGCGAAGCCGCCTGAGAATTTCACCGCGGGTGCAACCGCAATCGCCGCAGGTGGTCCTGGTGTGAACAAGTGGTTGTCATCGTGCCCGTACATTCCAAGCCCGAACAACTCCAGATGGCGATATTTGAAGCGGAGATCGCCTCCGACGCGATAAAAGGGTTCTTCTAGAGTCGTTGCAATACCGGGAAAAGTTGTCCCGGTCTGATTCTGCTGGTTCTTGCCGTAATAGTAGTAGAAGCCGACACGGACTGAAGTATGGTCACGTGGACCAGTTGGGCCTGCAGCTTGAATCGCATTACGGCTCTCGGGATCGCGCTCCAAATTGAACTTTTGCGAGACGCGAACATAAACGTCCTTTGAGCTGCGGACTACGTCTCCCGTATTGTTGCCGTTGACGACGGCAACGGACCAATTGAAATTCCCATTGTTGGGCGTCCCGCCAAATTCTATGCCGCGCTGGGGCGACCCAAAGATTACTGGATTGTTAGTAGTGCCGAGAGAACCTGCAACCGCGGTCTCACTGTAAATGTCATAAGAAGAAAGATAGATCGATTTTGCCTGCGTAAAGGGCAGGTCCAGTTCAAATTGACCAAAACGGACGTTCAACGCATTCTTCGGCAAACCAATTCCGTGTCCCAGGTCGCTATATTTCAGCCAGCCGTCTCCCATCGCGCCGTTGGCATTGGCGGCATCCACGGAAATATCGTCGTCAATCCAGAATGAAAGGTTCTGGCCAAAACTTCCTGCGCTGATGATCGTAAATGTGTTCGGAGCAAACAGATCCGTCCGCGGCGTGAACCCGTTTTGTGCGACGAACCCGGCGGGTTGCTTGCGATTCAAGGTGAAATTGCCTTCGTAGCGGAAGGCCACGGGCAAAAAGCCGGGGATTTCACCCGGGTAGACCGCCCCGGGGAATGCTTCCTTCTGGGCCTTTGAGCCAAGAAGAACCGGAGGTTCCTTCACGAAAGTCTCGTCGTCCTTAGGGAACTTAAAGCCGTTCTTCTTGAACGCTTCCCCGAAATCGTTCAGCTCGGGATAGTTGTTGTGGCATGTAGTGCAAGACGTCTGGTATTTCCGCGAGAATGCCGGAATCGCAGAAGTCTTGGGTACTGATGCAAGCATCACCAAAAATACGATCACGCCCCCTGTGAGGCCCGCTATAATGCTCGTGTTAACCGCACGACTTTTCATTCGCTTGCCCTCCAAATCTCGCCCACTAACCGCCAGGCTAAGGTGCCGAACTCGGGTTCGAGGCTGCAATGGGTCACATTCTCGCGAGTGGTTGAGCTGCTTTGCCGTGACCCACGTCACTGATTGACGTGACAAGCATCACCGCCAGGATTTTTAGGACGAGCGTTTTCGGGGAAGGCGCAGGAAACTACGAACTAACGACGTTCTCGAGTCCAGCCTTATCTTTGATGATGAGAATCGACCCTTTAACCTGCAACAACTGCCTCTTCTTGAAGACGGTGAACAACCGGGTGACGGTCTCTCGCGAGGTCCCGATCATCTGCGCGATTTCTTCATGGGTGAGGGTGAGCGTGACCCTAATGTCGCCCTTTTCATCGCCGTGGTTTGCGGAGAGATCAAGCAGAAAGCGGGCCAGTTTTTCGCCAGCTGAATGAGATAGCCCAATCGTTCTCATTTCTGCGATCGCGGAGTGATAGGTTTCACCGAGTTGCTGCGCAACGCGCAAAGCGGCTTCTCCATGCTCGCGCAGGAAGGTCAGGAAATCTTGGCGGGCAATAAAATTCGCCTGAGCAGGTTCGATTACCTCGGCAGTGAGTTCATAAGGTTTCCCCGTGACCGTGGCGGGTAAACCCAGAACCTCTCCCGGTTCCGCAATTCTAACGATCAGGCTCTTCCCATCTGCGGATGTTGTCGACAGCTTGACGCGGCCGCTGCATAGAATAAAGACGCCGCGGGGTGTCTGGCCTTCGACAAACAATGTCGCGTCTTTGGGATAGGATGCAGGGGAAGTAATAGCTGCCAGTCCTTGCACGCCGGCAGGCGGAAGATTGCAAAAGAGCCGGTCCTCGCGGTGGGAGCAGGATAAGCAACTTTCAATGATTTCCAACCCGTAAGGCGCGCGCATGGGTTCCCTGCCCCGGAGTATACCCCCCTCTCTGCGCGACACGAAACGAAAACCGTTAGGCATTTTGCATCCGCTCTGCTGATGAGACTCAACTTAAGTGTTTTTGCAGGAATCGACCGCTCCCTGGCTGTGATAGCCGTCACGCATCAACGTGACCACGGATACAGCAAAACAGGCTGGCGTAAGCACTATATTCGGAACGACGTGGGAGGTACGAGATGCAGAGAGATGAACGCGACCTCTTAGAAGTGCTGAAATTTGAACTCAAATTCCTCGAAGACGGAGGCTACGGCAGGTCACCGAGCGCTCGTTGGAGGCCACAGCTTATCTTCGAAGACTCCCCCACCTGCATGAACTTCAATTCTGAGGAACACGGCCCGTGCAGCGATTGCGCCCTGATCCAGTTAGTGCCGCCTCAATTCCGATCCGCCGATATTCCCTGTCGCCATATTCCAATGGACGGTTCGGGCGAGACTCTGGATTCCCTCTATCGGTACAGCGATCAAGGCGAAATCGAAGACGTGTTCGGAAACTGGCTGCGTAGGACGATAGCGCGCCTGGAAGAAGAGCGCGCCGCCACCCTCGGCACTCAGCCAATGCAAAGCGGGGAAACATTGAAAGGAATACCGCTCTATCAGAAGAAGGATGAGGGGGGGACTTTTGACAAGACCACAGCCTTACATCCGAAGTGCGCAAACCCGGCGTGCCCGGCGGCCTTTCATTGGACCGGGGGTGGCAAGTTCTTCCGCTTTCGACCCGATTCCGGTTTGCTTAGTGGTAAGAATTCAACAACTGATGCGCCAGCTGGAGTCCACGGCGTGAGGCACTATTGGCTTTGCGAGCTATGCTCTCAAATGTTTACCCTTGTCTATGACGAGCAATGCGGCGTCGTTCTCAAAGTACTTTGGCTTGAACGTCCCTTGGCGGAAACCAACAAGAAGCTGTCCGCAGCTTGAATAGCGCGAATATGAGTTTGAAATCCGCACGAAGGAGCGACTCAAGGTCATCATTCCAGTCGTGTTTTTCGTGATCTTCCTTTTGCTCTACGTGGTGTTTCACTCCGTGGTGGAGGCTGCCGTCCTCATCTTCGCGACGTTCTATGCGATGACCGGGGGCCTGATTCTGCAGTCGAAGCGGCGACAATCGAGGGGGCGGTGCAACGCTTGCGTCCCAAACTCATGACCGTGACCGCCGTCCTAGCGAGCTTGATTCCGATTCTTTGGGAAACTGGAATTGGTTCTGACGTAACGAAGCCCATCGCCGCTCCTATTGTGGGCGGCATGATCACTTCAACGATTCATGTGTTGATTCTGGTACCTGTGTTCTTTGCGTTGATGAAGGAACGCCCGTTACGTAAAGGCACATTGCGGGGGGAGTTCTCAAAGTAGTTTGGCCTGAACGCCCAATAACGGAAGCTCGCAAGGAAACTTCGGCAGTTTAGCGCGCCAGCTTTGCATCTACTGGTGTTTGGTCTCCCGAATGCCGCAGCTCGCGAGTGCCCGAACTTGGTTCGGATTCCCTGCCACACCCACTTGATATCAAAAAAATCGGAGTTCGCTACCGAAACCAGGAAGAGGCATCTCCTTTCTGTGGAACGTGTGCACGGTCAGAGCTAGAGGGAAACTGCAACACGGAAACACATCGGGTCGGAAGTCCGTTCTACTTTGGCACCACCGTGAGCAGCCATATGCCGGATGGCGCTGTTCTCGGAGTGAAATTCGGCGACGATCCGTTTGAGACCCTCCGTACGAGCAATCGTTACCAGCCTCGCGATCAGTTCGCCTCCCAATCCCTGGTGCTGGCAACTATCGGCGACAACAACTGCGAGTTCAGCTTCGTCCGATAGTGGCCGGCGTGATAGACGCCCGACGCCGACAATCATCGGAACTGCTGAATTAGCACTTGCGAGTTCGGCGACGAGAGCCATTTCCCGATCGTAGTCAATGAAACATTTGCGAACCAACCGTTCGTGGGCGATTCGGGTATCGAGCTTGGCCATATGAAAGTAACGCAAATATACGGTTTCGTCGGAAAGCAGCTCGTGGAATTTGGCCATCGCTGGCTCGTCTTCTGGACGTATGGGTCGCAGATTTACATGCGTTCCATTTTTCATCGTCCAGCGGGAAGCATATTGCAGCGGATATGGTCTTATCGCGGGTCTTGGCAGATCCTGGTTGCGGATCTTCGGATCGACAAGAAGAACCCGGGCATCCAGGGCAAGGATTCTCTCTGGCGATGCCAAAAGCGGATTGCCGATGATTTTAATGGAGTTCTTGTTTGCGCCGACCGTGCCGTCCGAACCAAGGCCGTAGAAAATGGCTCGGGTGGTCCGAGGATTTTCCGTTGAGAAAGACTCCAGGAAGGCAAGGCTCGCGAACGTCACATCGTCATAGATTCCGATGGTGAAGTGATTGCGCGGCCGCTCTCTCCCTAATTCATCGAAGACGGCCTTTGCCATGGCCGGCGTGAATTCTTTGGAAGAAAGCCCGTAGCGGCCACCGATAACGTTCGGCAAGGCGGGGAACTTCTGTGGCGAGTCATTACCGTGGAAGCGGGTGAAGGTTTCCCCGAGCGCGGTCAGAACATCCATGTAGAGCGGCTCTCCGGCAGCGCCGGGTTCTTTGGTGCGATCTAGCACCGCGATGGCGTGTGTTGTGCAAGGCAAGGCGGAAAGAAAAGCATTTACGTCGAAAGGACGAAACAATCGAACTTTCAGCAGGCCGACTCTTTCGCCACGAGCGCGCAGAGCATCGATTGTTTCCTCAACCGCTCCCGCGGCGGAACCCATGAGCACAATGACCCGCTCCGCCTCAGGATCGCCCACATAATCGAAAAGGTGGTAGGAACGTCGCGTGCGTTCGGCGAAACGGTCCATCACTTGCTGCACGATAGTCGGGCAGGCATGGTAAAAAGGATTCACCGCCTCGCGGGCCTGGAAGAACACATCCGGATTCTGTGCCGTGCCCCGCAGGACCGGTTGGTCCGGAGTGAGAGCACGCTTGCGATGCTGTCGAATGAAGGTGTCATCGGTTAGCGCCCGCAGGTCATCGTTAGAAAGTGGGAGAATCTTGGCCACTTCATGCGAGGTGCGAAAACCGTCGAAGAAATGCAAGAAAGGAATTCGCGACTCAAGACTGCCGGCGTGGGCGATGAACGCCAAGTCCTGGGCTTCCTGAACAGTGCACGAACAGAGCAGCGCGAAGCCGGTGGAACGTGCGGCCATCACATCGCTGTGGTCGCCAAAGATAGAGAGGGCGTGCGTGGCAAGGGACCGGGCGGCAACGTGGATGACTATCGGAGTCAATTCTCCCGCAATTTTGTACATGTTGGGGATCATCAAGAGCAGACCTTGCGATGCAGTGAACGTAGTACCCAGGGCGCCCGTCTGTATCGCTCCGTGGAGCGCGCCAGCCGCTCCGGCCTCGCTCTGCATTTCCACGACTCGCGGCACTGTACCCCAGATGTTCGTTTTGCTCTGATGAGACCACTCATCGGCCCACTCCCCCATCGGCGAGGCGGGGGTGATCGGATAGATGGCGATCATCTCGCTGAGCCTGTAAGCGACTGACGCTGCGGCCTCGTTGCCGTCCAGTATGACCATATGCTTAGTCATTTGTCGCCTCCCCGAGAGTTCTGTTTGCCCCATGGCCTAGCCGACTCGTACACGGGTTCATCTTCATAGGCTAGCTTGGCAGGCGGTTTGTTCCAGTGACACCGGTCACAGCTCGACGTGCCACAGCTCACCAAGCCTCAGACAGCGAGCTAACTCCTGCCTTACCGCCGCGGCACTTGAAGACGAGACGAAAGGTCCGGCTTTCGGTCTCGGCTGCGGGGCAAAGAACCGATACAGATACCACCAACAGGCGCTTGTGAGCGTCATCAGCTTCGAGCGCGGCAATGGAGGACGGCTCGAAACGCATCCTAACGGCGGTGAATATTCTGCATTTGACGGATTTTTCGCCTTGCTAGGGCACATCTGTCCGCTGGGCGATCACCCTAGCGCGCAGATCAAGCAAACTTTTGTCCTTCACGAGGTGTCCAGGAGAAGCGGGGCGGGACGATGCAAGAGATCAACAGAAGTCTAATCGCAGAGCTTCGCATTGAATGAGGTCACGCATCGCGAATCATGTCCCAGAACCAGTGAGCCAGGACGAGGTAGTACGAACACACCATTGCTGAGCTGAGAAGGATGATGCGGCGGTTTGCCCGACGTTCGGTGTCCTCCTTAACCCAGTGAACTCGGCAGAGCACGGTCATCAGCACCGCCACCGCCGCGGTCGCCAGCGCGAGAACGGCGATGAGGATGTCGGTCGTGGCCGAGTTTGCGGGCGTGCGCAGGCGCTCGACTGCCGAACCAAGGAGGCCTGCCATGTACGCGAGGCCTAGCCAGACCATCGAAACGAGTCCGCCAATCGCATAAGCCCAGCGGTCGAGAGAATAACCGACGAGCAGCAAGATCGCCCCATACGGAATCATTTGATACAGATGAATAATGAAAAAGCGGGGCTCAAGGATCATCAGCATCAGAAAACACACGATCTGTACAGCTGCCAGCAAAGCCACGTCGCGCCCGGGTTTCCGCAGCACCGCCATCGAGTGGAGGCCGGCTGGAACAGCGGCTGTCGGCGGAGCTGTTCGTTCTGGTCGATTCATAGAAATCCTCCTTGCCCGCTTCGTACCAGCACGATCTTGCCTATTACGCCTCCCTTCCCGAGCAACTCGTGTGCGTGCCCTGCCTCAGAAAGGGGAATTCTCTGCGCGATAAGCGGCTTGATCTTTTGTTGTTGTAGGAGGTCGAACAAGGCCATCAAATCCTGTCGAAACAATGCTGGCCTCAGTCGCATGAGCGTCTGGATGCTATAGGGAACCACTCGCCTCCGGCCCAGGAGAAGCCAGCCGGCAACTATGTACAGCCCGAAGATGGCTAGGGCACGAAAGCGATGACGACTGCCAGCACGACCTGAAGCCAAGCGCCCCCCACGGAGCGAGCCCGTAAGACCATACGCCACAACCGTTCCGCCAGGACGCAGAGCCTTGCGGGAACGCCATATGTGCGCGCCACCGATGCTGTCAAAGACAGCGTCCACGCCCTGGCTTGTGAGACGGTGAATTTCTTTCACGAAGTCTTGATGTTGGTAATCAATCGGGATACCGCCCAAATCAGAAACGGCCGACTGCCCTCGCGCTGAACAAGTACCGTACATCTCTAGCCCGGCCAGCCGCCCAAGCTGCAATAGTGCTGTGCCGACCCCGCCTGCCGCCCCGTGAATCAACACGCGCTGACCCGATCTGACTTTCGCGGAGCGCTGCATCATCTGGTACGCAGTGACGTAGTTTAGAATGAGGCTGACAGCCTCAGCGGGGTCCAACCCAGGTGGCACGGGAACCAGCACATCTCGCGGCAGGCAGACGAACTCCGCATACGCACCGCTGATCGGCAGGGCGGCAACTATCTGGCCCGGTTCGATTCCAGAGACACCCGTCCCAAGCCGGTCCACCACGCCAATCAGATCCCACCCCGGCGTGGAGGGCAGGCGGGGCGTCTCAGGATGAATGCCTTCGCGCATCATTAAATCGGGCAACGAGACACCTGCGGCCAGCACTTTCACCCGCACCTCACCACTCTTCGGCTCGGGGCACTCCTCTTCAACTACCCGCAGTGCATCGGGCCCGCCGTAGTGAGTGACGATGATGCGCGCCTGTCTCATCTTCTTACGATCCGCGTCAGCCATGGATTGGGCGCTCACCCGCGGACAGTAAGCACAGGGCATTTTGCTTTGACCACGACGTTGTAGGCAGTCGTCTGTGGCGCATGCCCCGCGAACGTCTTTCTCATCTTGGTCCCCATAGTGATCAGGTCTGCCTTCGTCTCCCATGCTTCAGTGAGGATTTCCTCCTCAACCGCGCCGAAGGTCACGCGAAACGCAACTTTGCACCAGTTCTCGCTTTCCGGCGGCATGAACTGTTTCATCTTCTGAAGGTTGACCAGACGTACTCGCTCCACCTCTTCCTCGGTGTAAGCATGGGCCTGTTCAACCACGTGGAGCGCAGTGAGTCGCGCATTATGCTCCTGGGCCAAAGAGAAGGCGTACTTCGCTGCCCGCTCGGAACCGCGTCCAAAGTCAGTTGCGAACAGGATGTTCTTCAAACTCACTTCGGATGGAACTTGCCTCACCGTGCGCGGCCCGACGGTCAACACCGCACAGCCAGCTTGCCGGAACACTTCTTCGGCCACCGAACCGAGAATCATCTTCTTGAACTGGCCCCGGCCGTGCGTGCCGGTAACCACCAAGTCGATCCCTTGCTCCTCGATCAGCCGTTCCACTGTGGGCCACAGAGTTCCTTCTTGCAGCAGCACTTCATGCAGAACCCCGCGCAGTTTGCCCGAAGTCAGAATGTCAGCGATGCCTTGCTCCTCTGCTTGGCGTATTCTCTCGTAAGTCATTTCTGGCAGTGCCGGCTCCGCCATTTGGTAGGTATCCGGGGTCATGACATGCGTCAGATAGATCCGCGCGTCATAGCGCCGGGCCAGCGCCAAAGCGTATTCCAGCGCCAGGCCCGATACCGCCGAGAAGTCAGTCAGCACCATGATGTGAGTCAGAGATACTTTCTTGTTGGCTTCCACCTCTTTCTGCGGGCTCTTGGTTGGTTCGACGACGTGAGTGGTCATAGGCTTCCCCTTTCGTGAATAGGTCTGGGCGAAGACTCGCCACAGTCACCCTTTTCATAGGCCAACCCTGCGCGGAGCGCCGTGACCGTGGTCACAGAGAACCGTGACGAAAGGCACGTGTCTCGGATTTGCAGTTACGGTGATTTCAGTGGACAGGTAAGGGCAAGCAGGCCGTACGGATGCTGTTGAGATCGAAGAACAAACCCCACTAAGTCTCAGTGGCGCCGTTGACTCAACAAAGGACGAGCCGGGCCCCATCAGGGTCCAAAAGCCCAGCAGTTGAAGATTCCCGCCATGATTCGTTTGCCGCCAGAAATTGTTGTTTACGTTTCTATTTTGGTGGCCTCTGAATAGTAGAGGCGACCCTCTCCTAAGATCCTGTCCCTTGCCTATTGAGCGCGGAAACTGGAGTCACCTGTCGATCAGAATGTCTATACCCACCGCTGCTTCGTCTCCTCACGTATCATGCGTGAACCGGCTTCCAACGTGAGTGACAGGCGAGACGGGCCGACCGGCAGGTTCGGCCAGGTTCGCCCGGTTCGCCCTCTGACACGTGTCCGTTACGTTCAAACGGGATATACTGTTTGTCCCCGCCGATCGCAACCGGACCGTGGGTCCGTTCTTGAGAGTACCAAGGCTGATTTTTCGGAGGCCAAGTGGCGCGCGTCTTCAAGTTTCTCGACGTTTTGGGATGGGAGTTACATACAATTGACGACCCTGAGGACAGGCTCCCGATCCCTCAAATTGGGCAAGTAATCTCTATCGGGCTTAGTCGGATGCAGATAGAATCAGTGACACTGAACCACACCGCGTCGACAACACGCGGCGTTTATAGCGTTCGCGTATGGCAACTCCCGCAGCGAACACCAACTCTCCTTACAAAACCTCATTAGCTCCTGTGGGTTTCTGATACCACCGTCTAGTTTCCAATCGTGGGAGCCTCTCCCGTCTTATGGTCGACGATTTGAAACAGCAGGAATGCATGTACGGCATCAGTGGTTTCCGGAGTTGATGTTGCAATGCGAATCTTCCCGCCCTGGGGTATCTCAGAGATTGTGTAACGAATGCTGGACCTTAGACGCGCCATTGTCGCCGTGCCAGGCGGATTGGTGTCGTGAATCAGCATCGCGGCATTGAAATCTCCATTCGAGAACATGCTGACGATATGGTTTAAGTGAGTCCTAATCTGCTCAACACTCGTTTTATCGCTCGGATCATTCGTCGTCACCACTATTTCACCGCCACCTTTGAGCAGGTGGAAATGATGTGTAGTCGCTTCGTGAGAGAAGCCCATGACATGATCTCCCCGCTTGGCGACAGCTTCCGACCGCGTGCTTTGCTCGGATTGAGAGGTCCGTTGAGCTACTGTCGCCGCGAGAAGTATGTTGAGCAGGAGAACGAGAAAGGTGGTCCGCATGGTTCATGGTCCTTTCTTGTGTCTGACAGTTGGAGCTTGTCCCATTCTCTTGCCAATCGATTCAGCTCCGCCCGCAACCGTGTCAGATTTTCAATTTGGCTTTTTACTTGACCTAATCTTGGAACCTAATAATCGCCGCGCCTCACGGCAGGGAGCGCCGCCCGTGTCGCGCACTTCTAGAATGGCCTGGACAACCAGCGATTTCAACAACGCTCGCCCTTCGATTAGCGAAAGGCGCGTCAAGTCGCGGCCCTTCCACCATCCATCACCGTTCCCTTAGGCAAGCTGGCCAGCGCGTCCACGATATAGGGGAACTGTCTATTCAGAGATTTTTTTCGTCGCGAGAAGAGAGTGACGCCAGCTCCGCAATCTACTACGGGAGAAAAAACGGGTGGCTTGCGCCTCCCGTTTTTTTTACTAGGCGGTATGCAAAGGATTTGCGAACGTCAACCCTTTACGCTGATGGTCACAGACCTTAACAGATAAAACCTCAAGCGGGTCTCGGCAGGCAGCGATATGTCTTTTTTGCCTGTAGCTGCGGCTCCTGCGGTGCCGGCACCCGCACCAATCGCGCTGCCGATCAAAGCTCCCTTGCCCCCACCGGCTAGGCCACCAATTAGTGCGCCGCCCGCAGCGCCACCGCCGATGAAACCAAGATTGCGTTTGTTGTGATTCTGTCCGGTCTTCCGGATCGTGCCGGTGTCGATGTCATACGACTTGCCATCAACTTCCACGGAGCTGAGCGCCACACTCAGGCGTGCCGGGACATGCAGGCGGCCCGAATCTTTCGCATCAACCACGCGGCCTGCGACATGTGCACCCGCTGGGATGACCGTCTTTCCGTCCTGCACAATTGGTTGCGAGAGGCTTGCTGCAAAGTTATCGCCCGCATGGTTGCGGTTGCTAGCAAGCGTTTCGTCTAAGGTCACTTCGAAGGGCGAGCCTTCTGGGATCGTGATTTCTTTCCTCGTCTCAAATAAACTTCGTAGCAGGCCCTTCTTCGAAGCATTCTGGTCAGCGCTTGAGTCCGCCGCGGCGGTGCTGTGATTGCATCCCGTCGCCAACGCGAACGACAAAAGTGCGGTACCAAAAATATTCAAAGATCGATTCATTTCTACCCCTCCTTACACCCTACATAAGAAGCAGGGAGGATGCCGATCGTCCGGCTGTAAGTGACTGAAACATATAGATGATTCGGGAGGTTAAGCCTTTCAGCTATGTAATTTTTTCAACAGTGCGGCTGAAAGGAGGTTACCAGGCGTCTTGAGACGGCCTGGCATAATCCTTGCGATTCTCTAACCGGAGCAGGTCGAGTCCGCCGGTCGCTTCAGCGACTTCTCTAATCGCCTCGCGCCCTGTCGCTCCTAATGGCCGAAATGACGACAATGATGACACCCATAGGAGCAATCGAGAAATCCTGCCCGAAAGGCGAAAGCCCAGCTAACTCCCGATTGCTCTAGTTGGTTAACTAGAAAAGGGTTATGGTCGCTTGTCGCTCTCGAGGATGTCCTTCATAGGAGTCCAACACGCTTCAATCCAGCCGCGATGATAATGTCCGCTGTAGCATAGGGAGCCTGTCGGACTGTCACTTCTGCCAGTGTGGGGACCAGCCTTGTCTCTCTAACTTGGGACGTTAAAGGGGCGAAGAATACACCGCTTTGGCAACGAGACAGCTAGTGGACAATAGGGACTACATTAATCGCGCTGTTGAAGTGTCCACCCACATTGGGCTGATATTCTTCTTGGTTGCTGCTTGTCTCCTTATCTTGCGTCCCTTCCTTCCTTTGATTAGTTGGGGAATTATCATCGGCATCGCGGTTTACCCGGGTTACAAAAACTTGCAGCTCGCCTTGCGCGGCCGTGGAGTGCTGTCCTCAGTCCTTATTACCACTTTGCTCTTAGCCTTCTTAATTATTCCGGCGCTCTTGCTTGCAGGAACATTGGTTGGAGGCATACAAACCCTCGCAGCACACCTGAAAGACGGAACGCCAATCATCCCGCCGCCCCCCGCCAGCATCGAAAACTGGCCGGTCATAGGTGTTCCTCTAAAAAATGCGTGGAGCCTGGCTTCGACAAACATAACCACTGCCGTGAAGAGTTTTGCTCCACAAATCAAAGGAATAGTCTCTGGGTTGCTATCCGCTTCTGCCGGAATCAGCCTCACCGTGCTGCAATTCGCTCTCTCCATCGTCGTTGCCGGAGTCCTTCTTGCCAACGCCAAGAACGCAGTTGGAGGCGCGCATTCAGTGGCCATCCGTATTTTTGGCGAAAGAGGGCCGGAGTTTGAGCAGCTCGCCAGCACCACAATCCGTAGCGTTACTATAGGAATTCTCGGCGTGGCTTTGATCCAATCGCTTCTCGCGACCCTTGGTTTTCTTTTCGCAGGAATGCCGGGTGTCGGTTTGTGGACGATTATGTTTCTGATTGCCGCAGTGCTGCAGGTGGGGACGCTTATCCTTATTCCCGCCGTCATTTATGTGTTCGCGATTTCGAGCGTTACCAAAGCCGTGATTTTCTTGGTTTGGTGCCTAATCGTTGCCATGATTGACAACGTCCTCAAGCCTCTTCTGTTAGGGCGAGGCGTCCCAGTTCCCATCGCGGTCGTATTTCTCGGGGCTATTGGCGGTTTCATAGCGTTGGGCATAATCGGCTTGTTCGTTGGGGCAATCGTTTTGTCGGTGGGCTACAAGTTGTTCATCGCCTGGCTAAATCGAGCTCCCGCAAATACTCAGGAGATTTCATAGAAAGCGCAACTGTTTCGAAAAACGTAAGGAGCGTTTCGTTGGTTGTTCCTTCCCACATCTCTCCGGTGCCGCGCAAATGTGATGAGTGATGCAAGCAGAATCCTAAGTGATTTCGCGGAGGCCTACCTGCGCCGTCGCTACTCGATTCTGTTCTATGCGCTCTTTCTGACCATGGTGGCAGCTCCGGTTCTTAGCGCCCTAAAATTGAGTGGAGCCCTCTTTGAATCACTGGTGGCTGCAAGCCTCCTTGCCGCGATAATACCGGCCGACTCGGTGAAAAGCCGATCCCTTCTGGTCGTGCTCATGACAGTTGCCTGGCTGGCGCGTCCACTTACCGATTGGCTCGGACACAAGGGTCTCTCGACGATGACGCTGGGAATGTGGACCCTGATTGGGATGTTTGCAGCAGTTTCCGCCCTGCGCTTTGCCATGGGCGCTACAGAGGTCGATGCCGAGCATCTGTACGCAGCTCTTAGCGCCTATTTGCTTGCTGGTATTTGCTTCGGCCTCTTGTATTGGGTTCTTGAACAGATGAGCCCGGGCACTTTCGTCGTCAGCGGGCAATTCTCTCAGACGAGTGCAATCTATTTTAGCTTTGTCACACTGGCAACGCTCGGTTATGGCGACATCGCGCCGCGTGCGGACGTAGTTCGGGGCCTCGCAATCGTCGAAGGCGTTGGCGGGCAATTGTTCTTGGCTGTTTTAGTCGCACGACTAGTCAGCCTGTATTCGAAGTCCGAGAAGCAATCAAACCAACGCTAATCGCTCTAGCGAGTAGCGGATAGTTTGAGGCGAGTTCTTTATTGTGATTTTTCCGCTGATTTGTGATGAGACTCTTTCAATATCTGGAGGTAGGCAAAAGCGGCCCCCATTCCAATCAATACCTGCCACCAATGTTCGTATCCCGTGCCAACATACGCGGCAACGACGGTCACCACGGCGGCAAGAAGTCGAGCGACGAGGGGATGGTCTTTTAACGCTATCGCCTCAAAAATGGCCGTCAACACCCAGAAAACAACGAGACCAAGTATCACAAAAAGGACGGTATTAAGCATCGTTTGGAACCGGGACTTTTTGTTTACGGTCCTACGCCGATGCTCCCGCGGCACGTTCGGCGACCTTCGTCTCAACGAATTCTCTGAGAAAGCGTTGTGTCCGTTCCACAAAAGTCATCTTGGCCGCAAGGCAGGTTTCCAATAGCAGACTGACGCCATGGTGCCCTACCGCTTCTGCCGCCGCGATTAGAGCGCGGTACTCGCTGATCCGAAACTGTGCAAGGTGATTGAGTTTCATCAATGCGAAAATGCGTCTGGCGACAGGACTTTGAATTTCAGCCAGCTCCCTGCGAAAGTCCTCCATCAACGTTTCCTGCAACCGCCCAGTGAGCTTTGCGGGGTGCTCGCCGAGGAGTTTGAAGCACTCGTCGAGCGTGTCAAGGACCTTGCCTGATACAAATGCTCGCGCTTGCAGCGCTTCTTTGATCTGGGGATCTTGGGCTAACTGCCCAATCTCCTCGTACATCTTCTCGGCTTTTTCTGCCCCCTGTCGTACATCCGTGAGCAACATCACAAAAACCTCTCTCGGGGTTTTTATCGGCATAAGCTTCCTCCATGCGCAAAAGGATTTTGCACCTCATGTGATTCAACTCCCGGAGCAATCCGATGCGCAAGCTGGCAAAAGTAACAGCGCATCGGACGATTCTACGATCTCTGATTTGAATAATGGCGGCGCGGCATCATCACAAACATCGGTAGACTAGTGAGAATCACCGCAGCGTTGCACGCCCTCTTCCAGTCTTCAACAGGCAAATTCACTAGCACGGCAATCAAGAGGTGCTATGAGATTGTCCACACCGAAGTTCGGACAGTTTGCGGCTCAATCCCAACTTGCAAAATCCGTTGAGCACGCTGTCAAAAGTGCCAGTTCCTTCTGAGCAGACCAAATGAAATCATGCTACAGGTCTGACTTCAGGTGAATGGTCCTAGGCATTTCCAGCAAGAGAGATTGCGGGATGGGAGTCACCATTAGCCAACCGAATCTGAAGACTGTACATGAGATTTATCAAGGCGGCGAACCAGAGGACTTCTCTTTGGTCTTAGGGGGGCCACTCTTCCAACTGCTTCAGAAGGCGCATCTCGAAGGAGACTCGCTCGAGTTGCTGAATCGGCGGATAATCGCGTCCATCCTGCTCACCTGGTTCCCACTGCTCATTCTCTCTGCACTTGGCACAAATGTCGGAGGTGTTGGACGAATTTCGTTCTTCCGCGACATCGAAGTACACGCCCGATTCCTTGCAGCGCTCCCAATTCTCATCGCCGCGGAATTAGTTGTTCATTCTCGGATACGCCCTATAGTACGCCGCTTCGTCGAATGGCGTATTGTGCTGCCCAAAGACACGCCTGCGTTTCACAAGGCGGTCGAGTCTGCTGTCAAGATTCGCAACTCAGTCTCCCTCGAGCTTGCGCTTCTCGCCGCTGTTTATACGATGGGGTTGTGGGTCTGGAACAGCAGGAGCGAACTCGGCCTCGTAACCTGGTACGCACTGCGCGGAGGCAGGTGGAACCTTACTCCGGCGGGTTACTGGTATGTGTTTGTGAGCCTCCCGATTTTTCAGTTCATTCTGTTGCGCTGGTACATGAGGCTCTTGATCTGGTTTCGGTTTCTCTGGCAAGTCAATCGGATCGAGCTGAATCTGGTACCGACCCATCCTGATCGTTGCGGAGGACTGAGTTTCCTAGGAAAGAGTTCCTATGCGTACGCTCCTATTCTCTTTGCACAGGGCACGATTCTCGCCGGCATTGTAGCCGATCGTGTCCTTTATCACGGCGAAAGCTTACAATCCTTCAAGTTCCAGATTGGCGGTTTTATCGTCTTCTTCGTTTTCGTCGTTCTTGGACCGCTGCTGATGTTCAGTGTCCGGATGGCGCGCATAAGAAGAAAGGGACTGGCGGATTATGGTTTGTTCGCGCAGCGATACGTCGAAAGCTTCGATCAAAAATGGGTCCGTGCGTCTTTTCCTTCCGCGGAACTGCTAGGTACGGGAGATATACAGTCCCTCGCTGATCTCGGAAATAGCTATGACATCGTCCGCGAAATGCGTGTTGTTCCTTTCGGACTGCAGGATGTCGCACGCCTAGCGGTTGCAACAGCAGCTCCCCTATCTCCTCTTCTGCTTACGATCTTCTCGTTCGAAGAACTGATAAGCCGGCTTATCAAGGTGGTGTTTTGAATGCTTGCATGAACAAGCGGCTGCTCTTTGCCTGCATCATTCTGGCGGTTCTTTACACCCCGGACGAAGCATGCGCCCAATTCACCGCTCCGCGAGCTTACGACAATACTCCCGTAGGGATTAATCAGCTCGAACTTAGCTATGCATACGTGCACGCCAACGCTTCGATAGATACTTCGCTTATTATCACCGGCGCGAATTTTAACCTTAATCAGGGAACCATCGACTACACACGCTACTTCGGCTTGCTCCACCGCCTAACGTGGGCGGAGGCGGCTCTTCCAGTTGCCGGCCTCGGGGGCTCAATCACCGGCACGAACATCCAAGGCTCCGCCACTGGCGCGGGCGACACCAGCTACCGGCTGGCCATGTTGCTGAAGGGGGGGCCGGCGCTCACCGTGGCGCAGTTCGAAAACTACCAACCGACTACCTGTTTGGGTGTAAGCCTCACCATCACCGCACCAACGGGCTTATACCACCCCGACAAGATTCTCAACCTGGGTTCCCACCGCTGGTCCTTCAAGCCCGAAATCGCTCTGACGCATCCATTTGGACCCGAGCAGAAGTGGGAATTCGACGCGTACGTTAACGCCTCTTTTTACACGGACAACACTTCTTATCGCGGAAGGGAAATCCTACGGCAACAGCCGCTCCCCGGAGTTGAAGGACACATCAGCTATTCTTTTGACGACGGCGTCTGGGCCTCTGTTGATACGCGCTACTCTTTTCGCGGCACTACGCTCCTCAACGGTGTCACTCAGAACAATGCACAGCAGAACCTTATCGTGGGCAGTGAGATGAATATATCCCTCAATCCCAGAAACTCGCTGATTTTCGAATTAGCCAAGGCGCTGGTGCATGTCAATGGTCCGGACCTTGTCGGCTTCACCGTAAGGTACGACTACACGTGGGGCAAGGTCTACAGGCGCAATACAAAATAGGCACGCCAGCTAACGCGAGGTGAACAAGCGAGGAGTTGTGCCCGATAAGTACGTGCCGAAACCGGTAAGTCAACTGCGCCCAAATGAACTTGGCGGGTTAGCCGGTTATCAGATGGGACTTATGAGCTCCTCTGGGCGCTCACTGCCAACGCAGAATCACTTTGCCAAAGTCAAATTCAATCCGGGTTGCGTGCAAAGCCGTTGCGCCTAAGAAACCGTCCAGGCCTGGCATGACTCGTTCTTCCGGTCCGTCAATAAGCACGGCCCTGATGGTTTCTCCGGGACCGTCAATTTGAACATCGGGCAGGCTGACCCTCGCGCCCCGATTCGCCCCATCATTACGGCTTCAGGCTCTCCTTCGCTTCGAAGTTTGCCCCGGCGTTTTCTCAGTCGATCTCCGTATAGCAGGACGTCTTGCACACCTGTATCAACTCCAAAACGAACAACAAGCCCTTGAATAACAATCGGAACGACAAAGCATCCTGGAACGG
>Ga0126379_10000461_pt1 | contig 22440 bp, 15 predicted proteins | sample PanSoiMetPlot_24_FD_92640 | JGI IMG/M metagenome (GOLD analysis project Ga0126379, IMG submission 92640) | Tropical forest soil microbial communities from Panama - MetaG Plot_24 | ecosystem: Environmental > Terrestrial > Soil > Tropical forest > Bulk soil | place: Panama | collected 2016-02-17
ACAATGTGCATCGGCGTGGGCCAAGGCATCGCCGTAATCCTGGAACGCGTATGAATTGCTCCTCCACGGGAGACATGCTGTGAGCATTCTGGACCCGTTGTTCCGCAGCGCGGCGCTGGATCAGGTCTTTTCCGATGCGGACCGCGTGCAAGCCATCTTGCATTTTGAGGCGGCCCTGGCCCGCGCCGAAGCTGCCTCGGGAATCATTCCCGAGGCTAGTGCCCGCGCCATCGTCGCAAAGTGCCGCGTGGAGCATTTCGACCTGAACCTCATAGCCCAGGACGCGGCACAGGCTGGCAACCTGGCAATCCCCATCGTCAAACACCTCACGGAGGCGGTCGCCAAAGACGACAAGGACTCCGCGCGTTTTGTTCATTGGGGCGCCACCAGTCAAGATGCCATCGACACAGGAGTAGTGCTGCGACTTCGCCGAGCGCTGGAATTGTGCGAACAGGATTTGCAGCGTCTCAGCGGCACGCTCGTCAGCCTCGCGGAAAAACATCGCGCGACTCCCATGGTGGCGCGCACCTGGATGCAACAAGCGCTTCCCACTACCTTCGGATTTGTCGTTGCTGGCTGGCTGGACGCAATTGTTCGCCATCGTGTTCGGCTCGCGGAAATTCGTCCACGCGTTTTCACCCTGCAGTTCGGCGGTGCCGTTGGTACGCTCGCCGCACTTGGCAGCAATGGTCCCGCGGTCGCCAAAGCGCTCGCGCTGGACCTCAAACTGCACGTGCCCGCGGCGCCCTGGCATGCTCATCGCGATCGCATCGCCGAAGTGGCTACCACACTTGGTCTGTGTATGGGCACGCTCGGAAAAATCGCCCGCGATATCTCGCTGCGCACGCAAACGGAAGTGGGAGAATTATTCGAGCCGGCCGGTGAAGGCCGCGGCGGCTCTTCCACGATGCCGCACAAGCGCAACCCCGTCACTTGTGCCGTCGTTCTGGCAGCGGCGCAACGCGTTCCCGGTCTCGCAAGTACACTGCTCAGCGCTATGGTACAGGAAGAAGAGCGTGGGCTCGGCGGCTGGCACGCCGAATGGGAAGCGCTGCCGGAGCTGGTCTGCCTCGTTGGCGGCGCTCTGCACCACCTGGCGGAAATGTTGCCCCGGTTGGAAATCGACGCGGCTCGCATGCGCGAAAATCTGGAAATCACGCGCGGCCTTATTTTCGCCGAAGCTGTCAGCATGGCTCTCGGCGACCGCATGGGTAAAATGCCTGCTCACATGTTGGTGGAAACCGCGTGCAAAAAAGCCCTCGCGGAAAAACGCCACCTCAAAGACGTTCTGCTCCGGGAGCCTGGCTGGCACGGACATTTAACTCCCGCAGACCTCGAGAGTCTCTTTGAGCTGCGCAACTACCTGGGGAGCGCCGAGGAATTTACCGCTCGCGTGCTCAGCGAGGCCGTAAGCTCTTGTGCTCGGCGGTGATTGGGCAAGGAAACGTATGCCATTGGCAGGATTGCAGGATGTGCAGATTCACTACACATGGGACGGCCCGGAGGACGCTCCCGTTCTGGTTTTCTGCAATTCGCTGGGTACCAATCTGCGTATGTGGGATCCACAAATCGCGGACTTCTCGAAGCATTTCCGCGTGCTTCGCTACGATGCACGCGGCTTTGGCGTCTCCACCGTTACTCCCGGCCCTTACTCCATTGCGCAGTTGAGCTGGGATCTGGTGCATCTTCTCGACGCGCTGCAGCTTGATCGTGTTCATTTCTGCGGCCTCTCAATGGGCGGCATGGTCGGAATGTTTCTTGGCGGCAATGCCGCAAAGCGATTTCACAACATTGTTCTTTGCAATACGGCCGCGAAATTTGGCACGCCAGAAACCTGGAACGCCCGCATCAGTGCGGTCCAATTCGGTGGCATGAAAGCCATTGCTTCTACGGTAATCGAGCGCTGGTTGACTCCCGCCTATCGCGCTTCTCATGCAACCGAGACCGCCGCCGCAATCGCAATGCTGGAATCCGCCAATCCCGAGGGATATATCGCCAATTGTGTCGCCGTACGCGACATGGACCTGCGTGAAACACTCTCCGCGGTGCAGGTTCCGGCGCTGGTGCTTGCCGGTTTGTATGACCCAGGTGCCACCCCGGCGGACGGTCACTTCCTGGCCGAACGCATCCCCGTTGCTCGCTATGTCGAAGTTCCCGCCGCTCATCTGTCCAATCTGGAAGCGCGCGACGATTTCAATCGCACGGTACTGACATTTCTAGGAGCCGGAGGAGAGCCGCACCATGGATGAAAAGAAACGCCATGAAGAAGGTCTGAAGATCCGTCGCGTGGTGCTGGGAGAGGCCCATGTGGACCAGGCAATCGCAACGCAAAACGAATTCACCGCAGAATTCCAGGATCTGATCACACGCTACGCCTGGGGCGAAATCTGGACGCGCCCCGATCTCGACCGCAAGACGCGCAGTTTAATCACCATCGCCATGATGGTGGCACTAAACCGCTCCGAAGAATTACAACTGCACTTGAAGGCGGCTTTGAAAAACGGAGTTACCCGCGCGGAGATCAAAGAAGTCCTGCTACAAGCGGCTATTTACTGCGGCGTGCCCGCGGCCAATCATGCGTTTCACATTGCGGAACGGGTTATTTCCGGGTCCGGCACCACTCCAAAAATCGAACGATAACGGCTAGGAGTTCCCAGCAGTGCCCTCTTGATTTTCGTGCTCACCGGAATCTCCGCCAGCACGTCCGACATGGCACATGTTCAGCAGCGCGTCCCGCACCGACAGCAGCCCCAGTAGAAACAACTCCTCCACTTCGCGATGCACGCCGATCTTCTTTTCAATCAATCCGCAGAACATGGCACGCAGCAGTGCAAGTTTCAGCAACCCGTCTGCCGCTTCATCGTTTGCGGTATGTCCGACTGCGCAAGTCGTGATTGCTCCCATTCTTAGGACTGACGGCCACTTCTCTACGTGGCTTCTTCCCACTCGCTGGCTGCGGCGGGCAGGTGGTCCGTGTCGCGAGCCACCCATACATACATCGTGGGCAATAGGTAGATGCTGATGAACAGGGCCGCGAGCAAGCCGCCGACAATCACGATGGCGAACGGCCGCTGAGAATCTGAGCCAATGCCCCGGGAGAGCGCGGCGGGCAACAGCCCCAGGGTTGCCACCAGCATGGTCATCATGATCGGCCGCAGGCGCAAAATCGCTCCTTCTACGGCGGCGTCCTCGATCGAGTATCCCTGTGCCCGCAAGTGGTTGATGTACTCAATCATGATCACACCGACCTGCACGGAAACTCCGAAGAGCGCCAGAAACCCAACGCCGCTCGAGACGCTAAAGTGCGTGCCGGTAATCAGCAACGCCAGAATGCCTCCCAGAGGCGCCATCGAAACGTTCGCTAGAGTCAGAGCCGCCCATTTTGCCGACTGAAACATGCTGAAGAGAATGATGTAAATGACCAGAATGGTGATGGGCAAGACAATTAGTAGTCGGCGCTGCGAGCGCTTTTGGCTTTCATACTCACCGGCCCAATCCAGGTGATAGCCCACCGGCAGTTTCACCTGTGTATCCACCTTGTGCATGGCTTCTTCCACTGCGCTACCCAGATCGCGACCGCGAATGCTGTACTTGATGGCGATGTAACGTGAGTTAGACTCACGATAAATTTCCGATGCCCCATCTTCCACGCGAGTGTTGGTCAACTGCGCCAGGGAGACGCGCTCTCCGGAAGGCGCGAGGAGGCGAATGGCCTCGATGGCCCCGCGGGTGTCCCGATAAGGCGCCTGGTAACGCACCACTAGGTCGTACCTCTGCTCGCCTTGCAGAACCTGTGTCACCGCCTTGCCGCCGATGGCGGTTTCCACGGCATCTTGCACATCTACCACGTTGATGCCATAACGCGCGGCCTTCTGCCGGTCGATGCTTAGATTCAGGTTCGGCTGGCCCAATACACGAAACAGCCCGAGATCTTCCACCCCCTGCACCCCGCGCATGACATTGACAATTTCTTCGCCCTTTTGTTCCAACAGCTTCAGATCATCACCGTACATTTTCACGGCGAGTTCTCCCTTGACGCCGCTCACCGCTTCTTCCATGTTGTCCGAGATCGGCTGCGAAAAATTCCATAAGACTCCTGGGATCTTGCTCAGTTCCGTATCCATCGCGGCTATCAAAGCCTCTTTGTCCTCCCTGAAGACGGGCCGCCACTGATCTTTCGGTTTAAGGTCCACAAAATATTCCGTGTTAAAGAAGCCGGTTGTGTCTGTACCGTCATCGGGTCGCCCTACCTGCGACACTACTTGCTTCACTTCGGGAAACGCCGCGAGAATCAGCCGCGCCTCGTTCATGACGCGTGTGCCTTCCGTCGGTCCGGTACTGGGCGCAAGGGTCCCGCGAGCCCAGATGGCTCCCTCGTCAAGATGCGGCAGGAACTCCGAACCGACTACTCCGCTAAACAGGAGGATAACGGTGATTGCCAGCCCCGCCGCCGCCAAGGACAACGTAAGCTTGCGATGGTGCAAAGCCAAACGCACCGTGGTCCGGTAACGGCTGCGTAGAAACTCCATGACCGGGTTGCGCCACTCCTTGACACCGTTTTGAAAGACGATTTCGGCGAGAACCGGCCCGATAAAGATTGAAAAAACCAGAGCGCCCAGCAACGCGAAGGACACGGTCCAGGCCATAGGCTTGAAGAGGCGACCCTCTACGCTCTGCAGCGTGAAGATTGGCAAGTACGCGGTGATAATGATCGCGCGCGCGAAGAACACCGGCCGCAAAACCTCATGCACCGCGACGCGGATCCTCTCCAGCGGTGTCTTGGCGGCATTCCCAGGCAGATTAAAATGACGAACGATGTTTTCAATTACCACCACCGATCCATCAACCACCATGCCAAAATCCAGTGCTCCGAGTGACAATAGGTTGGCGGGTATTTTGTTGAGATCCAGGCAGATCGAAGCAAACAACAGTGAGAATGGAATTGTGAGCGCAACAATAAGCGCGCCCCGCGCGTTGCCAAGAAAAAAAAACAAGATGATCGAGACAAGCAAAACCCCTTCGGCCAGGTTGTGCAACACCGTGTGCGTGGTGTAGTGCACCAGGTCGCTGCGGTCGAGAAATGAGACGATCTGCACCCCGGGTGGGAGAATATGCTCGTTCAGCTGCTTCACTTTTGCATGAATCTCTTCGATCACCGCATCTGCATTCGCTCCTTTGCGCAGGAGCACAATGCCTTCCACGACGTCATCGTTGTCGACGATCGTGCCATCATCCCGGCGCAGCGATTTCCCAATCTGTCCGAGCCTGATGCGCGGTCCTTCAGTAACGGTAGCAATGTCGCGCACGTGCAGCGAGGTACCGTTCTGCGCTTTCAAAACAGTCTCTTCGATGTCCTTTGAATTGGTGATCAAACCGATCGCCCGGACGTTGATCTGCTGCAACCCCGATTCGATGAAGCTTCCACCCGCGTTCAGGTTGTTGTTGGCAAGCTGTTGCTCGACCTGGCCGATCGTGAGCCCATAGGCCACCAGCTTATTGGGATCCACACGCACCTGATATTCGCGCGTGGTTCCACCGAAACTGACCACGTCGACCACGTTGGGAACGGACTTGAACTGCTTCTCAAGAACCCAATCTTCCAGCGACTTAAGCTCCATTAAGTCGTACTTCGGGTTCGTGCTCTTCAGCGTGAACCAGTAGATCTGCCCTACCGGGCTGAAATCCGGCCCAATGCTGGGCTGCAGATTATTGGGGAGCGTCACTTGCGACAGCCGTTCCAGGACCTTCTGCCGGTTCCAGTCATTCACCGAATCATCGTCAAAGATTAGTGTCACGCTGGAGAGACCGAACAGCGATGCGGAACGAAGATGCTGTAGGTGCGGCAAGCCATTAACTTGGGTTTCGATCGGAATCGTGACCTGTTGCTCTACCTCTTCCGCAGCGCGCCCCGGCCATTGCGTAATCACTTGGACGTAATTGTTCGCGACGTCCGGATAGGCCTCAACCGGTAAATTGCGGAAGGAGATTGCGCCCCACACCAGCAAGAGGATGGTAAGGGCGATCACCATGAACCGGTTGTTCAGCGCGAATTCGACCAGGCCTGCGATCATCTGCGTTCCTCGGTGCCCCTCATTGCGAAAATGCTACTGTTCCGCGGTGTTCTGGAAGACTAAAGCGCTGGCAATCACGTCCTGCCCTGCCTCAACACCGGCGCGAATTTCCTGCATTTTATTCGGTAGGTTCGCGCCCGCGCTTACTTCGGCGCGCCGGAACTTCCCTCCGCCAACAGGCACATAGACCCAGTCGCGATCGTGCAGGTGCAGAATGGCGGTTGCCGGTACGGCCACATATCGCTCTTTTTTCTGCCCATGAAAGGTGGCGGTGACGAACATTCCGATGCGCATCAATTTCTCGGGATTCGCCACTTCGATGCGCACTTTGGCCGTGCGCAGGCCGGGATCGAGAATTGACCCGATGTTGTTGATCTTTCCCACCAGCAGCTTGTCGGGATAGGCATTCAGTCGAATCTCCGCCTTCTCTCCCATGTGCACATTCGCCAGATCGTTTTCATACACATCGCAGAGAATCCAAACGCTCGACAAATCCGATATCGTGAATGGATTCGTGGAAGACAGCCCCTGAACTCCGGACGCATTCGTTACCTGCTGGTCGGTAATCACTCCTGAAACCGGAGCGACAATATCGGCCACTCCACTGGGATGATCCTTGTCCACTCCCAGGACTCGCAGATGCTCAAGCGCCGTCTCTACGTCCACCCTCGCCTTGGCGTCCGCGTCCTGCGCGACCTGAAAATCGTTCAGTGATATGGCGCCCCTGTCATAGAGAATCTGCGCTCTCTCCGCTTGTTTTCCCACCAAGGCCTCGTCCGCGACAGCTTTGCGGTAATCGGCAAACGCCGTCGCAATGTCCGCGCTCTGCACACGCAGCAGCACCTGCCCTTTTTTCACCGTGTCGCCCAGCCGCGCCTTGATCTCCACTACCCTTCCCGAAGCCAGCGAGATTACCGGAACTGTCCGGCTTACATCCGGGCTCACAACTCCGGTGACCGACAGTGTCGAGGCAGCCAGATACTCCGTCGCCTTGGCCAGAGGAAATTGCTCCGGATGCTCAACTTGTAATAGGCTGACGTCCGTTTCTTTCTCCACTTTCGCCGGTGGAGGCGCCCCACTTCCTGAGTCGGACTTTCTTCCGCAACCCGCCGCAAGGAAAACTGCGGCGCAAAGAAACGATGCCAGTAACCGTCGTCTTCCACTCATTGAATGACCTCGCGTCCGACGGCTAGATTCAGCTGGTTAACCGCCATCAGATAGGAACCAATCAGCGTCAGGTAATTCAACTCCGTCGCGCGATATTCTTTCTGCGCGTCCAGGTAGTCCAGTAGCGACGCGCCGCCATGCGCGTACGCAAAGGAAACCGTGTCGCGCACCAGCACTGCCTTGTCGAGATAGGAGTCTTGATACAGCGTCAACAAGGCCACAGTATTCGTCAGCACCGTGTAGGACGAATCGACATCATTGAACACTTGCGCCCTGGCTGCCGCCGCCAACAGCTGTTGACGCTCAACGTCGATCTGCGTCCGCAGTTTTTCGCCCTGGTTCCGATCGAAAACTCGCAGTGGAATGCTGATGCTCACGCCCATGTAGTGATCGATCGGGGGATTCTTTCCTACATCAACGCCAAAGGTCGGATCGGTCGAGCCGTTGGCCACCGCCAGTTTGTGATCTGTCTCGGCTTTGTTAATGGCCTGCAACGCCGCCTTCAGGTCCGGCCTGGTATCCAATGCCATTTGCCGGTAGTCCGCCAAAGGCCCAATCATGCGCGAAAAATCAAATCGCCCACTTACATCGAACTGTTCCACAGGAGTCTGGTCATTCAGCAGCGTTAACAGTTGAATTTTTGCGTTACGCAGGATGATCTCCGCATTCTGTAGGTCGCTCAGGAATTGCAGTCGTTGTAACTCCAGCCGATTCAAATCCATCTGCGAAATGTCTCCCACTTGATACCGGTCCCGATAGATGGCTAAAGACTTGTCGTAAGTGGCGAGGTTGTCTTTCGTGAGTTGAAGGATGGCTTTACCCTGTAGCGTTTGGACAAATGCCAACCGCAGACTGAAGATTAGATTGCGCTCCAGGTCCGTCTGTGAATCAATGGCTATCCCTGTCGCCTTTTCCGCGCTGTCCCGGCGCAATTCCCGTTTGTGCTGTCGTTCGTGAAGATATGTGACTGTCCCCGACGGCAATGCCTGCGCCAGCGGCTGGTAAGGATCACCAGAGAACAACGTCACCTGGTCCAAGAGCGCGGTAAAGTTAGGATTGGGGCGCAGATAAGCCGAGATTTCGTTCGCCTTGGATTCCTCGACAGCTAGTTGCCCCGCTCGCAGCGTCGGATTGTTGGTCTCGAACCGCGCGCGCACATCGTCCCACGTCAGTGCCTTCTGTGCCTGTGCCAGTGTCGCTGTACTTCCCACAAGCAAACCGACGGCGCAGATATCTCTGATAAATCGCTGCATCCCTCTACCCTCACGTTTTGAAACACTTTGGGAATCCTGCCGTTAGTGCAGTGGGCAGCACCTAGACGCGTCCCGGGGCCCGATACACGACGAGAATCAACCGGTTTGTACTGCGACGACAGCCCAATCGGTCTTTGGTTCTTATTTCACATCCGCAAATGGAATATTTAAGGAAGGATACAACGCGTTGGAGGAGCCCGGCCCGGCGCGGCGCCCACAGGGCGGCGCGCGGAACCCGGCTGGTCTGCGATAAGAAACCACTCTGAGGAAGCCGGAGTATCAAGTAAAGCTGCGTCGTTCCCCTCTTCCAAAGAGGGGCAGCGCGATTGCAATAGCGACAGTTGCCTCCAGCTCGGCGCAGATGGCGCATCGATATGGCGGCCACTTTCCGAGCTTAGTTCCGGAAACGTGCCCTCCTCAGCAAACGAGAAGTTGCCGTGCCCGTCGTTCACAAGCACTGTGACCAGCTTGTGGTCAACAACCGTCGTAACCACCAGATCGATCGTACTGTCGCCATTTACGTCTCTGGCAGAAAGCAACAAGCCGCCGAATGGCGCTGTAAGCCCAATTGCAGAATTCGTTCCAAAGCTAAGTTGCAGGCGAATCGAATAGCGCGAATCTCGCTGGTTATAAGGGTCGACCTGAACCGTGGCCAGATCCGGCTTCTGGTCGCCGTCAAAATCACCCATCGCAAAATGCGGAGCCGCCAGTCCGGAACCTGTGGACGATTGCAGCTTGCTCAAGAAACCGAGATCGCCTGCCGCGGACGATTCAGCCGCTCGTCCGCCTAACGCCAGACAGAGCGGCAAGCAGACTAGGATCAAGCGTCTCGTGATGGCTCGCGTGCCCATAAAATCGGAACCAATTGTAGCGCAAAGCCCGGGCAGATCGCCAAAGCCGGAAGGCACATCGCGCCACATTGAGGCGTCACCATTAGCTGTGACACTTAGCACCGCGCCCTACGCGCGCGGCCCTTCTACACAACGCTGCCCTGGCTGTAAGCGAATAATACCAGAGCTGTTACGCGATCGCTGGAGCTACCAAACCATGGTCCATGAACAGTCAATCGGAAGCCGCGGTAGCGACCGCCATGTGGCCGACTCGCCATAGTTCCGTACTGGCAATCGTATCTCTGACCGTGAATCTGAATGCGGGCTACCTCCTCGTGAGAGGCGGCATGAATCGGAATTGTGACGGCGGAGGTGGTTGAGCCCGCCGCCTGAGCGTTCCTTGCGTGATCTACCCCAACTTGTGACCGCAAATCACACCAAACCACCCTGCTTCAGCGCGTCCTCCTGGCCCTCGGCCTTTTCGCCGCACCTTTGCCCTGCGGCGATGCTCTTGATTCGTGGTTCGCGTCTGAATCCTGTAAACTGGTTATTGCGGCTAAGGTTCCCGGCTTCGCAAGCCGCTTTTTGGAGGAATATTGCGTTTGACCTTTGCTCTGCTTTCTCTTGCCGCCTGCATGTTCGCTACGAGGTCATTGCCGAGCAGCGGAGCATCGCCGCCCGATTCCCCTGATGCTAATGTTCATCGCCTCCGCCTATATCACACGCACACAGGCGAACGCATTGACATCGTTTACCGGCGCGGCGACACCTTCCTTCCGGAAGCCGAACAACAGCTCGATTATTTCCTTCGCGATCATCGGACAGGAGAAATAAAGCACTACGATCCGCGCGCATTCGACATCCTGTCGGACCTGGCGGCGTCAGTCGGTCATCCCGCAGCGGAAATTCAGATTATCTGCGGTTACAGGACTTCCTGGAGCAACGAGTTCCTTCGCGCCCGCTCTTCGGGTGTCGCTAGGAACAGCCTGCACATGCAAGCACACGCCATCGATATTCGTATCCCCGGCGTTGATACTCTCACGCTGCGGAATGCCGCATTGCGGCTCGGGCGAGGCGGTGTGGGCTACTATCCACGGTCCGGTTTCGTCCACGTAGACACAGGCCGCGTGCGCGTCTGGTGTTACGGGTGCACTTCCTCGCAGAACTAGAAGCCTATCGTTCCTTCTTTACTCCTTTGTTTCTTTGCTTCCGTAGGCATCCGCGATTAGTTTTTCCAATTTTTTGTCAAAGCCGTAAATATCCTGGAAGAATTCCGCGGTGTCGCTCTCGGGGACCACCGCCGTCCCGTACACGATCAGCACGGGAATGGGGTTCGTCAGATTCACCTGCTGTTCCTTTTGCGCCCTGAACGCTGCGTCGATTCGTTCGCGCGTCCAGCCGGGATTGTTGCGCAACACCCATTCCGCAAGCGCTGCCGGATTTTCCACGCGGATACACCCGTGGCTGAAATCCCGCTGGCTCTTTGCAAACAGGCTCTGCGAAGGCGTGGAATGCAGATAAACGTTGTTGCTATTCGGAAAAATAAACTTGATTAAGCCCAGGGCGTTCTTCGGGCCGGGTTTCTGCCGCACCATCAGCCTTCCCGCGCGCAACTGCGCCAGCACGTCCTCGCTCACCACGCCATCCGTTACGACTTGGCCGGAATACGTAGCCACCTCATAATTGTTTTTTGTCAGGTACTCGGGGTCCTTCGCGATTTTGGGCACAATCTCGTTGCGCAGAATACTGGGCGGAACGTTCCAGTACGGCCAAAACACCAAATATTTCATGTCCTGTTCCATCACCGGCGTCTCGGTGCGCATCGCTTTCCCCACAACCACGGGCATCATGAGCGTCGAATTTCCGTCTTTGGCATACGCGCGCAGCAGGAACTCAGGAATATTCACGACAACCGGGGGTTGCTGAAAACTGTGTGGAAGCCAACGCCAGCGCTCCAGCGTGAGTTGCAATTGCCGCACGCGGAAGCTCAAAGGGCGATTCAATTCGTCAATTGTCTGCTGGCCAAGCCTGCCATCCGTTTGCAATCCGTGCCGCTCCTGGAAGCGCTTCGCTGCCTCGACGATCTGTCCCTGATACGCTTGGGAAGCCTGCGGCAAGTTCGCCGTCGCTGGCAGATCCCCTAAAAACCTCAGCCGCGCGGCCAGTTTTCCTAAAGCTTCGTAATTCTGACCCGGATCGACCGGTTTCTTTACGGTGGGCAGCGGATCCGGAACTTCGTCTTTGGCCAGCTGCAGGTATTTGTGGAGCGCTCCCAGTGTTCTGCGATAGCCCGGAAATGGCGGTTCCACTTCCTGCAAAGCGTCCTTTACGCTTGCAGCGGGCATCACCTGCCGGTGTAAGAACTCCGCCAGATCATATTTATGAACCTCGGGATCAAAATCGCGATGTAGGATCTTTGGATCGACCATTCCCAAGTGCAGATCAGAGATGTAGCGCATCGCGGAAACCGTCAGCGCAACATCGAACTTCACCCGCGTGGATTCATCCGGGACTGCCGCGCCATCCAGTGACTTGATCCTTTCATTCCAGCGGCCGCCGTCGTAATCCCTGCTGTCCAGCCCCTTCTCCTCGGCGTCGTCCAGAATCGCAATCAATTCCCGCGCCTGAGCTGTGGGTTTCCCTCCGGGAGTCCAGGCCAGCCCGTAGCTGCTGGATTCGTAGAACTCTTTCACCCACTTCCCATAATCAGAGAAATCCGGCCACCGCAAATCGGCCAGCCGGTCGCTGTCCACGATTGTGCGCAACTGTTGCTGGCCACTGGGGCTGAGGGGTGCTGGTACGGACTGTTTCGCCGCGGTTGCGGCAGGATTTCCTGGCGTGCTACCCAGGGAACATCCCGCCGCGAAGAAACATACCAAACAAATAACTACGGTGCGTATTTTGTTTTTCATTTCCCTGCCGGGTCGGCTAGCCTTCCACCCGCAAAACTGCAGCCCCCGAGATGGCATCGTTTTTCAAAGTGTTCAGGGCTACATTCGCTTCCGCCAGCGCAAACACCTGCACCCGCGTTCGAATCGGAATCTGCGCCGCGATCCGCAAAAACTCTTCGCCGTCGCGCCGGGTGTTGTTGGCGACGCTGCGAATCATGCGCTCTTGATACAGCAAGTCGTAGGAAAACGCTGGGATCGTACTCATGTGGATTCCACCGAGAACCAGTCGCCCGCCTTTGCGCAAAGCTTTCAGCGCTGCCGGTACAATCTCTCCCGCTGGAGCAAACACAATCGCGGCGTCCAATTCTAGTGGAGGCAGTTCCAGCGTTCCGCCGGCCCATTTAGCTCCCAGGTCCATAGCCAGTTTCTGGTGTCTCTCATCGCGAGTCGACGCATACACTTCGACCCCCCAATGCCGCGCCACCTGAATCGCGATGTGTGCCGCCGCCCCGAAGCCGTAAAACCCCAGTTTCTCTCCCGGGGAGATCGCGCTCATCCGGAGGCATCTGTAGCCGATGATTCCCGCGCACATGAGCGGCGCCACCTGATCGTCGGCAAACTCGTCCGGGATCGCGTAAATGAAATCCTCCGGCGCAACAGCGTATTCCGCATAGCCGCCGTCCACCGTATAACCTGTGAACTGGGGCTCGTCGCAAAGATTCTCCTCACCGCGATGGCAGTACGCGCAGGTGCCATCCGTTTTATGCAGCCAGGCGATGCCTACGCGTTTCCCCACAGGAAAGCGTTTTGCCTGGGCACCGAGTTTTTCGATCGTTCCCACAACCTGGTGGCCGGGAATCAACGGCGATTTTTTCGGAGGAAGTTCGCCCTCGATCACGTGCAGGTCGGTGCGGCAAACGCCACACAGTTTCACGCGCACGAGCACTTCTCCAAGGCCCGGTTCTGGCCTTTCCATATCCTTAAGTCGAAGGGGATTTGTTTCGATCCGGCCGGTCGCGCTTAGGATACACGCTATCATGTTAGGCCTCGACTCCAATATCCTAAGCGCGAATCAAGTGGCGGCCAACACACGTAGTGCTCATAAGATACCGCAAACCGGCCGGGGATTAAAGGCTGGTCCACTGATTTTCACCGGTGCTCGTGTTCTTCGAAACGGCTTGTTCTGGGGCCAGCGCGATCCCGCAAACCGCTGTTTGGCAAAAAGAAAAAGTTCACAGCGCGATGATGAAAAGTCTCTTAAGCTTTGCGTCATTCTTTTGCCCCGCGGCGTCCGTGGCGCGCTCACCCCCCTCGTCCTCTCGTGCTCCCCTTGGCTTGCTTTCCTCTCGCCGAAACCCTAACCTGACAGGTCTATGCCTGACCTCTCCCCGGCAATGCTCATGACAGGTTTCATCTCCTATGTGGTTTTCCTTTTCTCCACTACATGCCACGAGGCAGCGCACGCGTTCGTCGCGAAAATGGGCGGAGACACCACCGCCGCGCTGGGCGGACAAGTTTCCCTCAATCCAATTCCCCACATCCGCAGATCTCCCTTCGGCATGGTGGTCATTCCCATCGTCAGTTTCCTCTTCTCTGGGGGAATGATCGGCTGGGCTAGCGCACCATATGACCCCCTCTGGGAGCGCCGCCATCCTCACCGCTCAGCATGGATGGCCCTGGGAGGACCCGCCGCCAACTTTTCTCTCATGCTCCTCGCGGCCCTAGGCATTCACGTCGGCCGTATCTTCCATTTTTTTCACAGCGACCCCGTGACTGGCGCTCCCAATCTTCTCTTAGTTGTTCTCGAGATCACTTTCATGTTGAATCTGCTTCTGGGCACGTTCAATCTTCTTCCTGTTCCCCCTCTAGACGGCAGCACTGCCATAATGCTTCTGATGAGCGAGAACCGCGCGCAGAGTTATCTCGACTGGATCCGCGGCAACAATTACGGCATGGCCGGGCTGCTCGTGGGCCTGCTGGTTTTTCGCGAGGTTTTTCCTTACGTGCAAAACTTCGTTCTGCACCTGCTCTTCTGACCGTTTCCGTATCGCCAATTGCCTTGCCCCGACTCGGCACACTGTCGTTTTCTTTTGCCTATTCTCCGCACATCGGCGTCATTCGTACCGTAAGGCGATCATCGGATCCACGCGCATCGCCCGCCGTGCCGGGATATAGCTGGCCAGCATTGCGACGAACGTTAACAGCAGCGCAACGTTGACAAACGTAAAGTGGTCCATCGAGTTCACTCCGAAGAGCAGACTACGCATCAGCCGCGTCAGCGCCATCGCTACCGTGATTCCGATGCCCACCCCGAGCAGGGTCAGCTTCGTTCCCTGTCCGAGGATCAGGCCCAGGATGTCTCGCCGCCCTGCTCCCAGCGCCAAACGGACTCCGATCTCTTGCGTACGTTGCGAAACCGAGCGTGCCAGAACGCCATAAATACCAACCGCGGCGAGAAGCAACGTCAGTCCAGCGAGAATTCCCATAGTCACGGCGCGAAAGCGTGGATGCGCTAAGAATTCCGAATAGCGGTCTGTCATGGCCTTCACGTCGTACACCGGGACATCGCCATCGATACGAGAGACTTCCTTTTGCAGCACGGGTCTCAGAACCAAGGGATTACCCGGAGTTCGCATGACCAATCCCATCGGTGTTCCTGCAGTCTGCTCCAGCGGTAGATAGACCAGCGCTGGTTCCACAAATCCCATTTCCTGGTAAACAACAGTCCGCTTTTCGTTGCCGACCACGCCAATAATCGTCAACCACGGACTTTTGTCATCCACCTTCGCGAGTTTGATCTGCTTGCCCACTGGGTCCGCTTTCGGGAAATACTTGCGCGCCATCTGGTCGTTGATGATCGCCACTCGCTGCGATTCTTGTCGCTCGCGCAAATCGAATTCTCGCCCTCGCAGAATAGGAATGCCCAGCAGGTCAAAATACCCAGAACTGATCTCTACCCGGTGGACGGCTTCCAAGTCCTCGATTGTTCCTTTTCCTCTTAGCGACAACTCGCTCGAACGCCCATTGGAGGGAGCGAGCGATGAGCAAAGCGCAACGCCCTCCGCGCCCGGAAGTGCACCCAGATTTGAGATCAGCTTGTGATAGAAGCCTATTCGTTTGGTTGTGTCGGCGTAGTCCACAGGTGGAAGGGCAAGTTCGGCAGTCAAGAGATGATCGGCACGAAAACCAAGCGGCACAGAACCCAGCCGAACGATGCTTTCAATCAGCAGGCCGGCGCCGGCCAGCAGAACCAGTGCTATTGCTACCTGGCCGACCACCAGCCCGCTGCTTGCGCCATGTCCCATTCCAACGGTCCCGCTCCGGCCCGACCACTTCAGAACTTCGTTCAAATCCATCTGTGATGCACGCCACGCAGGCACCAACCCAAAGACGAATTCCGTCATCGTTGTCAGCAACGTCGTAAATCCTAGGACGCGGAAATTCACAGCCACCGCATTGCCCGGCGGAAGTTCGATCAGGTTGGCTGCGTTGAAATACCGCACTCCGACGACAGCAAACAAGACTCCCGCGAGCGCTCCCAGGCTCGCCAGCAGCAGACTCTCGATCAACAGTTGCCGCATTAAACGAGAGCGCCCCGACCCAAGCGCGGAGCGAACTGCCAATTCTCTTTGCCTTTCCACGGAACGGCCAATTAATAAACCGGCGACATTGAGGCACGCGATCAACAGAACCAGGCCAACCGCAGCAGACAAAACCAGCAGCGCCGTGCGAAGGTTTCGTCCGGCCATCCACGTGAACTGTTCTCGTAGGTCCCGAACGATCGGCGCAATCTGGGCCACCCAGCTTCCTGCAGGTGATTGCTGAACTACGCGTTCATGAAGCGCGCGCAATTCCCGCTCAGCGCTGGAGATGCTGACGCCCGATTTCAAACGGCCAAAAATCCCTACCACGGAATTCAGCGGATTCTTCGCAAACTCGCTTTCCGGCGTGATCAGCGTCCATAGTTCGGTTTGTTTCGGATAAAATTCAAACCCCTTGGGCATCACACCCATGACAGCGCAAGGCTTCCCATTCAGCGCCAGCGAGCTTCCTACAATGTCTGGCGCCGACGACAACTGGTTCTGCCAAAACGCATACGCCAGCACGACCGTGCATCCGTTTTGCAAATCTTCCGGCGCGAACGTACGGCCTTTCGCCGCGGGTATTCCTAGTAGCGAAAAGAAGTCCGCGCTTGCCGGAATCGCGAGGACCTCGTGCGGTGCGCCGCGCCATGTCAAAATCTCGCCGGCTCTCGCCCAGGTCAGCGTCGCCAGTTGTTCAAAGCTATGGTTGTTAGCCTTGAATTCCTCAAAGTCCCGATAGGGTGCGAATATCTTTGTGCCCGGTTGACCAATTTCCGTGGACCAAACCGCTACCAGGCGATCTGCGCCCTGGTAGGGAAGCGGCTTCAACAACACTGCGTCGACGATGCTGAACACTGCGGTGTTTGCGCCGATGCCGAGGGCCAAGGTGAATACGGCAACTGCGGTGAATCCAGGATTCTTTGCGAGCATTCGCAGGCCAAAGCGCAAATCCTGCAGAAGAGATTCCAGCAGTGGCAGCCCACGGCGTTCGCGATAGGACTCTTTCGCTTGCTCCATACCGCCAAGTTTCAGCAGCGCCACGCGCCGCGCTTCTTCCGGCGACAAGCCGGCGCGCAGATTGTCCGCCACGTGCATTTCGAGATGCGCGGCAAGCTCATCGCGAAGGTCGCGCTCGAGTCGTTGCCTACGAAACAAGCTGCGAACGCGGTGACAGTAGGAGCGAAGAATCCTCATCGTTGTGCCTCACTCGTACCGCAGCGCGATCATCGGATCAACCCGTGTGGCCCGTCGCGCTGGAACCAAGTACGCCAGAAACGTGACCGCCGCGAGCACCAGGCCGATTGTGCGCCGAGCATCGCAGAACCACTAGTTCCTGCGGGATACGTACCGGCATCGACTGCCGCATGACGGCGTTCAAGCAAGCTGAAGATCGCCGTGGTTGCTCCGATGCCCAGGGCCAACGGAAAGAGTCCATGCGCGACAGGCGCGGCTTTCCGTTTCTGGAAAATCTTCTCCACGATCTCCGTTTCACCCTCCGGATGCTGGCAAAAGATCCTGGATTCACTGCCGTAGCCGTATTGACGTTTGTTCCATGCCGCCTAGCTGCATCAGCGCCATGCGCCGCGCTTCCGCTGGAGACATGCCCGCGCGCAGGTTGTCCGCGATGTGCATCTCGAGGTGCGCCGCAAGTTCGTCGCTCAGGTCGCGGTGGAGCTCGTCCTGACAGAACAAGTCGTGCAAGCGGTGAATCAGAGAGCGAGCCGTCTTCATCGTTACACCTCACTCGTATCGCAGCGCCTCAAGAGCATCCACTTTTGTCGCTCGCCGCGCGGGAATCCAGCATGCCAAGCCTCCGACAACCAGGATCAGCACCACCGCTCCCGCAAAAGTCCACGGATCACTCGGCGCAACGCCGTACAATTCGCTGGCTATCACGCGCGTCGCTGCTAGCGCTCCCAAAACGCCGATGGCGCTGCCCAACGCCACCAGGCGCAGCCCCTGCCTCAGAACCATTCGCAGCACTTCCGTGCACCCCGCACCCAACGCCATGCGCACGCCAAACTCCTTCGTGCGCCGTGCCACGGAATACGACACCACGCTATAGACTCCAATCAGTGCCAGCGCCAAGCCAATCCCGGCGAACACACCAAGCAGCGACATGTGCATGCGCTGGTCTCCCACGGAGTCCGCGATGGTCTTCGTCAACGTGGTTACGTTTGTTAATGGCTGATCCGGGAAGCTCGCCCAAATGCGCCGTGAGATTGTGCCCGCCATCGCATCGGGATTCAGCTGCGTGCGCACAATCAGGTGCTGCGAACCAATTCCCCACTGAAACAGCGCGGGATAGTACTCCGGTTCCGGCTCACTCTGCACGTCCAGATCTCGAATGTCCGCCACCACACCTACGATTTCGCTCCATTCGGGATTTCCCTTGGCGTCTGTCGAAACACTCATTCGTTTTCCGACAACGTCCAGGCTGCCCCAGAATTTCTTGGCCATCGATTCATTCACGAGCATGACTTTTTGCGTGCTCGTCGAGTCTCGCTCTTCGAATTCCCGACCACGGACCAGCGCAACGCCCAGCATCCGGAAATAGCCAGGTGACACCTGCCGCAATACTACTCCCTGGCTGACCTGTTCATTTTCCGGAAGCGCGCCCTCTAACTTCATGCCCGCATGGGAGGCTCGCAGGCCATTCAGCACTCCGTGGTCTGCTGCCACGACATCGGCGACTCCTGGAAGTTGCCGCACCTCCGCCAATATTTCCTTCAACCGGGAAATCTGTCCGGTTTTGTTTTCTTCTTTTTCTTTTTCGCTCAGAGTCTGTGGCTGGGGCAAATCGAACGTCAGCAGGTGATCCGTACGGAAGCCGGGATTCTGGTGCAGCAAATGAGCGAGTGTCTGCATCAACAGCGTCGAGCCAATCAGCAGGATGAACGCCAGCGCCACCTCAACGACGACGAGCGCATTGCCAAAGCGCGAGCTGCCTTTAGCGCCACCTCCACTCCCATCCCTTAGAAGGTCATTCGGCGTCATTCGTGCCGCGCGTCGGGCTGGCGCCAAGCCACACACGACGCCGGATAAGAGAGAGCTTCCCAGGGCGAACCACAACAGCGTCGCGTCCATCGATACTTCGTTTAAGCGCGCTGTGTCGCTCGGCGCGACCGCCCGAAAAAGGTGTAGACCGGCCACGGCCAACACGATCCCTGCCACGCCACCCAACAATGCCAGCAGGCAGCTCTCTACCAGCGCCTGCCGGTGAAGCCGCCACGACGACGCACCCAGCGCGGCCCGCATGGCCATTTCGCGGTGCCTTCCCCAACCGCGCGCAAGGAACAAGCTCGTCAAATTCGCGCAAGCGATCAACAGCACGAAAGTTGCCGCCGCCAACAAAACCAGGTAGCTCTGCCGCGCGTCCTCCACTCGGCTGTCGAGAAGCGTTTCGGCCAACAGTTTGTAGCCTCCCACGAATTGCGGCTTTTCTTTAGCCAGCCGGCTTTCCAGTCGCGGCGCCATGATGTCCAGTTCCGCTTGGAGCCTCTCCAGTTTCGCGCCACTCCGCAATCTTCCGAACACCCCCAACATATAAAACGTCGGATTCTCCTGGACGTCCGCGGTCAAAGCGAGAGGCGCCCAAACTTCCGCATCCTCCGGAAACGCAAACCCCTTCTCCGTCACGCCCACTACCGTATAGACCTGATTGTCGAGGGTCATCGGTCGCCCGATTACTGCGGGGTCCTTTGCGAAATGCATGCGCCACAAGGTATCGCTGATCACCACCACCCGATTCTGATCTGTCTTCAGGTCATCGCGCAGCAACCGTCCCTGCTCCGCCTTGGCGCCCAGCAATTCAAAAAATCCCTCGGACACACTGGCGATCTTCAGCACCGCCGGGTGGCTCGCCCCGGTCACTTTTTTTTCCGTCTCCCACCAGGCCGCCGCTTCTTTCAGCGAGGTAGCCTGGGTTCGAATTTCCTGGAACGCCGGCCACGAAAGGTTCAACGTAAACGTGGGAAACATCGCGGTCTTGGTGTGAAAGACCACGATTCGTGAAGAATCCTTATACGGCAGTGGCCGCAAAAGCACCGCATTCACGATACTGAAGATCGCCGTGTTCGCCCCAATTCCCAAAGCGAGCGTGATCACGGCAACCGCGGTGAATCCGGGGTTCTTCCGCAGAACGCGCACGCCAAAACGCAAATCCTGCCGGAGCGTTTCCATCAGCGGCAACCCACACCGTTCCCGGTACGACTCTTTCATTTGCTCCACACCGCCGAGTTTCAGCAACGCAACGCGCCGCGCCTCTTCCGCGGACATGCCCGCACGCACATTGTCTTCGATGTGCATCGCGAGGTGCGATGCCAGTTCGTCGCCAAGTTCGTGCTCGAGTTTCTCTCTTCGAAACAAGTTGCGCAGACGCAGCACCAGTGATCGCAGGCTTCTCATGTGCATCTCACTCGTACCTCAGCGCAATCATCGGGTCGACAAGCGTTGCCCGCCGCGCCGGGACATAGCACGCCAGCAACGCAACAGCAGCCAGCGATACCGAAACAACCGAGAACGTGATCGCGTCCGTGGAACCCACGCCATAAAGCAAGGACGAAAGCAATCGTGTACCCGACATTGCTCCGGCAAGCCCGACGAGCAGTCCCAGGCTCGTCAGCCGCACGCCATAGCCAAGAACGCCGCGCATCACTTGCGCTCGCGTCGCGCCCAGCGCCATGCGGATGCCGATGTCGCGCGTACGCTGTGCCACCGTGTAGGACAGAACTCCATAGATTCCTGCCGATGACAGCAACAGGGCTGTGGCGGCAAAAATGGCCAGCAGGAACGTATCGAAGTGTGATCGCTCAAGCGTGCCGGAAATTTTTTGCTGCATGCTGGAGAGCTGGTAGATCGGAATTCCTGGCGCGACAGATACCACCGTAGTTTGCAGTTCGTGAACGGGAATCGCGCTACCCTGCGTGCGCATCACCAGGTCCATGGTGCGCCCAACCCAATCCCACGCGCTTGGTGGCATTTGCGCCATCGGAAGATAAAACTGCGGCTCAATCTGGCGATCCAGACCCCAGGCACGCACGTCCGCCACGACGCCAACAACTTCGTGCCAAACGGGATCCATGCGGCCCTTGGGTCCAACCTCGCAACATGCGAAGCGCTTGCCGAGTGGGTTTTCCCCTGGCCACATCGTGCGAGCTAGCGTTTCATTTACGATCGTCACCAGCGTGTTGTCGCGCGTGTCCTGCGAGGTGAAGTCGCGGCCGGCCCTCAACGGTATGCGCACGGTCGACAGGTAGCTGGGGGAAACGATTTGCAGTTGCGCGTTAACGAGGTTCGTTGGGTCCAGGGCCTTACCTTCCGGGAGGAGCCCATTGCTGCTGCCTCCGCCCGCCAGTGGCGCACGCGAAACCGCCGCAGCCGATTGCACTCCTGGCAAAGCACCCATCGCTGTCACCATGCGCTCGAAGGTCTGCCGTGCAACGGTTGGATCGTGATAACCAGCTTCGGAAAGCCCGACGCGCCCGACCATGAGGTTTGTCGAATCGAAACCCGGATCCAGATGCGCCACCAGCAGCGCGCTGCGAATCAACAATCCCGCTCCCGCCATCAGCATCAGCGCCAGCGCAACTTCACTGATTACTAGAACGCTCCGAAGACGATCGCGGCTGCCGCTCGAAGTGCTGGTGCCGTTCTTGCAGGCTTCGCTGAGCCGCGTTGAAGCGGAACGCAGCGCCGGGGCAAGCCCAAAAATGAAACTCGAAAACAAACTGACGGCGCACGCGAACACCAGCGTTCTTGCGTCGATGCTGCTCTCTCCCAGGCGCGGCACCTCTGCCGGCCCATGCGTGACGATCCACGACACGCCCGCAACTGCCAGCAAGACACCGACAACGCCGCCAAGCAGCGCAAGCAAGGCGTTTTCCGCGAGCAGTTGCCGCACGATACGCTGCGGCGAAGCTCCGAGTGCGGCGCGCAGCGCGATCTCCTTTTGCCGCGTGCGCGACCTGGCCAACTGTAAATTCGCGACGTTCGCACACGCAATCAGCAACAGGAATCCGACGGCGGCCAGCATCATCCGCAAGACCAGTTGCTGATCCCCGAGCAGCGCCGTCGTCAGTGGCATGGCGCGAAAGCTTCGCTCCTTGTCGTCTATCGGGTACTTCTGCTGCAGCCGCGCCGCGATCACACGCAGTTCCGACTGCGCCTGCTCGAGCGGCACACCAGAGTTGAGCCGGCCCATAACATTCAAATAGTGATTGTCATGATCGGCAAGTTGCGGCGCTGTGAAGGCCTGCGGAATCCAAATGTCGCTGTTGTCCAAAAGCGGATCGAACGTCTTCGGCATGACGCCAATCACGACGTATGGCGCGCCGTTCACACGTAGTGGTTGGCCCACAATCGACGAGGCGGCGTGAAGATGCGTGCGCCACAGCCGTTCACTGATGACGACCACTTGCGCGCGCCCGGGCTTGTCATCATCAGCCGTGAACACACGTCCGGCAATCGGCTGGACCCCGAAGGTGGCGAAATAATCCCCTGTGGCCTGTTCGCCCTCTACCCGCTCGGGCGCCTCGCTGGTTGCCAGGTTGAAGCTCGCGTTGTTGGAGGCGCAAAGTTTTGTGAACGAAGAGCTCTGCTGCTGAAGATCGGTGAAGTTTCCTACCGAGAGACCCGGGAAAAGG
>Ga0126379_10000463_pt1 | contig 22423 bp, 14 predicted proteins | sample PanSoiMetPlot_24_FD_92640 | JGI IMG/M metagenome (GOLD analysis project Ga0126379, IMG submission 92640) | Tropical forest soil microbial communities from Panama - MetaG Plot_24 | ecosystem: Environmental > Terrestrial > Soil > Tropical forest > Bulk soil | place: Panama | collected 2016-02-17
GAACGCTTCAGCACATGAAACGAATGATCCGCCCCTTCAACGACAGACAGCGTCGCTAGCGGACCTAGTCTCGCACAGACTGGACGCAACAAGCTCAGGTCGGCAAGGTCATCCCGCGTCCCTTGCAGGAACAGCATTGGCACTGTCACCTTCGTGAGATGGTCGGCGCGTTTCGTTGACGGGCGCTTCGGCGGGTGCAGCGGAAAACCGAGGAACACCAAGCCTCGCACCTCATCCAGTGGACCCTCGGCCGCGGCTTGCGATGTCATTCGCCCTCCCAGCGACTTGCCTCCGGCGAACAACGGCAAATCCGGAGCTTCCTTCGCGGCAGCCCCCACCGCTGCCACGACGGTGGCCGTCAAAACTGCAGGTACGTCTGGCACGCGCCGCTGTTTCTCCATATAAGGAAACTGGTAGCGGAGCGTGGCGACTCCGGCAGCAGCCAATTCGTGCGCCAGGTTCTCCATAAATGGATGACTCATTCCCGCGCCAGCGCCGTGAGCCAGCACCAGGAGGTGGCGCGCGTTCGTGGGCCGCGAGAATAGCCCGGACACTTCGCTTGTACCGTCCACAGCGAGTCTCAAATGCTCGGAACGGGTCATTTCGCCATGATTCTACCAGAACGGAATCGTTCAAGGCGCGAACTGTGGAGCTTCAGTTGCAACTTGGCACAACGACTTCGAAGAACAGGATGTCGGAAATCACAGCCTTCCCAGCCGTCCTGAGCCGATAGGCTGGCAAGGCTTGCCACGTGAATAAGAAAATCCTGTTCGTCGATGGTGATCCTTCCGCGTTGGAACTCTGCCGGCAAATACTGCGAGACGAATTTGAAATTGCGACCGCCGTCAGTGGGGAAGAGGGATTGCTAGTGCTAGGCAACGACGATCCCTATGCCACCGTTATTGCTGAACATGTGAGTGTCGATCGCCGCCGCTTAGCAAGTAGCCTATTGCCCGCCGGAGATGCCGGCAGCCGTGGCAAAGTCTTGGGATTTTGGCTGCGCAGTGCCTGATTTTACCTTGGCGTAGTTGCGAGAAATTCTCTGCACGTACAGCCGCGTTTCAGCATACGGCGGCACGTGGCGGCCATAGCGATCAACCTTGTCAGGCCCCGCATTGTACGCCGCGAGCGCAAGCGTCAGGTCGTTGTTGTACTTTGCCAGCATGTCGCGCAGGTAACGCGTACCTGCGTCGACGTTTTCCCGCGGATCAAAGATATTCTTCACGCCGAGATGTGCCGCCGTTTGCGGCATGATCTGCATCAATCCCCGGGCATTCTTTCGCGACACCGCTTTCGGATTGAAGTTCGATTCGACAGCGATCAGGCAGTGGATTAGGTCGGCATCCACACCGTAGCGTGAGGCTGCCTGCCGAATAACCTCGCTGAAAGGAGTGTTGGCGGTGAGGGACTCAGGTAGTGGGTCAAAAACGTCTTGCGGCTCAATGCCCAGCACCTCTGCCGCAGGAACTTCGGCGACACCACCAACCATCTGAAGGCGGTATTTATCGCCCAGAAGTTCGTAGCTGGTTACGATCAGGCGTGCACCGCTGCGCAGCACAACACACTCAGCGCGCGCGCTTCCGGCGCACAGCGACAGGGCACTGGCCATTCCTATTAACGCCAGAATATGCCTCAAGCGCACTCAGGAGCCTCCTGCAGGGCAAACTGCCAGATTGCGACCGCAACGCCGTCCTCATCGTTTGACAAGGTGACGTGCCACCCGCGTGCCTTCAACTCCGGCACGCCATTGCCCATAACCACTGGGATACCCGCAAAGGATAACATTTCCAGGTCGTTGTGGTTATCCCCAATGGCCAGGATTTCGGCGCTCGCAATGTTGCGCAGAACTGCCCATTCGGACAGGGTGGAGCCCTTGGTAATCGAGGGGTGAATCACGTCGATCATGGAGAAATCTTTGTCCTCATACAACGTCACGGCCAGGGTGAACTCCTTGCTGAATTGGACGGACCTCAGCACGCTTTCGGCCTCCCGCATCGGCGTGACGGGCCCGGCGAGCATCACTTGAATAGGGTCTTCCGTCAGACAATTCTCAAGCGGTGCGGCTTCGCCCAGAAATTCGCGGTTGCGCCGGTAGTACATACCGCGGATTCCGTCCTCAAAGTCGATTTTCTCCACGATAACCTGGTTGGCTTTCGAGCGATCGAAGACGACGCTGATGCATTCGCGCCACGCTCTGGTCGCCTGAATCACGCGCGAGGCGGTGTCCTTCGACAGCAGATGGCGCAGTCGAGTCGCGCCGTCCTTGTCGCGAACTATTGCACCGTTGTTGACGATCATGGTCAGTGGCGAATCAATTTGTTGGATCACCGGAAGAGCGAAATCGTAGCGGCGGCCGGTAACCAGGGCGACTTCGATGCCTCGGCGCGTAGCTTCTGTAAGCGCGGCACGATTGGCGGGAGAAACCTCCCACCGGCTGTTCAGAAGCGTGCCATCGATGTCCACGGCAATCAGCTTAATTGGCATAAATCCAGTTTACCGGAAAAGCGCCACATGCCTTGGGGAGAACTGCTTCGTTGCTGTAAAGTCGCAGCGTCCAAATTGGGTGATTGCCGAACCCTCCTTCCACGAACAGGCGTGCTAGACTTTCGGCAAATGAGCACCCGCCGCTTGTACTATGACGACGCCTACCTGCGAAACTTCGACGCCACGGTTTTGAGTTGTGAGCCGTCCAGTTCCGTGTTTTCTGAATCAGAGCCCATTGCTGCGTGGGAAGTGTTGCTGGATCGCACCGCGCTCTACCCGAGCAGTGGAGGCCAGCCGAACGATCTGGGAACGTTAGGGGAGGCCGGAGTTTTGGACGTGCAGGATGTGAACGACGATGTACTGCACATTGTCGACCGGGAAATTGCACGCGGCCCTGTTAGGGGCGTGGTGGACTGGTTGCGGCGATTCGATCATATGCAGCAGCACACCGGCCAGCACCTGCTTTCCGCCATGTTTCACGAGCGGTTTGCCTTGCCCACTGTGTCGTTCCATCTGGGCTCCGATCTATGCACCATCGATCTTCGCGGTCCGGAGCCGTCCGCTGATATTCTTGAAGGCGCTCAGCGTGCCGCGAACGAAGTGATCTTCCAGGACCGCCCCATAAATGTGCGCTACGGGACGGCTCAGCAATTAGCCGAGATTGGCGTGCGGAAAGAGGTCGACCGTCACGGCCTATTGCGAGCAATCGAGATTGAATCGGCAGACTTGCAGCCCTGCGGTGGCACGCACGTGAAAAGCACCGGCCAGATTGGATTGATCCTGTTGCGGCGGTGCACCAGGATGCGGCAGGATTGGCGCGTGGAATTCGTTTGTGGAGGCCGCGCAGATCGAGCGGCGAGCGGCGACTTTCAGTTTCTGCAGACTCTCTCCAAACGGCTGAGTTGTGCGCCGCAGGACTTGGTTGCAGCCGTTGAAAAGGCGCTTACGGAACGCGACGCTCACTTTAAGGATCTTCGTAGCCTATTGCAGGAACTGGCAGGAGCGCGCGCGGCGCTGCTGGTGTCTACCGCGCCGGTGTCCGCAAAAGGCGCGCGAGTGGTTGCGGAGTTGTTACGCGATTCGCATCCGGATTTGCTTCTGCCCTTGGCCACGGAGGTTGCGAGGCACGAAGGTGCGGTCGGGATTCTTATTTTGGAGGAGTCCGGCCAGACTGTCCTGGCACAGCATCCCGCCGCGAAACAGAATCTTGCCCGCGTATTGAAGGAAGTGTTTGCGGTTTATCCGGGGAAGGGAGGTGGCACGAGCGATTTCATTCGTGCCAGGTTTGCCGAGCCTCGGGAATCCGCGCAGGCGCTAGCGTTGGCAAAAAAACTGCTCCTGGGCTGACGCAACGAAAAACTCCCAATCGGTCATTCCGAACGGAGTCCGCGGAATGAGGAATCCCTCTTCGATCTTCGGCCAATCGTTTACTTAGCCGGCTTGCGCAGCCTTCTTGGCTTCGGCGGAGTCGTGGCTTTCCCCGTAAATAGCCGGAACTTTGCCGCCCATGGCGCGCAAGTATGCGGACAATTGCCCGCGATGATGGATGGAGTGCCGCAGCGAAAACTCGAAGTAAGCGACGGCGGGTAGCTGAAACATGCCGCGAAAATCGATTGATTTGCAGAGATGATCACTCTGCAGCGCGGAGAGTTTCTCAAAATTCTTGCTGAAGGAATTGCCGTACCACTGCCCAATGTCGGCGGGAGTGCGAACGCTTTCGGGCCGGTGGTTGGGTGTGAAATCGAATTGGCCTGCGACGATTCCGGAATAGAAGCGGTGTTCTGCTGCCACAATGTGCCAAGCCAACTCCATAGCGGACTTTGAGATGGGATCGGGACGGTAGTCGCCGTTATCCGCGGGGATTGCTTCAATCACGCTGCGCGTGGTGCGATGCTCGTTTTTTGCGGCTGGCAGCGCTAGCTGCAACAGAAATACTGCTTGCTCTGGCTGGATGGGATTCATCTCGGCGTCACCTCGCTGGCTTGCCCAGTATATCGCGGAGGGCCCAGCTTCGACTAGGCCAAGCTGTGAAGCGCAGTGACACACGCGCTTTCTCCGGCAATGTAGCGCTGGTTTTCATCAGCCTTGATTCCTGGAACGCAACGCTTTTTGAGAGGTGAGGCCGTTGCTTCGCTCGTGTAGTCGGGTACCCCATGCCGTTTCTGCGTCTGGGTTCTGGGTGTCTCCTTGCGCTCGGGTGCGCATGGTCTTAAGGGGGCGGTTTTTCTCTTGCGGTTGCTGTTGCTTCTGTAGCGGCCGCCTTCCGAGGCGGGCGCTAAGCGCCTAGAAAAATCGCGTGAGCACGCGCTCCGGCAGCCGCTTGAGGTCGACCAGCGTCAGAAAATCAATGGTCTTGAAGTCGCGATCAATCGCCGGCGGTCCGCACAGGCGCGCCGAGATATCCAAATACGCGCGAAACAGCCGCGGCGGCCTTGCGATTTCAACGGGCTCTCCGGTAGTGCGGCACTCGTAACCGGGCTGTGGGAAGGTGCGCAGCGCGGGTTCGACCAGGTATTTGCGTTTCAGCGACTCATACATGGCCGTGCCGTAATTTTCATCCTGGGACGAGATGGAGCTGCAGCCGACCAGGTAGCGAGCTGCCATGCGCGTGGCATAGACGGCGATGCCTTTCCACAGCGCATGAAGCACCATGATATTGCGGAAGTCAGTGTGCACACAGGCGCGGCCCAATTCCAACATTTGTCTGCGGACACCATCGAAGACGGAAAAGTCGAAAAGCTGGCTGCCGTAGTAGCCAAAATTGCGGTGCGCCGTTTCACCGGTCTGTAGCCGATACGTGCCGGCCAGTTTGCCGGACTCAAGGTCGTGAACCATCAGGTGGTCGCAGAACGCGTCGAACGGGTCGATGTCTAGGCCGCTGCGTTCAGAAGTAGAAAGGCCTTCCTTCAGTTCGACGTTGAAGACCAGGTAGCGAAGCCGCTGGCACTGGACCAAATCGTCGGGAGTTATCGCGAGCGTCACACGGAAGAGCGAGGTGGTAGCTAAGACTGGCTCATGAGTTAGCGTCTTCACGGGTAACCTCAGTTTCGTTGAGTGTCTCGTGGTTGAGATTGCAGCAATGTTTCAGCCAGGTGATTTTCAAGTGTCCGAGCGTTACTGATACGACATGCGGCCTGCCTCCCCATTTCAATTTTATGAGGCTCGGTGGAAGAAGGGAAGATAGCGGTCATGAAGGTGTACATAACCCGTTAGGCCCAACGCTGCAAATCGCGGAACCAACAAGCGCAGGAACCCTCCTTTGCGAGTCGCATACTCCTCGGAAGAGTGAATGATGTCGAAGAGCGACTGGATGAGCTGAGGCTCGCTGATGATTCGCGTCGCTAGTCTGCGGAAATCAAGCTTTGGCGCCGCGAGGCGCTCGGCAAGACAGGGCGCGCGAGAGTTGGAGCATGCGCGGGCCTCAGCTAAGCTGATGCGCCCAGCCCAGAAAACCGTCAAGGACCAGCATCACCCCGAGGAAGCGAACGGCCGACTCGCCGCGGAGTCAGAAGAACCGCTACTTCCGAGGTTCCTCGATTGTCAGGATACGATCCACGGCCACATTCTGCAGAACCTGCTTGATCCCGCTGGGCCAGCGGATTTCCATCTCCTTAATACTCGCATTTTTTCCCAGGCCAAAATGCACGCGAGGATCACTGGAAGACGCATAGCCCACCGCCGTAGTGACTTCATTCCACTGCGAACTTCCATCCTCGGTGGTGACGTGAATCTGCGCTCCAATACCCATGCGATTGCTTTTCGTTCCCACTAGTTTCAGGAGGATCCAATGGTTCTTGTTGTCGGAAATATTATGAAACAACTTGGCGGGCTCGCTCAGAACGCTCACCACCATGTCGACGCGCCCGTCATTGTCCAGATCTCCAAAGGCGACTCCGCGATGGGCGGCTTCCAGTTGAAAATCCGGCCCTGCGGTTGAGCTGACATCCTCGAATTTGCCCTTGCCAATGTTTCGAAAAACAGAATTGGGTTCGGGATAACGGCGCCCATTCTGTTCGGCGATATTGTCCATGACGTTGGCACGTGCCACGAACAGGTCCTTCCAGCCATCGTTGTCGAAGTCCATGATCCCGTTGCCCCAGCCGGACATATCTTTGGTCTTGCCCAATCCGGTGGCCACCGCCACGTCGTCAAAATTGCCCTTCCCATCGTTCAGGAAAAGGGGGAATTCCTCGCGTTCCACCGCGGTGTGCCAGATGTCCGGCCAGCTGTCGTTGTTCACGTCGCGAAAATCGGCGCCCATGCCAGAACGCGACGTTCCATCGGCAGCGTAGCCGACACCCGCGGGCACGGCCACCTCTTCAAATTTCTTGCCCTTGAGGTTGTGGAAGAGAAAGTTTTGAGTCGTATCGTTGGCCACAAAGGCGTCCAGGTAGCCATCGCCATCGTAATCGGCGAAAGTGACGCTCATGCCTTTACCAGACTGCTGCGCGATGCCCGTTTCCTCAGAGACATCGGTGAACGTGCCGTCGCCATTGTTGCGGTACAAGGTATTGTGGGTGGGGGCGTAATTTTTCGGGTGACAATATCCGCGCACGCCGTCTTTCACGCTACAGTACGGATCCTTGTTCACCTCCCACTTGCAGTAATTCACTACGAAAAGGTCCAGCAGGCCATCATTGTTGTAGTCAAACCAGCCAGCACCCACCGACCACATCTTCTTCCCGTTCAGCAGCGCGCCAGAAACGCCCGCCTTTGCCGTTACGTCCGTAAATGTTCCATTGCCGTTGTTGTGAAATAACTGATTGCCTGTCACGTTGGCCAGGAAGATGTCCGGCCACCCGTCATTGTCGTAATCGCCGACGGCCACGCCACTGCCGTAGCCGGCGCCCGCCAGGCCGGCCTTTTCCGTTACGTCCGTGAACGTGCCGTCATGATTGTTGTGGAACAGCCGATTCCAGTAGGCTGGCGTTTCCTTTTGCAAAGAGGGAATTGCCGCGCCGCCGACAAAATACACGTCTAGGTAACCATCATCGTCATAGTCAAATAGCGCCACGCCCGCGACCATCGTTTGCGGCTGATTCTTGTTTTCCGTGTTGCCGTTCGCGGTAACGTAATTCAGACCGGCCTTCGCCGCGATTTCTTCGAAGCGAATCGGGCCGGCTGGCTGTGAGTCTTGATGTGAGGGCGACGGCTGGTTCTGGCCGAGCACCGGCAGCAAAAGCAAAGTCCATAGAATTAACAGTCTGCGCATCAGCTTATGGGGGTCGGGCTTAATTCGCTCCACCACTATTGTAATGCACAGAGCGAAGTGCGTGATGTCTGCGCCGCAAGAGCCGTCAGCATCTCGCCGCTTGTGCCCGCCACCGATTCGTTTGTCAGCCGTGCCGCGCTGCGGTATCCTGCCTTCTGAGTCCAGCTTTTGGAGGCGACATTGAACCAATCCTTCGCACCTCTCGACTCCTTGCTCTTTACCGCCGTACTTGCCACGCTCGCTCTCGGTCTGCCGATTTTGGTGGTGCTGTCCGCTCGCTTTTTGTGGGACCGCAAGTTGAACCTTGGCCGTTCGAAAGAGCTCGAAAAGCTCATCTGGCAATTGCATCGCATCGCCAGCGCCATGGAGCATCGGATGAATCTGTCGTTTCCCGCCGTTCAGCCGGGTACGGAAGAGCCCCGCGATCTCGCCTATCTTCAGAACCCCAGCCAACCAACCGTGGCTGCCCCGCGCGTTGCACCTGCCAGCGCGGCTGCAGATCCGGCTCCAATGCCCGCCGCGCAACAAGCTTCCGCGCAACAGTCGGTAGCTCCGGCCCATGCCGAGGAGGAGTCGCTCCCCGCCCTCGAGCGCCGAGATCCCTCGGTCCAGGCGCCGCGTGCCGGCGTCAACTCCATGTTCGGTCTCTAGGTTCGGTGTGAAACGCTGGTTTTTCCGCAGCCTGTCCCATCGCATGGGGTTTGGGAGACCATGACTTCACAACCTGCGCAAACAACAACTCAGCGACTCGGTTTTACTCTTGATTGTAGTTGTCCATAGCCAAAAATGCTATCCGGCTGGAAGCCTTTGAAATGAACGACATTTGAAGATCTACAACTGAGCCACTCTAACCCGGCGATCAAGAAGTAACAATGTTGCATTGGGTTGAAAACCGCCAGATGGAATTCTTGCGTAGCAGCATCTTTTGATATAGTGCGCGAATATTTACCCATCAGCTGAAAGGATGCGGCGCGAAGACAACGGTCTAGGGAGCCGTTAACCTCCAGGCACCGCGCCATGTCTTAATCCATGCGGTCGCGTGGGCTTGGTCGCGACTTTTCCGTGCAAAATACGGCGGACTGGATCCGCGGTGAGGAATGTTGCGCGAAGTGATTCGTCGGGTTCGAAGGAATCGGCAATCTGGAGGATGCAAGATTCAGCGCGATCGCGGTACGTTTCGGCAGTTTTGAGTTCCCTTGCGTGCCGGCAAACCTGCGATGCAGTCGCGAAGATTTGCCAGGCTGCGAACAAGATTTCAAATCTATCAATAATTGCGAGGGCCTTCTGAATCGACTCGCGCGCACCCTGCAAATCGCTTTCTGCCAGCGCCACTCGGGCCTGCAGCTCCCACGCGAGCGCCTGCAGATGCGGATCGCTGGTGGACAGCGCGGACTTTAGAAAACCGTCAGCCGCAGTGCGCGCGTTCACGGCGTTTCCGGACAGGAGCCAGGCATTGCCCGATTCAAAGTCTGCCATCATTCTCCACTCCCAATGCATGAAAAATTTTGTGTGTTCATCAAGGTCCCGTACGTGCCTGAAATATTCAACTGCGTCAGAGTATTTCCCTTGCTGGAGCGCGATATTTCCGGCGGCTATCTGGTCGATCGAGTAGTACTGTGCGTCCGGAAACTCTCCCCCCCTGACATCACGCGCTGCTTGACAAATCTGCCTGGCACCCTCGAAGTCGAAAGCGATTGCGTGAAGCATGGCTTCGCGAAGAGTAAGAAGCCAGTACAAGGACAAATTCTCATCCGGAGACGCTCTGCCGGATTTGGTTATCTGCAAGACTTTCCCAAGCTGTCCCGTACGGAAAAGGATGATTATTTTTGCACTCAGTGCACCAAAGTGCGCCAGGAAGTTCACTACTTGACCCACCCCGGATGCGCTGGCTTCGGATACGCTGCGTTCGCATAGATCCAATGCTTCCGCGTATTTGCCTTTAAGCATCAAAACATGTGCATATACAACCCGCTGATAGGGATCCAGCTCTGCAGGATAGAGAGCGAGCAGAGTTTCGTAAGCGGACGTGCACAGCTCAGCGTGTGTTTCGCTCCAGGAGTCAAACACCAGGCGAAAACCAGTGGCCAGCATCTGTATGAGCGCTAAACGCGAGGGATCGTTACAGCTCATGCTGATTTTCAGGGCCTCATCCAATGCCGCAACACCTTCCTCGGGACCAATGAAGCCCAGTGGATACATCGCGGAGGTTAACGCGTGCATTTGAGCGGCTTTGAGGCCAGCTTGCTGGGCGCGTGCCGCGGCGGCTGCATACGTCTGGGCAGACTCTGTCAGACCACCCAGCGCGAAATGAGCATCGCCCATAAACCCAAGGATGCGAACCTCAATTTCGGCTCGAACCTTGAGGGTAAGCTTCAGCACTAATTTGCTCGCATGCTGCAGTATCTCGATGCAATCACGATAGGCGAATCGCCCCACCGCATTGTCCGCCGCGATCAGCAAATAAGTGACGGCCTGCTCGTAGTCGCGGCCTCCCTCGAAATGCAAAGCAAGTTCGGTCGCCAATTCCTGCTCGCAGGGGTCGCAGAACGATTTAAGTCTTTGCGCCAATAACAGGTGCAGCTTCGAACGAGCGCTTTCGGACAGCCTCCCATAGAGAACTTCCCGATACAGTGAATGCCGAAAGTCATAGTGCGCGGAAATCTCGCCGTTAGCTTGTTCTTTCCTTCCGGAACATTTGATGAACTGAAGTTTTCCTACCAGACCCTCACAAATCTCTTCGATCTCGCCGGGATCGATTCCAGCAGCAGTGCTGACGGCCCACGCAGAAAACTGCTCTCCGGCAACGCTGGCGCTTCTTAAAACGCGCTGTTCAACTGGGCTCAACTGCTGAAACTGCTCTTCAATTAATTGATCCAGGGTTTCCGGAACGCTCTGAGCGACAGTTTCAATCGCCGCCGCGAGGACCCATTTCCCGTCAACCTGCGCTATCAATCCCCTCTTCACCATGTCCTGGATGATGGTCACCATGAACAGTGCGTTACCACCCGAGCGCCGGTAGATTAGGTTGGTAAATCTTGCGGGGAGGTCCCTATCAGCGAACTTGACGGCAATGTATTTGGCGACATCGGGCTGTTCAAGGCGCTCCAGACTGACTTCATGACTTAGATTGTGGATTACCAAGTCCTGCTTGAGAGCTTTCAAAGGACTTCGCGAAATGATGACATCGGCGGGGCGATAGGTTCCAAACAGCAGCAACTTTGCCGGCCCACGTCGCCGCGCCAGCGCCGAAATAAAATCCAGCGTGGAAGGATCCACCCAATGGAGGTCTTCGAGAATCAAGACCAGCGGATCCTGCGCTGTCAATACTTCCAAGGCCTCACAAATCTCGCGCACCATTCGCTCGCGCGTTGCGCCCAGGATTTCGTTGTGCAGCGCCTCGCGCAGCTCGGGTCTTATGAGCGAAGGGAACTGAATCAACCATGTGGGCGCCTGTTTCGCCAGAGTGTGCATTACACCGCTGCTCGCGGCCGGATCACGGGCCCATTGGCCAATGGCTTCCAGTACGGGATAATACGCTTCCTTGCCGCCGAAACCCTCGACACACTGTCCACGAATTACAGTTAGGTTTGATCGCTGGGCAGCTGCTTGATGGAACTTGTCAATAACGGTTGTCTTTCCGACTCCCGCCTCTCCAGTGATAAAGATTATCTGTCGCTGACCCTTAAGCGCGTGAGTCAGGTAGCCGTCCAGTTGTGCCATGGGGGCTTCTCGACCAACTATTTCTTGCGCAGTGTGGACCCGCGCATCTGAAGGCCCCGCGGCACTGCCTTCCATCACCGGAGCTACAAACTGATACCCTCGGCGCGGAAACGTCTCAATGAACTCAGGTTTTTCATGGCGATCACCTAAGGCTTTCCGGATTTCCAAAACATATTTCTTGATGACCTCTGGGTTTACGTATGTCTCGGGCCAAAGTGCACCGAGGATCTCATCCTGCGTCACCAGCCTGTCTGCGTGTTCGACCAGATAGCGAAGTACATCGAAAGCCTTCGGGGTGAGCGACACACGATCTTCCCCGTTCCACAAGCAGTGGTTCACGATGTCGAGCCGGAAGGAATGGAATTGTTTCATTGTGCAGGCCGGTTCGCTTCTCATATCAAGGCAAGCAGTTTCCGAGAGTCTACGACATTAACGCGAAGTTTACATTAATGATGATCGTCTCCAGTCTTAGACGCGGACTAATTGAATCCTCTTCGCCCATTTGGCTTCACGTCACCAAAACTGGACCGCAATCGTCACCGCCACGTCATGCCAGCCTTCTTTTCGCCCTGTACGCTGCCCTAGTAACCGGTAGGCCATAAAGGTCAAAACTGGTATCTCAAACAAAAGGACAAGACAAATGAAGAAGATATTGGCTGCAGTGCTCAGTTTACTGTGCGCGGCATCGGTGTTTGCATTTGATAACGACGATTCCATCGTCCGCTGGAGAGGTATCGTCGGTGTGATTACCGCCCTTGCCGTCGACAACCCTGTAGGAAGCATTCACGGTGGAGCGGGACCATGGTCCGTTCGAAGCGGTCGCGCAAGCGTGGACTTGGTTGCAGGAAATGCTTCCTTCGAAGTCGAAGGGCTAGTGCTCAATGGCGGAAGTGCCAGCGGTACTCCAGGGCCAGTCTCCGCGGTCGTCGGCACCTTGGTGTGTAACGCCGGCACGCAGACTCAAGCGATCCTTGACACCGCCGTAGTGCCTCTTAATGCGCATGGTGATGCCCACTTCTCGGGCCGTCTTCAGAATATACCGGTAACTTGCGCCAACCCGTTGTTCCTGGTGCGCATCTCGGCTCCGGCCGGCGCTGCGGGCCGTTGGATTGCGACGGGAACCGAACGTTTCATCGGTGACGACGGAAGGTAAAACCAACCTGTTACAACCGCAAACGGCGAGGCCTAGGGGGCCTCGCCGTTTTCCTTCGATCGCTTGATTGAAACGTGATTCGATTAGTGCGTTACGCTTAACGGACGAAAGCGTCACCGGCAGGTCACACGTTCATATTCTTATCTGGCTAGGCTCACTCGGGAATATGATCCGGAAAGTTGCCAAGCTTATCTGCTCGACGTGACTTCTTCGGCGGATATGCCGTGGTGATTGTGCTTTTTCGTGGTTTCGTAAGTCCTCCGCCTGGGATGTTCGACGGTTGTTCAAGATCGCAGCTTCACAAAGCACGCAAACGGCTGCGCCGGTTACTACACGGACAACAAAGGCCACCAGAGATTGATGTCGCAGTCGCGTAGGTTTGACCGTTAGCTTCGGATCAGCTGCGACGCAAAATCAGATGTTTCTGTGCACATGTTCGGCAATCTAGGCGAAAGAGGATTTGCTCGCGGGGAGCTGATTCGAACCAACATGCAAATTCCGTGCGTGGCCAGTCTCCAATTAGGTGTTTTCTGATAGGCTATTCGTATCTGTGTCATAAGGCCGGCGAACTGTTTCCGAAGAAGTCAGAGGCCGTTTTCACCTTGCCCACTTCCACTGTAAAAACCTGGGACGTCATCGTAGTTGGCGCCGGTCACAACGGCCTCACCGCAGCCGCTTATCTCGCCCGCGCAGGACTCTCGGTCCTGGTTCTCGAGCGCCGCGAAATCGTCGGCGGGTGCTGCGTGACGGAAGAAATTGCTCCCGGCTGCCGCGTCTCTTCCACTTCGTATATTGCCAGCATGTTCCGCCCGGAAGTCATCAAGGATCTCGACCTTGCTTCGCACGGACTGCGCATGGTTCCATGCGATCCCGCCATTCAAGTCGCGTTTCCCGATGGTCGGGTCGTGCCCTGGTGGTCGGATCGCAATCGCGCCGTCGCCGAATTTCGCAAGTTTTCTCCGCGCGACGCGGACATGTTTGTCCGCGTGGATGATCAACTCAAGAAACTTGCGCGTTACCTGCAGCCATTTTTTCTAGAGCCACCCCCTGAGCCGGACTCGCGCTCCCTTCGCGGTTGGTCCGATCTCCTGCGAGTAGGGAAGCGCTTCAGGCGAATCTCTCCGGCGGAAATCGCGCAACTTGTCTCGTTTCTGACCGGCAGTCTCGGCGAATTCCTTGATCGCAACTACGAGTCCGACACGCTGAAAACGCTTTTCTTAGCGAACAATGTTTATGGCAAGCACGGCGCGCCGTATGATTCAGGAACTGCCGTCGGTCTGCTCTTTCATTTACTTAGCGGCGGCGAACACGACCTTCAGGGTTTTTCCGGTCACGTTATCGGCGGAATGGGGTCCATCACGCAAGCGCTTGCCGCTGCCTGCCGCAAACTCGGCGTGGAAATCCGAACAAGCGCCCCAGTCGCGCAAATCGACGCTCGGGATGGCCAGCTTCGCGGGGTAGTACTCGAAGACAGTACCGAACTCGCCGCGCGCTGCGTTTTTTCAAACGCCGACCCAAAGCGCACATTTCTGACGCTTGTTCCGTCCGTCGAACTCCCACCGGAATTCCTCTCTGCCATCCGCGGCATCAAAATGGATGGCCCCTGCGCCAAAGTAAATCTGGCTCTTAGTGAAGAGCCCCGCTTTACCGGCACTCCACCAAACGCTACGGCGCTCGAACGCACGTTCTTCACGTTGGTGCCTTCGCTCGAATTTGCCGAGCGTTGTTACGACATTGCCAAATTCGGCCAAATCCCGGAAGAACTATGGGTGGACTGCGTCGTCTCTTCCAACGCGGACGCATCCCTAGCTCCCGCTGGCACGCATATCCTTACTTGTTTCGTGCAATACGTTCCTTACAAGCTCCGCGAAGGAACCTGGGACGAAAAGCGCGAACTTCTAGGCGATCGCGTCGTAAGAAAAATCGGCGAATACGCTCCCAATGTTCCTGGAGCAATTCTTGCGCGGCAGGTTCTCACACCGCTCGATCTCGAACGCACCTACGACCTCACCGAAGGCAACATCTTTCACGGCGACCTCAGCCTCGAGCAGCTTTTCTTCATGCGTCCCGTCCCTGGCTGGTCGCAATATCGCATGCCCATCCCCGGCCTCTATCTTTGCGGAGCCGGCACACATCCGGGCGGCGGTGTCACCGGAGCACCCGGCCGCAACGCAGCACTTCAAGCCATCCGCGACGCCAAGAAGCGCCTCTGGAAGTCTCGGTGATCATCGCTTCCGATTGCGTCTGCCCGCCGTCTGGAACAAAATAGCCCTGAAACAATCGCGCTCATGCCCGACGCCAAAAACAAATCGCCGCTCGAAAAATCGCTGCCTAGTTCCTGTTATCTCACGGACGAATTCTTCGCGCGCGAAAAAGAACTGATCTTTTGCCGTGAATGGTTTCTCGCGGGAAGGGAAGAACAGCTTCCGAATCCCGGCGATTTCCTGGTTCTCAATGTCGCTGGCGAAAGCATTCTCGTGGTCAGAGCAAAGGACGGCGCGCTCAAGGCGCACTACAACGTCTGCCGTCATCGCGGCGCGCGTCTGTGCCCGTCTCCCGAAGACTCCAACTCCCTCGAACTCTCCGGCGGTGTTGTCGGCGCATCCGGAATTCGCTGCCCGTACCATCAATGGACATATGCGCTGGATGGCAAGCTCCTTAACGCACCGTATCTCAGGGAATCGGAAGGCCTTCGTAAAGAAGCTCTCTCTCTCTATTCCGTGGGTGTGGAAACGTGGGGTGGCTTCTTCTTCCTGAATCTTTCGCCCGAGCTCGCCGCTTCCCAAGGCCGCATGCTCGCCGCGCAACTCGGCGACGCAGCCTCCAGAGTACGCCGCTATTCGCTCGCGGATCTTCGCGTCCCCCATCGCATCACCTACGAAGTCGCCGCGAACTGGAAAGTCATCCTCGAAAATTACAACGAGTGCTATCACTGCGGCGGCGTTCACCCCGAACTCTGCGAAGTAGTCCCGGCCTTCCGCCAAAACGGTGGCTCCAATCTAGAATGGGAAAGAGGTATTCCGCATCGCAAGGGTGCATTCACCTTCACAAAGTCTGGCGTCACCAATCGCGCGCCGTTCCCCGGCCTCGATGGCGACGAAAGAGTCCGCCACAAGGGCGAACTCATCTATCCCAATTTCATGCTGAGCCTCGCTGCCGAACACGTGGCCGCATTCACGCTTTGGCCGCAGTCTCCCAACCGCACTCGCGTTGAATGCGATTTTCTGTTTCACCCGGACGAAATTGCAAAGAAAGCCTTCAATCCGCGTGACGTCATCGAATTTTGGGATCTCATCAACCGCCAGGACTGGGAAATCTGCAAACGCGTGCAGCAGGGAATGAATTCCCGCATGCACAAATTCGGCTACTACGCGCCCATGGAAAATCTAAGTCTCGACATTCGAAACTACATCACAAGGCAAGTCGGCAAGCTGGACGAAACCTAGTTTTTCTCAGTTTAAACCGTGTTTCTCTTTCCGAGCCAATACAGACCCAATCCAACGCCCACCATCAATAAACTTGATCCCACAATTTTAGCGATCGCCAGCCACGGGTGCGCGTCGCCCACAGGTGGAATCAAGGACAAAACGATTGCCAGCGTTGCCGTTGCAATTCCAATCACCGCCACGAACCGCGCTACGGTTTTGCCGCCAGGCACGCGCACTACGCCCGCCTCGGCGGGCATTTCCTGCACGCGAATTAGCGACGCGAATACAAATAAATAGGGAAGCATGTAAGTAATCACGCTGATGTCCACCATCACTTGATACGCGCCGTGCACAGTCGTTCCCGCCTGCCCGATGAACACAAACAAGACCCCGAAAACGCCTTGTGAAAGCACCGCCACCCACGGCGTCTTCCACTTGGGGTGAATCTTTCCAAACGCTTTCGGTAGAAGCCCTTCCATTCCCGCCACAAAGGGCAACCGCGCAGCAGCCGCAAGAAATGCCGCGGCAGCACCAATGTTGCTCACAGCAATCAGAGTTGCCGCAGTCGACGTGACGCCCGGAATTCCGAGGCGTGACGCCGACCTTTCGATCGCCTGCATCACCCCGTCGAGAATGCTTGTTTCATGGCTCGGCAGCGCGAGCAAAACGAAAAACGTACCCGTGATGTAGCAGAACGCCACGGTCACTCCAGCAATCAGGAGTCCACGCGGCAAATTTCTTTGGGCGTTCTTTATCTCGCCGCCGAGGAACGCTGCCGCCTCGCATCCGCCCAGGGCAAACACCAGTGTGGACCACAACATCGCGCTCTTTAGTTCGAAGGCCGGTGCCAATGTCTTCACGCTGAACGCTGTCGCGGAACCAAATCTCGCCCACACTGCAATGCCGAGGACTGCAACCATCGCCACCGAAATCCACATTCCCAGCGCGCCAACGTTGTACGTCCACTTCGCCACATTCAATCCAACAAGGTTCACAACAGTCAAAGCCGTCATGGCCACAATCGAAAACCACAGAAAATAGGTTTGATTATGCGATTGTCCGCGCCAGTCCGCGCGCAAGAATAAAATATTGCTCGCCGCGAAATACAGCACGGTGGGGAAGTACGGAAGATTGCTGCTCCAATACAGCCAGCCGGCCAGAAAGCCCGGGCCGTCGCCAAATGCTTGGCTCGCCCAGACGTACATGCCGCCTTCGGACGGATATCGGGAGGAAAGCTCAATCACCGAAAGCGCCAACGGCAGATAAAAAAGCAGCCACGCGCCCACCCAAACGGCAATCGAACTCGGACCGACGCTTGCTGCCGTCGCAATCCAACGCAAGCTGATGCCTGTGACGACGTAGAACAGAACTAGATCGCGGAATCCCATCAATCGCGCTCGCGCTTCTTTTTGCGCTGTTGTAGATTGAGTCAGCTGTCGCCTCCGACTGCAGCCAGTGCGCGCGTGTTTCGCTGGATTGACTTCACGGATTCCACGATTTCGTGCATGTCCTCTTCATCGCCCAGTAGCGTAGCTCAGCGCCCGGGCTGGCAGGCAATTCCGGCTGATAGCCATAGCGCCCCCGCACCATGTGCAGATCCGATGGGTTGATCGGGCTCAGCAGCACTCGGACGAGCGCTTCGCCAGGGGCCAAAGGCGGAGTAGGGATCTCTGCCAGTTTCAATACGCTCTTCGGTTCACCGGTCTCCCGAAAGATCAATACTTTCATCAATACCTCGTGGCTCTTTAGGCGACGGCTGATTCCGGCCGGATGTTACACAACTGAGCCGCGTTCCTCAGTAGAAATTCCTGGTCCACGATTCCGGCGACGTAAGCCAGCATGCGTGCCCAAGGCACTTTGGATTTCCCCGAATCTACCACCCCGTGAAGCCGAAATTGTACACGCTGTTTTTCAGTCGGAGGAGTCCATTCGTCTGGCCGCCGAGAACCGCATCCTGAGAGCGCAATTCAAAACAGGTGCAGGCCGCCGACTTCGGCGGCCTGCAGTCTTGGAAGTTGCGGTAACGCCATTTGAGAGCTATTGCTGTCCGATTTGGTAAGTGTCAACAACGCCGGTGCTGCCGGCCGCGGTGGTCACGCAAACCGGGCCGGCATCGGTGGTGAAGGTGTCGTTGTCAGAGAACCACCGGTGGATTCCTATGGACTTGGAGTCGAAGAACCACGAGAAGAACGCGAGTTCCTGGAGGTGGTAGGTGAAGCCGTTGCGCCCACCGATGGGTGAAAAATTGGTGCCCGACAGTGGGTCGCCGACTTCCAGGTTGTTTTGGCATCCGGCCACTTGTCCAGTGTGCCCCCAGGCAGGAGTCGGGTTGTTGCCAAAGGGATCGTTCGCCCATTCGCCGACCTCATGAGACAAAGTATTCGAGTCGCCCTGTGTAGTACCGAAGAGTCCGGTGGTGTCGAAGTCCGAGGGCGAATAGGTCTGGATGGGGAGGAAGTTCGAAGTACCGTGATAGCCGAGGAAGCAGCAGTTGCCAAGATCGGTGATGGGCGTCGTGGCGAGCACAGTGTTATAGAGCATGAAGATGGGGAAATTGCCGGCATTCACTTGTGGCTGGAGCGCGGGAAGAACCGTGTTGTTGAGGTACAAATCAAAGAAGTCAATGCTGACGATTCCAAATGGGCCGCAAGCTGGAAAAGCGGAGGGAGGAAGAGTGATGCCCTGACGGGCCGGAACGTTGAGGACGAACGGAGACAGTGTATGTACGGGAGCGAGAATGAGATGGTAGTCGTCACTCTCGAATTCGTTGTCGCGATCATGAATCACGTTCCAGAATTCGGCGCGTTGGAAAGCATCAATGTACTGAGTGTGACCCAAATCGGTGCCGCCGACGGAGATGTCGTAATTATCGAACATCGGGGTGTGTTGAAAGAGCTTGAGTGGATTGTTGTTGGGTGCCGCCAAGCAGCTATTGTCGTCCTTGGTGGGATCGAAGGTGGTGACGCCAGGGGTTGTGCCGATCACCCCCGTCCTAGGGTTAAAGCTGACGCCTTTCGTATTGGTGATAACAATGATCGGGACGATAAACGTATTCACGTGGGTGTTCTTGTCGCCAACTGATGTGAATGGATCCGCACCGACCATAACACCGGTGTAATTGTTGTTGTCTCTGTCAGATTCCACACGATAAAGGAATAACGGGAGGCTAGCAGTCTTGCTCGATCCAGTTGCGGCAACTTCATTCTTGATTTTTTCCGCGTCCGCCGACTGGGCTGGCTTTATCGCGCGGCGAATCTGGAGACGCGGAGCAGTTTCTTTCTGATCCTGCCCAAACGCTGCGGATGCAGCAGCGCTCAGAGCAGCCACGAGACACACAGCTACAACCATGAGTTTGCGATCCACTTGTAATCCTCCTTGATATCTGTGATTTGAGTTGACCTGTACATGGCCGTTGGCTGCAGCAAGACCAGAGCGGCTGTGGCTAACCCACCTCCGAAAGGGAAAGGTGTTCGATCAGCCATAACGCAAACGCAGCACCGAGAACGCCTCTACCAAAGTTTCCGGCCGGGCCGCATCTCTGTATGCTTGCGACAGCAATTCCTGGCTCGGGACAAAACAGCGGCGAGTGAGTGTTCGTCCTGAGTCACTCACCCACCACCGAACTCAGCCGGTTTCGTGACCAGCTATTCTGAATCCCGCCGGGCGTCGTCCGCGTCCTCTGCGAGATCTCGAAGGAAGGCGAAGAACTCCTTGGATTGGCCAAGGAAAAGGCCGCTGGCTGTCAAGAACTGCAATGCTCCCATCGCAACTCCCCTTGTGTTTGTGGGGCGAACAATGGAACAAGCGGGCAGGTCGCGGCTGAGGAAAACCGTGGGTTCCGGCATGATCAGGTTGGTTTGGAAGTCCTCTCCTCCGAAGGGAGAAACGTTGAGGTTCGGAAAAGTCAAGGTTGGATCACTGGGATCGGTCAAGGGAGGCGCATTGCCGGCCTTGTCTTGCCAGGTTTGAAAGTGCATAGCTTCAGTGGGCCCGATGCTTAGCACGATCCGCAATACTTCCACGCTGGAGACCCTTTGGGCCACGGATGGATAGAGGCTCGTGCCCCCTTGCTCGATGGTGCCAAAGTGGAAACCGGCAGTGTTGGCGATGGCTTGAATGTGGTCGCTGGGACCGAGGTCAGCATCATTTCGTGGGATGGCCGGATGCTGGCCGAGGGCCAGGGTGGGAACTGCTTGAGGAAAAGTGTCTCCAAAATCAGGATTTTTTGTCCGGCTGCGATAACGCGTCCACCAAGTAGTGTCCACGGATAGTTGCATCAAATTGGTGAGCCGGCCAATTTGCTGGGCGCCCGTGGCTTTGCTACTTGGGAGGGTGCGGAACTTATCTAGGTCTACGATATCCGCTCCCTTCGAGGCAAGATACGCATTGATGAAGACTTCGTGTGTCAGTTCGTCTTCCGTATTGTCATGAATATACTGGGGCATATCCGAGTCAAGCTGTAGAAGGGCAGCGATGTAAGGTGCGCTTCCACTCCCTCCCGGGACTTCACTGTCTTGAATTCCCCCAAGCTCGTTGTACTGCTGCCAGAGATCTGTTTCGAGAATTTCTGCAGCGGCCAGAAACCTGAGGATTGCTGCGTCTCCTTTGCGGAGTCTTCCGCTCTTTTCGTCCTCCTTGGCAAGCACCGGGAGGCCGTTGCTAAGTAATCCCACCGCAGCCGCGGCCACGCCCGCAGTCACGACTCCCTTTTTCAGAAATGACCGTCGGTCCGAAGATACACTGATAGAAACCGGTTGAACTGAATTTTTCATTCACTCCTCCTTGCGAATAATCTTGAGGAAACTCCAGGGGATTGGGCGACACGGTTGTGATCGCCTGTGCGTGGGATCGTAGGTGACAGACAGAAGTCAGTTGTCACCGCCGTATCGCTTTAAGGTCACATTTGGTGTGCACTATTGGAGCAGAAAAAAGACCTACTGGTGACCACGAAAAATGCAACAGAGAAGCTAGAATGTCCAAATCCATCGGTGCGTTTACCGCATATAGATTGATACCAACCGGAAGGTTCGACGGAGAATCGTGGTGAATGAGCAGGCAAAGCGTGCAGGAGCTGTGCTGCGCAATGATTGCGTCCAGTTTTGAACTCTGACCGATCCGAGAGACAAACCGTCCGCTCAACCTTTATACATCGTTGTCAACAAGAGCGGTCGTAATTGCTGGATTCGAGCTCGGCTGGAGATGAACTTGGGTCAGATAGGAACCAACAAGAGGCACCGGTCTTCCGCCCGCAAATTAGAAATTGGGGAGACGCAATCAAGGCTTTGTTCCCGCTCGCAAACTTACTTGTGACGCCACGCACAGCGGGAAAACGACAGTTCGGGGGGACAATTTGGGCGTCCCCCCGCTGAAGCACACACGGCAATTGGAGAAGCAAAGAATCAAGAAGGCAACTATAAGAGGCACGTGTGCAGTGGGTCGTCCAAACAAAAAATGAGAGTCGTCCTGACGGTGGGAGCCCCTACCAGCAGCCAGTCTTGAAGTTCAGCCGTCAGACAGCTTGAGAGGGCAGCGGGTTGATATATTTGATGAGCAATACCTCGTTGCCCTTCTCATTGTAAATGAGATCGTCCACTTGCTTTTTCGCTAACAAAAGGCCGAAGCCGCCTGGTCGAAGACCCTGCTCTTCACGAACGGCAAAGTGGCTTAAGGGATCTCCCGCCGGACTATTGATTGCGGCGTGTCGGAGCTCTTCAAGCGAGAAGCCCTGACCGGGGTCCTTGACGCGCAATGCGACTGCGCGACTGGCACGGATAAACGAAATTTCCACATAATGGCTCGGGTCGAAATGCCCTCCATGCTCCATTGCGTTCAAAAGAATTTCTCTGAAAGCAGAGACGACGGCTTCCCGGTCTGCTTCAGGAATGCTGGGATCTTTAGCTTCATGCAGGAATTGGATCAAGCGATTTGCGGTTTCAACATCGCAGCGGGCCGCCAATCTGACCCAAGCGGGCGTCCCCGAGAGGACTTCGATCCCGTCGTCCCAGCAGGGCGAGTCGATGGCTTGACGCACCATATCGACGAGAGCCGCGCGCTCGAAGGGACCAGAAAAGTAACTGAAGGCACGTTCGCGCATGGCGTCAAGTACGTCCCCAGGCGTGAACTTGTCGGCAAGGATGATAAGGCGCGCATGAGGACGAGCGGTTCTGATTTTGTGAACCACTTCAAGGTCTTCAGTGCATCGGTTCTTCGATCCCGTAATGATCAGGTCGAACGAACTGGCTGTGACAGTGGTGAGAGCGGCGCAATTGTCGTGGACACGCTGCACACCCCAGTTTTCGCTCGCGAAAACGCCGTCGAGCAGGTCATTGATCTCGGTGCCGGAATCAACCAGAAGTGCGACTCTCTGGGGAACCGGGGAGGGAGCGAAAGATAAACCGCCGCATCGTGTCACGGTGGCTCCAGAAA
>Ga0126379_10000464_pt1 | contig 22416 bp, 16 predicted proteins | sample PanSoiMetPlot_24_FD_92640 | JGI IMG/M metagenome (GOLD analysis project Ga0126379, IMG submission 92640) | Tropical forest soil microbial communities from Panama - MetaG Plot_24 | ecosystem: Environmental > Terrestrial > Soil > Tropical forest > Bulk soil | place: Panama | collected 2016-02-17
ATAACCACTATTAATTGTGTTTTTACCAAAATCCTCTCCCTGTCCCACAGTACGGTTATCCTTTGTCTCCACCCTCCTCGCTCTTTCTCTGCTTCCTCCTCCGCGCCAACAATTTTGCGCTGCTGGCATGCACTGGATCATTTCTGGCTCGCGGCACACACTCTATCCATGGTCTAACTCGCTCTTTTTGAAACCTTTTGTCCGATCAGCTCGTAGTCTCACTCAGACAGGTTCGGCGTTTTTTTCACGGAGGCTCCGCAGGTATGAATCTCCTCATCGACTCGGTTGGAAAACAATATCGTGCAAATGTTTGGGGGTTGCAAAACATCAGCCTGCAATTGCGTCCCGGCGTTCTGGGTCTTCTCGGTCCCAATGGCGCAGGAAAGTCCACGCTGATGCGCATCCTCGCTACTATCACTCGGCCCACGCGCGGCCGTGTACTGTGGAACGACGCAAACGTCTTGTCTTCGCCTGATCCGCTGCGCCTGGTTCTGGGTTACTTGCCGCAGGACTTTGGCATTTATCCGCATCTCACCGCTTTCGAATTTTTGGAATACCTCGCCGCCGTCAAAGGTCTCGAACCTTCCTCGGCGCGTCGCCGTATCGACGAACTTCTTTCCATGGTCAATTTGACCGACGTTCGCGATCGTCCCCTCAGTGGATTTTCTGGCGGCATGCGCCAGCGCGTCGGCATTGCGCAGGCGTTGCTTAACGACCCGCAACTTTTAATCGTCGATGAACCCACCGCCGGGCTCGATCCCGAAGAGCGCGTGCGCTTCCGTAATCTGCTTTCGGAACTTTCCGGTGAACGCATCGTCATCCTCTCCACGCACATTGTTTCTGACGTCGAAGCCGTGGCTACCGACATCGCCATCTTGCATCACGGCCTGCTTGTCGCTCATGGTTCGCCGGAATCGCTGCTCGCTGCCATCTCCGGAAGAGTCTGGGAGATCATCGTTCCCAGCGCCGCACTTCCCTCCGTCCAACAGCAGCACCTCATCAGCAGCACCACTCATCGCAGTGACGGCGTCCATGTTCGCGTTGTCTCCGGCTCTCCGCCTATGCCGCAAGCACAACCGCTCGAGCCCACCCTGGAAGACGCCTATCTTGCTTCCGTCGCCGGCAGTCGCACCGCTCCCGCGGGAGTGGCTTCGTGAACATTCCTCGCGTCGTGTTTGCTTCCGCTCGGGCGGATTTCCTCGAGCGCATCCGCCGCTACAGCTTTCTTCTCACACTGGGATTGGCGCTCTATTTCGGCTATCTCGCCTCTGTTGGTCGCATCATGCTGCGACTGAACGATACGCGCGGCGTTTATAATTCTGCATGGGTCGGTGCGTTGCTCACCATCGTTGGCAGTACCTTCATTTCTCTTGCCGGCTTTTACTTCGTCAAAAACACCATCCAGCGCGACCGCGAGACTCGCGTCGGCGAAATTCTCGCCAGTACTCCACTTTCCAAACTCCTCTACATCCTCAGCAAAGTTCTCAGCAACTTTGCCGTTCTCTCGCTGATGATTGTCATCCTCGCGCTTTCCGCGATCGTCATGCAATTGGTTCGCGGCGAAGACACACACATCCAACTCTGGAAACTGCTAGCACCTTTTCTCTTTCTCGCCGTTCCCGCAATGGCCGTGGTTGCTGCCGTCGCTGTGCTCTTCGAGACCGTCCCATTCCTTCGCGGTGGTTTCGGGAATGTTGCCTACTTTTTCTTATGGGCCTTGGCCCTCAGCTTGTCGGTCATCCCACACTTCCCCGCCTCCGATCTCGCCGGAATTGGTCTCGTGAAGGACAGCACCATCGCCGCAGCGCATCTCAGTGAGAACACGGGATTCTCCTTTTCTCTCGATGCGGGTCAATTCAGAGCGGCCTCGGCGACGTTCCGCTGGGATGGTATCTCCTGGACTTGCCAGATTCTTCTCGCTCGCATTCTCTGGCTTGGCGTGGCCCTCGCAATTTCTCTGCTTGCTGCCCTTCTCTTCGATCGCTTCGATCCGGCCCGCAGTTATCGTTCATCGGCCGCTTCTTCTCTTCCCTATGCGGCCGCGCCACTCCCGGCATCTTTCGTACCCGCTGCTTTACCCGTGCATACGCTTACGCCGCTCGCAGTCTCCCCAATCCACTCCCGCTTCCTCGCAATTCTCTCCGCTGAAATTCGTTTGTTATTGAAGGGGCAGCCCTGGTGGTGGTATCTCGTCGCCGCTGGGTTCATCATCTCCTCCGCCGTCGTTCCCGATCCCTCCGCCCGCGGCATGCTTTTGGGTTGCGCGTGGATATGGCCCATCCTGCTTTGGTCCTCCATGGGCATTCGCGAAGTGCAACACCAAACACATCAACTTCTTTTCTCCGCGCCTCACCCCATCTCTCGTCAACTGCCTGCCGTCTGGCTCGCGGGAGTGCTCCTCGCCCTTCTCACCGGCAGCGGATTCGCTCTGCATCTGCTGGTCGGCGGCAACTGGCGCGGTCTGTTTGCTTGGCTGATCGGCTCGCTCTTTGTCCCCACATCGGCACTTGCACTCGGTGTTTGGAGCGGCTCCGCCAAGCCCTTCGAAATCCTCTACACCCTGTTGTGGTATCTCGGCCCTATGCACGCCCTCCCCGCCCTAGACTACGCAGCCTCTGCCCCGGCCACACCCTCAACGCACTACCCGCTCTTCTACCTCGCCCTCACTGCGGTCTTCGCCGTGGCCGCTCTACTCGGCCGCCAACGCCAACTCCTCGTCTGAATTTGCACGCACTCCCCAATGGAACAGTTTGCGACGCGCCAGGAGTTCTTCTTCATTCTTTAACGTAGCGCAGGCGTTTATGCCAGCCACCCTGGCCTTTCGTTTGCCGCGCTCCGCACTCTTGTCCCGACGCTGCCGCGCCGAGACGGCAGCTTGTTTTTCCGAGGATGCCTTCCACCTTTCTTCGCTCGGTTGGCGTTATACTTGCGGCTCAATTCTTGTCAGCGAGGTTATCGATGCGCCACAACGCCCACCTAACGATCGCACTGCTCTGGTTTGCCTCCCTGACACTGCTCGCTCCAGTTCTTCACGCCCAGGGATATCTCTTCGTCGCCAATCAGTTTGAACACACCACCCTGCTCATCGACCTGAGTTCTCGCAAAACGATTTCGACTACCGGCGTCGACATCAATGGCCACGAGGTCGCTGCCTCTTCCGATGGCCACTTTGGCTACGTGCCCATCTACGGCAATTCGGGCGTGGGCAAACCCGGCACCGATGGCGGCACCGTCCAGATCGTCGATCTGCAGACGGGACGCGCGATCGATATCATCAATCTCCCTAAGCCCGTCCGCCCACACTGCGCCAAGTTCGGACCTGACGGCTTACTCTACGTCACTGCCGAACTCGCCAATTCTGTCTACGCCATCGACATTCATACCCGCAAGGTCGTCGCCGAAATCCCCACGGGCCGACCCGAATCTCATATGCTGGTGATCTCTCCCGACGGTTCTCGCGCTTACACCGCGAACGTCGCAAATGGCACCATCAGTGTTCTGGATCTTCGCAAGCACGCCCTCGTCACCGTCATTCCTGTAGCAAAGATGGTTCAACGCCTTTCGCTCTCGTCTGACGGCAAGTGGCTCTTCACGCACGACCAGGATGCGCCGCGCATCGCGGTCATCGATACTGCCTCAAATACCATTGCTCGCTGGATCGACCTAGCCTCCACGGTCTACTCGTCGCAACCAACACCCGATGGAAAAAGTCTCGTCGCAGATTCTCCGAAAGGAAAATTGTTCGTTGTGAATCTCTCCACTGGCGTCTTGGAAAAGACTTACGACATCCCTGCTGCCCTCGGCGAAGTCACTCTTACCCCAGACGGCTCGCACGCTTACGTGAGTTGCCCTCAGGCAGGCACCGTTGAAGTTTTGAATTTGCGCGACGGAAAACTAGAGGAACCCCTGCATCTAACCAAAGGCGTCGACGGCCTTACCTGGCTACCCACCGTCCCGAAGTAGTCCAATGGTTTGGCAGCGGCCGCCTTCTGAGGCGCACGCCTTTTCGATCCACTGGCAGAACACCGCTAAATCCCCAAGCTCTTCCACAACTCATCCACTCGCGCTTTCGTTTTCTCATCCATCAATATTTCGTCCGGCCAGGGCCGCGCGAATCCCTCGCTCGCCCATTTCCGCGTTGCGTCCACTCCCATCTTCGACCCGAAATCCTGCATCCTCGCCGCATGATCCAGCGTATCCATGGGTCCAAGCATGAACTGTACATCCCGTTCCGGATCGATGGCGCACAACGCCTTCCACACCACTTCGCGGTAGTCGTGCACATTCACATCGTGGTCCACCACCACCAGCACCTTCGTGAACATCGCCTGCCCCAACGACCAGATCGCGTTCATCACTTTTCGCGCGTGCCCCGGAAACGATTTTCGGATCGACACGATCATTAGATTGTGCACAATTCCTTCCGCCGGCATCGCCACATCCACAATTTCCGGATGCGTCATCTTCATCAACGGCAAGAACACCCGCTCGATGGCGTATCCCATGTAGAAATCTTCCTGCGGCGGCCGGCCTACCACCGTCGTCAGATACATCGGCTCCTTCCTCTGCGTAACGCACTCCACATGGAAAACGGGAAACTCTCCTTCCAACGAGTAGTAGCCCGTGTGATCCCCAAACGGCCCTTCCGTGCGCATCTCGTTCAGGTTCACATACCCTTCCAGCACAATCTCCGCATTGGCGGGCACTTCCAATTCATTCGTCTCGCACTTCACCATTTCCACCGGCTCCCGTTTCAAGAAGCCGCTGAACATCATCTCGTCCAGGTCCGGCGGAATCGGCAGAATCCCTCCCAGCGTGGTTGCCGGGTCCGACCCGATTGCTACACTCACCGGAATTCGCCCCTCGGGATTCTGCGCCCGCGCTCGCCGAAAATGCTCTGCGCCATGCTTCTGCGTCTGCCAGTGCATGCCGGTGGTGCGTTGGTCGTAAATCTGCATCCGGTACATGCCCACATTGCGCTTCCCCGTCTCCGGATTCTTTGTGAACACCAGTGGAAACGTGATGAATCGCCCGCCGTCCTGCGGCCAGCATTTCAATATCGGGAAATCCAACAGGTTGACGTCGCTTCCCTTCCGCACAATCTCCTTGCACGGTCCGTCTTTCACGCTCTTCGGGAAAAACGACCCCAGTTCCGCCAGCTTTGGCAGCATCTTCAGCTTGTCAAACAAACCCTGCGGCGTTTGCATGTCGGTAAACCCGCGAATCCGCGCCGCCACGTCATTCAACTTATCTACCTCGAAAGCCAGTTCCATCCGCCGCTCGCTTCCAAACGCGTTGATCAGCAGCGGATACCGTGAACCCTTCGGCTTCTCAAACAGCAGCGCCATGCCTCCTGGATCTCCTTTCGGCCCCGGCTGCGCCTGCGCCCGCTGCACCACCTCTACGATCTCCAGCACCGGATCGACTTCCGCCTTCACGCGCCTCAGTTCACCCTCGTTTTCTAGCCTGCGCACAAACTCCCGCAAATCCGCGTATCCCACTTCGTTCCTCCTCGGGTGATGCAACGACACGGGCCCAAGCGCCACTTCGACCCAGCAACCTTAGTTCATGCATCACTCCCTTCAACAGACGGAACTCGCGATCACTGCGGGTCCCCTGCAATATGTTGCAGAGGATCAAGTCCGTTACTCCCCAGCCTTTGTTTGAACCAGCAGGCGCAACGCCTCGTCATTGCATTTCGCCTTCTGGAGCTGCCGCGACCCGGGTCGTTCTGAGAGTCAAAAAAGCGCTACAAAGGCTTCGGGCCTTCTTCCCTGTCCTGATCCTCAAATCCCCATTGGTGCTCGCAAGAATTGCAATTCCAGCCCTTCATTTTGACAGTTAACGGCAAGCCAAGGAACAATCCCGCACCTGCCACTCTCTTCCTCAATCCCTCAAAGCTCACATCCATCGAACCGCACTTCGGACATCTCGGCTGTTCGTATTGGGCCGCTCCTTCCAAATCAAATTTCTCGGGCACATTCTGTCCTAACAATCGCTCCGATTGCTCGACATCTTTTTTCCTCACAACCAGCTTTACCCCGCCGAGCAGATTGGACCATAGCCAGTCCAACCTGACCATATTCTCGTCGAACAAATAGCACTCGATCCCGGCGCCTTCTAGCACCATACGGTCCGTCAACGCATCGGTCATGTCTCGATACGCCCGTAATACCTCCGGCACATTTCCCGATTCATCTGTTTTCACCGATGCTGCTTCTCGAACAGTCGCCAGCGGGGCGCCGGCCCCTGCCCAGTCGAGCCCTCGCTTGATCATTTCGTTACGTAGCGCGTCGAAAGCCCATTCACTGAGCGCAGTGGGTTCACCGGCAACGTCCGCAAGTTCCAAATCGTTCATCGTTGCATAAAGCTTTGCTAGTCGCTGACGTTCCACTTCCGGATCAATTTTTGCCATGGGTCGGCACGACCTCGCTCATTTCTCGGACACGGTCTTCCCTTGCCTAGAACTTTCAGCTGATCACCGCAACGTGCTTCTTCTCGCCATCCTAGCCGCCAAGCCTCGATTCCTGCAATCCCCCATGCCACGACTCTCATAGCTCATCGAGTTGACTCCTGGCAAATTGCTGTAGACTTGTTTCGGCGCGGCACCAGCCCAATCGTTTAAGGAGTCCCCATGAAAAGAACCTTTCTACTGTCTGCAGCGGCGCTGTTAGCTGCGAGCTTTGTGTTGGCCGGCGAAAGGCCGCAAACCGGCACCATTATTTCTGAATCTTCCGTTGACTGTGGCTCTAAGACCGATAAGCACAAAAAAAGCACGGAACTCCTCTGCCAGGAATACGTTGTCCGCACAGCTACCACCGACTATCACGTCCGCCAGCAAAAGCCCTCCAACCAGGCCTTGATTCCCGTCAACACCAGCGTCGAATTCACCCTCGACAAGGACAAGATGAAGTTCAAGGCCAACGGCAAGTCTTACCAGTATCTCGTTGTCTCCGAGGCTGCTGTCGGCACTGCGAAGCCCTAACGGCCGGCTAGAGATCGCAGTTCGCCAGGCTGCCGGCGCTGTTCCGCACCAAGCAACTCCTTTCACATTTCATTCGCCATCATGTGCTTTTTCGCTAGCATTGTCTGTGGATAGACTCCTGGCCCCTTTCCCCAGGTTGCCAAGACGATGTGCCAAAGGGTCTGCCGCGGTCGCAGCGGACGCATTACCACTGCAGTTGCCATGCTCTTCATCGGCAGCGATTGCGAAGGCCGCGTGTTCTCCGAGGAGACTTATTAGCCTTCACCGAACCGGCGTGTTGTCTCGCCACAAACTCGTTTTCCGAGCAGGAACTGGTTTTTCCGCTTTCTCGAATCCGATCGCGAAGCCGAAATCCGTGTCGTAGGCACCCAGGGCGATTTCCACGCCTATGGTGTGGCCTTCGTTCACAAAAACCCTCGATTTCTGGAAAATCAGTTTGCCTCCGCCAGAGGCTCCTCAGGAAACGTCTTGAGTGTCTTCCTCAAATGAGGCCTCATGGACGCTTGCAGAGGCGTAATGATAAGCTTGCCGCTCGTGAAAGACGCTTTTGACACTTTGGAAGATTAGTTCGCTCAGGCTAGCTCGGTTGACATCCGATGGAATCCAATCCCATGAGTCTCCCGGAAGCCGATAGCGGAATACGACAGGCCGCGCAGCCAATAGCCGCACCACTCACCCGCGCCGCAATCTTCGTGGTCGTGACCGTAAACGCAGGATTCGAGAACCACAGGACCATTCGATCGGTCTGTGCGGATCTTGCGGCCTTGATACGGGCGGTGGAATTTCGCGATCTTGAAGCGAGCCTCACCTGTGTCCTGGGATTTGGTTCCGATGCCTGGGACCGACTCTTCGGCTCTCCTCGGCCGTTGAAGCTCCACCCGTTCAAGGAGATTCGCGCGGGAGAGCGCCACGCTGTGTCCACACCAGGAGACTTGCTGTTCCACATCCGCGCGAAGCGCATGGATTTATGCTTCGAGCTTGCCACTCAAATAATGGCACGTCTCGGCGCTGCGGTCTCTCCGGTTGACGAAGTGCAGGGATTCCGGTATTTCGACGATCGCGATCTGCTTGGCTTCGTCGATGGAACGGAGAATCCCAGGGGCGACGAAGCGGTAGATGCCGTGCTCATCGGTGAAGAAGACGCGCCATTTGCGGGCGGCAGCTACGTCATGGTGCAAAAATATCTTCACGATTTGGACGGATGGAATGCGCTGTCCGCGGAGGCACAGGAACGAATCATTGGTCGCACGAAACTTTCAGACATTGAGTTAGATGATTCCATTAAGCCTACCTCCGCGCACAGCGCACTCAACACCATCGTCCAGGACGGCAAAGAAGTGAAGATCCTGCGCGATAACATGCCGTTTGGGCGCCCCTCGCACGGTGAATTTGGTACCTATTTCGTCGGCTACAGCCGTTCGCCCGGCACGATCGAGCAGATGCTCGAAAATATGTTCATTGGACGGCCGCCTGGCAACTATGACCGGATTCTCGACTTCAGCCGTGCGGTGACGGGAAACCTTTTCTTTGTGCCGACGAGAACATTTTTGGAGGGAGTAACCGAAGATCACCCGACGGATGCAGCGCCATCTGCGCCGTCCGCGGAAGAACCTTCGAAACCCAACCTGTCGAAGCACCATGGTTCGCTCGGTATCGGCTCCCTCAAAGGAGACATCCCCAATGAATAACTTACATCGCGAGCTTGCCCCAATTTCCGACGAAGCGTGGGCTCAGCTCGAAGAAGAAACTTTGCGCACGCTCAAACGCTACATCGCTGGACGCCGGGTTGTGGATTTGCGGGGACCGAGCGGCACTAGTCTATCCGCCGTTGGTACCGGCCACCTCAATACCATCACAGCTCCAGCGAAAGGGATCGTTGCGAAGCAACGCGACGCGAAGTCGCTCGTTGAGCTGCGCGTTCCGTTCGAACTCAATCGCCAGATGATTGACGATGTCGAACGGGGGGCTAACGACTCTGACTGGCAACCAGCGAAGGATGCCGCGCGACAGATGGCCTTCGCGGAGGACGGTGCCATCTTCGACGGCTATGCTGCCGCTGGCATCGAAGGCATTCGTGAAGCCACCAGCAATCCGAAGATGACTCTTCCGAGCGACGTGCGCGAGTACCCGGAAGCGATTGCGCAGGGTTTGAGCCGGTTGCGCCTTGTCGGTGTGAACGGCCCGTACGCGGTCCTTCTCGGAGCAGATGCCTACACCGCCCTCGCCGAGACCAGCGACCATGGATACCCCGTGCTGGAACACGTCAAACGGCTCGTCAAAGAGCAAATCATCTGGGCGCCCGCCATCGCAGGAGCATTTGTACTGACCACCCGCGGCGGCGATTTTGAGCTGCACATCGGACAGGATATCTCCATAGGCTATTTTAGCCACACCGACACTGCCGTTCGCCTCTATCTGCAGGAGACCTTTACCTTCCTGCCGCTCACCAGCGAAGCTTCCGTCGCACTCGCTCCTCCTGCCAAGGCGAAGACTACCTGACGCCCAGGATATCTCGGGCGGGAACCCCCTTCGTCGTCGCTGAAGCGTGCGAAGCAGCATGCACACGCCCGCGAAAGCTTCTCGAGCGTGACCGTCTCGGCACCGTGAATTCGCCTCAGTTCGCGGATTGTACCTGAGCGCCAAAAAAAAGTGACGCTCCGCGACTTATCTGATAGCTTTCTTATTGCATTTTCACCCCGGCAGGGTCCCACACGAGGCGCTCGCATACAGTCAAGCCCACGTGCTTTTCTTACAGGAGGGCTGCCCAATGACTTCCGTGTTTTCTCGCGCGAGGGTGACTGCATTCTGCTTCGCTCTCGTTCTGCTGGCGATCCAGCCCCTCGCCTCCGCACAACGGCCCGATATTGGCGGAATGCAGATGCCTTCTCCAGGCGGCACGGTCTCCGTGGCTATCGCAGTTCGCGATGTGCAGGGGGCTCCGCCCTCAACTGCCGCGAATGTGCGCCTTTACTCACCGACGAATGGGTACGATACTACCTCAATTACGGGTGGAACCTCCGATGCCGTCTTTTCGGTCCCTCCAGGCGACTATCGCGTCGAGGTGCGCTGCGATGGATATCAGCTCGCCACTGATGAACTAACTGTCGCCCCACGTGATTTGGCGACCGATACCTACGTAACGATACTTCTCAAACCCGCTTTGGCAAACACTTCCGGAAAATCCCTTACGGGCGGGGCGATCATGACCCCCAAATTGCAACAAACCGTAGCTAAGGGAATGGACGCGTTGCGCCAGCGCAACTGCGACCTGGCGAAAAAACAGTTCCAGAAAGGTACGCAGATGGCGCCCGGTAATCCAGAATTGGCCTTCTTGATGGGCGCTACGGAATTCTGTCTTCAGCATACGGATCTAGCTCGCAAGAGCTTCGAGCGCGCGGTGGCGCTCGATCCCAATTTCGAAAAGGCCCTGTTGTCACTGGGAGAAATGCAACTGGTCGCTGGCGAAACCAACGTCGCCATTGTCACCCTACAAAAGGCTGTCTCCGTTAATGCCACGGATTGGAGAGCGTACCTTGTTTTGGCGAACGCCTACTACAGAATTCCTGGCCACTTGCCCGACGCGGAAGCACATGCACGCCACGCCGTCGATCTCGCGGGAGACAAAGGTGGATCGGCTTGCTTGCTGCTGGGACAGATCTATCTCGTGGAGGGAAAGACGCTTGAAGCGAGAAGAACATGGCAGAAACTAGCAGAGGATCTGCCTTCCGATCCTTCCGCAGTCGTAGCAAGGCGCAAACTCGAAGACATCGCTCTTGGCTTACGAAACTCTCGAGAGAACTCCAATCTTCCCCCACCAAAAGTCTTGTATGACACAGGCCTACCCATTCCGGAAACCGACACCCCCTGGTCGCCACCGGACATTGACGACAATCCTCCAACTGTCCTGGGGGCTTCGTGCTCGACAACGGATGCTCTCGACCGCGCCTTCCTGCGAACCAAAACCCAACTAGCCAACTTTGAGAAGTTCACCGCCACCGAACACATTGAACATCAGGAAATCGATCGCCACGGGGCTCCCGGCAAGATCAAAACCCGTGAATTCTCCTACATCGTCTTCGTTGTTCCCTATCATGGTGATTCGTTCTATCTCGAAGAAAGCCGCGACGCCGACCAAAAGACAACCGATTCCTTCCCTACGCCACTTGCTACCACCGGTCTCAACAGCCTCGCCATTTCTCTTCTGCAACCCTCCGACAGAAGTAACTTTCGTTACCGGTGTGAAGGTATCACGCAACTCCGCGGCGAAGCCGTTTGGCGCATTCGTTTTCAGGAAGAAAGCACCGAGGCTTTGGGCGTACGCCGCTGGAAGAGGAACGGCATGATCTACAATGTTCCTTTCAAAGGTCGCCTCTGGATTTCGCAATCCACCTACGACGTGCTCCGCGTCGAAACCGATTTGCTTGCACCCATGAGCAAGCTCCAACTCACCCGCGACCATCTTCGTGTTGACTACGGCCCCGTCAAATTCGATCGCGGCAACCAGACTCTTTGGCTTCCTTGGGATGCCGAAATGTTTATGGAGTTGCGTGGCAAACGCTATCACCATCGCCACTATCTGAGCGATTACCGCCTCTTCGAAGTCGACACCACTAACAAGATTAGCAAGCCAAAGAACGCCCCGACCGACAACTGAATCACATCAACGACCTGGTAGCCTAAAGCTGAACGGGATTTTTGCGCACAAGAGAAGAGGAACCGTCTGAGTAGCCCTGCGGCCTAAGTCTAACGGGGATTTCGCTGCAGAATGGCCGAAATTCTCATCAGAACTTAATCCGGTAGCCGGTCTTTCGCACAGTGACGATATGACGAGGCGAAGACGGGTTCTCCTCGAGCTTGCGGCGCAACTCCGCGATATGTGTGTCCACGGTCCTGCTGACGACTGCCGCGGAGTATCCCCAAACTTCCCTCATCACTTGTAAGCGGGAAACCACCGCTCCCCTCGCTCGCAAGAGTGCAAGCAGCAAATCGAATTCCTTTGGAGCCAACTCGACGGTTTGCGATGCGCGGCGTACGGTGCGCGAAGCGGGGTCAACTTCGATGAGGCCGAAACGATGCACCTTCGACACATCTCCGGTGCTTGTGCCTCCCCCGTGAGTGCGACGAAGCAGGGCCTCGACCCGTGCCAGCAACTCCAGCAGTCCGAATGGTTTCGTCACGTAATCGTCCGCCCCCATCCGCAGCCCCCTGACCTTGTCGGCCTCTTCTCCCTTCGCCGTTAGTAGAAGGACTGGGGTTGCGTGTCCATCTTGACGCAAAGATCGCAATACCCGAAAACCGTCCAACTCCGGTAGCATCAGGTCGAGAATCACGAGATCGGGATTCACCTTCACGAAAGTCTTCAGGCCAACCATTCCGTCCTCAGCCGTATCGACTTCGTAGCCTTCGATCTCCAAGTTGTTTCGCAGACCGAATGCCAGATCGCGATTGTCCTCAATCAGCAGGATTCGGCTCAAGACGATTCCTCCGGCTGCTGCTTACGCGCCCCTTCCTCTCCTTCGGAAAACGGCAACTCGACGACAAACTTTGCTCCGCCGCGGTCACCGGTAGTGACTGAACACTGGCCGCCATGACGGGTCACCAAATCGTGTACGACGGATAGACCGATTCCTGTGCCCGCAATCGCTGACTGCCGATCGCGTTCTAGTCTCTGAAATCGCGCAAAGATGCGCTTTCGATCGGCGACAGGAACGCCTGGCCCTTCGTCGTCTACGAAGAGACATGCCATACCGTCACGGGCTTCAAGCCCCAAGATAATCCTCTGTTTCCTTCGTCCATACTTTACGGCATTATCCAGAAGGTTGATCACGATTTGCCGCAGGGCGTCGGGGTCCACGTTTGCCACCAGTCCAAAGGACAAGCGAAGTTCAATCTGAGCTTCACTGCCATTCATTACGGATTCAAAGTCCTCCACGATTTCCTGAATCACAGGCGCGAGTTCATGTTTCGCCCTCGAGAGTGAGTCGATTTTTCTGTCCATTCGGGAGAATTGCAGAATATTTTCGACCAGTTGCGTAAGGCGGCGAGCCTCGCGATCGATGATCTCGAGTGACCGTCGCTGCTCCTCGGTGGAACGGATGCGATCCAGTAACAGTGTTTCCGCAAACATCCGAATCTGCGTCAGGGGTGTCCGAAGCTCGTGCGAGACGCTGGAAACGAACTCGTCCCGCAGCTGCTGCAGAGCCATTTCCCGGCGCAGCTGGAGAATTGCCGTCACGATCAGACCCGCATTCAACACAAAGAGCCCCAGAAAGAACGGCAGTCGGGAGCGCGGCAGTCCGCCAATTACAATTTGCTGGGAAATCTGTGGATCGAGGGAGGCTTCCACCGTGAAACCCAAGAAGACTCCTTGGTAGGTATCACCAAAGGGCTTTGTGACTGTCAATTTTAGTGGTGTATCTTCGCCCACCCGGAAGCGTTCCACTCCGCCTTGGTCGCGAATGCTCACATGTAGAAACTCGTTCGTCACTTGTCCGTGCCCCAGGGAAGGCGGCAGGAGGGGCTGACGATTCAAAGCGGTTCCAAACCATTGCGTCAGGTTCGGAAGGTCAACTTCGAAGCCAGCCACAATCTGACGACCTCGCGGTCCTCGCGTGGAGCCGGCCACAAATGTCTGCGGAGCGCCTCCGATCTGAGCGTTCAAGACTTGATATGCTGCGTCACTGTGCTGCGCGAAGGCGCGCGCTAGATTCTCCCGCAGCCAGCCTGCTACTTGGTCGGGCGCCGGCTCATTGAGAAAGCTCAACCGACTAGTGGATGGATCCATCTCGAAGTAGCCTTTCGCTAGGCCCGCCGCGCGCTTGACGCGCGGATCCTGTGCGGAGAGCAGCGTTGCTTTTATCGCTACGGGTAGCTTTCCCAATGACTGGACTTCGTGGAGCACATTCTCCACCAGCGGGTAATAGCCGTAATAACCGATCTCCGCACTTGATCTGCGGATGACTTCGTCGGCAACGAGTGCGGAATAGTCGTGGAGGACGCTCTCAACAGTGGTCCGTTGCGAAGCATTTGCGTATTGGGCCTGTAGCACGATCAAGCTCGCGGTTGCCAGGCTGACCAACAAGAGAAGGACAACAAGGGCTGTTCGAGTCCTTCGGGAATGCCAAGATAACGAAATCGCCATTCAGGATTGCGAGTATAGCACCCGCAGTGCGGACCAGCTGACTGTGGATGTCAATATTTGCTCTTGTTGAACACCTTCCTGACAGATTCCTGACAAAAAATTGAATTCCTCCCCACCACAATCGCTGGACAAATCGCTACCTTCGCATACTGCATTCAAGCGCTGATGGAGGCGAGCAATGTTGTTCGGGTTTCGCGTTGGAAGTTTGGCTGCAGCAACTGTGATGTTACTGTCCTTGACAGCTCTCGTAGCTGAGGCTCAAATGCCCGACAAATTCACTAATTTGCAATACTTTCCAAAAACGATTTCGCGCCAAGAGCTTATGGGAAACATGCGCGGATTTTCATTCAGTCTGGGCGTCCGCTGCCAATTCTGCCATGCTGGAAAAGAGGGCAACAAACTCGATCAGATGGATTTTGCATCCGATGAAAAAGACACTAAGAAAACCGCACGCGCCATGTTGCGCATGGTCGATGCCATCAACCAGGAATACATCGCTAAGATGGGGCGGACCGCACCGATCCGCGTGGAGTGTGTGACCTGTCACCACCAGCTCAGCATTCCGAAAACCATGAACGCACTTCTTGCAGAAACGATGGATAAGAAGGATGTTCAGGCAGCCATCGCTGTCTATCGCGAACTCAGGAAAAGTGACCTCGGGAGCGGCAAATACGACTTTGGAGAAACGTCGTTGAACATTTTGACGGAGAGTTTGCTTAAACAGGATAAAGCCAGGGAAGCCGTAGCCATCATGGAGCTCAACGTCGAAGTCAACACCCCGCCTTCCGGTTGGGCCTACAGCCTTTTGGCAATGTCCCACGTAGCAAACAAGGACTTGGATAAAGCCAAGGCCGATTACCAGAAGATTCTCGAGCGGAATCCCCAGGACGAGTGGGCCAAAAAGCAGCTTGAGCAATTGAGCAGCAAGCAATAGATCCCTGGAGGCTTAGCTCCTTTAAGTTTCGTACTGGATCGCTGCTGCTGCACGGGCACGCAAGCACGTCAAGCCTCTTCACGAGTGGAAGTGACTTGACCAACCAAACTGCTTTCCAACACCAATTGAGAACACGGGGACTAGCAGGTCCAAATGAGAGGACACACCGACCGTATGTTCTTGAATACGCGATCAAAAAAAAGAGTGGTTATGAAAACTCCATCCACCTCAATCTTCCTCGAAGAACCCCCGCTCGGCACGGCCTCAATCGGGCCCTGCAAACTTGCCCTGACGTTTTAACCTCAATCTATGTCACACACTATCGTCAGGTTCTGCAGGTCTGCCGTCGGTTCTTTCGCCAGCCGGAAGACGCTGAGGATGCCGCGGCAGAAGTCTTCTTGAAACTGCACACTGTCCTCGAGAAAAAAAATGAGGAGCACCCCTTCCGCCCTTGGGTGTGTCGGGTCGCAGGCCGGCATTGCATTGACAAATTGCGCCGGCAGAAACTCGAGAAATTCTCGATCGTCGATGGAAATGATCTTTGCGTCGTCCCCGACGTTGCCACTCCTTCCCCTCTCTCCCAAGTTCTGCACAACGAAGTGAAACGCCAGGTGAGGGAACAATTGAATCGCCTGCCGGCGTACTATAAGGCTCCACTTGTGCTCCGCTACTACAAGCGGTTGAGTTACTCCGAGATCGCGAGCACGCTCAACCGCCCCCTCCCTGCGGTCAAAACCATTATCTTCCGGGCAAAAAACCGGCTGCGCCGCGATTGGGCGACGTCAGTCCCGCAAAATGGGCAGGATGAAACCGTCCACTCTAGAAGCTGACTCCAATCACTCATTTCCCAGAACCCGTTTCTAGATATACGAATATACACAGGAGTCATGCGGTCAGGATGCTGTTTGGCTGGAGCCCGGACAGTGCTTACTCGCCTCTGGTACTACTGTGCTATAAAATAGGGCACTTTCATGAAAAAATAGTAGCGATTGCTTCTTCTCTCAAAGAGGGTTCTCGCGGAGTTCAGAACTCGGGATAAATGGCGGGAAGGCATCTCTATATGGCCGATAACGAGGGTAAAAATCTCCACTTCTCAACACATCGGAATATCTGCTTAGCAAACGCTTGGCAATCTGGGCGAATAACCTTTTGCCGATCAACGGAGAATGTTAATGCCGGCATTGAGTCACCAGTAGACGAATCTTTGTCAAGAGGGCAAAAGCTGTCCCGACGCCGTGCTGCGTACGGGCTGAAACCTGATTCCCGGGAGTGGCATCGATATGCCGAACATAGCGTTACGGGTGTAGTATGTTTACTTTTCCCCGCTAATCGTGGAAGTGCTTTTGGTTTGCTACCCTACAAACCGCAACTGGTCCTGCTGGGTCGGAGGTAAGCCATCGAAACTGAACGCGGTCGTCTATGGTGGAGCTTGGCGCGTCAGAATCTCCCACACCGCTTGGTGATCCAAGCTTGTCTGGTGGTTACCCTCTCTTACCTTGCCGCGAGGCTAGGCGGGGCATTGATAGTACGACCGCAAATGGTCTCGCCGCTTTGGTTGGGAAACGTGCTTTTGGCATCAATGCTGTTACTGGTTCGGCGAAGGATTTGGCCCGTGGTGCTCACAGCCGGCCTGGCTGGATTTTTCCTCTACGACCTGCAAACAGTTGGGTCGATCCGTTCCATTGTCTGGCTCATTCTGTCCAATGCAGTAGAAGTCCTCATCGCCGCTTTGTGTCTTAGAATTTCGTTCGAGGGCGTGCCCCGGCTGAATAGTGTGAAAGCCCTGGCTAAGTATTCTTTCTACGCGGTATTCCTGGCTCCATTCGTTGGAGCGTTCCTCGGTGCGCTGTCCAGCAGTAGCAACTATTGGGCAAGTTGGAATGTGGCTTTCTTTTCGGAAGTGCTTGGATTCCTAACTCTGATGCCTGCCATTCTGGGTTGGGCCAGAGAAATTCCAACGTGGGCCCAAAAACCACGTGCTTATTTCCTGGAAGCAGCGGCGCTGCTCGTTGCGTTGGTTATTCTGGGACATCTCGCTTTCGCCGATCCTGGCAGGAGTAGCCCTCCGGCACTGCTTTATTCTTTTGTGCCACTACTGCTGTGGTCCGCTTTGCGTTTCGGACCGACGGGGGTCAGTTCCGCGATGATTGCAATTGCCTTTGTGTCGATTTGGGGCGCAGTCCACGGCCGAGGCCCGTTCGCCGAACCGGGGCCGCATATCAATGTGCTGTCACTGCAACTGTTCTTGTTTTTCGCGGCGGCGCCTTTCATGGCTCTGGCAGCTCTTGTGGAAGAGCGCGCGCAAGGGGAGCAGGTATTACGGCAGCGAGAGGAGGAGCTTAGAGAAGCGCAGCGCCTGGCTAAGGTAGGTAGCTGGCAATGGGACCCAGATACTGATGCGGTGGCGTGGTCAGAAGAACTTTATCGAATCGCAAGCTTGGATCGCAGTTTGCCTCCTGTCAACTATAAGGAACACGCAAAGCTCTACACCGCCGAAAGCTGGCAACGGCTGCGGTGCGCCGTAGAAGAAGCGTTGCGCACTGGAACACCATACGAACTGGATCTTGAGATGGTCCCCTTCGATGGCACCACAAGATGGGTTGTTGCTCGGGGCGAAGCTCAGCGCGATACTGCAGGCCGAGTCGTGCGGCTTCTCGGGACGATTCAAGACATCACTGAACGCAGGCTCGCACAAGAAAAACTGCGTAAAAGCGAGGAGTGGTTCCGTCTGGCGGTGCAAGCCGGAAGGATGTATGCCTTCGAATGGGACGCGGCAACCGATGTGATCGTGCGATCCGGACAGTGTACAGATATTCTCAATTGGATGGACGACCCGACGCGCGATACTGGCCGGCAATTTCTCCCCAGTGTCCACCCCGACGACCGCGAGGCCTATGCTGCTCCGGAGAACGGGCTTTCCCCTGAAAACCCTACGTATGAAACCAGTTATCGGGTGTTACGTCCCGATGGTAGTGCAATTTGGCTGGAGGCAAACGGGCGCGTTTTATTCGACGATCAAAGTAGGATGCTGCGTATCATAGGGCTGGTAGCGGATGTTACGAATCGCAAGGTTGCGGAAGAGGCTCTCTCCAGCGTGAGCCGCAGGATGATCGAGGCCCAGGAGCAAGAACGTACCCGGATCGCCAGAGAGCTTCACGATGACATCGGTCAACGTCTCGCACTGTTGACAATCGAGCTAGAACAACTCCAAGAAAACCCTCCCGAGTTGTCGACGGAAGTCCGTCGCCGCATAGGCAAACTACGGACGCAGACCTCAGAGATAGCGACCGATATTCAAGCGTTGTCGCACGAGTTGCACTCGTCAAAACTCGACTATCTGGGCATAGCTGCGGCCGTGAGAGGCTTCTGCAAAGAGTTCGGAGAGCAACGGAAAATGGAGATTGATTTCAAAACCCACGATTTGCCAAGGCCATTGCCGCGGGACATTTCGCTTTGTCTGTTCCGAGTTCTGCAAGAAGCCCTAAACAATTCGGCAAAGCACAGCGGTGCGCAGCGGTGCGAGGTGCAATTGTGGGCAACTTCGGGGGAGATTCATCTTAGGGTTAGCGACTCCGGCGCAGGTTTTGATGGCGAAGCGATAAAGGAGGCGCGAGGGCTTGGCCTCATCAGCATGGAGGAGCGGCTGAAGCTGCTTAACGGAACGCTTTCAATCGACTCGCAACTCAAGCGTGGCACCACGATCCACGCTCGCGTGCCTCTCAATTCTGGGAGCGATGCCATGCGCGCGGTCGGGTAAAGAGCACCGAAATCGCCGTGGCTTGTCGATCGTATAGCGCGGCAGCAGGCAGATTTTGGCCCGGATGAACATCCATTTCCCCGGCCAAAGGCCTGGAAAAGCCCCACGCGATGGTTCGGCGCAAATTTAAGGCTACTCCATCAATAGCGTTCACAAAAGACAAACGGCAGAGTGTTCTGCACAGATTTTCTCATAGATATGGCTCTCCCGTTCGCGCTGGCAGCTGTTCAGCACATACCCGCACAGAATATCCACGTCGCATGTTTTGGCTATCTGGTCCCACAGGTGTTCGAGCTGAATCGCCGCATCGGCCTTACCTTGTGCCCACAAGATTGGGGCACATTCACCACAAGCTGCCACCCTGGGACGCTCCCCCTTCGCCGCCTTGGCTGCCGCCGCGACTAGATCACCCGCGATCTTGAGGAATCGAACCGGGTCGGGCAGATCATTGACCATGAATGTCGAGAGCGTGTCGGCAACATCCAACGGAATATAGCTCCCTTTCTTGATGGCGGCGAAAACATCCACGCCGTGTACCTGCAACCGCTGAAGAAGACTATTTCGGTGTGACTCGGTGGCGGCAACGATAGCTGCATTTCCAGCCGCAAGAGCGGTTTCGACAAAACGAGTAAAGCCAGCTAGCAACGACGCATCGTCAGGATAGAATTGCACTTCATGGCAGGGGATAACCCTGCCCTCCTGTGAGAGCGGTGGTGCAAGCGGCGCGAATGTTTCCTGGGAGCGGAGACCGCCACGGGCCTGTGCACCCCTAAACTCGGCAACAACGCAATTCGCCACTCCACTACTGACAAACTGCTCATCTCCAAGAACCACTTCCACAGCAGCCAGGAGTTCGCTTCCAGCACGCGTTTTGACGACGTAACCCGATGCGCCTAACCGCAGCGCTTCCTCGACTACATCGCGAGAGGTTTCCTGGCTGAGGAACAGGACTTTTGACATGGGGGCAAGCTGGCGGATTCGTCGAGCAGCTTCAATTCCGCTCAGACTCGGGAGTCCTATGTCCATCAGAATCAATTCGGGTTGCAGTTCTTCGGCTTTGCGAACCGCTTCTAGGCCGTCTGAGGCGTGGCCGACGATTCGCAATCCTGGTACTTTTCCAAGCGTCGAACATACGAATTGCCGGAACGGTTCGTAATCATCGACCACGAGAACTCGAGCTGATCGCATTCAGGCGCCGGCCTTTCCTCGGTCGAACTGCACCCCTCTCCGTACTTGGGCCGGTCGACCAGCTGCTCCTCATTGTAATCACCATCTTCACCTGGAACCAAGTTGTCTGTTTCTCCTGTGTGCGGAGTTCGTGAACAAGCTTACGGTTCAGGGCGCTAAGCTCCGGAGAAATTTCACTTTCTTTTTTGCACTCTTCCACGACTATGCGGTCTGCGCAGCCCGCTGCTCCAGCCCGGGCAGCTCTTGCCGAGTGACGTGCCAACCGGAAGGTATTGCGAGCCAGAAGGTGCGTTTCAGGGAAGTCACGTTTCGCAAAACTTCAATTGTTTTCTCCTCTCCTCGCCCCGCCTCTTACTTAAACTCGCCCAGCGCCGAGTGCGACCGGAGTGTGTTGAACACCTGTCATTTCTCGATCCTAATTGACAGCGAAATTCCATCGTGATACTTACCGCGGATGACTAAATCTTTCGTCAACAATCGCTTGGGGGTGACCTAGGCCGCCCCAAACGACGATATCGGGTCCGGCGCCGCCAGAACTGTCTTGTGCGCGGTCAAGAAGAAATCTTCAACTCACCTGGCCATGTGATTTTTATTTGACTCCGAGCATAGCCCGAACAGTAAGGAGAACTCGATGGCTCAGTTTGATGTTCCGTTGGTACGTTCGCAGTTTGCTCAAACGTCGCGGCGCGACACTTGGTGGGTCCAACCCGTCGCTGTTTTCCTCGGGCTTTCTACGTTTATCGTTTACTCGACTTGGGCAGCGATGCAAGGGCAGCATCACCGGTTCGGCCCCTATCTTTCTCCTTTCTACTCACCCGAGCTGTTCGGTGATCCACTGCTATCCTGGTTCGGCATGAAGCCGCCTTGGATCCCGGCGTGGGTTACCGCCGCGATGCTTATTCTGTGGGCGCCTGGTGGATTCCGAGTGACGTGCTACTACTACCGCGGCGCATACTACAAAGCGTTTTGGGCGGATCCCCCCTCGTGTGCGGTTGGTGAGCCCCGGAAGAAATATCTCGGTGAACGCTCTTTTCCGTTAATCCTGCAAAATGTCCATCGTTATTTTCTCTATCTTGCACTGATATTTTTGCTTCTGTTGGCCCACGACGTGTGGAGTGCGTTCTGGTTTGACGGCCACTTTGGCGTCGGCGTTGGTACGTTGGTGCTGCTTGCCAACGTGGTTTTGCTGAGCTGCTACGCGTTTGGATGCCACTCATTGCGCCACCTGATCGGCGGATTTCGAGACCGGCTTTCAAGCGCGCCGTTGCAGAAGGGCGCGTACGATTGCGTTAGTTGCCTTAACCACCGCCATATGACCTACGCGTGGTTCAGCCTGTTTTCTGTGGGATTTGCAGACCTGTACGTGCGCTTGTGCTCGATGGGGATCTGGAGAGATTGGAGAATTCTTTAGTGAGCGAATATCTCACGCATGAGCACGATGTGCTGCTGATTGGAGCGGGCGGTGCCGGCTTGAGGGCTGCTGCGGAAGCCTCGGCGGGCGGCGCCAAAGTCGCGGTGATCACGAAGTCGCTGCTTGGCAAGGCTCACACCGTGATGGCGGAGGGCGGTATCGCAGCCGCTCTCGCAAATGTCGACGAGCGTGATAGTTGGCGAGTCCACTTTGCAGACACCATGCGGGGCGGCCAATACTTGAACAGCTGGAGGATGGCCGAACTGCACGCCAAAGAGGCACCAACCTGCGTGAGAGAGCTGGAGGCGTGGGGCGCCGTTTTCGATCGGACCGCCGACGGCCGTATCCTGCAGCGGAACTTCGGCGGGCATCGCTATCCGCGACTAGCGCACGTGGGCGACCGGACAGGTCTCGAGATGATCCGCACCTTACAGGATCACGATATTCATCTCGGCATGGACGTCTTTATGGAATACACGGTCGTCACGCTGCTAAGGGATGGCGACCGCATCGCAGGCGCGTTTGGCTATGACCGGGAACACGGAAGATTCCACGTGTTCCGCGCCAAGGCTGTTGTGCTGGCGACGGGAGGAATTGGCCGCGCCTACAAAATCACTAGCAACAGTTGGGAATACACCGGCGACGGGCACTCCCTCGCGTATCACGCGGGAGCGGCGCTGATGGATATGGAGTTCGTGCAGTTTCATCCAACAGGAATGATCTGGCCCCCAAGCGTCCGGGGAATTCTGGTGACCGAAGGAGTGCGAGGCGAGGGAGGCGTACTGCGCAACCGGGAGGGCCGCCGCTTTATGTTTGACGACATCCCTGCGGCGTACGCGAATCAGACTGCCGACTCAGAAGAAGAAGGCTGGCGCTATACGCAGGGAGACAAAAACGCGCGCCGTCCCCCGGAGTTGCTTACACGCGATCACGTTGCCCGCTGCATCCGGCGAGAAGTGAAAGAAGGGCGGGGCAGCCCCCACGGAGGCGTGTTCCTGGA
>Ga0126379_10000466_pt1 | contig 22389 bp, 14 predicted proteins | sample PanSoiMetPlot_24_FD_92640 | JGI IMG/M metagenome (GOLD analysis project Ga0126379, IMG submission 92640) | Tropical forest soil microbial communities from Panama - MetaG Plot_24 | ecosystem: Environmental > Terrestrial > Soil > Tropical forest > Bulk soil | place: Panama | collected 2016-02-17
AGCGACAACTCACGAAAGGGCTACCTGGGTTGCGCCATCGAGTCTTTGGGCCTTGTCACCCGGGACTTCTATCCTGACCTGCTTGATGTCGTGCATGAACAGTTCCAGCGTGTGGCTCCCGAGTTGGTTGGGTTCTTCTGGCACGGAGCGGGACGCGCGCTCTATTTTTCGCGCGAATATTTCCTGCCAGTGCTAACAACGATCTGGAGTGGCGTCGATGAGGAGGCGCGCAGTTGTCCGGACCGGGAAGGTGCAATGGCGGGATTGGCGTGGGCGCTCACCCTGGTCAACATGCGGCAACCGGAAGTTATGCAAAACGCTTTGCCGTCTTATACCGGGGATGCCTCACTGGCGCGCGGATTTGCCAACGGTGTGACTTCGTCCATCATCATGCGTCAGGACACCACACCCAACGAACCATTCATTTCCGCGTTTTATCAACATCGCCCCGATGCCAAGGACCCTCAAGCCAGAGAAATGTGGAATCGCTACATCTTCGCTCCTGCGCAAGCGGGACTACAAAACTATTATCCGGTTCTGAAACAACATGATTCTTTGGGAGAAGTATTCCGCTATCAGGATCTGGCCAGGCTGGCGGGACAACTGCAGCGCGCATAACAAGATGCCCTTACACAAGACAGATCGGGCATTCACACGCTGCTCAGAATGTTTTGTGCGGAGACGAACGACAGGAACCCTATAGATGAATAACGAGCAATCTTCAACCAACATCATGTGGATAGCTGGACAGATGCTGATGATCCCCCTGGCAACGTTCATCTATAGCGTCAATATGTTTTTGGAGGCATTACAAGGGATGCAACGAGCGACCGATCAAGGCATGAAGGTGGTTGCCGGCCCAAACACGCTCTCCAGTGATTTGCCGTCTGTCCGCGCTTCTCCGGCAGCGCACGTTCCTGCCGACCTGCCGGAGTCGAGAGCTGCGCCGGCTGTGCCGGAGGTCAAGGCAATGTCAGTTCTCCCAGCGGAGCCCAAATCAAGTTCTGTTAGCACTATCAACGATGCAAAGATCGAACGCAATGGTACCAACGATACAACAAAGAAAGCACTGGAGGGAAAAATGCTCGATAAAGATCTGCACGACGACATGCTAAAACTCGTGCGTTACAAGATATTGTTCGTCAAGCGTGACTACGAATGGGCTTTCCAGGAACGGGAAGCCCTTGTACACGACAACATGGATGGCAACGCTTTCACGGCCTGGAAGATTGCGGAGTTCATTCAAGAGCTCAAGAGTCATGACAAATACCCGAATGTCCCGCGCGTGAAAGTCCCGGGTGCATGGAAGAATAATTATCCGGGGGACGGCTACGTAGAAGGCAAATACCTCACTGGATTCCCCCCTGAGGACAAAAAGTACTTGCGCGTTTACTACGAGGTTCTGGAAAGATTCCCCAGGGAGAAGTTCCGTTACGAAGAGGAGCAGATCGATGTCCTCAAGGATATCCGCAACACACTGAAAGGGCGTCCAGGCGGCGCACAGGGGGCTGCGGCTGGCGGGGGCGAAGGCGCCGAAGCAGGAGCCGCTGAGGGCGAGGGTGAAGAGACAGAAGGCGCGGAGGGCGAAGGCGCAGAAGGCGAAGGACGCCGAAGACGGCGGGCGCGTTAGGCCAGAAACACGCCACCTGCGCAACTCAGAGTGAGGTTAAGAGCTGCCTCCTAAATTGTCTTTGTTGTAGTCAGATCGACTGCCGCAACCAATCATGCGGTGGTGAAGGGGTCTCTTGTCCGCGAGACAAGATGACTTATTGGCGAGCGTGCGCTGCGGCTCCGCTGCCCCATTCATGGCTGGGGGGCGGCGGGTCCGCAGCACATAAGTAAATTGAAATGAATAGCTTCTGCTCATACAGAACAAACCAAGGCGTCTCCATTGAATTCGACCTGGAAATCTCGCGCAGCCGAAGATGACACGTGCGAATCGCGAAATTGCGTGGAACTCTTCGAATCGGCCAACCGTTTCTATTGCGCTATGTCGCTGCCTGGAATTGAGCAACTCGGCATTCTTGCGATGAAAGTCTTCACCCCCCGTAATCTTGTGCAAGCTTCATTTCAGGTAATGCAGCAAGCGGCGGCCATCTTGAAGTTAGTGACGCTTGAGCGAGACGGACAAATTTCCTGGGATGAATTCCAGAACAAGTTGCAGGCCTTCTACCTGTTCGAGCACCCGGACATGGCTCTGTACATTTCTTCCGATGAGATGCCGTCCCTGCCGGAACTCGTTCACACCGCTCTTCAATTGGAACCATACCTCGCTGTCTGGACCACTGAAGGCCTTGGCCATTTCTATACGGATCTGCACCTCAGGCGCGGCAAGCCTTTCCAGGCTCTGCTGTGTGATGATCGAGCAGCCAATCTGCCGGCCGCGAGCCTGACCCCGCTGCATGCGGGTATGGGGCTGTCGCTTGCTGAGTGGCTGCTTGAGGCAGCCGATAAGAAGAACCATTCTGACAGCCGCATCCCGCTCCAAACCTTCATCGGTCTTTGCCGGCGCAACTCTCGTCAGGAATACGTAGGAGCGACGTACGAGGCCTTGGGCCTGGCGGCGCGCAATCTGTATCCGCAGTTAATGGCGTCAGTGGACGTTGGACTCTCACAGATTGACGAAGAAATACTTGCATACTTCTGGCATGGGGTTGGCCGCGCAATCTACTTCGCTCCCACCAATTTTCTTCCTTACCGCAGCGCTCCCTGGAAAGGTTGGGAAATGTGCCTGAATGAGCCACCTCACAAGCTGGGTAAGCACAATGCGGTCGCCGGCTTCGCCTGGGCGTTGACGTTGGTGAATCTACGCCAGCCGGAGATCATGGCCTCTTTCTTGAAGCACCATGGCAGGCAATTGACGGAAAGTGACGCGTTCGCCAACGGTGTTGGCTCGGCAATCGTCATTTGGCGGGATTCAGCCCCCAATGACCAATTCCTAAATGCGTTCCACCGGTATCAGCCGGATGCTTCTCTGGCCGATCTCTGGGACAGGTACGTGAAGCAGAGCTGTGACAGAGCTTTGCAGTATGACAGTACAGTGAAAACGAAAAACGGCATTGGAGGGTTATTTCGTTATCGGCCTTCGGCCGAACATTATTCCAGCAACTGAAAACGTAGGACCAATGCGTAGGCCTGACAGAAAAGCCAAGCAATGGTCCTTCAACATGGCAGCAATGAATCAATTCTTTGAACAAATGGTTTGGCGTCCTTGGACTGCGCTACTTTCGAGTGTTGAGATGCTCGGCAAACATGCGCCTGAGATGATGAAGATTGATGCGGTCATAAGCCGAGTTACACACACTCTAAGCCGCCCGATCCTGGGCAAAAATTCTTGGCTTCGCTCTGTCCACGGCCGGCAGTTCGACGATGGACCGGGGATAGGAGATCAATGACACTCTTCGGGAGAAACGCGGACCAGTTGACTGGGCCGGCCCAGCCTCCCAACTCTGAACTGGTCATTCCTCCATTCACGCCAGACCTCGAACACGACTCGCAGGTGCTGCCACGAGTCCCTGAATATTTGGCGAAGGGATTGGCGCTGAGGCGGTGGTGGGCAGAGGTGGAGCGCAAGGGCGGGCCTGAGAATCAATTTCCGCTGGAGCGCAGCTTCAACCGGCCTAATCGCAGCTTTGGATTCTATGGAGAAGCGCCCGTTGGCGGCGCGATGATGCCCATTATGGGCAACGTCCAGGAAATGTTTTATGACCAGACGCGGGCCCCCGCCAGCCTGGGACGTGACTCGGCCGAGTGGATGTGGACGCAAATACGCCAGTTCGTGATGAGGTATTTCATGCGCATCAGCTCCTTCCGCGAACCCGAGGCGCATGTGGATACCTCACAGCCGGTCCCGCCGCCAGCTCTGTCTAGGCTGAGTTGGTGCCCGGAACCGAAACCATCCAGAATCGGCTTCGGTTTTACGCAGCTCTTCAATAAGCCGGTGGGTTCCAACGTGGTACGGGCCTTCCCCAGCTACGAGCGTGGCGCGATTGTGGACCAGCGCGAAATCGGCAAGATATATGACTGGATCGTTCTGAAAGTCCGCATTTTTGATTTCAATTTCTCCACCACGCCGTTCGGTGAGAACGGGCCCGAGCTGGTCTTTGGCGCGAACGAAGAGAGCTATCTGGTCGTTCACGAGGAGTTTGTGAACCAGAAGGAACGCACGCTCCCCAATGTGCTGGGCGACTATGGCATCGGCTATTCATTCATCAAGAGTCCTTTTGGAGGCAGTCCTTTTGGTTATGGACCAGGTGAATTCGACGCCGCCCTCGAATTAATCAATTTCCGTGTCTATGAAACTGGTTACGTCACAGTCCGGATGATATTCATCGCCAACCGCCCGACGCGAGTAGCCAATCTTTCCATTGATCCCCTGGACTGGAGCTTTCGGCTCGCTGATACATTCTCCTTAGGCCTGGCCTCACGGGTATTGGCTCCGGCCAAAGGCATTCTCGACCAACTTCCTCTCAGGTTTACTGTAGATCCAATACTCTCCTACGTCTCCGCAGCCAATCTGATTAGCGGAGGCTATGCTGCGCGAACCCTCTGTATCTCCAAGGAGACACTGGAGAAACTGTTCCTGCTGAAGCACTTCCAACAGCACTATCAAACGCTTGTCGGGTCGCTGCTCACTTGGCGTCAGATTCCTGACTGGTTGGATGAAAGTAAATTGCCTGCCTGGGTGATTTCGGGGGCTGGATCATGAACCACTCCGCCGCTCAGACGGCCATGGTTTTGTCTGGAGGCGGAGCGTACGGCGCATTCGCAGTCGGACTCATGAAGGTTTTGTTTGCCGGCCGCAGTCCTGCCACGAATTACCAGCCATTGAATCCTGGAATCTTCACCGGCACCTCCGTGGGATCGTTCAATGCAGCGATCATGGCGAGTTCACCCGGAGAGAGCACCCTGGATACGGCACTTCACCTCGAGAGCATCTGGTTGGATCATGTTGCCGAAAGGCCGGGGCAGTGCGGGAATGGTATCTTTCGGCTCCGGGGCGATCCTACCGAGCTGCTCAATCCGGGCTGCCTCCAGTTTCCTGCCAACCTGGCAGCCAACTTCGCCAGCGATACTCTGGTCTTCAGCACATATTTGTTGACGCGCTCCGCGAATTTCTTCGCTTCGTCGCAGCCTCTGAGCGACCGCGCGATACAAGCCCTGAACATCGGATCATTTGTTGACCTGGCGCCGTTTCACGATCTGCTAAATCAAGTCATCCACGAAGATACCATCTTTAGAAGCTCGAGACGATTGGCCATCGTCGCAACCAACTGGATTACCGGACAGCCCGAGCTGTTTGATAACTCCTCGTTTCAAGGCGACACCGGCATCAAGGCAATCATGGCCTCAACCGCCATTCCTGGCGTTTTTCCTCCAGTCACAATTGGGAAAGACACATACGTGGATGGCGGCGTGGTTGAGAACACGCCGTTGAAACCGGCCATTGATTTAGGCGCCAGCGAATTGCATGTCATCATATTGGATCCTAAGCACGCCAGCGTCAGGCTTAATGCGGAGCCCAGCACCGCCGACACTCTCTTGCGCTTCTACTGCGAGATGCTGGCCACTATAGTCAGTGAGGACATTGAAACGGCCCGGTGGATCAATGCCGGAATTCGCGCCGTTGAGCACTATCGACAAACGCGGCAGACATCCTCTGACGAAGTACGCAATTTTCTCAAAGTTGCAGGCCAGTTTCTTGAGAACACAGGGGTTCAGTACAAACCTTTGACGATTCACATCTACTACCCGGAGACAGCGTTGGGCGGCGCATTGGGCATGCTGGATTTTCGGCTCGACCCGATTATCAAGATGATGGGAGAGGGCGAGCGCATCGCATTGCTTCACGACTGCCGCAAAAGCGGATGCGTGCTCTGACAGTTAGCAAGGAGGTAAGCTGCCAATGCGTGAGTTACTCAAATCAATGTTGCGTTTTTCGTGGGCCGGTGTGCTCTTGGGGATACGCGAGGGTATCAGCAGCTTATTACCGGGAAGAGTCGGGGCTCCCTCCAATCCAGTACCCGCGCCAACCGTCTTTCTGCCGCCTCCGACATCAACCGTGAGTGGCCGCCCCCCGTCAGTAACGAACGCGTCCGCAGGAGTTGCCCCGCCAGGCTCTGCAACAGCCGCCCGGACTTCTCGCGATGTGAACCGTGGCCGCCTCAATACCTCTACTTTTATTGCTTTGGGGGAAGGTCTTGCCGCTGGCATGGGTGACTTTTCGCTCTCGGACGAAAGTCAGAAATACAGCTTCCCCGCCCAGATGGCCCAGCAAATGGGCGCCACTTTTGATCAGCCTCTGATCCAGCCACCCGGCGTTGGTCAAGCGATCGGATTCGCGCCGTGGTCAGTGATTGTGCCATCGCCGTTGCAATCTACTGTCCTCGACCAAATACCCCCTGATCCGCCGTCCAATCTTTCGGTTCCTGGCTTCAGCGTTTCGGACGCGCTGCGCCTGCGCCCCCGACAACCTCTGATCGACCGCACAAGCCCAAAACAAACCACAGCCAATCTGATCTTCGGCATCCGCGGGATGGCATATGCAGCGCCCCCGCCCCTGCCTACGCAACTGGAAAGCGCGGTGAGGCGCAAGCCCACGCTGGCCTTGGTCGAACTAGGCTACGCTGAGGCCTTGGAAGCGGCCGTTACTGGCAAACCCGACCGTCTGCCTCGCTCTTCCTCGTTCCGCGAAGACTATTCCACAATCGTGCGCGAGCTGCGAAGCACAGGCGCTGATGTCATAATATTGACGGTTCCCGACCCTACGGATACAGCACACTTCTCGACGCTCCAGGCTGCATCTCCCATTGTCAAACTGGACGTCTCTTTATTAATGGAACTGTGGAATCTGCGGACTGATGACCTGATCACTGCCAATGGGCTGAATGAAATCTCATTTCAGCTTTACGCCGCCTCGGTCGCTCCGTCGGGTGGCTCCATTAAACCATTGCCTCCGGGATCCGTACTGGCCGCTGACGTTGCCGCAAGAATTCAGGCTGGAATACAAGATCTGAACCAGGAGATCAGGCAGATAGCTTCTGCACAAGGAGCCATCGTGTATGACTTATACGCTTTCATTAAGCAGGTGCACACAAATGGCGCGCCAGGAGGAGGGCGAACACTCACCGGAGACTATCTAGGAGGCTTCTATTCCCTGAACGGTTACTACCCTGGCGCAACCGGACAGGCCTTGATTGCTAACGAGATACTTGGACTGTTGAACAAGGAGTTCAATGCCTCATTCCCGCCTGTGAATTTGGCCAGCGTTCTGGCCGTCGATCCCGTGGCTGGTTATAAAAAAGCCGAAGGACCGAATTGGACCAAGGCTGATCTGACTTCTGCGCAGCCATTACCCTCCCCGCCTTCTGCTCCTCCGTCTGCGCCACCGGCGCCCTCAGGTCCGCCGCAACCGCCACCAGCTTCAGGACAGGTCATAGATACCACTGCGCACGTGTTGCAACTGCCTCCCGGACTTGAACAGGTTCTTCCCCTGAATCCTGGACTGAGCTACTTCGGAGACGCGCTCAGTGCTCAGAACTGCCGCACACCGCAAACTATCCAGTGGGGGAGTGGTGGTAATTTATTTTTCAACGGGCTGGCGATGATGGATAGCCATCTCTCCGGCAACGTTCGCATCAAGTTCACTCCGCCGGTAGATGATTGGACAACTTTCGAGATTTCCTTCGGACAGGGCTTGGTTGGCGCCGACTCGGTCCTGGCTGCGCCAAGTTTTTTCCAAATGCCCGGAAAACAACAACGGGTGGGCGATGTTCCGGGAGTGATTTCCAGCGGCAGACTGAATCTCCGTTCCGGTCAGGTTGATCCGACTAACGGCAAACTTAATATTTACACCAGTTTTTTCAATACTGCCCTCTTCGCCCTGTTACGTGTCAATCCTAATTTCCCAACCACTCCGCTTTCATTTCCTGGCCCTTACGGCTCCGCCACTGTGAATTTCGACCAGCGGCCGGACGGGAAGCTGGATTTCACTTTCTTTGGAAGCACCTTTGTTCCTTTGGGAAACCAGATGTCATTCCCCCTGAACTTTTCAGGTCCGACCCGGCAGTTTGCCTCGATCCCTGCAAACGGAACCGTGCTCCATCCACACATTTCACTCACCACCAAAGCAACCCAGCCTTCCACCTCCTCCTCGCCTCCGGAGATTCCGTTCAATACCGTCCAGGAGTTTACTTTGTTCACTGCTGTTAGTTCCTTCGGTGACTTCTTTACTCTGGACGCCCCTGAAGTTGGCGGGCCTGCACTTGGGCGATCTCGTCTTTTGGGTCGAGTTCAACTGCAATTCGGTCCCAAATCGGGAAACTCTGTGCCCATAGCGATTTCCACTGCAGCCGCGGGCGGCGTGCTCGCGCCTCTGGATCCAACTCCTATTGCCCAGTTGTTTCCGGGGAGGCTCACGCCTGGTCCTCAAGGCTTTTATGAGAACCTGAGGTTCCCATTCCGGACCTATTCGCTCAACGATCTTGCGGTTATTGACGATCCTTTCGATTTGTCTGTGGCGGCACTCGATTTGCGTACCGGCCAATCCCTGCAGCCTGTTCTGCACCGCGGATTTATCAATCAAGACCTGATTTTTGCTCTGCTCCGAGTCGAGCCGCGTACGCCGAAAGATTCCTTCTTTTTCCGCGGTTTCGCTACGCTGAAAAACGGGCGGGATCATGGGCAGTTGTTCAGCTATTTTGGAGCCGTCCACATTCCCTACCCCCCTGGATTCCTGTTTCCCGATCCGAATCTGGCAACTGGATTTTCAGTTGTCGGCGGTGGGGCGCTCGATCCATACCTCTGGATGTGGGCTGTGAGCAACGGCGGGTCCCGTACTGCCGTCCAAACCGGCAAGGCAGACCACGCGGTTTCCTCACGTGGCGAAGTGTTTTCCTATCAGTTCGCTGTGTCCGGCCATCCGGATGAGCGCCCTGCAACATTCCAATTCGAAAACCATAGCCAGCAGGGCAAGTTTGTTATGCACAGTCTCGCCTGGATAGATTCCACCAAGTCGAGTCTCGGTGGGGAAAGTTTTGATTTGGTTACTTTCGCCGGCTTCGGGGTGTGGAAGAAAGCTGATGTGGAACGGGTGGTCCAGGCATCCGCTCAGTTCGCAAGTTCTCCAAACGTGAGCTATGTAGGAATTCAAATTGGGCCGGGCGGAGAAATCTCCAACGTGAATATCGTTTCTCCACCCACGGCTTTTCCAGTCCCGTCCACCACATCCGCTGCTGTCCCGAACACAACTTCCCAGGCTGCCACAACGTCAACAAAGGAGCGTGCACCTATGTACAGCCACATTATCGAGCTAACGGCAAAAGCCGGACAGGCCAGAACAGTGATCGATGTAATTCGTGACCGGGCGATCCCGGAGGTTATTCGCCCGTCTGAGGGCTTCGTCGACGAAATTGTCCTGCTGTCAGACGCCGATCCGAATCACGTAACAGCCATCAGCTTCTGGAGAACCAAGAAGGACGCTGATCGCTTTTTCGAAACAGGATTCAGCAAAGTAAGCGCCCTGACAGCGCCATTTCTGAACGCCAAGCCTGATCGCCATGAATTTGTCGTCGGTGCCTCTACCAATGACCACATTTCCGGATGGGGAAGTTAGAATAGTCAAGAGATTTGGGAGCTATCGGCTTGGCCATCAAAACACAAGCCATCACGCAAACGGAACTTATTCCTGCAGCACCCAGTCAAGTCTTCAAGGCCTTGACTGATCCTCAATTGCACACCGCATTTACCGGTGCAAAGGCAACTGGCGAACCGAAGGTTGGAGGACAATTCACAGCATGGGACAATTACATTTCCGGCAAATACCTTGATTTACAGGAAGGCAAGCGTATTCTCCAGGAATGGCGTACATCAACATGGCCGGAAGGCTATCCACCTTCCATTTTGGAATTCAAGTTTAAGCAGAAGGGCAAGAATACAGAAGTAACAATGGTTCACTCCCAGGTTCCATCCGAGCAGGCGGAGGATTACGCGAAAGGTTGGGTTACCCACTACTGGAAACCCCTGAAAGCTTTTTTCGGTAAGAAATAAGTAGTTTGCAAATTACCACAAGCTTATTGTCTCTGCTCTATAAGTCAATCGAGGCGCGGGAAGCCGGTGGATCGTGTCATCGATCGCTCGACTACAGTCGAAAGGCCTTGGCCGCGTCAATAAATGAGCAACGGAGGCAGAATAAATGGCTCAAGACAATCCAGGAAAACAAGACGACAAGGGCGGTCAAGGCGTAGCTGCTGGACGCGCTGCCAGCATAGAATTTCCAGCGATTGCAATCGGTCCCGTCGAACATGTGCTGGGCTTCAATTCAGACGAGCAAATTTCTCTACAAGGTTTTCCCGCAAATCCCTTTTTCACCGTCAAGGGTGTGATCACAGATCTCCACGCTGATCATCTGCCGGGAACCAGCGTAGAGACAGCTTTTCCGCTCGATCCAGCGCTTCTGGGAACGGTGACTCAGTGGCCGGACCCGCAGTCTCAACCCTTCAACCAGCCACCCGTAGACAATAAGAACACAACCAGCATCGGCTATTCCAAGCAGTCTCACAATTTCGGAAATAACAACACGATTGTGGCCGTTGGCCCATCTCTTCCCAAACTCACTCTGCTCAAGAACGGCGGCGCGCAGTTTTGGGTCAGCACCGCCGGAGTCATTTCTCAAGGCACCGGAAAGTTTGAGGGGGCAAGAGGAGAGGCCTGCTTCAGCGGGAGTGCCTACTTCCCAAAATGGCCTTCAGACCAACCCAGTCAAATCAAGATTCTGCAGGCAGGCTTCAGTGTACGCGTCTGCCGCTTCATCAAGTACACGCTGAAACAGGACCTTGCATAGTCTGGATGGACTGCTTCGCGCATCGTTAAGGGCCGGGTATGTTGTAGAGCCCGGCCTTTTTGTGACATTCCCGCAATGGCATTGTCTGTGCCGTCACCATACCACTCGATTAGCAACCATTGTGGGTTTCCATGTTGCCAATGGCTAGAATGCATCTAATCATCTGTCGCAGAGTGGCCATGTCATTTGCACAGCTACGCTGGCCTGGATGAATCAAATACTTTGCCACTAGCACAACGAAAGGAGCCTGTAGAAATGTCCACGGTTTCGTTTGGAAGCAATGCACAGACATTTGCACCCGTTTCGCTGCGCAACAAAATCCGTTCTTTCTATACCGGTACATTGCAGGGCGAGCTTGTTAAAACGTACGAGAGTGTTGACGTTATTCGATTTGCCGATGATTTCTATCTTGGGATCAGCTTCACGCAGGAGAGTCTTACTGACGATCAGTTTCTCCGGGCTACGTGGCTTGAAATCAAAACGGATGCGCCATCTGCTCTGAAAGAAAAGGTTCTTGAGTTCGGAGTGAAGGAAATTGAGTACTGGGACAAAGAACACTTTTATTTTCAGGCGCCCGGCGGCCAAGTGTACAGAATCTCGGGTTAGACCGGCGAGCCCCTTCTTCTTCCTGCCTCGATTTGACGTTAGCCCGGAAGGTCGGCTTTGGCAGACCGGAATTGTCTTTTCGCTAAATGAGTCTCAACTGCATTCGAAAAGTTAAGTAGACTGTGCCGCCGCAATCCGCCTCGATGCAAATTCACCTCATTGGCTTGTCTCTTTTCATGGATTCACAAGTCAGGCAGAGTACTGCAAATTCAGCCAATGCCCGTGAGCTGCCGACTCCAGAGTAGCCATGGCCGGAAGGACATCGTGAAAACCTCTCCGTTTCAACAGGTTGGTGCGCAAGAGCGGTGGCGTCCAGACGTGCAGGAGGCTTAGACATGAGTGCCGAACTGAACGAAATTCAACGTGCAGTCCTTCGGTTACTGTGTGATACATTCTTTCCCTCCATCAAAGTCTCAGATGATCCAAACGGCTTCTGGGCCCGAGCTGCCTCAGACTTGGGCGTTGATCGCGTTCTGGCCACGGCCCTTGTTGAAGATGTTCCACCAAAACAGCGCACGGTCCTGCTCGAACTGTTGGACACGTTGGTCAAACAAGGCTTTGTAAACGCATCGCAGGAAGAACGCGAACGCATTCTGGATCGCATTCGCCGCTCCTCGCCGGCAGCAGGTGGTCAAGTTACTTTCTTCGAGAAGCAGACGCTGGTTCTGACCTACGGACTCCCAGAGAGCCCGGTACCCAACCAGAATGTGGTGACCTATGGTTCTCCCCAGGGTCAGAACCCAAACTGGGAAATAGTTGGTTATCCAGGACCAGTTAGTGTCCCTCCAAAACAACCGGAGGAGTCAATTAAGCCGCTGGTGCCGCAGGGAGATGCCACAACGCTGGAGGCAGACGTTTGTATCGTAGGCTCTGGTGCCGGTGGGGCAGCAATCGCTGCAAAACTATCAAAGCAGGGCTGGCGGGTCGTGATTCTGGAAGCGGGAGGTCACTACACTGCCGTAGACTTCCATCAACTCGAGTTGTGGGGCTACAAGCATCTCTGGTATCGAGGCGGAGCTACGCCTACCTCCAACGGAACTGTAAATCTTCTTGCCGGAGGATCCCTCGGGGGTGGCACTGAGATCAACTGGATGAACTGCGTCCGCACACCAGACGTGGCACGCCAGGACTGGGCACGGAATTACGGTCTGGACGGCATAGACACGCCGGAGTTTGACCGCTACATGGACGAGGTAGAAAAGCGCATTTCATCGAGCACGGAAAACTCTTTCTTCAACTCGGCCAACTTGCGCATGCGCGAAGGTTGCGCGAAGCTGAATTACCTTAGCCGGCAGACCCATACCAATTGGGATTCCAAACTGTTCCAGCCTCTCATGGCTGGCTACACCGGGTTTGGCGATCAAACCGGAGGAAAACAGACGGCGCGACGGACGTTCCTGGTGGATGCCTATCAGAACGGAGCGCGGATCATCGTTCATTGCCGGGCTGATCGCGTTCTCGTCGAGCAAGGACGTGCAGCCGGCGTGGAAGCAACCTATTCCGATCCACAAGGCCGAAAAACCAAGGTCACCGTGCGTGCTCCACAAGTGGTAGTGGCATGCGGCTCGCTGGAATCGCCGGCACTGTTGCTGCGAAGCGGCATTGGTGGCCCCAACGTGGGGAAGTATTTGCGCGTCCAGCCAGGCGGCGCCGTATACGGCCTTTATAAGGAGAAGCAGAAAGGTTGGTGGGGTTCCCCGATGACCACCAACTGCGAACAGTTCACCAACACCGGAGACGGCTTTGGCTTTTACATGGAGATTCCGGCATTTGGACCGGGATTCGTGGCTTCGGTAATTCCCTGGTCCACAGGGCGCCAGCACAAGGAGTTGATGACCAAGGTTCCCTACATCAGCACCTTCATTTGGTTCCTGCGAGACCAGGGATCGGGGCAGATCACCATTGATGGCGACGGCGAGTCGGTATCTACTTATCAGCTCACTCACGAAGGCGACCAGAAAAACTTTCGCCACGCGACAGCAGAAGCCATACGCATTCATGAGGCGGCAGGCGCACAAGAGATTCTTTTCAGCTTGTCTCATTCGCAGATCACATGGAAGCGTGGCCAGGACCTTGACGACTTCATTCGCCAGGTCCAAAAACAACCCCTTCTTGATGGTGCACAGCCGATGATCAGCGCACATCAACTATGCACTTGCCGGATGGGCAAGGATCCTTCCATCAGCGTCGCCAACACCAGCGGCGAGTTATATGACGTGAAAGGCGTGTGGATCGGAGACGCCAGCGCGTGCCCAACTTCTCTTGGTGCCAATCCCATGATTACCATCATGGCTCTCGCGCAGCGTACCGCCGACAAAATGATGGCCGCCCTGCCTCGTCGCACCGGAATCGCAAGCGCCGCGGTGGTTGGCCCCGCCTCACCTGTTTCTGAAAGGAGCTCAACGATGTTCTGCCATATCATCGAATTGACTGCCAAGCCCGGGCAAGCCAGGCGAGCGGTCGAAATCATCGGAAATCAGGCGATCCCAACAGTCATCCAACCGGCCGAAGGGTTCGTTGACGAGATTGTCTTGCTCTCACTTTCGGATCCGAATCATGTTACCGCCTTCAGCTTCTGGCAGAACAAGGATTACTCTGACAAATTCGACGCCTACGGTTTTGACGCGGTAACAGTTATGGTTCAGGAGACGCTGGCTGCCCCCCCGGAGCGTCGCCCCTTCGACGTAGGTGCCTCCACCAATCCGAGAATCCAGGGGTGGGTTCGCATACCGCCTGCAGTTGGACGGGCGAATGGTCCTGTGGTTGGGGCGCCCCGATCTGATCTTGGAGGGATCACGGACTTGGCCGCCAACATGTTCCAGGGAATGGTCGGCGTCATGACCAATCCAATGAGCATGTTTACGCTCGGTGAACGGATACTCTCAGGAACAGCCGGGCAGGCCTCAGCGGCGCAGCCGGGCGGTGCAGCAAATTCGACCATGTTCTGTCACATCATCGAGCTAACCGCCAAACCCGGACAAGCCCGGAAAGTGGTTGAGATCATCGGTGAGCAGGCGATACCGACGATCATCCAACCTGCCGAGGGATTTGTTGATGAAATCGTCTTGCTATCACAGTCGGATCCGAATCATGTGACAGCGTTTAGTTTCTGGGAAAACAAGGACTATTCCGACAAATTCGATGCGTACGGGTTCAACGCGGTAACCGTACTGGTGCAGGACGTACTTGCCGCGCCGCCAGAGCGCCGCCCCTTCGACGTCGGCGCCTCCACTAATCCTAGAATACACGGCTGGACAACCAGGCCGCCCGTGGGTCCTTCAATCGGCGGCATGGCCGGTTCGGTTCAGGATCTGGGGTCCTTGTCCGCAATGGCGGGAAATATGTTTCAGGGAATGTTGGGCATCATTACAAATCCCATGAGCATTTTTTCTCTGGGCAACCGGTTACTCTCAGCATCTGGTCTCTCAGGTCGTAGAGGTCAGGGTCGGAATTGGTGACTTAGAGGACTGTGAATCGATTTCCGGGAAACTAGTACCCCGCGAATTCAAAGAGCGTCAACCCGGTTGACCAGAGATTTTCAGTCGGCAAAAACTTCGACGTACACCGATCCCAAAAGCGATCCTTTAAAGTTCACAAGCCCAGAGGGTGAGACTACCAGGTCTGCCGGATCGGCCGGTGGAACTGATGGGTTGTAGGTAACCGCCCGATACTGGAATACTTGTCCTTTCTTGTATTCACGGGAGTATTTGCCGGATGTGCTGATCACCTCGTAAGTCCCTTTCAGAGCCGCCCCCACACCATTGCCAAAGACTTGAAAAGGTCCGCCTGGTGGAGTCCCCGGCGCCGTGGGGTCGTTAAGTGCTGGATTGCACGAGAAAGGCGGCGGCGGCAGCGGAGCCGTTGGAGTGCAAATGAAAGTGCCGGTTCCCGGGTTTCTGAAGATAATCTGATCGCCATCCGGATCTGTGATGCCGGCCCGATCATCGAAGCTGAATTCCTTTGATCCCGGCGTGGTTTTGAATTTGAAATTGACAATTGAAATGCCGTTTATCTTACCCGTCGCTGTGCCTACCTGGGCTCCCTGCCCTGTACCATCTTTGTTGATCTGAAATACAATCACTTTGTCGCGTTGAACAAACAGCAATTTGCGCTCTTGATCTCCCATCGATATTTCCTCTCCTGATGGCCAGACGTCATCGCCGTTCCTCAGCAAACATGATTTATGTCAGGTGCAAGCCGCCTCGGAGTTGGATGAGCCCTGTCAAGACCTTAGACAAATCACCCCCTGTCATTTGCAATCGTTATTCGAACGCTCCATAGCGTAAATGCATTCATAAATCCAGGCCGCTGTGCGGATTCCAGGGCGCAAATCGCTATGTCGAAAGTGTCTAGCATACAAGACGGGCGGCGATCGCAAACGAGGCCACAAGAATGCAAAACTGTGACCTCTTCTATTTTGTTGGAGCAGTTTTGGAGAATTGATTTGAGCGGGCCGACAACAAAGGACCTTTCCAGCCACGAGTCTACTGCTTCAGTCGCAAGTCATTACTACGACGTGGTAATCCTGGGCGCTGGCCTAGCCGGCCTTACGCTCGCTCGCCAGCTCTTGATGAACTCGGACAAGCGAATCCTTCTGCTGGAAAAACGTTCTCACATTCCTCCACCGCACCAAAAAGTGGGCGAATCCAACGTGCAGGTGCAGGGCTACTATCTGGGCAAAGTTCTGGACCTGGAAGAGCATCTGCAGCGTGAACACTACATGAAATACAACCTGCGTTTTTATTGGACGCCCCCCGGACAGAAGAACACCAACTACGAGGATTACAGCCAGTCGTATATTCGTTATCTCTCCAACGTGCCCTGCTACCAGCTCGACCGAAACAAGATTGAAGGCGAACTCCTCCGGCTCAATTGTCAAGACCCGAGATTCACTTTTCATGCCGGCGTTTCGCACCTGGATGTCGTGCTTGCCAAATCCAATGGTTCCCACAGTGTGAGTTTTACCTTCGAAAACAGGAGCAACCAGATCCAGGCCGATTGGGTAGTGGATACAAGCGGCCGAGCAAAGTTTCTGGCCCGCCGCCTGGGATTGACCAAGTCCAATCCCATCCGCCACGGCTCTACTTTCTTCTGGGTGGACGGCCTTCTAAACATCGAAAAGTTGACCGACCTCCCCCAGCGAGAAAGACTGCTGCATAAGAATCACAACAAATTGGGACATGTGCCGGCGTGGCTGGCAACCAATCACTTTTGCGGTGAAGGCTACTGGTTTTGGGTGATTCCGCTCCAGGGAAAAACCAGTCTGGGACTGGTTTACGATAATGAGATAATTTCTCCGGACGCAGTTTCTTCGCCAGAAAAAGTAATTGAGTGGGTGTTCAAAGAGCATCCTGTTTTTCTGCACAATCTTGCGAAACAAAAAATCATTGATCAGGGCCTGTATCGCGACTTCTCATACGATTGTCAACAAACCATCAGCGCTGATCGCTGGGCCCTTGCCGGCGAAGCTGGAAGATTTACTGATCCTCTCTACAGCCCCGGCGGCGACCTGATCTCCCTCTATAACACTCTCATCACTGACGCCATCCTCACTCAGGATAAAGGTACTCTGGCCATCAAGGCGCGTCTTTATGAGCTGTTGATGTGGGCCCTCTATGAAGCTTATGTGCCTAGTTACGCGGTCAGCTATGAAGTGCTCGGCGATCAAGAATGCTTCGCCATGAAATACACGTGGGAACTGACTGTTTACTTCACCTTTTACGTTTTCCCTTTTATCAATCAACTCTTCACTGACACTGTGTTTGTGGTTCCCTACCTGGATTTATTTGCGCGGCTTGGTGTGTTGAACAACAATCTTCAGAACTTCATCACCAGCTACTATCGTTGGAAGAAGGCGCGGCCGGTCAGCTCGCGTGATCCCATCTTTTTTGATTTCACGAGCCTTGAGCCGCTGAAGAAATCAGAAGAACTGTTTTATGAAGTTGGGCTTTCCGCGCCTGAAGCCATCAAGATGTTGAAGCACAGCATGACCAACGTGGAAAAGCTTGCTCGCTTCATCGCCGTCTACATATATTCAGTCGTGCTCGAAGACGAAGACCTCATTAGCAACAAGCAGCTCGCGGAGACTGTCAAGCTGGACGATCTGCGCTTTGATCCTGAAGCCATGCGCGCGGAGTGCCGCTCCCTCGAGACAACAAAGGATCCAAAGCTGGCGAAGACTGGCGCAAACTTCATCGCTCAGTTCAGGCAAGTCACCGTCCACGATCGACCGGCGCGCGTTACTATACCTTCCGCCCCGGTGCTCTCGATTGCCGCAGGCGCAAAATCCGCTTAGAAGACATCATGTCGCAGCATCAACCGAGAGGCCGCGAAAAAATAACAGTTTTTGGCCACAGAATTGTGGCAGCTTCAAGCGGCTCTTCGTGGGATCACGCGAGGTCACTAACTCTGTCTCACTACAACTTAACCACGTGTCATCCCGAAGGTCCCGTAAAGCGAGCGCGCGTTTTCTTGAGCGCGCGAGTAGCCGGGGTCCCCGACACGCGAGCGGTTTTTCGCGTGACGGGTGGGAGTAGGGTCGAGGGATCGGCTCCGCCGCCCTGCCTGAGGCCACAGGCCGAGCCACATTTCTCGCGTTGTTTCAAAACGGAACCGCCGAGTTTCTGGAGGGGCACTATTTTTCACCCCGTCTTGAAGTTAATCCCTGGCAATCGAAGACAAGTCACTTATATATCGTGGATGGAAATCTCGACATCTCACCATGCCTAACTGTTGTGTACCTTCAGCTCAAACTGAGGGTGGGCTGTATGCTGAGTGCTGAATGCTTCCTTTGCCGGTAGTTCTGCGAACTCGAATTCCTTGGAGACCAGCAAACGGCGAAGGAGTGGAGCTGTCATATAAGTCGTTACAACAGCCATCAGAGTCAGTACGGTAAACATGCTCCTGGGAATCACGCCCAGATCGTATCCCACATTAAGGACTATCAATTCCATCAATCCCCGGGTGTTCATCAGGGTTCCCATGGCAAGGGCGTCCTTGCCGGACATCCCCCCTAACCGCGCTGCCAATGCGCAGCCTCCGCCCTTGGCCGCGATGGCTACTCCAATCACTACCAGACACAGATTCAACATCATCGGGGTAGAGATCAGGCCGACGTCCGTTCGCAAGCCCGTGTACATGAAGAAGACCGGAACAAAGAATACATAAACAAAGTCGCGTAGCCGCTGAGCTACTGCCTGTCTGAATTCCTCCTGATCAAACAGGACGGCGCCCATAAGAAATGCGCCGAAGATCGAAAAGATCCCGATGATGTTGGTAATCATGGCCGCGCCAAACATCAACGTGAGTAAAATCGCAAGCGTGGCGAAAGAGAGCTGCTGGCCTTCCACCCGCAGGACGTGGCGAATCCATCTCTTCAGCAAAGGTCTCACAACCAGCACCAGGAAAGCGCCGAACGCAAGCACTTCCAGGAGCATCCGTGCCGCCAGCATCGCCTGAAAGTTCGAACGAACGATGGCATTGATGCTGGCCAGAATGATCCAGCCGGCGGCATCATCCAGCGCTGCAGCAGTAATGGCTGTGACCCCAATCTGCGTCCGGTTGAGGCCAAATTCGATCAGGATCCGCCCCAATGTCGGCAGCGCCGTAATCGACATCGCTGTTGCGGTAAAGAGTGAGAACCCAACGAATGAAATATCCTTGGCCACAAACGGATGAATCATTCTGGCCAACAGCAATCCACATCCGAAGGGCAGGATGATGCCTGCGAGCGAAATTGCCACCGCCTTGCGCCCGTGTGTGCGCAGATGGCTGAACTCAAATTCCATGCCGATAAGGAAAAGCAGCAGGACCAGTCCAACCTGGCTGAAGGTAGCAATGATCTGCGCTACAGAAGGATCAAAAACACGAGTGAAGAGCTGTGGAGAGATCTTTCCGAACAGCGAAGGGCCTAGGACCAGTCCGGCCGCGATCTCCCCGCACACGCCGGGCTGTCCCACCTTTTTGAATAGCGCGGCAAAAATCCGGGCCGTCACCACGATAAGGGTCAGTTGAAACAATACTTTAAGAAGAATGTGCTCCATTCCCTATCCTGCTGGTTAGAGACAGGGTCTGAATACGAATTTGCGCCTGTCATCCCAAGTCGCTGCATGAGATTTCGGACGTACCTTGGACGTAACATCATCAGCCGCGGGTTCTGGACAGCGCGACGTTTTGACAGCCAACCATGCCGAAGATGCCCTTTTGCTTTCGACCCAATGTTGGCAGGCTGAATGCTAAGCGCTGAGTGCTGAATGCTAATGTACTGAAAAGATTGCAACATCATGGTGCATGGGGTCGAACTGGTAGAACCTCAGCCGGCGCGATGGCTCGTATTCGTATGTAATCTCCACTTTATATCTTTGCAGCGTATCTTTTCCGTTCGGCGAATGGGTTGCGGCGGGAACGACTATGCCAAAAGGCTTCATCTGACCCTTGTTATTTTCGTCTGGCACGAACATCGGAATATTCATCCACCAATGAACTCGGCCAAAGGTAAACCACGGACCTGAGCCGCCGGATTCGACTGATGACTGGAACTGGTTCTCCCACCCTCTTGCTCCGCCGAAGTCAACATTCTGGTAACCATGCGCGAAGTAGTCGCCGTTGATCAGGGTGACTTTTAAGGTCGTACCCCGGACCATCCATTTCGGGAAGTCGCTTCGGTTCCCTTCTTTGAACTCAGCGTACATAGTGTTGTTCACGTAGAACACAGTAAGGTCTGAATTTTTATCAACGTTCACTCCTCTGGGCAGTTTGGCGCGCTCCCTCCAGTCTACGAACGCCGCCCTCGCTTCATCGATCTTCAGCGCGGCAGTTCTGTAATCTCCTTTTGCCAAGGCCTGTTTACCGTCGCGGAAGGCTTGCCACATTCGTTTCTCCGGCGCCAGATCGCCTATCTGAGCAATTGCTTCCTCTTTTGTTCTACCGCCAAATACATCCTGTTCCCACTGCACCAGGGTCTTACCCATGACTTTCTTGTTCGCATTTTCTGTCACCTGCACCCGCGGCGGATGCGCTCTCCATCCCCAGTTGTAAGTAAGGTTGTAATATTTACCCGGCGCCATCTTGATCTTGAATACCGTGCGCGTTCCCTCTTCCATATTGAAAAATGTCTGGTCCATGGCTATGTGTGGCATGGGTGGCATGCCGGGAGGACTAAGAGCAGGATCATCAAAATACATGGTGAAGGGGGAAAAGTCATCGTTCCCGCGGCTGAGCACATCAATCGTGTAAGTTATGGTCCAGGGAACGTCTTTGACAGGCGTTGGGTCAATAAAGGCCACGTCCGACTCAATATGGGTGTCGTACCAGACCTGGTGGATGCTGACGTTTCCACCGATAACGCTACCATTGCCGTCCAGAATCGGAGTCACCTGCTGGACTTTTTCTGGTCCTTTGAAATGCAACAGAGGAAGCCCGCTGTATAAGCGGTCCCTGATTGGATTCCCTTCCAGAATATCTATGCCGCGCTGGAAATTTCTCGCAATGGTGCTTGGATCCAGCTTGTTAAACCGGCATGGCTTTATCTTGCAATCCACCTGGTCAAAAATCTCCACAAGATCATCCGACGGCGACTTTGGGGAATATTTTAAGTTTGGCGCGATTTCGTAAAGGTCGGATTCCGGAACCGGTTTGCATTCTTCGAAGCTCTGGGCACCACACAGCGCCGAAACAACCGGTTTACCGTCGTGGAGGTTGTAAGGCACCTTCGGCCGCGATGGGAGGGTGTTTGGCATCTCTTTGCCATTGCCATCAAAGGCGTTCTCATAGTCAGTCTGCAGAAAATTAGTTCCCGGCGGATTCTGGTAAGGATTGCTTTCAGCAAAGCAACCGTGCGCCGTGGTAATGCGCGCTACACATATGCCGTCCTCTTGCGTGACACTCACTTGTGAAGCCGGAGGCCGAGGTTGCGGGTGAGGATGGCCCGGAGTTTGGGGTGTCGCCGGCAGAAAAGGACAGAGCTTTCCTGCATTCTGTGGGGATGCACCTGTGCCTTGAACGGGTGCAGGCGCCTGCTGTATCGGGCAGGCGCTTCCCATGGATTGCTGCGCCACGCAGACTCCGGCGAAAATCAACGCTACTGTTGCGGATTTCACGAAAAAAGGAATCAGTCTCATCTTGGCCCCCGTAGATCTTGAGCGATCTTCGCTGCCGGCCTGCTTTGTCTACCCTTCTACAGTCAGCAGTGGCGGCGGCCCTCCCCGTTTGGGCGGCCCGGTCTGGCGTTCTCGAGGCGTGATCCATGAAAGTCGCTGCGCGATTAATTCCGGCGTACTCTTGGCCGGAATTCCTCCCCACAAACCAACCGCTTCATTGCCGTACCGGAAGAGGTGCATTGAGCAATCCTCGCCTCCCATGTGATTAAAAAGTCTTGCCCGCAGCATCTTAAGATCCGCAGGTTCACCTGTCAGAAACAGCCATCCTTTGCCGGCGCCATATTTTTCAGCGAACGCGCGCAAGAGCGATGTTGTATCGTGCTCCGGATCCGTAGTGATGGAATAGATAAATACGCTTCGCCCCAACTCCTCGCCTATCAGCGGCTGCACCTGGGAGACAGTTTCAATGTGACAGCAACTGGCCTGATCGCGCACGGCCATGCAGTTGATCAATACAATTCTTGGCCGGACAAGATCATCGTAAAAGCGGGCAATCTGATTATCATGCGTGCGCACAAGAACATTAGGAATATAGCTGGCATGGGCGCCCGCCTTGGGAGGCGGTTCACACTGATGGAGACCTTCCTGAATGGAGTGGGCCGCTGCCCTCGCCAAAGCCCTGATCAATATTTTCCCCGGATGCGGCATTTAACGCTTCCTCCTTCACCCTTGGTCACTGATTCAACTTCGGAGGCCGGCGGCGCGCAGGCGGATTTTTCCCCTGCTTCGCAGGCTTGGATTCAGTCTGCGTCTTCGCTTCTTTAGGCGGAACAATGTCCCAGCGAA
>Ga0126379_10000468_pt1 | contig 22347 bp, 16 predicted proteins | sample PanSoiMetPlot_24_FD_92640 | JGI IMG/M metagenome (GOLD analysis project Ga0126379, IMG submission 92640) | Tropical forest soil microbial communities from Panama - MetaG Plot_24 | ecosystem: Environmental > Terrestrial > Soil > Tropical forest > Bulk soil | place: Panama | collected 2016-02-17
CTCGCGGTACATTCCCTGAAAGATCTGCCAACCGAACTGCCCCACGGATTCGAAATCGCAGCCATCACCGAACGGCAAGACCCGCGCGATGCGTTCTGCTCGCGTCATTATTCGAAAGTTGACGACCTGCCAAACGGCGCGCGTGTGGGCACGTCCAGCCTGCGGCGTCAGGCACAACTCAAAGCCATCCGTCCCGATCTCGACATTCACCCGCTGCGCGGCAATGTCGACACACGCCTGCGCAAACTCGAGCAGGGGGAGTATGACGCCATTATCCTCGCCTCGGCTGGCCTGAAGCGTCTAGGGAAAACGGAGTTGATCAAAGAGATCATCCCCGCGGAAGTTATGTGTCCCGCCGCGGGACAAGGAGCGCTGGGCATCGAAATCCGCGAGGGCGATGTGAAAACTCGCGAACTGCTGGCATTTCTCAATGATCCCGATGCCCGCGCTGCCACAACGTGCGAGCGCGCCCTGCTCAACAGTCTCGGTGGAGGCTGCCAGGTTCCCATCGGCGCCTTTGCCGAAGTGCGCGATGGCAAGCTGCATCTGGAATCGATCGTCGCAAATCCCGACGGTACGAGGTTGTTGCGCGACTCTCGCGACGGCTCCGATCCCGAAAAACTCGGCAACGAAGCCGGAGCGTCGCTGCTGAAACGCGGCGGCGATGCTATTCTCGAAGCCGTGTACGGCCGCAGGCTTGCCGTTCCGCCGCAACCGTGAGCGATCGCTAGGATGACGGCAAAATATTTCGCCGCAGGGACACAGAAAAGCACAGAGAACTCCTCCGTGAAATTCTGTGCTCCCGGTGGTGGGTCAAGACTTTAAACAAGAAACGACTGTGTACATCCCCGAACATTTCCGCGTCGAAGATCGTGCCACAGCTCTGGCCTTCATGCGGGCCTACCCATTCGCCATTCTGGTCTCCGCGACAGACGATGGCCCCTTCGCCACGCATGTTCCGGTGGTAATCCGTGAATCCGGTGATCATCTCACCATCCGCGGTCACGTCGCCAAGGCCAACCCGCACTGGCGATATCTGCAAAACGAACCGACCTGCCTGATGATCTTCCACGGTCCGCACGCCTACATCTCGCCCTCGAATTACGATACACAGGAAGCTGTTCCCACGTGGAACTACGGTGCGGTTCACACCTACGGCACCGCGAAGACATTCACCGAACCAGAGCACTTGCTCAACATACTGCACGACCTGATCCCGACATTCGAAGCGAGTTACGAGCAGCAGTGGGCCAGCCTGAGTGAAGCCTATCGTCAGCGATTGCTCAATCATATTGTGGGATTCGAAATAGCTGTGACCAAGCTTGACGCAAAGTTCAAGCTGAGCCAGAACCGCACCAGAAAAGAGCAGCAGCAGATCATCGATTCGCTCAGTGTCGCATCCGATACGGCAGTGGCCGGCACTGCGGGCTTGATGTGCGAACATGGACTCGGTTTGAAGAAGGAGACGTAGTAGCCGCGCCCGAATCATGAGAGCGAAGGCAAAATTCACGAGGAAGCGATCTCTCACCGGAATCCGGGTGCTTGTGGGCCGCGCCCGCCACCAGGCGGGTTCACTCTCCGGCGAACTCAGAAGGCTCGGCGCGCAAGTGCTCGAAATTCCCTTCATCGAGATTCGCAAGCCGACTTCTTTTCGTCCTCTCGATTCGGCGCTCAAAAATCTGGACAGCTATGACTGGCTGATCCTGACGAGCGTGAACGGCGTGGACGCAATGTGGAAGCGGCTTGCAAAACTTCGGATCCAAAAGAACGGACGATCCCGCCTGCGCGTCGCCGCCATTGGTCCCGCCACGAAAAAGTCGATCGAGCAGCGCGGATGGGAAGTGGATGTCGTTCCCAAGGAGTATGTCGCGGAATCGGTCGTACGCAGCCTCAAGGGCAAAGTGAAAGGCAGGCGCGTCCTGCTGGTGCGCGCCAAAGTTGCCCGCGACGTAATTCCACGCGAGTTGCGGAAGGCCGGCGCTCACGTGGACGTCATCGAAGCCTATGAAACGGTTGTGCCGGAAACGTCGAGGCGACGCCTCCAGGCTGCGCTGAAAAATCCGGCAAAAAGTCCACACGTGGTGACCTTCACCAGTTCCTCGACGGTGAAAAACTTCGTGCAATTGTTGGGAACTGGACACAAGCCGAAACTACTCGACAGAATCCAAACTGCCTCTATCGGCCCGGTGACTTCCGCTACGCTTCGCGAACTTGGACTTCCGGTAGACATCGCGGCCAGGGAGTTCAGCATCCCTGGCCTGGTTACTGCAATCGTCGATGTCATCAGCACTCGCCGTCCAAGCAGCACCTAAGCGTTACTGGCCGGACGTACGCTCCGCTTGCTGTTGTTTCGGTGTAATCTTCTCCGCTTCTTTCAAGTGGTCCTTTAGGGTTGGAAGCGTCTGCTGGGCGAAATTCTTGATGGCAGGATCTTTCGCAATTTTGCTCTCTCGCTCGAACTCGGCAACGTCTTTCTGGTGGTCTCTGACCATGTCTTTCATATAAAGCAGGTCAAACTGCTGGCCCGAGAGCTTCTCCAGATGTGCTTTCGTCGCTTTGTCCTTAGCGTCGAGCTGCTGCGGAACGTCGATGTTCTTTTCCGCCGCGACTTGCTTCAACTGCTCGTTGGCTTTGGTGTGATCGTCGACCATGCGCTGCCCGAACTTTTTCACTTCTTCGGTGGAGGCTTTTTGGGTCGCGAGCTGCCCAAGTTCGACTTCAGCCAAGCCGCTCTGCGCAGCCTTCTTTACGAAAGTACTGTCAGTGTCGCCCATCCCGGCGGATTGTTTTCCGGAAGTCGTGCTGCTCTCATTTGAGCCTGTCTGCGCAGCTGCCGATAGCGTCATGGCTGCACCAAATGAAATTACGCATAATGTGCTGAGTAAACGTCTCATATAGGGAACTCCCTCCGATTATGAGTTCAGCCTAGAATTTGCGTCCTGAAGCGGCCATCGGGCGATGACTGCACACACCCCTGCGAGGCTCTCTAGGCGGAACTCTTTAGGTGCGCCGGATTTGGCACGGAAAGCCTAGGGACAGCCGCAACGGTTGTACCCGTGGAGCGCGTGGTGTGACTTACTTCTTACGATGCTGATCGAACCAATCGGACACGTACAGAATTTTCGCTATCTGGTGGCTCGGCCGCGAACTCATCCCATGTGGTTCGCCCGGAAAGCGCACGAGTACGGACTCAATTTTGCGCAGCTTGAGCGCCGCATAGTATTGCTCCGCCTCTGAAATCGGTGTTCGATAGTCGTCCTCACCGGTGGCCAGCAGCGTTGGCGTGGTGACCTTATCGACATACGACAAAACAGAGCGTTTCACATACTCATCGGACTTCTCCCAGGGCGGTCCGGAAAACCAGTACAGCGTGCCGAACGACGGCAGGTCCGAAGTGAGCGCCCAGCTATACCAATTGATGACCGGATACAAACTGGCAGCCGCGCGGAACCGGGTCGTGCGGTCGATCATCCAGCAGGTGAGCACCCCGCCTCCCGACCCGCCAGTCACATAAAGACTCTCAGGATCGACATATCCCTTCGCAATCACAGCGTCGATACCCGAGTTCAAATCAAAAAAATCGTCCCCTGGATACGAGTGGTGAATCAGGTTCGCGAACTCCTCTCCATAGCTCGTACTTCCGCGCGGATTGATGTAGACAACGACATACCCTTTGGCGGCCCAGATCTGCTTGATGGTATCGAAGCGGTCGCCGTAGTTAGCGAAGGGCCCACCATGAATTTCAAGAATCAGCGGGTACTTCTTAGCCGGATCGAAATCCGGAGGCTTGACGATCCAGCCCTGAACTTTGCGTTTGTCGACCGATGATTCAAACCAGAATTCCTCCACCTCGCCCAGCTTCTTCTGCACAAAGAGTTGCTGGTTCATCGCGGTGAGCACGCGAGCCTTGCCGTCAGGTGCCGATCCTACGGCAATATCTCCCGCATCCGAAGGAGTTCCGTAGGTCACTGCGAATGTGCCATTCTTCGCGACCGTGAATGCCGCACCTCCCGCATAACTGGAACCGCCGCTGCCGACATGTGCCGCAAGGTTCTTCACTTTTCCGTCGAGTGAGTAGAAGGCCAGCTTCGTATCTCCCTGGTCGTCGTACATGAAGTACACGCCGCTGCCGTCGGGTGCCCAGTGAGGCTCCTCGACATCGCGGTCCAGCTGCGGCGTCGCCATCCGTGAATTGCTGCCATCGCGTTTCATCAGATAGAGGTGCGTCGTTTGATGTCCCTGGTAGCGGTCATCGAAACCGACATATGCGATGGTGTTTCCGTCCGGCGACACTTGGGGAGAATTATCCGGTCCCTTGCGGCTGGTCAGCGGCTTGACCTGCCCATCCGCCAGCGATAACTCATACACCTCAGAGTTGAGCGGATCATATTCGTAGTCCGGATGCAGGTTTGCCGAAAAGATCAGATATTTGCCATCCGGAGTCCATGCCGCGCGGCTACCCGCGAAAGCTCCCTCGAAACCGCCATATGGCAGATTTCCGCTGGTCAATTGGCGCGGTGCTCCTCCTTCTGGCGACACAACGAATCGCTGCGTAAAGCCGTACTTCAGATATCCACGGGCATTAAAGCGATAGATGAGCCGGTCGTATGCTCTTGGAGCGTCCGCCCATTTCGCGCCCTCGGGTTCCTTGGGTAGATTCGCGATCTTCGGCCCCTCTGACGGAACGAGCATCGAAAATGAAATCAGCTTCCCGTCCGGCGACCACACGATATCGGACGGAGCGCTGTCTAGATTGGTCAGTTCGGCTGTCTGGCCGTTGTCCATCCAACGCACATAGATCTGCGCTTTGCCGTCGCGATCGGAAATGTACGCGATGCGTGTCCCGTCGGGTGACCATCGTGGCGAGCTGTCGCTGTAATTGCCGTTCGTCAATCCCCGATTCTCATTACCATCCACGTTGATCATCCACAAGTTCGACTCACGTTTGTCGTTCATCACATCGCTGAACTGCCGCACGTAGACGATGCGCTTGCCGTCCGGAGAAATCTGGGGATCGGCCGCAAACTGGAGGTTGAACACATCCATAGGCACGAGCCGGTCCGACTTTTCCTGCGATTTGTCTTCTTTCTTGTCTTGAGCCCTGGAATCAATTACACAGGCAAGCAGGATGAGGAGGACGGAGAGAACGACACGGCGCATAGCGCGGCTCCTGAGGTTAAGGTTGGAAATCGCCGGAAGTGTACAGCAGGGAAGCAGCGTGCACCAAACAGGAACAAATCGAGATAGGCGCTTGGGCTGTCGGCGAGCGCAGCGAGCGCGCGACATCAAGCTTGACGCGGCGCAGGACAATCAAAGCCACGCCGCAGTACCAAAAATGGGCTCGAAGATTGTCGAGCAGTGATATGGATAAGAGTAGAGGGGAGTTCCATCCGTCGGCTATGCGAGGGAAACTAAATCAGGAGCGTTGAGCACCATTACGAAACAGGTCCCGGTGATCTGTCATAACTGACAGTAGCCAACTCGTAATCAACGCCTTTACTGTGATTACCACTTTCACCTGAGCGTTTGGAGGGTGCCTCACTACTGGGCACCCTTCGTTATTTCCAGCCATTCCAATTCCTGATCGATGTCTGCGGGCTGCAGCATTTGCACTCAGGGCACCCCAACTACAAATTCCGCGTTTCTGAATTGCCGACGAGTGGATCATCCCGCCACTTGGTACCTCTGTAATGTCGGGGGGAGTGGATTCTCCTTACTCCAGACTCTTCCGGCCAAGGACTCCGCGTATCTTCTTTTCTATGGCGGATTGGCCCAATATTACGTGGGGCGCCAGGAACAGGCGGTGGAACATTTTGACCGCGCGTACTTGCTGGATCCTTCGCTCATGCCGGCCCGGGTGGGAAAAGCGCTAAGCGAAACTATTACCAGGCAGCACGACGCAGTCGTCAATCTTCTCCGCCAGACCGAAGCCGAAATGGAAGCGCGCGGTGTCGGCGATGCCGAGTTCAAATACAAGGTTACGCAGGCTTATGCCGTGCTAGGCGACAAACCCGCGGCCCTCCACATGTTGCAGCAGACTATCGAGGGAGGCTTCATCTGCTATCCCTGCTTCTTGTCCGACCCGCTGTTCGCGTCGATCCGTTCTGACCCCGAGTTTCACGCCTCGCGGCTGAGGCACAAGCACGCCGCGAACAGTTCAAAGCCCACTTCTTCTAGAAATTCCGAATCCATCAGAAATCGCCGAAGCCGACTCACTGCTGCTAAACTGGCACTCCCGTGGCCATTCCCGCAAAAGTTCATGAAGTGCTCGTAATCGGTTCGGGGGCAAGCGGCGGATGGGTGGCAAAAGAGCTTACTGAGCGTGGTGTCAGCGTGCTGATGCTTGAAGCGGGGCCGCCACGGATTCCAACCCGCGATTTCACCGAGCATATCTGGCCCTACCAGCTGAAATTCCGCGGCTTCGGTAATCAGCAACGCCTGCTTCAGACTCAACCGGTGCAGCGCCTCTGCTATGCCTGCGACGAATACAGCCACCAATTTTTTGTGAATGATCTGGAACACCCTTACACGTTTCCCGTGGACAAACCTTTTATGTGGATTCGCGGGCGCCAGGTGGGCGGCAAGACTTTCTGCTGGGCGCGTGAAAGCTATCGCTTCACCGACAACGAATTCAAAGCTGCGAGCCGCGACGGCGTCGGCGAAGATTGGCCCATCAGCTACCAAGAACTGGAACCCTATTACGACCTGGTCGAAGGCTTTATCGGCGTCAGCGGTTCGCGCGAAGGCCTACCGCAAATGCCAGACGGTCAGTTCCTGCCGCCGATGAATCTCTCCTGCGGTGCCCTCGCCGCGAAGGAAGTGATTGAAAGCAAGTTCGGCTGGCGTGTCATTCCCGACCGCGTTGCCAATCTCACCGTCGATCATCGCGGACGTCCCGCCTGTCATTACTGTGACCAGTGCCAGCGCGGCTGCCACACCGCTTCCTATTTCAATAGTCCGTCGGTGACATTGCCCGCAGCCGCTCGTACGGGAAAGTTCATCCTCGTCAGCGACGCCGTCGTCAGCGACATCCTTATTGATTCCTCCGGCCGCGCGAAAGGCGTCCACTATATTGATCGCAATTCCCGCGATCATCGTGAGGTCTATGCAAAGGTCATCGTCATTGCCGCCGCGACACTCGAGTCGACGCGTATTCTGCTGAACTCGAAATCCCCGGCTTACTCCCAAGGTATCGGCAATTCCAACGGTGTCCTCGGACACTACCTCATGGATCACTTCACCCTCGAAGGCGCTGGAGGAAGCATGCCCAGCCTTCGATCGTCCAAGCGCGAGCCGGTGGGACGTCCCTGCGGTTTTCTGACCCCAAAATATGTAAATACTGCGACCAGCACGGCGAAAGACCGTAACTCTAAATTCATACGTGGATACCGCTTCGATGGCGATGGCAGCCAGGAACTTTACGGACACGCTTTCCTGCTGCCGGAGTTCGGCGATGCCTGGCGCAAACGCGTACGGGAAGACATTCCTTATTATTTCAGCATCGAAGCTCAGGGCGAGTGCCTGCCACGCGCCGAAAACTTCGTGCAACTCGATCCCCAGAAAAAGGATGCTTGGGGAATTCCTGCGCTGCATATTAGCGCGAGCTACGGAGAGAACGAAAAAGCCATGGCCGCGGCAATGCGCGATGACCTGGGCGCCATCCTAGACGCAATGCATCTTGCCGATATCACTCCGCCCAGTGCGGACTTAAGCATCTTCGGCAAGAACATCCACGAATGTGGCACGGCGCGCATGGGCGCTGATCCGAAAAAGAGCGTGGTCGACGCCAACTGCAAAGTGCATGATGCTCCCAACGTCTTCGTGACCGATGGTGCTGTATTCACCACGCAAGGATGCTACGAGCCCACGTTGACGATCATGGCACTCTCAGCCCGCGCCGGGGAGCACATCGCGAAAGCATTTCGTCGAGGAGAACTGTGAGCGAAGATCCCAAACGCGCGCCTGAAGCGGATGACCTCACCCGACGACAATGGATTCTGCGTTTGGGAGAATTCGTCGCACTGGCCGGGATCAGCGGACTGGTACCCGATGTAACAGCTTCTCTGGCAGAGCATCAGGCTGCCCATCCGAACGCAACCGCGCTTCCTCCCGGCCTCTACGGTCCGTCGCAAGAACACCTTGTGCACGCGCTCAGCAGCGGGGCCAAGAACTGGTCTCTACCGTCTGGAAGTGAGACGGAGTATGCACCGGCCATCTCCATGGACTATCAATCGAAGTTCTTCGGCCCGGACGACTTCAAAGTCGTGAATCGCGTAATCGAAGTCCTGCTCGGCAAAGTGGAGCCGACAGCATCGTCGCAAGCTGCACAGTGGTTTGACCTATGGTTATCGGCAATTCCCGGAGTGCGTGCCGCTGCACAGCAACTCGATCCCATGCATCGCGCATTGGCGGTTGCATACTTCGGAGAAGGTCGCGTTCGGGACCTTGAGAACGCTCATCCTGACGCCATCGCGCGCGCCGGAATTCGCGCACTGCGCGATCTCTCGACCAGGCGGTACGGCGGCCGCGACTTCCCGCAATTGACGGTAGACGAACAAGCCGAACTGTTGATGACGACTTCCAAGGCGCAGCCCGAAACGGCAGAGCGCAAGTTCTACGAACTCACGCGCACCGAAACGATCCGCGGCTACTACACATCAGCCACAGGTCTAGAAGATCTCGACTACCGCGGCAATGCCTACTACGGAGATTGCCCCGGTTGTGAGAGAAAATCCTGAAGGAGGCAAAAGCGAAGAGCAGGGAATGAGGGAAGGCTACCCGTTGTAGCAAGTCTTTAAACCGCGAGTCTGAGCGAACCGGATCAAAATCCGGATCTACTCTGAGACGAGACAGCCCTGGGTAGTTCCGCTTGTAATACTCTCCCAGTAAATTGAACACCCGATCGTTTTGACCGAGTTGGGCGTAGCAGCGTGCAGCCTCAAAGATTGCGCCCGTTCTCTGGCACGATTCGGCTTCTGCGCGAAGGACTCCAGTCATCCCGAATTGCCGATAAGCGCGCTCAATAAATTCTGCCTCATCTGGATTTTTAGCAGCCAAGCGCGTGCTAACCGCTTGATCCGCCATTCCCATGTGATTGGTCCAGCGATTGATGTGTTGGGTGCAATCGGGATCCGAAACTTGCGCAGACGGGGCTGACAAACCGTGAAACGCTGGCTACTCTACGTACGCTTTCACCGCGCGCGTGAGCCACATGAACGTCGGTGCCCCACTTCTGGCCGAGGTTGCCAGAAGTGGGTTTTTTTCGACCGACTGGCGGCTCAGTTCGGCAAGAGTCCATAAACGTCCACTCTAGTCCGTGTCCCCACATAGACTTTGCCATTGGCGACGGTCGGAGGCACGAATTTCACGGCATTGCCTGCGCGGTCGCGATTGTTTGCGGCCATGGAACTATTCCAGTATTCCAGGGCGAGATTGGTCGCGTCATATGCGTGCAGGATGGCCGGGCCTGTGCACGCAGAAGGTATGGGAACTACCGAGCAAAATACGTTGGGGTTGAAGACGGCATACCCGTAAAGACTCTCGTCAATGCCCCAAACAAGACCGTGAGACGCACCGCGTGAGGACACGGAGGGCGTAACGCCCGGAAAGGCGAAGGCCTCAGCCGATTGCGTTGTCACTGTGGGATTGAAGATCCCGGCGGCGGGCTCGAAGGCGAACTGCCTGATGGAATCGTATTGCCCACCAAAGTAAATATTGTTTTGCCACAACGCAGGAGTGCCCCACAAGCCGTTTGGGGGGCCGACGAAGCTTTGCACAATCTGGTCGTTGCTTGACGGATTGAATTGGCCCATATTGTCCCGGTCGACTAGATAGACGACGCCTTCTTTCCCCGTCTGGGCGAGAAGATGCTTTGGCCCGGCACCCGAGTGTTGATCGGGCAGCAGCACTGCCGTACCCGAGCCAAGGTCCCCATCGACCTTCTCCAGGAACGCCTGGTCGTCGGGAGTGAAATAGCCAGCTACAGCCAGATTCACACCGTTCGGAGTGACTCCATGGAACGGGTGGACCCTTAGGATGCTGTCCCCGTAGTCATAGGAGGATGGGAGCGGAAGAGCATCGAACAGGCCATTGCCTGTGGTCACGTAAACGTCTCCGGAGTTATCGATGGCGGGAGCGCCGCCGCTGGCCCAGATGCCGCCAGAGCCGCCGTTGGGCGTGGTGTTGAAGATGCTTGGAGGTTGCGCTAGATCCGCGGCGTTATAGCCAAGCAGCCAGCCGTGATAGGGGCCCTGATCCTCGTGAGCGGCAAAGGCAACGTAGACGGTGTTGTTCGCCAGGGCCAGACCGGATCGGTTGTGATGATACTGAGAATTGAAAGTGACAACACCACCAACACCGGGCGAGGATGCTGCAATCGTCACCGGGGAATTCGGCCTTTCATTGCCGGTGACGAGATCCAGGGCGTGCAGCCGATGGAAAAACGGGTAAGGAGGAAAGGCGCACTTGCCCGAATCCGGGCCTGGAATTTCCGACGCGCTGACCAGATAGATAGTGTTGGTGGCGGGGTCGATCACGGGTGTTCCGGTAACGCCTACCTCCGGATAGATGTCGCCAAAACAGCGGAAGCCCACGTTGCCGACGTCATTCCAGACGACGGGCTTCTCGCCGCCGGTTCCACCATGTAGTGCATCGAGTAAGCGGGCGTGCCAGTAGGTGATGCAGGGCGAGGCATCAGCATCGAAAGCATACACGCTGTCATGTTGTGTTGCGATGAAGATTACGTTGTGGGTCCCACCGGCAATGCGCAAGCCTCGCACCCACAGCGGCTGCGCGTAGATTGCGCCATCGACATTACAAGAGAACAGTTTGCCAAACGTGGTCGTGGACACGGTCGCAGGCGTCAGGGCGAATTCTCGCGAGTTCACTCCGGTGCGCGCCTTGTCGTTGTGATAAGTAAGAACTCCGGCCAGATCGGTAACGGCGATAGTGGCAGTGTCCGAAACGATCGGTGCTGCAACGGTAGTCGCTTTTACGACGTGAACCCCTGCCACCGCGGGTGGTGTGTAGACGCCAGTGGCGCTGATCGTTCCCACTTTTGCATTCCCTCCGGCCATGCCATCCACACTCCATGTGACGTCTGGGTTTGAGCAGGTGAACTGCTGCGTCTGCGTACTCACGACGACGGCTGCGCGTTTAGGCGACACGGTGATGGCGCTCCAGGCCAAGCCGGTCAACAGGATCCATGTCAGAGAAAATCGAAGGCTGGTAATTCCCGAGCAGAGCTTCATAGCTGCCTCCCCAAAGACAGTAATTCGTAGAAATGAGAGCGGGCATTACCCGGTCCCGAAGTTGAGTCACGCTGCGGTCTTCTGCGCCTTAGTGCGATCGGTTAATGCTTGTGAGTCGTAAATCAGGCGGGTCCGCGAACGGCCTGACGTTCGTTGTCAGATACAACAGACAATTGTCTGGCGGATATCACTGGGACTCCTTCGTTTCGGGGGAACAAAAACGGCTGAGAACTATCGCGACAGGAGTCGCACAGAAGGGGAAGCCCAGGCTCGTCTCGCCGTCAAGATGGTCCCGGAACGACGGCGAGTATATCGAGACAGCGACAAATTATCAACAGATATGAATGGCCCAGATACGAATGACCCGGCTTGCGGAGAGAGACCGTGGGAGACAGGACGTATCCAAGTTGTTCGGTGTCGCACGCGCATGGACAAATCGGAACGTATCGTATCGTCTGTGCTTTATGTGAATATGCCTGTGTGGCGGCGGAGGCATTCCTCCAACCCCGCGACCCTGACCCTGAGCAAAGCGAAGGGGAAGGGAAGCACCAGGCGCGCAACAGACCGTGTGGGGATAGCCGCCTTAGTCTGTCCAGCGAGCGCCGCGAGCGTGACGAGTCGGAAGAAGCCTGGGTTGTGACGGTGACTGATCCTGTGACGGCTATCGCGAGGATCGTAGAGGTCAATGTGCTGTTCTCGCACGCGTTAAGGGTAGATGTGTCGCCGAGATCAGAATGTTATGCGGAGTGCATACGCGAATTTGGTTGGAGCCGGAGCCGGAACACGTACATGGAGGCCGTCGGTGCGCTGGTCGAATTGCAATTTCGCATCGCTGCCTAACAAGGTGACAGACTGTACGTGTTCGGTGCCCATGGTCGAGGCAAGCGAGTGAATGACAGCCTCGCCGTCGGTCGGCCAGCCGAGTGCGATCGTGTAGAGCGTGTTGCCTTTTGTCGTAAAGCGAAAGTCTTGGGATGTGTAGCTCGCTGTATCGGTATCGTGAAAAGACCCGGCCGCTACCTTGGTTGGACCTTCGCCATAGATCCGCCACGGCCGAGTACCGTAGATGGCCTCGCCATTCACATTCAGCCAGGTGCCGACATCGAGAAGGACTTGCTGCACCTCATCCGGTATGGTGCCATCAGATCGTGGACCGAGGTTCAACAGCAAATTGCCATTTTTGCTGACGATATCAATAAGCTGATGAACCACGAAGTCCGGAGACTTGAACGTGTCATCCTTGATATAGCCCCACGACTTGTTGCTCACAGAAGTGTCGGTCTGCCAGTAGAGGGGACGGATATCGCCAAGCTGTCCGCGTTCCAAGTCGAGTACGGCGGCGTGCTCCTGCATCGCATAGTCCTTGTAATTGATTACTCCAATGTGGTCACCATATTTCAGAGAACTGTTGTAGAAAAAGGCGGCAAACTTCGTGAGATTCGGCCGGATCGAAGCCTGTCCGATCCACCAGTCGAAGTAGACGATATCAGGATGATACTTCTCCACAAGCTCCGCCCCCCGTGCAAGCCAGTCGTCGGCCCATGCAGAAGAAACGTAAGTGAAATCATCGTTGAGAGGCATACCCGAGGGGTTCGACAACCAGGTATGAGCCGGTCCGTAGAATGAGGCGTATTGCGGATCGTTTACATCTGAGGGAATGGTGCGGCCCACGCCCAGGAAAAAATTGTGTTCGATTCGATGGGATGACACTCCAAAGTGCAACCCTTCCGCCCGCACCGCCTTGCCCAGCTCTCCAATCACATCGCGATGCGGTCCCATTTTGGGTGCGGTCCAGTCACTTAACTCGCTGTCGTACATGGCGAAGCCATCGTGATGCTCCGCCACAGGCACGACATACTTTGCCCCCGATTTTTTGAATAGCTCAGCCCAGGCACCGGGATTGAAGTGTTCGGCTTTGAACATAGGGATGAAATCCTTGTAGCCGAACTTGTCCTGGCGCCCATACTTCGCCCGATGCTGCTTATATTCCGGCGATCCCTCCACGTACATATTTCGCGGATACCATTCATTGCCGAAAGCGGGGACCGAGTACACTCCCCAATGGATGAAAATTCCGAACTTCGCGTCCTTGTACCACTCGGGCGCCTCATACGTCTGAAGTGATTCCCAGTCAGGCCGGAACTGACCCTGCTGGTCCACCCCATCGACTCGTTTCAGCAAGGCGGCGCGTGCGGTGTCGTATTTGCTGCTCGCTTTCTGCCAGATTTGATCGATGCTTTCCGGATCTTTTGATGCGGTAGGAGCCGTGCCACTCTGAGCATGGGTCCTAGAAACCGCAGACAATAACAACAAAGTTGCGCCAAGTTTACGAATTGAGAGTGAACGATGTGAAACCATGAGGCCCTTTCGTCAGGAGCTTCGCTGAGTTGCTATGGGGGCCGCCTCCCGCAGCCTCAGCAAATTTCTCGTCGAGCGGGAACAACGCGGCATTCCGAGTGTAATTGCGAGTTACGCCAGCGACCAACAGCACGTTGAGTGCCTCGGAAACATGCAACGCAGCTAAAGTGGAAAGTTACGGCGCGACGCTGGCCGCAGGGCCCAGGAGCTAGCTGTTATTCCCATCATCAGCAGCAAATAAGCAAGCGTTCCGGTGTCGGTGATTCCGGAAGCGAGGTTTGATCCGAGCGCGCCCGTAAGGTCGAAGACCACACCTGCGTAGGCCCACTCCTTGAGTCGGGGAAAGCGCGGAACGATTACAGCAACCGCGCCAAGGAGCTTCCAGATACCCAAGATAACGAGAAAGTATGGGGGGTAGCCTAAGCGGTCAATGATTACGTGAACCTGCGGTACCCTTAGGACGTCCCATACGCCGCCAAGCACCAATTCCGAGGCAAGCAGAGCAGTGGTTACCCAGTAGATGACATTCCTATTCATGTCTGCATTTCCTCGCCATTCTCGTGCAGGAGATTGTGCTTTACGGCTCCACCAAAAGCAACGGAGCCCTCAACAATCTAGCGGCAGATTATGGGTGTAAATGGCGTTTGCGCTCAAATTTCGACTTGCTTTCGATTCCGTTCACATTTGAAGTTTATTACTAGTCGGAAGATGGTGGCGAGACGCACTCCATTTTCTGTGTCGCGCGTGCATGGCGGATTCTAAGGAACGCTCGGTCTGTTCCACTTCTCCATATTTCGAGCTCTTTGGAGCGCGGACAGGCTGTTCACCATTTTGGTTGACAATTGTTAACCAAAATGGTAAACACAGCAGTATGACGCGCAGTAGAACAACGGACGATGTCAGCGAATTGCTGGCTGAGCTCCAGGGTGACCGTACTTTGACCAAGTTCGCGGAGGATCTCCGTGTATCGAAGGCCTACCTCAGCATGGTGATGTCGGGTAACAAGCCGCCAAGTGAAAAACTCTTGAAGCGGGCCGGGATCCGGCGAACCATCAAGATCAATTACGAAGTCTTCCCCGGAGCAAAAAAAGGAGATTGATCATGCGTATAGGAAACACCGAAGTTGTGTTTCACCGCACGGTTCGCGTACCCGACGGGCGCCAGCCGTCCAACTTGCCGCCAAGCCTGGGCCGCATGGACCTGTATCCGGTAGCAAAATACGCCCAGCGCTGCCCGGAAAACTGGGAAAAGGAAACGTATTTCCTCGGGCTGCACGAAACCGAGGCCATGTGGATGTCGTTCCGGCCTCTCGCCAATCCCGTCGCGATGCTGGTTGGCGCCGGCGGCATCAACGCATTGACGGGCGAGAAACTCGGAATCACCCTCGAGAAGGACAACTACCTCGTCGCGCCGCCCCAGCCCTGGCTCGACGGCTGGAAAGACAAGGACGGCACCGTTTACCAGTTCGTGGCAACCGCCTACAAGAAAGGCCAGGGCATCACCGTGGCCGAGCAACTCATGGGCGAGGAATCCAAGACTGGCGCTATTGGTATCGCGTTTTTCAACCCGAAAGACCCGTTAAAGTTGAAAGTGAAGTCCACTCCACTGGAAGGGTATACGCACTCGCTGACCGACGACAATTTCAAGTGGAAAGGCAGTGAATTCGATCTTTTCAGCAAACACATAGTCCAGTCCAGCGCGGCAGCTTCCAGGCGGAGGATCACCCTCGGCGTCGAGCGGCTGCGGACTGCGTTCGATGAGATGGGCATCGGACGTGGCGGAAAGATCATCCAGAAAATTTATCCGGACCCACACGGGCTCGATGTTTGGGAGCAGTCACCTTGGGCAACGCTAGCCTGCTACCTGGTCAATGCCGAGGTCTTCGAGGAGATCACCGGTGAGAAGATCCCAAAGCCAGTCTCTTCGGAGAACTACGCAGGCCCATGGTTCGGTCTGAACGACAAGGCGGAGGATGACATCGCAGGAACGAACAAGTTTACCGGCCTCAAGTCTGCGGTTTTCCCCGCGTCTACCGCACAGCCAGATGTGCCGCTTCCCGCGGCAGTCGCAAGCAAGTCTGGTGAAACCAAGTAAGCATCCCGGTTCCCTCGCCGTGCAAAGGCCTGCCTACGCGCGGGCCTTTTTCGTCCTTATGAAATAGCGATGGAGTATGTAGCGCACCCTGCGTTCCGAGGTAAGGACTGGATGGTGCGATCCGATCAGAGCTACGCGGAGAAGTACAAGAATAAAACGGCTTTTCAGAGGAGATCCCGGTACCGTTCCAAGGCGACGCGCACGAGTTGGCCGCGCGAGCGTACTTCCGTTTTTGCGAATAACTGTTGCAGGGTGTTTTTCACCGCGCTCTCGGAGATTCCCATGCGGGATGCAATTTCCTTGTTCGCCAGGCCCTGAACGACAAGGCGTAGCGCCTCGAGTTCACGATTGTTCAACGTGGCTCGTTCCCGTTGGCTGTGACTGCCAGCGTTGCCCTCGATGGAACTAACCTGTTCTTCACTGACGTCGGCGATGATCGCCGCCAGCTTGGGGCTGGCTCCATCCTTATACGTCGAAAACCAGACGTCCGCCAGAAACGTTTCGCCGTCGCCTCGATGGCCGCGGCATTGCATCGATGTCCGGAACTGAGGCCGGTCCTCCCAGCGTAGTGCGTGGTGCAGTTCGGGCAGGAAAGCGGCGATGGGGTAGCCAATCAAGTGTCCGTCACGCGGCACCATCAGGTCGAGGGCTGCGCGATTGGCCAGTTCAATGAAACCACGCTCGTCGATGGTGACGATCGCGGCAGGACTGGTTTCGACCAACACGCGAATGCGTTCCTGCGAGGCCAGGCTCAGCCGACGGTTGCGCAGGAGCTCAGACGTAAACAGACCGCAACCGCACAGGGCCAAAGCTTCGAATGCCAGTCGAATCGTCGAATCCGACGGGTCGAGATTGCTGAACCGTTCACTGAGCAGGGCACAACCGATTCCCAAACCTACGATCACCCAGCGGGGCAGAAAGCCCGCGGCTAGCATGATGGGGAATAAGTAAAGGAAGCCGAGGGAAAAATAGGGCTTCGTCCACCAATCCACGGCGGCAATCCCCAGAACTCCCAGCGCACTGACTAACAGGATAATCGTTCGACTGCGTGGTTCCCAGATACGTTCCAGCATTGTTTCCGTGAGATTCGACCGAATGTTGGCTGGAATTATCCCATTTCCCGATTGGCCGCGAAACCCAATCAAAAGATTAGCCGCAGCAGACTGAAGAAAACTCCGAAGAGGCTTGCTTCCAGACAATCCAAAGACAGTTCCATCACAGGTGCACCGCAATCGAAATATTGCCGGCGTAACCGTTTGAGTCCCTGTCCTCAATCGTCCCCCAGGGATAAGAAGAAACTCGACACCCCGTCACGTGTTGCTGAGAAAAGATGATCCGTTACCTGGTTGATCAGGCGCTCAAGAACCGTATCCTGATATTGAGTCTAGCCGTTTTGCTTTTTGTCTGGGGCATCGTTTCCTTCCACAATCTGCCCATCGATGCATATCCGGATGTTGCCGACACCTACGTGCAGATCGTCTCGCAGTGGCCAGGACACGCTGCCGAGGAGGTGGAACAGCAGATCACGGTTCCGCTTGAGGTACAGCTCAACGGTGTACAACACCTGACCCACCTGCGATCGGTGTCGCTGGCAGGACTTTCGGTTATCACTCTAATTTACGACGACGACATTACGACACTCGCAGCGCGGCAGGAGGTACTGGACCGGCTGGCGCAGGCGACCACGCCCACAGGAGTGACGCCTGGCCTTGGTCCGGACTATAGCCCGACTGGCCAAATCATGTTTTACACGCTGCAAAGCGTCAATCCGCAATACGACACGATGGAGCTGAAAGCGCTGCAGGATTGGTTTGTGCTGAACCAACTTAAGTCGGTGCCGAATGTGGTCGACGTGAACATCTTTGGCGGACCCACGCGGGAATACCAGGTTCAGATCGATCCGGGAAAACTGGTGTCGTTCGGCCTGGCCTTGTCGCAAGTGGAGCAAGCGCTGGCGAACAACAATACCAACGCAGGCGGAGGGTTCATCCAGAGAGGTCAGCAGGCACTGAATATCCGAGTCGTTGGTCTGATGCAAACTACCGACGACATCGCCGCAACGGTGGTCAAAGTGTCCAATGGCACGCCGGTGAGAGTTCGTGATCTGGGGACCGTGGTCCAAGGGCCGAAGGTGCGGCTGGGGCAGCTAGGCAAAACAATCCGCCGCGAAGACGGCGCTGTGCTGAATGATGACGACGTAGTGGAAGGAATTGTCCTGCTTCGCAAAGGTGCGGAGGCGCAATCCACGCTCGCCACTTTGCACCAAAAAATCAATCAACTGAATAATGGACTGCTGCCCCCCGGAGTCAAATTGGTACCGCATCTGGACCGGAGCGACCTGGTGCGGTACACCAGCCGCACAGTCCTGCGCAACTTAACCCATGGCGTGCTGCTCGTGACCCTGATTCTGTTCTTGCTTCTAGGGAACGTTCGCGCGGCACTGGTCGTGTCGATTACTATTCCGTTCTCGCTGCTGTTTGCGTCGATTCTGTTAGACCTGAATCACATTCCCGCGAACCTGCTCTCGCTCGGTGCCCTCGATTTCGGAATGATTGTGGATGGAGCCGTGGTGATGGTGGAAAACATCATTCGCCACGTTGAGTCGCACGTCGATGAACATCGGACGCTGGTGCAAGTCATTGCAGATGCCGCGCACGAGGTGCAGCGTCCGGTATTCTTTGCGATTCTCGTCATTATTACGGCCTACTTGCCCATCTTCACCCTGCAACGCGTGGAGGGACGACTGTTTCACCCCATGGCGTGGACGGTGGCATTTGCACTGGTGGGTGCTCTGATCTTCTCTCTCTTGATTGCCCCCGTCATCTGCAGTTACTTGTTCACGGGCAAGCTGAAGGAATGGGTCAACCCGGTATTCGAGTGGGCCCTCACACATTACCGCCGTGGACTGGAATGGTGCGTCGAGAATACCAAGCCTGTGATGGCAACGGCTGCCGCCTTGGTGGTAATCATGGTGGTGCTTGGGACTGGTGGTTTCGTCGGATCGGAATTCCTTCCGCACCTGGACGAAGGAGCGATTTGGGTGCGCGGGACGCTGGCGCCAAGCGCGGGTCCGGCGACGGGCATCGATGTGGCCAACCGGGCGCGGCTGATCCTGGCCAGTTTTCCGGAAGTAACGCAAGTGGTAAGCCAGGTGGGGCGCCCCGACGATGGGAGCGATGCCAGCGGATTCTACAACACGGAGTTCTTCGTCGATCTTTTGCCGCGCTCGAGATGGAGGAAGGAACATCCCACGAAAGACGACCTGATCGCGGCGATGGATGAAGCCTTAGGCAAACTCCCAGGTGTGATCTGGAACTTCTCTCAGCCCATCTCGGACAATGTGGAAGAGGCTGTCAGCGGAGTGAAAGGCGAGTTGGCGGTGAAGCTGTTTGGCCGCGACCTGCAGACTCTGGAGCAAAAGGCCGAAGAGATGCAGAACGTGATGCGCCGGATTCCCGGAGTCGCCGACCTGGGAACGTTCGAGGTGCGTGGACAGCCAAACGTCAACCTCATCGTAGATCGCTCTGCCGCCGACCGCTTTGGCATCAACGTCAGCGATATTCAGGATGCGGCGGAATGCGCCGTGGGTGGAAAAGCGATAAGCCAGATCCTGATCGGAGAGGAGAGATTCGATCTGACAGTGCGCTACCAGCCCGAGTTTCGCCAGAGCGTGGATGATATTCAAAAAATTCGAATCCTGGCACCTTCCCTGGAGCGGGTATCGCTGAGTCAACTCAGCCGCATAACGCTCGATGATGGGGCATCCACGATTTACCGTGAAGGCAATTCTCGCTACATTGCCATCAAGTACAGCGTGCGCGGACGCGATTTAGGCAGCACGGTCCGGCAGGCGATCGAAGAAGTTCGCCAGAAAGTGAAGCTTCCCGCGGGATATCACCTGGACTGGACCGGAGAATACGAGAGCCAGCAACGTGCCAACCGAAGGCTGGCAATCATTGTTCCGATTACGCTGCTACTGATGGCCTTCATCCTGTACTCGGCCTTTGGGTCTTGGAAGTGGGTGGGTCTGATTTTGTCGGTTGTAGCGCTGTCGCCACTGGGAGGGTTTCTCAGCCTGCTGTTGACTGGGACCCACTTCAGCGTTTCGTCGGGACTGGGATTTCTAGCGCTGATCGGAGTATCGGTACAGACGGGAGTGATCATGGTCGAGTACATCAACCAACTCCGGGTGCGGGGACGCACCGTGCAGGAGGCGGTGAAGGAAGGAGCGGCTCTGCGATTCCGCCCGATCCTGATGACAATGCTGGTCGCCACGCTCGGGCTTTTGCCGGCGGCCATGTCTCACGACATCGGATCCGATTCACAGCGACCATTTGCCATCGTGATCGTAGGCGGACTCACCTTCGAGTTGCTGGTCAGCATATTTCTGCTCCCGACTCTCTACTCCTACATTGCTGGGTCGGGAGACCGTCTGCCTCCGCCAGAGGCGCGGTTCATAGAGGAAGGCGAACACGTGGACTGAAGTCGGACGGGTAAGGACCGGAACGCCGAAGATGATCCGTGTTAAACAGAGATGAGGGAGCGGGCGTGGCCCGCTCCCGAATTGAGTTACGCTGCGGTCTGCTTTGCTTTAGTGCCGGTGGATTTCGCTTGCGGCTTTCCCGTAAGCGCGGCCAACAGTTGAGCGCCGTCGGGAGTGCCGAGTCCGGTGCATGGATCCCAGCCCTGAGCGGCGTTGAACGAGCCGTTGCTGCCTTGGGTGATGTCGTGAAATCCTGCGGCTTCTGCGGCCTTGTTGTAGATCTGCGGATTGAGAAAGCCGATTGGGCTGCCGGTTTGCTGGTTGATACGCGCCACCAACGCGGCCCACAGAGGCGCGACCGCACTAGTACCGCCGAAGACGGCATGCTCTCCATCAACCAGGATGTTATAGCCAGTGTTGGGGTCGGCATCGCCGGCAACGTCTGGCACGCCTCGCCCTCCGTTTTTGCTGCTGGACTTCGGGACGTTGAATCCTTGTTGCCAGGAGGGAAGCGGGAAGTCTCGGCTGACACCGCCTCCGGTCGCTCCGCCCTGTGAGTCATGCCAGACCGTTTCCGAGACAATCTCTCCGTCGGATGCCTGCAAGCTGGTGCCGCCGCAGCCGAGGGCGAACGAACTGGACGCCGGAAAATCGACATGATCGTGTCCGTCGTTAACGCCGTCGGAGGAGCCATTGTCACCGGAGGCGACGCAAACGGTTACACCCATCGCGGCGGCCGACTGGAACGCCTCGTCGAAGTTGGTGCGGGCCTGCTTGGTCCACTGCGATTCCGATGATCCCCAACTGATGGAAATCACCGAAGGCAGGTTGGTACTATCGTGGACGGCGGTGGTGATGGCGTCGAGGAAACCACGATCCGTGTTGGGAGCGAAGTACACGGCAATCTTGGCTGCAGGGGCGATCGCACCTGCCACTTCGATATCGAGCACCACTTCGCCATCGTCGCTGTCGGGAGTGCTGGGACTGTTGGTAGCGCCATCGACCGAAACGGCGATCACCTGCGGGGTATTCAATCCGAGCGCAGTGAAATAGTTGTTCAGGTCATCGAGTCGAAAGCCCCCGCCCAACTCAATGATGCCGATGCACTGGTTTGATCCATCTCCGTCGGGAAAGGCATAGAGTTTCGCGATTTCGTTGGGATCGTGTGACGCGCTGGCGACGTGAGGCTTGAGTCCCGGACCTTGGCGCAGGCGTCGGAAATGAGGGTGCGCCTGCGGACGGTTATCGAGCCCGAATACGCCACTGATGACGTCAGCGTATTCCGCGGGTACCTTGATTTCACCAACGCGCCCGCGGAAATTCCCCTGGGGGTGGCTGTACTCTTTCAGTTCCACGTTGAAGGCCCGCTGCATGTTGGCTACCGTGCCTGAGAGGACGACCGTGCGGCGTGCCAACTCCGTGCCAGTGTCGTGGACTGTGAGACCGAATTCCTGGGCAAACGTTCTGATTTTGTCCAGATCGGCCGAGTCCGCGCCGTGAGCCTTTTCGTAGTCGGCGCGCGCCATGTGCTTAAAGCCGGGTTTTTCCAAGGCGGCCTTTACCTCCGGAAAGGTTGTGTTCTCGGATCTCCGCCGAAGGCGGATGGAGACCTCAATGGGCTGGTCAGGATGAGAGTTGTGAATCAGGCGTGCTCCACGAACGGGCTGCCGTTCGCTGCCTGGGACGACGGAAAGTTGTCTAGCGGAAGTCACAGATATACTCCTTGGTTTCGGGGGAGCATAAGCGGCTGAGAACTATCGCGACAGGGTGTCGCACAGGTGGGGAAGACCAGGCTCGTCTCGCCGTTAAGATGGTCCCGAGACGACGGGGAGTATAGCGAGACAGGCAGAAATTATCAACAGATATGAATGCTCCGATCGCATCCTTTACCATCCGCAACCAGACGTGATATCCTCTAAACGTCACATAGACAATCGATTAAAGACAGGAGTGCATCAGCGTAGTGTTAGCCAGAGAGCAAAAGAAATCCCTCATTGACCAGTACGGCACGCATGCAAGCGATACCGGCAGCCCGGAAGTTCAGATCGCTCTGCTTAGCGAACGCATTGGCCAGTTGACGGAGCACTTCAAGACGCACCAGAAAGACCACGGCTCGCGCCGCGGACTTCTCATGCTGGTCAGCAAGCGTCGCAGCTTACTAGA
>Ga0126379_10000469_pt1 | contig 22321 bp, 18 predicted proteins | sample PanSoiMetPlot_24_FD_92640 | JGI IMG/M metagenome (GOLD analysis project Ga0126379, IMG submission 92640) | Tropical forest soil microbial communities from Panama - MetaG Plot_24 | ecosystem: Environmental > Terrestrial > Soil > Tropical forest > Bulk soil | place: Panama | collected 2016-02-17
CGAGCTCGTCATCGAGCTCGAGCGCTGGGACCCGACCAAGAAGTACGACCGGCTGGGCCTCGACGGCGAGACTTACTCCATCCTGGGCAAGTCGCGGCCCTTCCTCCGGCTTCCCGTCGCCTCGGGCCGCAACCTCGCGCTCTTGATCGAGATCGCGGCGCGCAACGAGCTGCTGAAGATGCAGGGCTACGACGCGGCCAAGGAGTTCGCCCTCAAGGTGGACGAGCAGATTGCCAAGAACGCCCAGTCGCCGGCGCGCCGGGGGTAATGAGCAGCGAATCCTCCCCTTCGCCATCGGGTCCCCTTCCGGAGAGCCTCGTCATCGCCACCGGGCTCTCGGGGTCCGGCAAGAGCTACGTCAACAAGTGCCTCGAGGACATGGGCTACTTCTGCGTAGACAACCTCCCGCTGGAGCTGGTCGAGCCCCTGCTCTCCCGCGTTTCCGCCCCGAGGGTCGGCGTCATCCTCGACGTGCGCAACCCCAACTTCGCCGCACGCTTCCCCGAGATCCTCGCGAGGCTGCGCCAGCGGGTCCCGGGCACGCGGCTGCTCTTCCTCGACGCTTCGGAGGAGGCTCTGATCCGCCGCTTTTCCGAGACGCGGCGCCCGCACCCTCTGTCGGGAGACCGGTCGCTCCTGCAGTCGCTGAGGAGCGAGCGCGCGATGCTCGAGGAAGTGCGCGCGGTCGCCGACGTCGTCGTGGACACGAGCGAGATGACCGTCCACGAGCTGCGTTCCTTCATCCAGAAGACGTTCGTCGGGGACCCCTCGCGCGCGCGGATGGTCGTCTCGGCCACCTCCTTCGGATACAAATTCGGCGTTCCGCACGACGTGGACCTCCTCTTCGACGTGCGCTTCCTGGCCAACCCGCACTTCGTCCCGGAGTTGAAGCCCAAGACCGGCTCGGACCCCGCGGTCGCGGCCTACATCGAGAAGGACCCGGAGACCGGCCGGTTCCTGGCGCGGCTGGGAGAGTTCCTGGACTACCTGCTCCCGCTCTACGAGCGCGAGCAGAAGAGCTACCTGTCGCTGGGGGTCGGCTGCACCGGGGGCCGTCACCGCTCCGTCTACGTGGCCGAGAGGGTCGCCGCGATGCTCAAGGAGCGCGGCTATCCGGTTCGCGTCTCCCACCGGGACGCGACCCGGGAATGACGGGCCGCAGGCCTTAGAATCCCTTCTCCCGATGATCGGAATCCTGCTGGTGACGCACGGCCGCCTGGCCGAGGAGCTGAAGGCCGCCGCCCTCACCATCCAGCCCAACATCTCCTCGATCGTGGCGGTCGCCCTGGACTGGAGCGAGATCGGCGACGACGCCCGCGAGCGGATCGCCGCAGGCCTGGCGCAGGCCGACAAGGGGGAGGGAGCGATCATTCTGACCGACATGTTCGGAGGTACGCCCACGAACCTGACGCTCTCGTTCCTCAAGAAGGACCGGGTCGAGATCGTGACCGGCGTCAACCTCCCGATGGTGCTCAAGTGCGCCACCCTCCAGGAGAGCGGGAAGCCGGTCGCCGAGATCGCCCGGCTGGCCAGAGACCGGGGCCAGCGCTCGATCTGCGTGGCCTCGGACCTGCTGGCGAGCGAGGAGGCGCCCCCCGAGACCACCCCGGAGTCGGCCGGTCGATGATCGAGCGGGAGCTGGCGATCCGCAACCGGCTCGGCCTCCACGCCCGGGCGGCGGCGAAGTTCGTCCAGACGGCGAGCCGGTTCAAGTCGGCCGTCAAGATCCGCAAGAACGGCGAGGAGGTGGACGGCAAGAGCATCCTCGGTATCCTTCTGCTCGCCGCCTCGCAGGGGACCCACATCACCCTCTCCGTCAGCGGGGAGGACGAAGCCGACGCCTTCGCCGCCGTCGAAGACCTGATCGCCCGCAGTTTCGACGAAGAGGAGTAGCCCCATGCTGCAGGGGATCCCGGTCAGTCCCGGCATCGCGGTGGGGCGCGCGGTCGTCGTGCGCTTCGGGGGCACTCCCGCCTTCCGCCGGGCCATGCAGCCGGACCAGATGGAGGCGGAGGAGAAGCGCTTCCGGAAGGCCGCGCACGCCGCGACCGAGGACTTCTTCGCGCAGTCGAAACAGTCCAGCGGCGACATGGGCTCCGAGCTCGCCGCGATCCTCGAGGCGCACGGCATGATCGCCTCCGACGAGTCGCTGCTGTCGCCGGTCGTCGAGCGAATGCGGCGCGAGCGGGTCAACGCGGAGTGGGCGCTGGCGGCGGTCTCGGGCGAGCTCGCCGCGCGGCTGGAGGCCTCTCCGTCGGAGGCGATGCGCGAGCGCGCGGAGGACATCCGCGACGTGGCCCGGGAGATCTCGCGGCACCTCTCCGGCGGATACCCCCTCCAGCAGAAGGACCTGCCCAGGGGCTCGATCCTCGTCGCCGACGAGCTGTCGCCGGCCGACACGGCGCGGCTGGACCCGAGGCGGGTCCGCGCGATCGCGCTCGAGCGAGGCGGCCCGACCTCGCACGCCAGCATCATCGCCCGCTCCTTCGGCCTGCCGGCCGTCGCGGGCGTGGCGGGGCTCTGCGACGAAATTTCTCCGGAGCGGCCGATCATCGTGGACGGCGACCGCGGAATCGTCGAGCGCTCGCCCTCAAAGGACAGGCTGCGCCGCGCCCTGATCAAGGTCCGCGAGGCCCGCGAGCGCACGCGGCGCCTGAGGGCGCGGACCGCCGGAGCCGCCGTGACGGCGGACGGGATCCGCGTCGTGCTGCGGGCCAACATCGAGCTCGCCGAGGAGATCCCGGCGCTGGATCAGTGGCACGCCGAGGGCGTGGGGCTTTTCCGCTCGGAGTTTCTGTACCTGAAGGCCGCGCCCGCGACGCCGAGCGTCGAGGAGCAGCGCGCGGCCTACGAGAAGCTGCTCGAGGCGGTCGGTCCCCAGTCCGTGACGGTGCGCACTTACGACCTCGGCGGCGAGAAGGGGATCGGCCCCGTGACCGACGAGAATCCGGCGCTCGGGCTGCGAGGCTTGCGCTACTGCCTCGCCCACCCGAAGCTCTTCGAGGAGCAGCTGACCGCGCTCTGCCTCGCCTCGAGGAAAGGAGAGCTGAAGATCCTGCTTCCGATGGTCGCCGGCGTCGGCGAGATCCGGGCGGCGCGCCGACACCTCGAGAAGGTCTGCCGCGAGGTCGGCCTGAAGGCCCCGCCGCCCCTGGGAGTGATGATCGAGGTCCCCTCGGCGGCGCTCATCGCGGACCGGCTGGCCCTCGAGGCCGACTTCTTCTCGATCGGCACCAACGACCTCGCCCAGTACGCCCTCGCCGTGGACCGGGCCAACCCCGAGGTCGCTCCCCTCTACCGGCCACTGCACCCGGCGATCCTCCGCATGATCCGATCCGTGGTCGAGGCCGGAGCGGCCCTGGGACGGCCGGTCGCCGTCTGCGGAGAGATGGCGGCCGACCCGATCGGGATCGGCGTCCTGATCGGCCTGGAGATCCGCGAGCTGTCCGTGACGCCCGTGGCGATCCCGACGGTCAAGAGCGCGCTCGCCGCGATCCATTCCCGCCGCGCGCGCCTCCTCGCCGAGCGGGCGCTTCACGCCTCCGAGGCGGCCGAGGTCGAGAAGATGTTCCGGCCGCAGGCCGCCGCGGCCGCTCCGCCCCCGGAGGCCCGCGGCCCGCGCGCCGAGAAGGAGGAGAAGGCCCTTTGAGGAAGGTTCCCAAGCCCTGGGGCCACGAGCTGATCTTCGCGGAGAACGAGAGGTACGCGGGCAAGATCCTGCACCTGGAGCCCGGCCAGAGCCTCTCGCTCCAGTACCATGAAAGAAAGGACGAAACCTTCCTTGTTCTGACGGGTGAAGTGCACCTGCTCGTCGGAGAGGAGGGCAACCTCCGGGAGATGCGGTTGAAGCCCGGCGAGGCTTACCGGATCCGCCCGCGCGTCCGCCACCGGATGTCGTGCGAGATCCCCACGGACCTGGTCGAGGTCTCCAGCCCCGAGCTCGACGACGTCGTTCGCCTGGAGGACCGCTACGGTCGGGCGGGGACGACGGAACCATGAACAGGGGAGATGCGGAGGGGCGGAGGGGCCGAGGAGAAACTCGTAATTACGCGATCTCCTCGGCTCCTCTGCTCCTCTGCTCCTCCGCTTACCTTCTTGCCGCGTCGTTCCTGGCGGCGACGACTCCAACGCTCACGCCGACTCCGACCCCGAAGGAGAGGAAGCTGTCCGGCGGCTTCGGAAGGGGAGGGCCGGATGCGGTGGTGACCGCCCCGTCGGAGGTGACTCCGGCGCCGGGCCAGTCGCTGGCGGACGCGGTTCGGGCGGCGTCGGAGACGAAGAAGAAAAAGGAATCGAAGGGGAAGATCGCGATCACCAACGAGAACCTGGTGACGGATCCCAAGAAGGGAAAGCTCACGACGGCGGCGCCGCGCAACGTCCCCGTGGCCACGCCGGCGGCGACCGCGAAGATCGAGGCGCCACGGGCCGATGGAGAGCCTCCGGCGCAGAGCTCCTCGGAGGCCGAGGCGTACTGGCGAGAGCGCATGCACAGCGCGAAGTCCCGCGTCGAGGAGCTCGAGGAGCGGGTACGCCGGAGCGAGCAGGAGGCGCACAAGCTCGAAAACGACTTCTATTCGTGGGACGATGGCAACTACCGCGACGGCGTGATCAAGCCGGCATGGGACAAGAAACGCGAGGAGCTGGAGACGGCCAGGAGAGAGCTCGTGGATGCGCAAAAGGAGCTGGCGGACCTTCCGGAGAAGGCCCGCAAGGCGGGAGCCCTGCCGGGATGGCTGAGGGACTGAACGGATGAACGGATCGAGCGCGCTCCCAGCCCTCCCGGGCGCTTCCGGCTCCTACCGCGTCGAGACATGGGGCTGCCAGATGAACGTCCTCGACGGCGAGCGCATGGCGGGGCAGCTCGAGCGGCTCGGCCTCTCGGCCGCCCCCGAGGGCTCCGACACCGACGTCGTCGTTCTCAACACCTGTTCGGTGCGGGACAAGGCCGACCAGAAGGTCTACAGCGCTCTCGGCGTCCTCGCGGAGCGCAAGCGGGAGAACCCCTCCCTCGTCATCGGGGTCGCCGGCTGCCTGGCCCAGGTCACTGGCGACCAGATCCTGGAGCGCGCTCCCTGGGTCGATTTCGTGCTCGGGACGGGCAACGTCGAGCGCCTCGGCGAAGTCGTCGAGCAGGTCCGCCGGGAGCGGTTCCAGGGGTCCGTGCTGGATCTCCCGGAGGACTCGCCCGTCTACCAGTTTCGCCAGATCTCCCGCGGCTCGAAGTTCCAGGCCTACCTGACCGTCATCGAGGGGTGCGACCAGTTCTGTACCTTCTGCATCGTCCCCTTCACCCGCGGGCGGGAGCGGAGCCGCCGCGCCTCGGAGATCGCCGAGGAGGCGGCGTGGCTCGTCGGGCAGGGGTACTCGGAAATCACCCTCCTGGGCCAGACGGTCAACGCCTACCAGGACCCCGAGGACAGCTCGGGGCTTGGGTCGCTACTGTCGCGGGTCGCGGCCGTTCCAGGGCTGCGCCGCCTGCGTTTCCTGACCTCGCATCCGAGCTTCGTGGACGACTCGCTGGTGGAGGCGCTCGGCTCCGGTGGCATTCTCGCCCCGTTCCTCCACATGCCCGCCCAGTCCGGCTCGGACCGCGTCCTCTACCGCATGAAGCGGCGCTACGACCGGAAGGGCTACCTCGACACGCTGGCCCGGGTGCGCCGGGTCGTTCCCGACGTCGCGGTCTCCTCGGACTTCATCGTCGGCTTCCCGGGAGAGACGGAAGAAGACTTCGGAGAGACCCTGGATCTCGTCCGGGAGGCTCGCTTCGCCAACGTCTTCGCGTTCTGCTACTCGCCCCGGCCGGGGACGGCGGCGGCGCGGTGGGGGAGCGAGAAGAGGGTACCCGCGGAGGTCGCCTCGGCCCGGCTCCAGAGGCTGCTCGCCCTGCAGGCGGAGGTCCAGTCGGACATCAACCGGGGGCTCGAGGGAAGGACGTTCGAGGTGCTCGTCGAGGGGTGCGACCGGGAGGGGCAGGCGCACGGGCGCACCGCTTGCAACCGCATCGTCCACGTCCGCGCCGGCGAGCCGCTGGAAGCCGGTACCTACCGCGCCGTGAAGATCCTGAAGGGACTGCCGAACTCGCTCCTCGGGGAGCTCGCGGCCCAGGGGGCTCGGGGGACCGCAGGGTCCCTCGCTTCAAAGGAGAGGACGAGAGGTCTCTGAAATGGTCAAGATGGAAATCAAGGGACTGCTGATGGATCCCGTCTCCAACATGCCGGTCGTGATCCTCCGGGACGCGGGCGACGGCGTCTTCCTGCCGATCTGGGTCGGGATCTTCGAGGCGAACGCGATCGCCATCGCGATGGAGAAGATCGCCACGCCCCGGCCCATGACCCACGACCTCTTGAACAACCTCGTCCGGGAGCTCGACGCCCGGGTCGAGCGGATCGTGATCAACGATCTCAAGGACAACACCTTCTTCGCCCGGATCCACCTCTCCCGCGCCGGCGCGACCTGGACGGTGGACAGCCGGCCCAGCGACGCGATCGCGCTCGCCCTGCGCTGCCAGTCCGAGATCTTCGTCGAGGAGGAAGTGCTCGAGAAGAGCAAGACGCTCCGCGCCGATGGCGACCCCGACCCCGAGCGCCTGAAAAAGTGGCTCGAGGAGGTCAACCCGGAGGACCTCGGCAAATACCGGATGTAGTCCGGCCCGCCCCCGGTAAATCCGAAATCCGAATTCCGAAATCCGAATTACACTCCCGTTTGAGTGATCATCTCCATCACGAACCAGAAGGGTGGAGTCGGTAAGACGACGACCGCGATCAACCTGGCGGCGGCCATGTCCCAGAAGGGGATGAAGACGCTGCTGATCGACCTCGACCCTCAGGGAAACAGCACCATGTCCTATCTCGATCGCCGGTCGATCGAGAAGTCCATGTACGAGGTCCTGACCGACCCGGCCATCTGGTTCCGGGACATCGTCCGCCCGTCGGGGCTTCCCAACCTCGACATCGCGCCCGCGCGGATCGCGCTCGCCAAGATCGAGCCGAAGCTCCTGGGGGAGTTCGACGGGCACTTCCGGCTGCGCGACAAGATCGACGGCGCCCGCAAGCGCTACGACGCGATCCTGATCGACACGCCGCCCACGCTCGGGATGATCACGGTCAACGCGATGGTGGCCTCCACCCACATCCTCATCCCGATCCAGTCCTCCTACTTCGCGCTGGAGGGGACCGACGACCTGCTCGAGACGATCGACAAGATCAAGGCGCGGCCCAATCCCAACCTGCAGATCCTGGGAGTCGTCGTGACCCTCCACGACCGGCGGACCGTGCTCGGCCGCGACGTCTACCGACAGATCCGCTCGGTTTTCGGCGACAAGGTCTTCAAGACGACGATTTCCAAGAGCGTGCGCCTGGAGGAGAGCCCCGCGCACCGCGAGTCCATCTTCACGTTCGCCCCGCGCTCGGGTGGGGCGGCGGAGTACTACTCCCTTTCCGAGGAGGTCCTGTCCCGTGTCTAAGAGAAGGGGATTGCCACAGGAGTCGCGGATGCGCCACGACTCGCACTTCGTCGAGGCGCTGTCGTCGCGGTTCGGAGCGTCGCTCGGCCGCTGGATCCCGCTCGAAGAGATCGAGACCAACCCGGAGCAGCCTCGAATGAACATCGGCGACATCGGGGAACTCGTGAAATCCATCGAGGCCAGGGGAGTCCTGGAGCCACTCCTCGTTCGCCCGATCGGCGACAACCGCTACCGGATCATCGCCGGCGAGAGGCGGTTCCGGGCGGCGATGGAGGCGGGCCTGACCGAGGTGCCCTGCATCGAGTTCGACGTGCCGGAGAACGAGGTCATCGAGATCGCGCTGATCGAGAACCTGCATCGCAAGGACCTCCACCCGTTTGAAGAGGCGGAGGGGTACTCGAGCCTCGTCAGCAAGCACGGATACACGCAGCAGAGGATCGCGGAGGCGGTGGGGAAGTCCCGGGTCTCGATCACCGAGGCGATGTCGCTCCTCGTCATCCCGGAGGACGTCCGGAAGGAATGTCGGCGCGCCGACATCAGCGCCCGGTCCGTCCTCCTGCAGATCGCGCTGCTCAAGGACCCCGAGGCGATGCGCGAGGCGATCCGCCGGGTGCTCTCCGGTTCCACGCGGGACGACCTGCGCGACTCCAAGAGGGGCGCCGACGACCGGAGGCGCCCTGGACGCTTCTCCTTCGTGTACAAACCCAAGGGCGGACCTTACAAGCTGAACCTTTCCTTCCAGAAGTCCCGTGTCGAGAAGAGCGAGCTGATCGAAACCCTCCGCCAGATCATCAAGCAGCTCGAGGCCGGCGAGATCAAGCTCCCGAAAAGGTAGCAGGCCGCCCCGAAGATCCTTCGTCGCTCCGCTCCTCAGAATACCGAGGGGGTCGGCGCGTCTTTGGAGGAGCGGCAGCCCCCGTCGTCCTCAGCGGAGCGAAGGATCTGCCTGACCTGGATAACGTCCGATAAGATAGATTATGTAAAGTAGTCGATCGGGACCTCGTGGCGCCGCCGCCCTTGCCCTACCATTGCTTCCGATGCGCCTCGTCTCCCGGTCCGTCCTGCGGGAAATCTGGCCCCCCTTCCTGCTGGGCTTCGCGGCCTACACGTTCATCCTCCTGATCCGGACGGTCTACTTCCTGGCCGACTTCTTCGTGCGCCGGAGCGCCTCTTTCGGCGAGGTGACTTTGCTGGCGCTCCTCTCCCTGCCCTGGATCGTGGTCCTGACCCTGCCGATGGCGTTCCTGCTCGGTGTCCTGATCGGCATCGGGAGACTGGCCGGCGACAGCGAGATCATCGCCCTGAGGTCCTGCGGCGTGGGTCCGATGTCGGTCTACTACCCGGCGCTCGGGGCCGCCGTCTTCCTCTCGGCCGGGGTCTTCCTGATCTACAACCTCGTCCTGCCGGGTGCCAACGAGAGGCTCACCAAGTCGCTGGCGCGGGTGGCGGCGACCTCGATCATCAACGTCGTCCATCCCCGGACCTTCCGGGAGGCCCGGACCGGGGTGACCCTCTACTTCGACCACGCGGGGGCGGACGGGCGCTCCCTCGAGGGTGTCTTCGTAAAGCTCGGCGACGAAGGGGAACAGGACCAGCGGATCATCGTCGCCCACCGTGGAGTCCTGACGCTCGAGGGCGACCGGCTCTGGCTCGACCTCTTCCAGTCCACTGTCCACGAGTACGACCCCGCGGACCCGTCCCACTACCGCCTCAACCGCGCCGAGGCCCAGCGCGTGCTGCTGGCGGGAGACATCTGGAACTCGACTTCGCCCAACGTGGCCTACGAGAAAGCGCTGCGCAACCAGTCGGTCCAGGAGCTCCTGGGGACGGCCAAGCGCGTCCGCACGCAATCTCCCGAGAACTACCGCCTCGCGTGGGTGGAGATCCACAAGAAGTTCTCGATTCCCTTCGCGTGCCTCGCCTTCGCGATCATCGGGATCCCGCTGGCCGAGTCCGCTCGGCGCGGTGGCCGGGGCAGCGCCTTCGCGATTTCGCTCGCCATCATCATCCTGTACTACGTCCTGCTCTCCGCCGGCGAGACGTGGGGCCAGCAGGGCAAGCTGCCTCCGGGCGTGGCGATCTGGCTTCCCAACGCGATCCTGCTGATCGCTGGCGCCGCGGCGATCCTGCGTTCCGGCCGGGAGCGCGCCCGGTGGCGGTGGACCTTGCCGCTGCCCGGGCGGCGGGCGGCGGAGCGGGGCCCCCTCTCCCCCGTTCCGGCGCGGCCCCGGTTCGGGAGCCTCCTGCGCTTCCCGGCGATCCTCGACCGGTACATCCTCGGCCGCTTCTTCACGGTGCTTCTCTTCTCGTCGCTCTCGGTGGTCCTGCTGGCGCTCATCGTGGACTACGCCGAGCGCGTGGAACGGATCGCGAAGAACCATCCCCCGACCTCCGCCGTCCTGGGCTACTACCGGGTCTTCCTCCTCGGCATCAGCGCGCAGATCGCGCCCTTCGTCGCGCTCATCGCGACGCTCGTCTGCCTGGGAATCCTCTCGAAGAACAACGAGGACACCGCCTTCCGCGCGAGCGGCGTCGCGCTGCACCGGCTCGCGGCCCCCATCCTCGGGGCGATGATCGTGGGCGCCCTCGTCTTCTTCGCGATGGGCGAGTACGTGCTCCCCTTCGCCGCGCAGCAGGAGGCGCGCTACCGCAACATCATCAACGGCCGGCCCGAGGACTACGGTGTCGCTCGCACGCCCGCCGAACGCAACTGGCGAAGGTCGGGCGACGGCAGCATCTGGCACAAGGAGGAGAGCGACCCGGCCCGGGGGATGCTCGTGTCCCCTTCGGTCTTCCGCTTCGGTCCGGATTTCGAGCTGGTCAGCCGCGACAGCGCCCGCCTGGCCAGCTGGGACGGGAACGAGTGGGTCTTCCGGCAGGGCTGGTCCCGCACCTTCGGCAAGGCGCCGGAGACGGCGTACCGCACCTACCTCGAGGACCGCGTGGCGGGAGATCCGCCTGGCGCCTTCACGCGCGAGCGGAGAACTCCCGAGCAGATGCGCTGGAGGGAGCTGCAGCGCTATGCCCGGCGGCTGAAGGCCGGCGGCTATGCGACCGGGGACCTCGAGACGGCGATGTACGCGAAGTTCGCGGCGCCGGCGCTGGTGCCGCTGATGGCGCTGCTGGGCGTGCCGTTCGCGTTCCGGATCGGGCGGAGGGGCGCGCTGGCGGGGATCGGGATCGGGCTGGCGCTGGGGATGGGGCTGCTGATCGCGACTGCGTTTTTTACGAAGCTGGGGGATGTGGGGGCGCTGCCGCCCGTCCTTGCGGCGTGGTCGCCGAATGTGATGGCGGCGACGCTGGCGGTGTATCTGCTGTTGAGACTGAGGACGTAGGGGACGAGTCCAAGGTCCAAGGTCCAAAGTCAGTCGAAGGTCCGAGGTCGAAGGTCACAGGGTCCAACGTCAAAGGTCCAAAGTCCAAGGTCAGTTGAAAGGTCCAACGTCGAAGGTCAGGGATCTGGACTCTAGACCTTCGACTTTCGACGGACTTTGGACCTTGGACCGCTCCCTCAGAAGACCTGGCCGCTCGAGAAGGAGACCAGCCAGCCTTTTCTTCCGAAGGGGTCGGGGTTCAGGGCGTAGGCGAAGTCTACGCGGAGGATTGGGTTTCCGGCGGCGCGGGAGATGGCGACTCGCAGGCCGACGCCGACGTCGCTCTTGAATTCGGAGAGCTTCAGCGGGCGGCCCTCGGGAACGGCTGTGCCCGTGTCGAAGAAGGCGACCGCCCCGAAGCTTGCGAGCTGGAGGATCTCTCGCCCTGAGAAAATACGGTGCTCCACGTTCCAGACGACTCTCCGATTGCCCTCGAAGGAGTAGAGGTGGTAGCCGCGCAGTCCGTTTCCGCCGTCGGCGAAGAACTGGACGTCCTTGTCGAGGTTCCAGCCGCGGTCGAACTGGATGTGGGAGACGAGGGTCTGGAGGAGTGAGCCGTTGAACTTGTGGACGAACGTCGCGTTTCCCGAAAGGATCTCGTTCTTGGGCCCGTCGTCCAGGCGGGTCTCGTAGGAGAGGCCGCCGAGCACGAAGCTCGATTGGTTCAGCCTCCAGCCGGCCGAGCCGTCGAAGCGGACGAGCTCCGTCGTCCGGTCCAGTCCGAACGCCGCGGGAGAGACCCCGAAGGTGACCGAGAAAGCGCTCGCCAGGTTGAAGTCCTCGAAGCGAGAGTCGCGATTGACGAAGTTGACCTTGAGGAAGTCATTGCCGACGTCCTCGTAGCGCACGAAGAGGTACCGGAACTTCCGGTCCTCGGGGATGACGTCGTCGGGGCGGTCCTCCCGGGTCTGGAAGAGGTCCTCGACGGCCTGGAAGCCGCCCGAGAGCCGCCGCGCGCGCACGTCGGAGGCGAGGAGGGCCTTCCCGTAGGAGATCGCGTAGTCCCGATGGTCTCCCCGGAAGATCGAGGACTCGACTCCGTCCGTGTAGATCCGGTCGTCCTGCGTGGTCCGCAGCACGTTCATGTCCGCCGCCCAGGGAGTCAGGAAGGAGAAGAACGGGCGGCCAATGTGGATCCCCTTCTGGTCGCCGTCGGAGTTGTTGGCGTAGATCGCGTCGGTGGACCAGTACGGGCCGAAGAGGCAGGGGTCCTTGTACTGGATCGACCGGATGATTCGCTGGACGTCCTGTCCGTACCGGAGGCTGACCTGCCGGCCCAGTCCCAGCAGGTCCTTCTCCTCGAGCGAGAAGGAGTAAGTCGTGACTCCCCCCTTCTTGCCGAAGGAGATCCCGGGCTGCGTCGTCCAGGCGTCCTGGGTCCGGACGTCCACGTCCACGAGCCCGTCTACGGGAGGGCGTGCGAGGACGGAGGCCGATTTGATGAAAGGGAGGCTGCGCAGGTTGCGCTCCGTCTCGGCCAGCCGGTTGGGGTCGTACGGGTCCCCCTCGTGGAAGAGGAGGAAGTTCCGGATTACGGAGACGCGCGTCGTGATGTGAAGCGCGTTGGCCGCTCGGTAGATCCACCCCTTCGTCGCTTCCTCGTCGGTGAAGACGTCCAGGGACTCGACGTGGATCGTCCCGATTCGCAGGCCGTCCTCCTGAGCTTGCGAAGGATCTCCCGGCGCGCCTCGCGCCGGGCCTGCGAAACCGGGGACGGCCGCGACGGTCAGCGCCGCCGCCAGCGCCGCCCGTCTCGCCAGCCTTTTCATTCCGAAGCTGAGGGACCCGGGGGGAGAAACGCCCCTGTTAGGTTCCCTCCTCCCACGAGGACATGTACCGGACCTGATCGGGTGTCGGGGCGTCGATGGAGACGTTCATCGTCGCGAGCTTCAAGCGCGCGATCTCCCGGTCGATCTCCTCGGGGACCACGTAGACCTTCTTCTCCAGCCGGGCGTGGTTGCGGATCATGTACTCGGCCGCGAGGGCCTGGTTGGCGAAGGACATGTCCATCACCGACGCCGGGTGCCCTTCGGCCGCCGCAAGGTTGATGAGCCGTCCGTCGGCCAGGAGATGAATCCGCCGCCCGTCCGCCAGCGTGAACTCCTCGACGAATTCGCGGATCGTGCGCCGCCCCGAGGAGAGCGCCTCGAGCGCTGGGATGTCGATCTCGACGTTGAAGTGGCCGGAGTTGCAGACGAGCGCGCCGTCCTTCATGACGCGGAAGTGCTCGGTCCTCAGCACCGCTTTGTTCCCGGTCACGGTGACGAAGATGTCCCCGACGGCGGCGGCCTCCTCCATCGTCATGACGGAGTAGCCGTCGAGCACGGCCTCGATCGCTTTGGTCGGATCGATCTCGGTGACGATGACCTGGGCGCCGAGCCCGCGCGCCCTCATCGCCACTCCTCGTCCGCACCATCCATATCCCGCAACGACGACTTTCAGTCCCGCAACGAGGAGGTTGGTAGCACGCACGATGCCATCGAGCGTGGATTGGCCCGTCCCGTAGCGGTTGTCGAAGAGGTGCTTGGTCCGCGCCTCGTTGACCGCAACGACAGGGAACCGGAGCACGCCGGCCTTCTCCATGGCGCGCAGCCGGATGACGCCCGTCGTCGTCTCTTCGGTCCCGCCGAGGATGCCCTCGGTCAGCTCCCGCCGCTCCTGCGGGGAAAGGAGCGCGGCCCAGGCCCGGATGACCGGGTCCACTTCCGAGTCCTTCCCGAGGGCCAGGAAAAGGAGCGAGGAAACCAGGTCCGCGCCGTCGTCCATCGTGACGTTGGGGCGGTGGGCGAGCGCCGCGCGGATGTGCTGGTAGTACGTCTCGTGGTCCTCGCCCTTGATGGCGAAAACGGAGATGCCGTCGTCGGCCGCGAGCGACGCCGCGACGTCGTCCTGCGTCGAGAGCGGATTGGAGGCGCAGAGGACGAGGTCGGCTCCCCCGGCGACGAGGGTCTTTGCCAGGTTGGCGGTCTCGCTGGTGACGTGAAGGCAGGCGGAAAGGCGCACCCCGGAAAGCGGCTTCTCCCGGGAGAACCGCTCCCGGATCTGCGCCAGGACCGGCATGCTCTGGCCGGCCCACTCGATGCGCAGGCGGCCCTTCGCCGCCAGGGCGGTGTCCCGGACGTCGTGGCGCTCGCGGGTCTGGACGGACTCGGCCATCGTTCTCTCCCCCGCTACCTTCCAGCCGCCACGGCCGGCTCGACGCCCGAGGCGCGCGACAGGGTCGGGGCGACGTCGGTGCGCTCCCAGGTGAAGTCCGGCAGACTCCGTCCGAAGTGGCCGAACGCCGCCGTCGCCTTGTAGATCGGCCGACGAAGGTCGAGCTTCTCGATGATGCCGCGCGGCGTCAGCGGGAAGTGGTCCCGGATCAGGCCGACGAGCTTCTCCTCGGGGAGGCGCCCCGTGCCGTAGGTCTCGACGTGGACCGACACGGGGTCGGCGACGCCGATGGCGTAGGCGAGCTGGATCAGCGCCCGGTCGGCGAGCCCCGCCGCCACGATGTTCTTGGCGACGTAGCGCGCCATGTAGGCCGCCGAGCGGTCGACTTTCGTCGGGTCCTTGCCCGAGAAGGCGCCGCCGCCGTGAGGGGCGCTGCCGCCGTAGCTGTCGACGATGATCTTGCGCCCGGTCAGGCCCGTGTCGCCCTGCGGGCCGCCGATGACGAACCGACCCGTCGGGTTGACGTGGAACTTCGTGGACTTGGTCAGCAGGTTGGCGGGGATGGTCGGCTTGATGATCTCCTCGATGATTGCTTCCTTCAGGTCGCCGTGCTTGATCGCCTCGGCGTGTTGAGTCGAGACGACGATGGCTTCGACGCCGATCGCGCGCGTCCCCTCGTACTCGACGGTGACCTGGGACTTGCCGTCGGGCCGGAGGAAGTCCATCTGGCCCTTGCGCCTCGCCTCGGACAGGCGCATGACCAGCTTGTGTGCCAGAGTCAGGGGCAGGGGCATCAGCTCCTCGGTCTCCCGGACGGCGTAGCCGAACATCAGGCCCTGGTCGCCGGCTCCGCCGGTATCCACGCCCTGGGCGATATCGGTGGACTGAGGGTCGATCGAGGAGATGACGGCGCACGTCTCGTAGTCGAATCCGAACTTGGCGCGGGTGTAGCCGATCTCCTTGATCGTGTGGCGCACGACCGAGGGGAAATCCACGTAGGTCTTCGTCGAGATCTCGCCGGCGATGAAGGCCAGTCCGGTCGTCACGAGGGTCTCGCAGGCGACCCGTCCCGTGGGGTCGTCGCGGAGGACGGCGTCGAGGATGGCGTCGGAGATCTGGTCGGCGATCTTGTCGGGATGACCCTCGGTCACCGACTCGGAGGTGAAAAAGTGCCTGCCGTTCTGAAGCATCAAGCGACTCCTTTTGGGCGGGTTGGGGCGCGACTCAAGGGCCCGCAGACTAACACCTCGGGCCAGACGGGTCAAAGCACGCGGGCAGTCTGGCTCGGGCGAGTGTCGGGGTCCTTCGAGAAAAAGAAGAAGAGGTTGCGGCCGTAGTCTCGCGTTTCGACGAGGGTCAGCCCCTCGAGGCGGGGAGGCGAGGCGCCGCGGTCGGCCTGGAAGACGAAGAGGCCGTTCTCATCGAGGAGGCTCTCCGCGCGTGAGCGGATCGCGCGTGGGTCGGTGCCATACGGCGGGTCGGCGAACACCAGGTCGAATCGGACTCCCTTGCGGGCCAGGGCGTCCACGGCCGACACCACGTCCTCGCCGGAGATGTCCACGTCGTCATGGGGAGGCGGAAGCCTGGCGAGGTTCTGGCGAAGAACCGGAGCGCTCCTCTCGACGAGCGTCGCGCGCGCGGCGCCCCGCGAGACGGATTCGAGACCGACGGCGCCGCTGCCGGCGTAAAGGTCCAGGACTCTCGCGCCGGGGATCCGCTTCTGAAGGATGCTGAAGAGCGCGGCGCGGGCCCGGTCCGAAGTCGGGCGCGCCCCCTCGGGCACGACGAGCCGCCTCCCCTTCCATCGTCCCGCGATGATCCGGACGGAGGGTCTCCTGCTTTTCAAGGATCGATCCCTAGTCCGGCGGCGAGAACTGGAACCTCAGCTCGTCGAGCCTCTTGAACTCGCTGTATGGCTCTCCGACCCCTTCCAGCTCCACCACTCCTTTTTCCGTGATCAGCTGCTTCACGCGAAACATCGCGCCGTCGAACCGCTTCAGGAGCGTTCCCGGGGCGAGGTGCTCGGCCGTGAACCGCGAGGCGGGCGCGAGAGGCGCGATCATCGCCAGCCGTAGCCCCTCGAGCGCCGAGCGAAGCGCGGAGGCATCCGGCGGAAGAGGCGAGAGGTCGTCGAAGCGGATCTTCTTGCGCGAGCCGCCGGGCCTGGCGATCGTGAGCACCGACTGCGCGGCAAGCTCTGCCGTCAGACCGGTGCGCAGGTCCTCCTTCAGGTCCCAGACCTCGCGCCGGCGGAAGTAATCGCAGTAGAAGTCGAGCTCGGCGGCGTCGAGCTTCTTGCGCTTGACGTCTTCCACTCCTCCGCGCGACGTCTTCCACACCAGCGTGCGGTCGGTGAAGAGCGTCAGTCGCTCGTAGCCCTGGCTCGACTGCCGGATCCACTCCGCGCAGAACGTCGGGGCGACATCTGCCGCCGGCGGCGGCGAGGATCCGGCCAGCAGGGCCGCGAGGACGAGACGTTCGATCAGGGCCCTTCTCCCATGGCCGCCCGGACGGCGAACTCCAGCTCCTGCTTGCGGGAGATGCGCCCCTCCCGGAGCGCTTCGAACGTCGCCTCGAGCGCCCGCCCGACCCGCGGTCCCGCCGGAACTCCCGCCTCGAGAAGGTCGCGGCCGCGGATCGAGAGCGATGTGCCGCGGGAACGGAGGGAGGCTCTCAGCCGGCGGGCTGCGGGAGGCGGCGACAGGGCCGCCGCGGCGGCGACCTCGTCCGGCGAAAGGCGCTCGGAGCGAGTGGAGCGATCGAGCGAGAGCTCGGCCCGGACCGAAGGCCAGCGAAGCATCCGGGAGAGATCTTCCCCCGTCAGCGCGAGCCGGGCCGAGATTCGTGCGGCTGCTCTCTCGGACGCGTCGCCGGCCCACACCAGGAAATAGAGAAACCAGCTCGTTTTCCGGGGATGCCGCCTCGCGATCTTCTCGGCGCGGGCAAGCGCGCGCCGGAGGTGGAGCGAGGAGGTCAGCGCGGGGTCCACGGCGCGATCGAGCCCGAGCCTCGCGAGGAGCCCGGCCGCCCGGGCCCGATTCTGCTCGGAGAAGAGGAGGCGGATCTCCCGCCGCAACCGGTCCCCGGAGACCGCGTCGAGGGCGTGCGCCTGGATCGCCTCCCGGATCCAGGTTCGCGTCTTCGGCCCGACGGAGAAGCCGAGACGGTTGGCGTAGCGGGCGGCGCGGAAGGACCGCGTGGGGTCGTCGTGCGGCGAGTTGGCGTGGAGCATCCGGATGGTTTTTCCGCGAAGGTCCCGGACGCCTCCGAAAGGGTCGATCAGCTCCGGCCGTCCGGGGGTCAGGCGGATCGCCATCGCGTTGACCGTGAAGTCGCGCCTCGCGAGGTCTTCCTGGAGCCCCGCCGGGGCGACGCTCGGCAGGGCCCCGCTCGACCCGTAGGTCTCCTTCCGGGACGACGCCAGGTCCATGTGTGTCCCTTCCGCGAATTCGAGAACCGCGGTCCCGAACCTCTCGTGGGCGACCGCCTTCGAGCCGGTTTCGGCGCCCAACGCCCGGGCGAAGGCGATGGCGTCTCCTTCGACGACGAGGTCCACGTCCACGATCGTGGGCGGCCGACGAAGGAGCAGATCCCGGACGGCTCCCCCCACCAGATAGAGCGAGTCTCCGCGCCGGAGAGCCAGCCGGCGAGCTTTTTCGACCCGGGACCTCGGGCCGCGAGGGAGCCGCGCGAGGGCCCCTGCGATCCGTCGAGTGTCGGCCGTCGGCTGTCGATTCGTCCCCGGCCTCCGCTCCCTACTCGAAAACGTATTCGACCGAGTCTTCTCCCGTCAGCGCCCGGATCTCCTCGGTCAGACGCTGCGACCGGGCGACCCGCATGGAGTCTGCCGCCTTGAGCGTCGCCTCGAATTCTCCTGGCCGGAAGAGACGGATCGAAACGGGGAGCGTCCCGGGATGCGACGCCAGGCTCTCCTTGAGGCGGGCCAGGACCTTCTCGTCGGCCAGCGCGAGGTTGACCCGGATCTGGAGCGACCGCGCCAGCCGCTCCTTGATCCCCTCGAGGGGGATGACGTCCTGGACCGTCATCTCGAAGGCGGGGCCCGACTCGCGCACGGTGCCTGTGACGAGCACCGGCAAGTCGGCGGCGATCCACGACTCGACCTTCTCGTAGAGGCTCGCGAAAACCGCGATGGGGATCGAGCCGCTCATGTCCTCGAGGACGGCCTTCAGCATCGTCTTGCCCTCGTTGACGCCCTTCTTGATCTTCTGCCTCTTCAGGTTCACCAGGACTCCCCCGACGCGGATCGTCCGTTCCACGTGGCCTGCGAGGTCGGAGATCTTCGCGTCGGCGAAGCGCTCGACGGTCTCGGCGAACTTCGCCAGGGGGTGGCCGGTCACGTAGAACCCGAGGACCTCCTTCTCCCCTTTCAGACGCTCCTCGAGCGACCACTCCGGAAGGTCGGGGAACGAGTCCGCCGCGGTCCCGCCGGCCTCGATCGGCGTCCCAGTGAAGAGGCTGGACTGGCCGATTTCCTTCTCCTCCCGCGCGCGGCTGGCCTGGGCGGAGACGCGCTCGGAGGCGGCCGACAGCGTGGCGCGGTTTCGGCCGAGGGAGTCAAAGGCCCCCGCCGCGATCAGGGCGTCGAGCGTGCGCTTGTTGACCAGGTGCGAGTCCAGGCGCATGGCGAAGTCGGTGAAGGACTTGAAGGGCCCTTTCTCGCGCTCCTGGAGGATTGCCTCGGCGGCCGCGTCGCCGACCCCCTTGATCGCCGCCAGGCCGAATCGGATCGCCGGCCCGACCCCCGTGAACTTCCGCCGCGACTCGTTGATGTCGGGCGGCAGCACGGGGATGCCGCACTCGATGCAGTCGCCGATGACCTTCACGATCCCGTCGGTCGAGCCGATCTCGGCCGACAACGTGGCGGCCAGGAAGTCCACCGGGTAGTGCGCCTTGAGAAACGCCGTCTTGTAGGCGACGAGCGCGTAGGCCACGGCGTGGGACTTGTTGAAACCGTAGCGGGCGAACGGCTCGATGAGCGACCAGAGCTCCTTGGCCTTGCGCGGCGGCGTGCCGTGCTCCTTGGCCCGCTCGATGAACTTCTCTCCCTCGGCGACCATGATCTCCCGCTTCTTCTTCCCGATCGCCTTGCGCAGCTTGTCCGCCTGCAGCAGGGAGTAGCCGGCCACGCGCTGGGCGATCCGCATGACCTGCTCCTGGTAGACGAGGATGCCGAGCGTTTCCTCCAGGATGTCGCCGACCGCCGGAAGCGGATAGGTCACCGGGCTCGTGCCGTTGCGCCGCCGCACGTAGTCCTCGACCGTGCCCGCGTCCAGAGCCCCGGGACGGTAGAGGGCGTTCAGCGCCGCGAGGTCCGCGAACCCCTTCGGCTTGGCCCGGCGCAGCAGGTCCCTCATCCCCGAGGAGTCGAACTGGAAGACGCACGCCGTCCGGCCCGAGCGGAAGAGCTCGAAGGTCTTCTGGTCGTCGAGCGGCAGGCGGGAGAGGTCCGGCGCCTGCCCCTCCCGGGCGGCGATCCGCTCGAGGGTGTCGTCGATGATGTCGAGCGTGATCAACCCGAGGAAGTCGATCTTCAGAAGGCCCATCTTCTCGACCGCGTTCATGTCGAACTGGGTCGTGATTTCGTCCTTGTTCGTCCGGTAGAGCGGGAGGTAGTCCGTGATCGGCCGGGGCGCGATCACGACGCCGGCCGCGTGCATCCCGGCGTGGCGGGACAGTCCCTCCAGCCGCTCCGCGATCCGGACGACCTTCTGGACCGACGGGTCGGTCTCGATCGCCTCGCGCAGCAGCGGCGACTCCTCCAGCGCCTTCTTGAACGTGACGTCCGGCCCGTCCGGGACGAGCTTGGCGATCTTGTCGCCCAGCGCCACCGGAAGCGAGAGCACGCGGGCCACGTCCCGCACCGCGAGCTTGGGCTTGAGCTGCGAGAAGGTCACGATCTGGGCGACGTTCTCCCGGCCGTACTTTCGGGTGACGTACTCGATGACCTCGCCGCGGCGCGCCTGGCAGAAGTCGATGTCGATGTCCGGCATCTCCCGGCGCTCGGGGTTCAGGAAGCGTTCGAAGAGCAGGTCGTACTTGAGCGGGTCGATCTCGGTGATCCCGAGCGACCACGCCACGATCGAGCCGGCCGAACTGCCCCGGCCCGGTCCCACCGAGATGCCCCGCTCCCGCGCGAAGCCGATGAAGTCCGAGACGATCAGGAAGTAGGAGGGGAACTCCACCTTTTCGACGACCCCGATCTCGTACTCCAGGCGTTCCCGGTATTTCTCGGGGGCGATCGCCGGATCGGTCTCGCCGAGCCTGATCTTTCGCTCCAGGCCCTCCCGGGCGAGCGACGCGAAGTACTCCGCGGGCGTCCTCCCGGCGGGAGCCGAGAAGCTCGGCAGCTGCATCTTGTCGGTCCCGAGGGATATCGCGCAACGCTCCGCGACCGCGACCGTGTTGGAGACCGCCTCGCCCGACCACCGGGCGAAGCGGGCCTTCATCTCGTCCGGGTTCTTGACGAAGAACTCGTCGTTGTAGAAGCGCATCCGGCGCTCGTCCTCGAGCGTCTTGCCCATGCCGATGCACAGCAACACCTCGTGCGCGTCGGCGTCGTCGCGGTTCAGGTAGTGGCTGTCGTTGGTGGCCACCACTGGCGCGCCGGTTTCCTTCGAAAGCTGCAGCAGCTGCGGGACGATCGCGACCTGCTGGGGCAGGCCGTGGTCCATGATCTCGACGAAGAAGTTTCCCTTCCCGAAGATGTCCTGGTACTCGAGGAAGGCTTTCTTGGCCGCCTCGTAGTTGCCCCGCACCAGCGCCCCGGCGACCTCTCCCTTGAGGCAGCCGGAGAGGCCGATCAGGCCCTCGGCGTGCTGCCGGAGGAGGGCCTTGTCCATGCGGGGCCGGTGGTAGAAGCCCGTCAGGTAGGCCTCGGAGACCAGGCGCACGAGGTTCTTGTAGCCGGTCTGCGTGGCCGCGAGGATCGTCAGGTGATAGGCGTAGCCCTCTCCCGATTCGCTGGCCGCCTGGAGCTGCCGGTCGGAGCGGTCTCCCGGGGAGATGTATGCCTCGACTCCCACGATCGGCCGGATGCCGCGCGTGACGGCCTCGTTGTAGAAGCCGAGAGCCCCGAACATGTTCCCGTGGTCCGTGACGGCGACCGAGGACATGCCGAGCTCTCCGATCCGCTTGCAGAGCTCCGGCAGCCGGTTGGCGCCGTCCAAGAGCGAGTACTGGCTGTGAAGGTGAAGGTGGACGAAGTCGCCGGGCACGAACCGATTCTAAGACACCTCCAGGCCAACGAATGTCCGACGCGCTAAGCTTCGCGGCCAATGTCTTTTCGCAGGGCGCTGGGTCCCTTCGACGCCACGATGGTCGTCGTCGGCGGAATCATCGGGAGCGGGATCTTCATCAATCCCTACATCGTGGCGCAGCGGCTCTCCACGGGCACGCTCGTCCTTGCGGCGTGGATCGTGGGAGGCGCGATCGCCCTGTCGGGGGCCTTCGCGTTCGCCGAGCTGGGCGCGCTCTTCCCGAAAGCGGGCGGCGAATACGTGTACCTGCGCGAGGCCTACCACCCCGGCGTGGCTTTTCTCTTCGGCTGGGCGTCGCTGCTGATCATCCAGAGCGGCGGCCTGGCGGCCGTGGCGATCACGTTCGCCCAGTACACCCTCCGGCTTTTCGGCGCGGACGCCTCGCGCGCGACGCCGCTCGCAGTCGCCTCGATCGCGCTCGTCGCCGCGGTGAACTACTTCGGCGTCAAGCCTGGCAGCCGCCTCCTGAACGTCCTCGTCGTCGCCAAGATCGGGACGCTGGCGGCCCTGATCGGAGGCGGCCTGTTCCTGTCGCGCCAGGCGCCCGGGCCGGCAACGGCCGGGGCCTCGGCCTACCCGGGAGGTTCCGGTCTGGTCGCGTTCGGAGCTGCCCTGATCCCGATCCTCTTCACCTACGGCGGCTGGCAGAGCGCCAACATCATCGCCGAGGAGATGCGGGACGCACGGGAAACCCTCCCCCGCGCGCTGGTCGCCGGGACCTTCATCGTCATCGCGATCTATCTCCTCGCCAACGTCGTGTACCTGGCTGCCCTGACGCGCGGGGGCCTCGCGGCCACGAAGACGCCCGCCGCGGACGCGGTGCTGCGGATCTTCGGGCCGGGGGCGGATCGCCTGATCTCCGCCACGATCGCCGTCTCCGGCTTCGGCTTCCTGGACCTGACTCTCCTGACCCAGACCCGCATCTACTACGCGATGGGGGCGGATCGGGTCTTCTTCGAGGGGCTGGGCCGGCTCCATCCGAGGTTCCAAACGCCGTCTCTGGCGATCATCCTGCAGGCGGCCTGGGGAATCGTGCTCGTCCTGACCGGCAC
>Ga0126379_10000470_pt1 | contig 22287 bp, 19 predicted proteins | sample PanSoiMetPlot_24_FD_92640 | JGI IMG/M metagenome (GOLD analysis project Ga0126379, IMG submission 92640) | Tropical forest soil microbial communities from Panama - MetaG Plot_24 | ecosystem: Environmental > Terrestrial > Soil > Tropical forest > Bulk soil | place: Panama | collected 2016-02-17
ATGGCCGCTGCCTGGGAAAAGCTGTCAACAGCCTGCTGCCAGTGGCTGTCCTGGAGATACCTGGTCCCATCTTTATAGAGCTGTTCTTCGCGACCATTGCCTGACGCAGCCTGACTGATGAGAGAACTGCTCGCGATCGGTGGACCGCTGGTTACGTCTTGCGCGATAGCGAGTGAGAAGAAGAAACCAACCATGTAGATGAGTGTTGATGTTTTTTTCATAGAATTGGTGTTGGATCCTGCGGAGTACTGGGGTCTTCCCGAGTCTCGGTGCGATGGCCAGATTTTGCTTCTGCTCTCATGTTCACTTGAGCGACACGAACCCTGAACAACAGGGCGCCCGATTCGATCTCCTGCCGCAACTGCTGAATATCGGTCGGGGTGGCGCCTTGCGGCGTGTGCTCAAGTTGCACCAACACGCGCTCAAGCTGATCAAGCAGTGCGTCAGTATCTCGATCGCCGATGCGCTGCGCGGTCTGGCGGTAAAGGCGGTTCGTTGCCACAAGTTCGCTAGCGTAGCGGCGCTGCGCGTTGAGATCCAGGTCCTCAGGGCGGTCAGCGTGTGCCACTTCAACCAGCAGCATCTCGGAGCGGTCAAGATAATCGCCGAGCGCAACCACCAACACCTTTTGCGGAAGCTGGAGGTTGTTTGTGGCTTCGAGTGGTTTCGCAGGCCAGTTTGCAGGCGGTCGGCTTGTGTATCGCCCAGCCACAAAAGCTATCCCGATCAGACCTGCAATGGTCGCGACTGCCGCCCAGCGACGGGAAAGCGCCCACCACGGCATCGCCGTCTTGCCCTCGTTTAGCTTATGGCGAATCCTGCCCCACACCTCAGCGCCATAATCTTCTCCCCGTGGTGGAGGCTCGGGCAGCGCAATGGCCGAGAGCATACAGGAGAGCTGCTCAAAATTTTCCTGGCACTCGGGACAGTCAGCGAGATGCTTCACCATTCCCGGGCCGGCCTCGCGGTAGTAGTGCAGGATCAGATCGTCTTGCGAAAGGTGCCTCATACCGCTGGCCTCATGGCGGAAGCCAAGAACTTCCGGATTTTCTCTACCGCGCGGAACAGACTTTGGCGAGCCGTCCCGGAACGAACATTGAGCGCCTCTGCAATCTCTTCGCACGAGTGTCCCTGGACGTGCCGCAGCACGAATGCAGTCCGCTCAACGCTCGTGAGTGATTGCAATGCAGCGTGTATGTTGGCCTGTATCTCACTGTTATAAGCAAGTCGTTCCGGATCCGGCTGGTGGGAGCGGATGCGCTCTTCCGGGGCATTTTCATCTTCGTCTGGATCCGCGTCAAAAGGTTGGGGCTGCAGATTGCGCCGATCGAGCAGATCAAGACTGCAATTCGTCGCGATGCGGAAGAGCCATGTGCTTAACCTACAACGCCCGTCAAATGTATCCAGCTTGCGATACGCGCGCAGGAACGTTTCCTGGACGATCTCTTCGGCGTCGGCTTCGTTGCCGGTAACGCGATATGCAAGCCTGAACAGCATCTCGGAATAACGTTCCACAATTGGACGGAAAGCATCACGGTCACCGGCGCGTACCAGCGCCACAGCGGCTGCGTCGAGGCTATCCATTTTCTCCATTAGACAGTGGTTGGCGCCGTTTTGTTAGGAAGCCAGAGCAAAAAGAACTGCATGGGCAGCTGAGTCTGATCTGCTCAAACCATTCAATGCGTGGCTGATGCGAGCCTCTCCGGTGAGTGAACTAAGACCCGGAATGCCCCACGCCAGTCCTAACTGGAGCCGGAACCACAGATTATTTCGTTGAGAATAGGCTCAACCGTCCTGCAAAGAAGCAATGGGGAAGGCAGTTCTCCTTGCAGGACAAGCGCGACCCGCACCGAGAGCCCTCCATCCACATCACACCTATGCAAACTTTAAATTGCAATTCCCGCTGACTTATAAATGCCACGAAACAACCGCGAGAATCCATTCACTAGTTTTGCGGTTTCAGTGAAGATCTTCTCAAGGTCCGGGAAACTAATTTTTGCGAGATTTGCCATTTTGACCGGATCAGTCAGTGTCCGTGGATCTGTGTGTGCAAGCCAGGTGTTGCGCCGTTTGGCAGACGCTCAAGCGGCTTGCGAGTTCAGTTTGTTGTGTCTAGTTGTTGATAGACTTCAGCCAGTTTTTCGCCGCGAGCCTGAGAAGAGGCAAGAGCAGGCTCTCCGCCAAATCTCTGCCCGAACTCTGCCCAATCGCTCGATACAGGACGACACCCGAGTGAACAGAACGACTCAGTGACTTGCGCTAAGTCTCTGCAAAGAATAGTAAGGAAGGTGTTTAAAAAATGAATGGGCTGGACTCAAAATCCGCCGGTACTTGGTACCTTGGGGGTTCGACTCCCCCTCCCGGCACCAACCTTTACTCTAGCCTTTGCTGTAGTTTCACTGTGTTCGTCCATCCGCAGGTCTAGAGATCCAGCATGATCCAAGTTGGGGCATGGTCGCTCGCATTTTCCTGCCCACGCGCCCATCGGTCAACACCACCGTCCACGAGCCGGCCCGACAAGTTCGGTGAGAGCAGAAAGTGGTCGAGTCGCATGCCTTTGTCCTTCTGCCACCGCTCAAATTTGTAATCCCAGAACGTCCAGAGCGGCCCGTTCGGATGCACCTTCCGCAAGGCGTCAGTCCAGCCTTGAGCCAGCAAACGCGCAAAGGCCTGTCGGCTCGCGGGTTGGATCAACGCGTTGTGATCCAACGATCGAGTCGGATAGATGTCTTGCGGAGTCGGCACAACGTTGTAGTCACCGGCCAGCACGACAGGTGCGCCGCTCGCCATGAGTTCGGCGGCGTGGGCAGTGAGGCGCTCAAACCAAGCCAACTTGTAATTGAATTTCGGTCCTGGCTGCGGATTCCCATTCGGGAGGTAGATGGAAGTGATCAGGACTCCCTGAACAGCCGCTTCAATGTAGCGAGCTTGATGATCTTCAATTTGACGACCTTCAGGATTTCCCGGCAAGCTCGTGCGGGTGAGCACGGGAACGTGGTGTCGCGCGAGAATGGCCACGCCGTTCCAGGAGCGCTCTCCTTGCCAGACTGCTTCGTAACCGAGACTCCGAAGGGCTTTCGCAGGAAAGGATTGCTGCTCTGCCTTGAGCTCCTGGAGACTGACCACGTCTGGTTCAGCTTTCGCTAACCAAGCCAACAGGTTGTCGAGGCGCTTATTGATGTTATTAATGTTGAAGGTGGCGACTTTCACCAGGTCCCTTTCTGTAACTGTGTTTTCTGGGGTCCCCAAAAGGAACAAACGAGTTCGTTGTTCGGACTCGCATCATTTTATCGGTGGAGAGAAATGAAAGAACCCGAACAGAGCGCTAACCTTGTCCAATTGGAAGGAATATGACGATACGGAAAGGGTTTGCGAGAAAACCACAAGCGGACGAGCCCGCGACGCCACGCAAGAACTACATAACGCCGAGCGGGCTCGAACGCCTCAAAGATGAGCATCGGTTTTTGCTCACCAGGGAACGTCCGGCGGTGACGGAGGTGGTGGCATGGGCTGCCAGCAATGGCGATCGCAGTGACAATGCCGACTACCGGTACGGCAAGCGGCGGCTGCGGCAGATCGATGAGCAGATTCGCTTTCTGACGAAGCGAATCGAAGCCGCCGAAGTGGTGGACCCGGAAGCCCCGAGAACGGGGCATGCGGCGACGAGGGCGTTCTTCGGAGCGACCGTGCGCTATGCCAACGCCGCGGGCGCCGAGCGAGTGGTGAGTATCGTAGGCACCGACGAGGTCGATCTCAACCGCAACCACATCAGTTGGGTGTCCCCTCTGGGGCGCGCGTTGATGAAGTCGGCGGCGGGTGACAGCGTAGTCCTTCATCTGCCGGGCGGCAAAGAATCCCTGACCGTGCTGGAAGTGCGTTACGAGCGGATTGCTGTGGAACCGTTCCGCGAACCGGCTGGATCCGAGGCCTCGGCAAAGGGACGTCGTCGCCGGGGCTAGTCCGCGTGACGAAGGTAGCGAGGCGCGGCACGGGGAACGGATGGCCCGGCCTTCCCGACCTTTTCCCGTTTCGACACCGTGGGTGCCCCGCTCTCGCGATTTTTGCGAGAGCCTGCCCTGAGCTTGCCGAAGGGGCGGGTACGATGCTGCGGATACTATGGGCTTTTATGCCCAGTGGATTGCATCGCACATACGGTGCGCACCACCTGCACTTCATCACCAACTCGTGCTATCAACGGCGGCCGTTGCTGGGCACAGCGCGAGCCCGAGATCGCGTCCTCTCCGTGTTTGAACAAACGCGCCAGCGGTACCGCTTTGTTGTGGTCGGCTACGTGGTGATTCTCGGTGAGTGCCCATACCCGGCGTCATCCCGAACGCCCGCGTTTTTACCAGCGGGCGGAGGGATCTCGCGTGCACAATACTGTTGCGTGTGGGTGGGAACCGGCCGCGAAAGTGGACGAAAACGTGGATTGGTGAGGTCTCCGGAGCAATGGCGCTGGAGCAGTTATCGCCACTATCTTCTCGGCGAGACCGGTCCCGTGAAGGTGAATGTGGACTGGGGAGAGATCTCGTTTCGAGATCGAGTGGCGTAAGAGCGAAAAAAATCCCTTGGGTTTCGGCAAAACGTGATACCCGCCCTTCGCAAAAACCGCGAAGAGCGGGGCACCCACAGCAGTTGTAGTTTTGGCAATTAAAGGGTCGGGCCACCCGCCCCATCTCACTGCCAGTGTTTCCAAGAGCTTGGGTGTCATGACGCCATCGCCATGACATATGCGCCATGACATTATGTTCCTTCAGGAACACTCGGGATACAGGGCTGGGCGACCTAGCCTACGAATAGATCCCGGGCGCCTCGTGTCCGAGCTTCTGCACGTACTCAACGTAGGACCCGGGATAAACAGTGGGATGACGGTCTGTACCGCTCTCGCCCCCTAGTTCCAGCACACGCGAGCCGAGACCGCGCAGGAACATGCGGTCATGCGATACGAAGATCATGGTACCCTCAAAATCCTTCAGGGCGTCAACCAGCATCTCCTTGGTCGCAAGATCCAGGTGATTCGTCGGTTCGTCGAGCACCAGGAAATTCGGCGGGTTGTAGAGCATGCGTGCGATTGCGAGTCGCGACTTTTCTCCGCCGGAGAGTGAGCGGATCTTCTTATCGACGTCTTCGCCAGAGAACTGGAATGCTCCCGCCAAGGTCTTCAATGCCCCGAGACTGTCGTGGGGAAAATCTTGTTGCAACTGTTCGATCACAGTGAGATCGGGATTGAGCACATCCAGTGACTGTTGCGCGAAGTAGCCCATGTACAGGCTGGCGCCGAGCCGAACGCTTCCGGCATCTGGAGCGCTGGCTCCGGCAATCATCTTGAGCAGCGTAGTCTTGCCCGCGCCGTTCCTTCCCATGACGGCCCACCGTTCTCCCCGGCGGATGGTGAGATTGAACCCTTCGTAAATCACCCGCGGGCCGTAACTCTTGTGCAGGTTCTCAAGGACGGCTACTTGTTCGCCGGATCGCGGTGGGAGGCGAAACTCGAACTTCACTACCTGGCGTTTCTTCGGGAGTTCGATCTTCTCGATCTTGTCCAAGGCCTTTATCCGGCTCTGTACCTGGGCCGCTTTGGCGGCGTGCGTCCTGAAACGATCAATGAAGCGCTGCTCCTTGGCAAGCATGGACTGCTGCCGGGCAAATGCTGCCTGCTGGTTGGTCTCCCGGATTGCCCGCTCACGCTCGTAGAAGTCATAGTTGCCGGAGTAGGCGATGATTTCGCCGCCATCGATCTCTGCGATCTTCGAGACCAGACGATTCATGAACTCGCGGTCATGCGAAGTCATCAGCAATGCGCCGGGGAACGACTTCAGGAACTGTTCGAGCCAGATGATGGACTCGATATCGAGATGGTTCGTCGGTTCGTCCATCAGCAATACGTCCGGCATTCCAAGTAGTACCCTCGCCAGCGCTACGCGCATTTTCCATCCGCCCGAAAGAGCGCCCACGTCGCCGTCAATCTGATCGTCTTTGAATCCCAGGCCGTGGAGGACTTCCCGAGCTTGCGATTCGAGCGCATAACCGCCCAAATGCTCGTACTCTTCCTGCACATGACCGAAGCGCTCAAGGATGCCCTCCATGTCATCCGCTTTTTCAGGATTGGACATGTCATGCTGCAAAGCTTCGAGTTCGTGATGCAGATTCCCGACGCGTCCGCTACCTGCGATCGCTTCATCCAGGGCCGAACGGCCTTGCATTTCCTCGACGTCCTGGCGGAAGTAGCCGATCGTCAACTTCTTGGGGACTGAAACCGAGCCCTCGTCGGGAGTTTCCTCTCCGACCACCATACGGAATAGCGTGGTCTTGCCAGCCCCGTTGGGACCGACCAGTCCGACCTTTTCGCCGGGATTCAACTGAAACGAAGCATCCACAAAGAGCAACTGCTTGCCATACTGCTTATTGATGTTTGAGAAAGAGATCATTTTCGAGGAGCAACTTGCGGCACGCTGCCTCTTCCAGTGTAGCCCGGCCCGAAGATTGCCGGCCACGCGAACGGACGAGGAGCGCCCAGATATTAGAGAATTTATGCGGCTCGAGCGGCTAGTGATGTTCCGGCGGAGAGTTTCCTAAAGAAAAGCCACAGCTCGGATCAGCGTGAAGGCGCCGTGGCAGAGAGAGAGAGTTGCTTGCGCTCGGCCTCGGCTTGCTTGGCTGCCTTGCTGGTTTCGAGCGTGACGTCGCGAGCACCGAAGCCGATGCCGATTTTCTTGAGAAATGCGTGAGGCGGGGTGCCTCCGGCAAAGATCCAGGCAAAGTCGTTTGGAATTTCCTGCTGCTTTCCGCCAAGATCCAGGATCACAGACTCCGGCTTGAACTCGAGCACATTGGAGTTAAACAGAACGCGAACTTTGCCCGATTTCGCGTACTCCTCGATACGCTTGGCGTTGCGCTCTTTGATGCGGCTGAAGCGCTCGCTTCGATAAGACAACGTGACTTGATTGCCAGACTGATTGGCGAGGCCCATGGCGGCTTCGACCGCACTATCTCCGCCACCGACAATGAGGATTTTCTTGTTGATGTAGTGATCGGCCTCGATGAGACGGTACATCACCCTGGACAGGTCTTCACCTTTCACGCCGAGTTTGCGCGGTTCGCCGGCTTTTCCAAGGGCCGGCCTGAGTGATGTCTTCTGTCATCAGGTGTCGACTGAGCTCAAGATGCCGCGCCGGCGGTTAGCCTCGGCGGCTTTGGAGAAACTGCAGCACTATCACTTTCCGGGGAACCTGCGCGAGCTCAGGAATTTGATCGAGCGCGCCTACATTCTCACCAGTGAGGCTGAGATCGGTGGCGATGATCTGCCGGTTGCGCACCAGGAAATGGTGGCGAAGAGTAACGGCAACGCGCATATCCCAGGTCTTATCATTCCGTTCACCGATACGTTCGATCTAACCGGTGTTCTGGAAACCGCTGAAAGGGAACTGATCGTACGCACGCTCACATCGACGCATGGAGCGCAGGCCGAAGCAGCGCGGCGCATGGGTCTTTCCCGCAGTGCATTGGCCTATAAGTTGACCAAATATGGAATCCGGCCAGCGGACTAGTGCCGATGGTTATCTAGGAGAACCTTGACGGGGCGAGCTACAATCTTTTCGTTAAACAACATGCCTGATTGGATCTGGATGATCGGCTTCATCGCAGCATGGTTGCTGCTCACGCGGTGGCTCCTGCCGAAGCTAGGCGTCCCCACCTGAAGGACCACCGGCTGCGCCGGGTCCCGGCGTGACAACGAACAGGGCTTCTCGCAGAAAAATTCAGACTCTGCGGCAAGTCATCACTAGCCGCGCGGTTCCCGCTGAAAAATATCCCCCCCAAGGAACTTGAGTCGCACATTCACAGGTGTATTAGCCTCGCCTCGAGCCAGAGCCCGAGCCCGAAGCCGGAAGCCGAGATCCGATTCGCCCCGTTGTATACTCTCCATATCTCGCAGCACGATCCTCAGTCCCACATCCCAGGAGCTACCGAATGCAAAATCGCATAACCGGCACCACAATGCCCGTTCTGGAGTTCATCCTCGAGAATAACGAGGCGATTATTTCCGAAGCGGGAGAACTCTCCTGGATGGGCCCTTCCATTCAGATGACCACACACACCCAGTTCGGCGGTGGTGGAGGCATTTTCGGAGTCATCAAGCGTGTAGCAGGCGGCGGTTCCATCTTCATGACCGAGTACCGCGCTATGGGCGGGCCGGGAGAAGTGGCCTTCGCAACGAAGCTTCCGGGCCACATCGTCCCGGTGGAAGTTGCGCCTGGGCACGAGTACATGATTCACCGCCACGGCTTTCTTTGTGCCACACCGCAGATCCAAATCAGTGTCGCCTTTCAACAATCACTCGGGGCGGGAATCTTCGGTGGCGAAGGATTCCTTTTGCAGAAGCTCAGCGGGCAAGGAATCGCATGGCTGGAACTCTCCGGAGAATTAGTCGTCCGCGACCTGCAGCCTGGCGAAAATCTCCGCGTACACCCCGGTCATGTAGGCGCATTTCAATCCAGCGTATCCTTCCAGATCACAACCGTGCCCGGCATTAAGAATATGATCTTCGGCGGCGACGGCATCTTCCTAGCATCGCTGACGGGCCCTGGACGCATTTGGCTGCAGACGCTGCCGATCTCGAAACTCGCGCACGCGATCGAACCATACATCCCGCGAGAAGCCTCAAGACAGACAGTAGAAGGCGGAGTGGTGGGAGGGATCGTCGGCTCGATCCTCGACAACATGCGGTAATAGTTTGTCTGTGTTGTCCCCTGTGGTCCGTGGTGCGAATCTTGCACCGGTGACTAAGGGAACGTTGGGGCGTTTGCCGTTTCCTGTAAACTTACACTGCGCTCTCCCATGATTAACGGCAAACGTATTGCGGTCGTTATGCCCGCCTACAACGCGGAGAAAACCCTCGTAGCGACTGTAGAAGAACTGCCCGAACTCGTCGATATTCGCATCCTGGTCGACGATCGCAGCCGCGATCAGACGGTTGAACTTGCCCGGCGCCTCGGCTTGCAGGTCTTCCTTCACGACCGCAACTACGGTTACGGACGCAATCAGCAAACCTGCTATCGCGAAGCCCTGGCTGCTGGTGCTGACGTGGTGATCATGGTTCATCCCGATTACCAGTACACGCCGCTGCTGACCACTGCGATGGCCAGCATGATCGCCTACGATGTTTACGACGTAGTGCTTGGGTCGCGGATTATTGGAGGCCGCGCGCTACTGGGCGGCATGCCACTCTATAAATATGTATCGAACCGATTCCTTACGGCCTTCGAAAATCTGTTCCTGCGCGTGAAGCTTTCGGAATATCACACCGGTTACCGCGCCTTCAGCCGCAAAGTTCTCACCGAGTTGCCGCTGCTGGAAAATTCCGATGACTTCGTGTTCGACAACCAGATGCTGGCGCAGTGCGTCCACTTCGGTTTTCGCATCGGAGAAATCTCCTGTCCGACGAAGTATTTCGGAGAGGCCTCGTCCATCAATTTCCGCCGCAGCGTGAAGTACGGATTCGGCGTGCTGGGCACGACTATGCAGTTTGCTCTGCAACAGGCCGGCTTTCTTCATCTTCCCAGGTTTAGCCCACAAGGCCGCAAATTGGAAACCGGACGTGAACCCTACTACGCTTCCGGCACAGAAACCACTCGTCCCGCTCAGTGACCGAGCCTGCGGTTCCTGAAATGTCAGCTCTTTCCCACAACCCGCCGGCATTGCGGCAGATTAGTCTTTCGTGAACGCAATCGTGGTTGTGCCGCTTACAGCATTTGCGTTCTTTTCTGGGCCTCGAGTACGACGCGTGCTATCTCGCCGCTACTAAGTGGCGTCTAGATCCGGTGCTGTTTCCTCACGATGCCAATTTCTTTTCGCTTGCAGTTTCGAGCGGTTGCGACCCTTTGAGCCGATGAGCTACTTGCATCTGCTCTACATCGTCTTCTTTCTGATCTTCGGAAGCCTTCTGGCAGAATACTTATGCGGCGTCACGTGTTTCAATGAGGACTCCGCACTGGGTATGCGGTTTGTAATTGTGCTATTTTCTCGCTGGCCTATTACTTCTCGCATCCCGAGACATATTATTATTTTCGTCCAGTCGATCCGTTGATTGTTATTCTTGCGGCGGTAACCGTAGCGGGAAGCGCCAAAAAGACGCATCCTTTGCCGGTGCCTGCAAACGCGGTTTAACATCTAAGAACCAGATGGAAACTGGCACCTCTACTGAGATCACCACTCCGCGCCGCTTTACGATCGGTCTGGGTGAGACGCTGAACTTCGCCTACGATGCGTTTTGCAGCAACAAGCTGCAGTTTTCGCTGACCGCATTGGCAATGGCCGTCGGCACTGCCTCGGTAATACTCGTCGCGACGATTGGACTCACGGGAAAGCAATACATCCTGCGACAACTGCAATCGATCGGAACCAACATGATTTACGTGGACTATCAGGGCGGATCACAGCGTATCGATTCCACGCCAGACCCGATGACCGTCGAAGATGTGCAAGCAGTGCGCGAGCGGGTCTCAAGTGTGGTGGCCGCATCGCCGACCGTGGCCCTGACCGACCGCATCAGTATTGGAGGCGGCAAGCAGAGTGACATACTGGTGCTCGGCGCCGATCCCGACTACATGCGCGTGCGCAACCTCAAAGTCCTGGGTGGACGATTCTTTGACTCTCAGGACTCCGCAGCGCACAACAAAGTCGGAGTGATTACCGAAAAGCTTGCGGAAAAATTGTTCGGCGCAGTTGAGCCCGCGGTCGGACAAGTCATCAAGTTGAGCGGTGGTCTTCCATTCACGATTGTCGGCGTGTTCAAAGAGAGCGTAGATACGTTCGGCCAGTCCGAGATTCAAGAAGACACGATGCTGATTCCGTATACGGTCAGCCGATTCTTCACGCCGACATCGGCGGTGTATCAGATCTATTTCTCAGTGGCCACACCGCAAGACGTGATTCCGGCCACGGAAGAAATCAAACACGTGATGCAATCGCGCCACCGGGCGGAGTCCGTCTATAGCGTGCAGAATTTGACGCAACTTCTTTCTGTAGCAGGAAAGATTGCCGACGCCCTGACCATGGTGCTCATGCTGGTCGCGTTCGTGACGCTGCTGGTCAGCGGCATCGGCATCATGAACATCATGCTGGCGACGGTCACCTCACGCATCCGCGAGATCGGCATCCGCAAAGCTATTGGTGCCACCAACCGCGAGATTCGTTTCCAATTCCTTGCCGAGGCCATCGTGATCTCGGTGACCGGAGGCATCGCCGGCATCGTGGCCGGGCTGGCAATTCCTTATTCGGTTCGCTTCTTCACCGACTTCCGACTGCCGATCTCGGGTCTCTCCGCAATCATTGCCATTCTGGTTTCTTCGGTGGTCGGGATCATCTTTGGGACCGTTCCCGCCACCCGGGCATCTCAAATGGATCCGGTGGAAAGCCTTCGTTACGAGTAACTTAGCTGGATATCCGGAGAAGGGCTCCGCGAGCCACGGTGGCGGCGAAGTAAGGCATTCAGCACATTCGAATTTCGTCCCACAAAGCCGATTCCAACTGCTAAAATGCTGCTCAGTTTTTTTCCTTAGCCGTCCCCCCGAGTTCCAGCTTAGACGTAAAACCAGAATCTGACCCAACAAGGACCAGGCTCATGAGGCTTCGCGGTTTGGTGCAGAAACCAGCCGGGGTTTCCACAGTTCCCTGTAATCCCGAGCAGAAGGTGCAGTTTGGAGGCAAAGCATTCAGTATCTTTGCTTTAATCACTTGCGTTGCGGCTCTGGTTGTTCTCTCGGGCTGCGCCAGTTCGAGTTCGTCGTCATCGTCGTCGTCGTCGCTCAAGTTATCGCTGGCCAACGGTTCGCAGCAGAATACAGTGGTGGGCACGGCATTCGGGCAGAAGTTTTCGGCTGTTGTCACCAATAATGGATCGCCGGTGAGTGGGGTGACGGTGACCTTTTCTGCGCCGGCTTCCGGCGCCAGCGGCACATTCGCGAATGGCTCGGCAAGCGAGACCGACACGACCGGTTCCAATGGAATTGCAACCTCGTCCACCTTTACGGCGAACGCGACCGCTGGCAGCTACGTAGTCGGCGTTTCCGTCCAGGGAGTCTCAGCGTCGAGTGGCTTCAGTGTGACGAACGAGCCTGCTCCCGTAGTCGCGGTGAACGCGACGAACGGGTCATTGCAGAGTGTTCTGGTTGGCACACCATTCCCGACTCCTCTGTCGGCGGTCGTGACGCAAAACGGCAATCCGATGAGCGGCGTGACAGTGACGTTCACGGCGCCGCCGTCTTCGAGTGCCAGCGGTACATTCGCGAACCAATCGATTACTGAGACTGACACGACAGATTCGAACGGAATCGCCACCTCCTCAACGTTTACGGCTAATTCGTTGTCCGGAGCTTATACCGTATCCGCGACTGTTTCCGGAGCATCCGCGCCTGCCACATTTAGCCTGACGAATCTCTCGACGTCTGTATTGAACATTGTCTCGGTTAACGGATCGCAGCAGAGCACAAAAATTGGAACGCCGTTTTCCACGCAGCTGGAAGCCGGAGTGTTCTATTCGGGAGTTCCGGTCAGCGGGGCAACTGTCACGTTTACTGCTCCGTCGTCAGGACCGAGCGGTACCTTCTCGAACGGAACAAACATAGAGTCCGATGTGACGGATTCCAACGGGCACGCAACTTCGTCGGCGTTCACAGCGAATGCGACATTGGGAAGTTACCCCGTAAACGCCACACTATCCCCAAATTCCACGGGCGCTACGTTTACGCTGGTGAACCTGGGTCCGGTCGGAGTTTTCGCAACTGCAGGCACACCACAGCGAGCCGTCGTGAGCAGCGCATTTGCCCAGCCGCTGGTCGCTACCGTAGTGGATCAAGACGGGAATCCGTTTAGCGGAATTTCTGTGACGTTTGCGGCGCCCAGCTCGGGTGCGAGCGGGACTTTCTCGAACCACACGACTACAGAAACGGATACTACTGACGCGAACGGGCACGCGACATCGTCGCCTTTTACTGCGAACGCTACTGCGAACATTATCCCCCTCCCCGTCAGCTACAACGTGACAGCGACGAGCGGCACTCTGGCGCCAACGAACTTCATTCTGTCGAATACAAAGTCAGGAGTCACGCTCACCAGTTATGCTTTTTATCTGAGCGGACAGGAATTCATTAATAGCTCCGCAGGAGTCAATTCCTACGTTCTGGCAGGGGCGCTGACCGTCGACCAGAACGGCCTGGTCACTGGTGGTGAGCAGGACTACAACGACGGTTTTGGACTGACGTCGCCGCAGCCATCGGGGGATGCAATCACTAGTGGAACGCTGTCAGTGGATGCGACGGGGCAGGGGATGCTAACGATCGCCACGAGCAACCTGAACCTCGGAGTGGGCGGAGTCGAGGTGTTTGCGGTGCAGTTTGTCAACGCGAGCCACGCGCTAATCCTGCAGTTCGACGGATCGGCGACCTCAAGCGGAAGTCTGGATGTGCAGAACCTGTCGGCCGCTCCGAGCAATGGTTACGCCTTCGCGATCTCCGGAGCTACATCCGTTCCGTTTGCGATGGGAGGTGTATTTGCATTTGGGGGCAACCTCTTGAACCCGATCTGGCTGGGCACCAGCGATACGAACTTCGGCGGAACCGTGACTACGAATTCCCCAGTCGCCACTCAGTTGGGCGCTGTGGACTTGTACGGGCGGGGACAAATGAACGGCCTTGTACTGGGGGGAGTGCCACTCACACTGAATTATTATCAGGTTGGACCGGAAGCATTGCGCATCGTTGGTGTCGATTCCGCAACAGTCGCCGTTGGTTCCGCATTCGGACAAGGCCCGATTCCTACGAATTTCAGCGCGGCGGGCCTGGGAACCTCAGTTTTCAGCATTCTCGGGAATCCCCACAGCAACAAGTTTGGCGTGCTCGGGCAGTTCACAACGAATACTTCGAATCCCTCGTTGGCGACATTGACCGGCATAGCGGATGACAACGAGTTAGGTAACCCCCCTGTGTCCGCTGCTGCGATCTCGGGCAACTACACTGTGGCTGCCAGCGGCTATGGCAACGTCAATATGGCTGCTGGGCCGTTGGGCAACGTGAGTCAGTTAGGACTTTATTTGACCGATCCCAATCTGAACCTAAACGATCCGAATAATACGAGTGGAGGCGGCGGCGCGTTGTTGCTCGACTTGGATGCATCCCTCGCGGGCGGGACCGGATTCGTTACGCCGCAGACAGACACATCGACTGCTAGTTTTACCGGCAATTATGTGGCGGGCTGGCAATACTTCGATCTGACGGGGGCATACTGCTGCGAGGTAGATACAGCGGCGGTGGGAACCGTTAGCACCGGAACGCTCAATCTCTTAGGTCTCATCAGCGATCCCTTCCAAACATTAACCTCGAATACAACAACGCCAGGGGACACCTTCATTGGTACGCCACTCTCTGACACCAACCATTCGGGCCGTTCCACTATGCTGTCAACGAACGCCACGCCAAATCCACTGACCGTGACGGTGACAATCGTGCCTAAGACCTTCAATTACGACGTAGTCGTCTATCAGGCGAGTGGAAAGCAACTGTTCTGGCTTGATGTGGATAGTACAGACGTGTTCTCGGGACCGATTGAGCAGCAGGGCTCGTTAACAGGAATTCCTGCAGTGAAAAAACGAATCAGCGGTGTGCAAACAAGATAGTGGGTTCGCGGTTTTGTTCTGGCGATCGAAAACCAGATGTAAAACCACAAAAGCCGGGCTGGTTGGCCCGGCTTCCCATTTTGTGGAACTGGCTCGAGGATCGGGCTGCGATCGGCTAGCCAATCTCTGACCTAAAACATGTTCGCGTCTTTCGGCCCACTATGGCGCGCATTCTGCCGCACTGCACGCCGTCCAGGTTCGAAGTTGTTCAACTGGTTTTCTGAAAAATCGAAACCTGGGAATAGCCCTATTACATCACCATTGCCAGATTCTCCAATTCATGCTGGAGAACCGGGATCGCACATCCGGCCATTTCGACGCGGCCAGCCGCATCGAGCGCAGCCGTGGGAGAAACCCCGTAGCCACGGCCCATCAGGAACACGCGAAGCAGTTCAGCCGCTTCGTAAGAATCGAGCATGCCACCCTGCAACAGGTCGCTGCGGAGCGCTGCCAGTTCCGTCATCGTGAACCTGTCTTTGTCGTTACCCACCACGCTATTCACCATTTTTTCGTTCGTCATGGCCGTCATCACCTCCGATTCCGACCTTTGCCGTATTAGACTCACCGGCACCTGTTGAAGTTGCATGCAATCCAGATGCCGTAACTTGCCCTTTAGCAAAGTACGACTTCAAATTCCTTTTGGATTCAGTAACCCTAGGAAATATCGGAAGTTACAGACTATGCTCTAGGCCGCCCGGCTCCAGGGAGGTTCCCTTGGTACCCATCGGTAATCGCAAAACTGACACAAAGTGTCGGTTTTGCGGCGGTTGAGATCGGCCAGGGGTGGTGGTAACCGGTCAGGTTGAGTCCGGCGCCCGCGAGTCAACGAAACGCTCAGTTACGGCTCGATCGTAGCCTCGTCGATCAGCATGATTGGAATGTCGTCTTTGACTGGATACACACGATGGCATTTCGTGCACTTCAGGCTCTCTGGATTCTTACGATATTCGAGCGGCTGCTTGTCGGCTGGGCAAACAAGCATTTCCAGAAGGTCTTTGGCAATCATGGCTGGAATTATAAGTCAGTCGGGAATCACGGAATAGGGGTCAGGATCTTGGTCATTCAATCCATGCCCAGGGGTCCCTACCAGCGAGTGGCTCCTGATCAAAACTCTTCCGATTCGCAGCAGTGTAAGATTTTATTGGTGCGGGAAACTCAAATCATGTCTGCTCTCATTCTGGATGGAACCAAGATCGCGCAAGAGATCCGCGGCGAAGTCGCTGCCGAAGTAAAGGCGATGGCTGCCGCGGGCGTACGTCCCGGCCTGGCTGTCGTACTGGTTGGACACAATCCTGCCTCGGAGATTTACGTTCGCGGCAAAGTAAAAGCGTGCGAAGAGGTCGGCCTTTACAGCGAGAAGCATACGCCGCTGGAGTCTGCAACGACTGCGGAGCTGCTTGCTCTGATCGGGGACCTGAACCAGCGGGATGAGATCGACGGAATCCTTGTGCAGTTGCCGCTACCGTCCCAGGTGGATTCGAAAAAGGTACTCCTGGCCGTGGATCCGGCGAAAGACGTCGACGGATTCCATCCCATGAACGTGGGTTTTCTTTCCACGCAGCGGCCGGGGCTGGTGCCCTGTACGTCCGCCGGTGTGATCGAGATCTTGAAGCGCAGCAATATTCCCATTGCGGGCCGCGAAGCCGTAGTCGTCGGTCGCAGCGATATTGTGGGCAAGCCCGCTGCCATGCTGCTGCTGAACGCTAACGCCACGGTTACGGTCTGTCACTCGAAAACTCATGATCTGGCCGGAGTATGCCGCCGCGCGGACATTCTTGTGGCTGCGATCGGCCGCGCTGGCATGATTACGCGAGACTTCGTAAAGCCCGGTGCGACGGTCATTGATGTTGGAATGAACACTGTCACGGATCCAGCAGAGTTCCAGAAGTTTTTCGCCGGGAACGCCAAAAGGGAAGAGACATTCCGCAAGAAAGGATCGACCTTGATCGGCGACGTGCATCCTGAGGTCGCCGAAGTTGCGGGAGCGCTCACGCCCGTCCCAGGAGGCGTCGGTCCGCTTACGATTGCAATGCTGATGTTCAACACGCTTAAAGCGGCGAAAATGCGCCGCGGAAGCCAGATTCCAGAGTTGACGAAAGCATAGGGCGATTACCGCAAATACCGCGGCGTTCTCTGCGAACTCGGCGATGAAAGGTTTTCTGTCGTTAACCAGGGAGAGGAAATGCTGAAAGTCGGCCTTACCGGCGGCATTGCCGCAGGGAAGTCGGTCGTGGGGGAAATGTTCGTTGGGTTGGGAGCGCATCTGGTGCAGGCGGATCGTATCGCGCATTCGCTAATGCAGCCGGGAGAAGCAGTCTATAACGAGGTCGTCCGGCATTTTGGCCACAGTATCCTAAATCCTGATGGCAGCGTGAATCGCTCCAAGCTCGCCGAAGCCGCTTTTGGCTCGGCAGATGCAACGTTGGGTACGCGCAATTCACGGATCGATGAACTGAACCGCATCGTGCACCCGGCGGTAATTCGCAGCCAGGAAGAATGGATGCACGCCATCGGCCTGCAAAGCCCGCGTGCTGTTGCAATCGTGGAAGCGGCGTTGCTCCTCGAAGCTGGCGCCGCCAAGAGCTTTGATCGGATGGTTGTTGTTACCTGTAACGCCGAGCAGCGGGCAGAGCGTTTTGCCGCGCGCCAGAAGATCGACCTTGAAGCGGCGAGGAAAGAGGTGGCTCGTCGCATGGCGGCCCAGCTACCCGACGCGGAGAAAGTCAAAGCTGCCAACTTTGTGATCGACAACTCGGGTTCGCTTGACCAGACACGCCAACAAGTGAAGGCCGTCTGGGAGAAGCTTCGCGCCGACGCGTGACGAGAGCTGATGATCTGCACAGGTGCCCGGCTGGGCGCCAATTGTTTAGAATTAAGAGGGACCTTTCTTCTCCCCAAAATCGTAATTATCTTCGTACCTAGAGAGCGGAAGTAGGTGATCGAGTATGAAATTTGTGCGTCCTTTGATCTTTGCTGTTGCGCTGGCCGGGGCATTCTTTTACTTCACAACCTGGCGTTCCAATCCGGCGGGCGAACTGCACCCGTCGAACTGGCTTTCTCGCCCAGACCAGGTGGAAATCACCGAAGCCGCGCCCGGAGAATCGCTCGACGGCGAAGAACAAAACAATATCTCGGTGTATAAGCGGAACATCCCGGCGGTCGTGAACGTCACGTCGCGCGCCATGACCTTCGATTTCTTCTATGGACTGGTGCCGCAGGAAGGCCAGGGATCGGGTTTCGTCATCGACAAAGATGGACATATTCTCACGAACTATCACGTCGTGGCAGACGCGCGGCAGGTCGAAGTGACCTTGCACAACCGCAAGAAATACAAGGCGACCGTGGTAGGAACGGATCCCCCGCACGATCTTGCGGTGATACAGATCAAGGCTCCCGACCTGGTTCCTGCGGTTTTGGGAGACTCGCGCAATCTGCAGGTGGGACAAAAGGTGTATGCCATCGGAAATCCGTTCGGGCTCTCGGGGACAATGACGCGCGGAATAGTAAGCTCCATCCGTCCCGTGCGCGAACCCAATGGCGCGATGATTGATGAAGCCATTCAGACCGACGCGGCCATCAACCCCGGCAACTCAGGTGGACCGCTGATGAACTGGCACGGGGAGGTCATCGGCATCAACACGATGATTCTGTCTAACGTCGGGCAGAATGCGGGCATCGGCTTTGCCATCCCGATCAACACCGCCAAGGCTGTACTTAATGACCTCATGACACTGGGCCGTGTGCGGCGTCCGGCGCTGGGGGTGCGTACGATTCCGATAAGCCCCGAATTGGCGGACGAGATCGGCCTGCCGGTCGACTACGGATTGCTGATCATCGGCGTCGTATCGGGCAGTTCCGCCGATCAGTCTGGATTGAAAGCCGGGACCGAGCGCGCGTATCTCGGCAACACACCGATCATGCTAGGCGGAGATCTGATCGTCGCCATCGACGATGAGAAGATTCAGGATCAGGACGATCTCACGCAAATGATGAACAATCATCGCGCCGGGGACACCGTGAAGGTAACGATCTATCGCAACAAGAAGAAAATGGATGTGCAAGTCTCGCTGGGGGAGGCGAGGCAGCAGGTGTAAAAACAGCTCTGAGCCGAAAGCTTTGGCTCTGCAGTCTCACTCAGCGATCTCAGCGGCCTTTCTCGGCGAACTCGGCGGTAAAAAGCTCTCACCGCTGAGGACGCAAAGAAAATCCGCAGAGTTCGCCGAGGACTGATTTCCTAAAAATCACAACGCGACCTCCGACCGCAAAATCGCAAGCAGTGCCTAAAGTTCGTTTCTTGAATTCAATGCGATTTGTGCGGTTCTCAGCGGCTTTTCTCCGCGAACTCGGCGGCAAGAAACGACCGCAGACAGCACCGACTGCCGAAGATCGACGGTGAACAGAGACGTCTTAGGGTTTGGAAATCTTGCAAAGCAATACAGTTTTCGTTACTCTGTCGACCTGCCTATGACTGCCGTCCTCTAGTCCGGCGCCGAAGTCTTTGAGCGAGGTCGCGCATCCGTGCGTGGCCCGCTTCCTTTTCGCGCTGTCTCAACTATAGAGAGGAAACTTCCATGGAATTCGTTGATAAGGCACTCGCGCGCCGTCTGGAGTCGTGCGAGGAAATGCCTCAGGTGTACTACGCTCGTGTATTTCAGAACTCCCGCCCGGACATCGGAGCAGCAGAAGAAGAGATCTGCGGCGGTCACATGATCTTTGCCGGATTAGGTTCGCCAATCGGTCGCGCTACCGGATGCGGTCTCGACCGTCCGCTGACGAAAGAAGACTTGGGTCGGATCGAGCAGTTCTACCGCGAGCACCAGGCTCCTTCCCAGGTCGACCTCACGCCGCTGCACGCCCCGGAAGTGTTTGAGATGTTCAAAGAACGAGGATACGCGATCGCGGAATTGAACAACGTTCTGTATCGCAAACTGGCGCCGAAGGAGAAGTTTACCGATCCTCCGGCGCACTGCGAGATCAGGCCGTCGCATCACGGCGAAGCCGACCTTACCGGATCCATCGTCGAGAGCGCATTCTTTCCCAATGGCGCACCGGCGGCCTTTCGCGGACTGATAGCGCCGCTGTATCAGATGGAGAACGCCCGGCCATTCGTCGCCACGATCGACGGCAAACCGGTCGCGTGCGGTACCGGGCTGGTAATCCCGGAGCACAGAGTGTTTGCCCTCTGTGGTGCAGGGACGCTGCCTGAGTTCCGGGGCAGAGGCCTGCAGACCGCGCTGTTGCGTGCCCGCATGACAGCTGCGATCACAGCCGGATGCGAGTATGCCGTTGTAGTGACGCAAGGCGGGACAACATCGCAGCGGAATGCAGAAAGGCTAGGTTTCCACGTTGCGTATAGCAAGGTGACGGTGATCAAGCAGCTAGATTCGTAGGGGCGATCAATAACTGGGTGTCGTCCTGAGCGTAGCCGCCTTTCAGGCGGAGCGAAGGATCTCGCGCGCAGCCCCACTCCACGTGAGATTCCGCGCTCGGCCAAACCGGTGCCGTTCAGCATCATGCCCTCCCGTGCTTGATTGCTCCCTCGCTGCCATTGCGACAACGCTTGCCCGGACTGCATATTAGAGGAATGCCTGAGGAACCGATCACACTACAGGGTCAGCACATTCGTCTTGAGCCACTGAGTCACAATCATGTCGATGGACTAGTATCTGCTGCTGCCGAAGATCCGCCTTTATACCGCTGGAGTCCCGTGCCACAGGGAAAAGAGAAAGCAACGGAATATGTAAAGACCGCTCTGGCTTGGCAGGATGCAGGCACCGCGGTTCCGTTCGCGATCGTGCGAGCGAGTGACGGTACCGTCATCGGATCGACGCGCTTCTGGAACATCGAGCGATGGGCATGGCCGCAGGGGCATTCCTCACACGGTCGGGGCACACCTGACGCCTGCGAGATCGGGTACACGTGGCTGGCGAGGTCGACCATTCGCACTGGCGTCAACACCGAAGCGAAGCTGCTCATGCTGCAACATGCCTTCGATGTGTGGCGTGTGCTCCGCGTCTGCTTCCACACGGACTCGCGAAACACTCGTTCCCGCACTGCGCTGGAGCGCATCGGGGGGAAGTTCGAAGGCGTCCTTCGGGCCCACCGCATGGCTACTGACTTCATTCCTCGCGACTCGGTACGTTACTCGATTATCGCGTCAGAGTGGCCTGGCGTGAGACATCGTCTCGTCGGTTTGCTGGAAGGCCGCAGGCGATAAGCGCCACGATTGAGTTGCGATAGTTTGACAACGCAAATGAACGTCGACCAAATCCGCAAGTTTTGTCTTAGCTTTCCGCGCGCTACCGAGAAATTGCAGTGGGAAGACGCTCTCTGTTTCAAGGTGTCCGGCAAAATGTTTGCGGTCCTGGGTCTGGACACTGTAAGGTTTACCTTTAAGTGTGCCCCTGAGACCTTCACAGAACTCATCGAGCGCGAGGACATAGATCCTTCCCGATATCTTGGGCGATACAAGTGGGTGACACTCCACCGGCTGGATGCCCTGCCGTGGAGCGAACTGACGGATCTGATCCATCAGTCTTATGACATGGTCGCGGCCAAGGTAAGCCGTAAACCGGTTAGCACTCAGCCCGAAAAAAAGAAAATCAAGATAAAGAAACGCCGTACCATCAGAACTGCGCCGAAACATTAGTCGCGCGGTTGGTCTCGCCGGATTTGACTCTCCTGCTTTACTCCGCTAGCCTCAAGAGTCTCCTCGATTCTTGGGATTCTTCAATCAGACATGCGATTGCCGCATAAGTCATTTGTTTTCTTTCTGTTGGCGGTGCTGCTGTGCCGCTTCGGTGTTGCCTCGACGCAGCCAGTTCACGCACAGCACGCGATGGTCGTGACTGTTCACCAGTTGGCGTCGCAAGTGGGCGTCGAGATCTTGCGGGCTGGCGGAAATGCAATCGACGCCGCCGTCGCTACCGGCTTCGCATTGGCTGTGGTCCACTCCCCAGCGGGGAACATCGGCGGAGGAGGATTCATGCTCATCCGTATGGCCGACGGCAGAAGCCGCTTCCTCGACTACCGCGAAAAGGCTCCGGCAGCCGCGACCCGCGACCTGTACCTCGATGCGCAGGGCAGCGTGATCCCAGGCGCCAGCGAGATCGGATACAGGGCCATTGCTGTTCCTGGTTCCGTTGCCGGGCTGACTTATGCCGAAAAGAAATACGGCAAGCTGACGCTAAAGCAGGTGATGGCTCCGGCGATCAAGTTGGCGCGCGAAGGCTTCGCGCTAACTTGGGGTGAAGCTGCCGACTTTCACGATTCGCACCTGGCGCAGTTTCCTGAATCGCGCCGTGTCTTTCAGCGGAACGGCGATTATTACAAGCCGGGAGAGATTTTTCGCCAGCCCGACCTCGCGCGAACGCTGGAACGCATTGCCGAAAATCCCAATGATTTCTACCACGGCTCGCTCGCCCAGGAGATCGCTGTTGCTATGCAAAAGGGCGGTGGACTCATCACCGCCGACGATCTTGCGCATTACGAAGTAAAAGAGCGTGAGCCCGTTCGTGGGACATATCGCGGGTACGAAGTGATCAGCGCGCCTCCGCCGTCGTCAGGCGGAACGGTTCTGATCGAGTCGTTGAACATCCTGGAAGGCTACGATCTTGGGA
>Ga0126379_10000471_pt1 | contig 22285 bp, 22 predicted proteins | sample PanSoiMetPlot_24_FD_92640 | JGI IMG/M metagenome (GOLD analysis project Ga0126379, IMG submission 92640) | Tropical forest soil microbial communities from Panama - MetaG Plot_24 | ecosystem: Environmental > Terrestrial > Soil > Tropical forest > Bulk soil | place: Panama | collected 2016-02-17
GTCCGCGGAACGCATATATATTCATATATATATTAAGGATGCTCCCCCTATTCACTTGATCGAAAAGGCTTGACCACTTCCCTGCAAATCGTTTCCCGCGGTCATGTGCTGACTCGAATCGAGCGCAGGGTTTCCGCCGCCGAACTTGCTGCCGCATGGTCTCGAACGCCTGGCGCGACCCTCATTCCAAGCAATCCCGTCGGGTACTTGCGCTTCGCGTGTGGCAATGACGCGATACTCATTTGAAAACTAAGTCTCTCGATCCCGCCAAGCGCTTCACTGACCAAGTGAATTTTTTCAGTAACTGTTCGCGGATTGCCGACACGCAGCGCACCTTCGGGCTCAAGCAGGGCGTCGAACTGCCGGCGCGTAGTCGGCGGCCAGCCGCGCTCCTTCCCGATCTCGGTGAAAGACCGCGCATAGCCCGGGAAGAATTCGTCCGCGGCCTGCTGATCGGAATCGGCGACATATCCCAACGCGTGAATCCCTGCCTTTAGTTGTTCCGAAGAATGACCGGCACGACGGCCTGCCTCGCGATAAAGGTCAACAAGCGGTCGAAACCGGCGCGGCTCACCTCCAATAATGGCCACCATCAGCGGAAGACCAAGCATTCCCGCGCGAATAAACGAGGTGGGCGTGCCACCTACCCCAAGCCAGATTGGAAGGGATTTCTGAAATGGCCGCGGATATACGGCTTGCCCCGTGAGCGCCGCGCAATGTTTCGGCACAGTCAGTACCGTAATAGACCAAAGCATTTAATCAATCCAAAGGCGTTCATGCACGAGGACTGGCTCAAGTATGAGATGACCTACAGCTACCACGGCCAGGAGTTCTCCTTGGAGGAGTTCGTAGAGCGGAGCAACGCAGTGGTGGACAAGGGGGAGGCGCGGGAGCGGGCCGGATACACAGGCATCCGCGATGCTCGTCTTCTCACCGATGAGGAGAGAGCCGATTTGGTGACCAAGCACAATCTCGAAGTCACCCAGTTACATGTCGATGAACTCACGACTGACTGTGCGAAGGATCGAATCTTGCTCAATTCCTCTGCAAGAGAGACCCGTATCCAAACGACGGGCACGGACGATATTTGAACTCCCTCATCAGCGCTTGGTCACGATTTCATGATTTCCGCAGGATTCGACCCAACAGGGTGGATTCAGGCACAAGGCAGTCTCAAGCATCTGTTTTTCTAAATGGGTTGTCAGCGAATTCTTGTACTGGAGGAATTTCTGATGAGTACCGCAATCCAAAAACAACCATCGCTAATGCCGTTGTTCACGAAGAATAAAAACTGGCTTCGCTCGAAGTATGCTGTATTTGGCGTCATCTTCTTGATGATGGCCTACGTCTTCAACCATAACGAACGGTTTTTGATTGATTCGAGTGATCCAATTTGGAAACACTATGAACCGTTCAAGTGGTGGCTATTGGTCCACGGGGTGGCGGCGGCATGCGCGCTTTTTCTGGGCCCGATGCAGTTTTCCGACCGGCTTCGCCGTCGCTACACCCAGCTGCACCGCGTCTTGGGAAGGGTCTATGTGGCAGGTGTGTTGATTGGGTCACCGGTAGGCGCTTTTATTCAGTACCGATTCGATGAGCGGGTGGGTATGTCGCGCTCATTCACGATCGCCACAATAGTGGATGCCTCGCTTTGGATGCTGACTACCGTGATCGCCTTAGCGTTCGCCCTAAATGGCAAAATTCAGCAGCACCGTCAATGGATGACGCGCAGTTACGCTGTTGCGATTGTGTTTCTCGAAGTCCGCGTGATCTACGGACTCGGCGGATGGAACAACTTTGGGATAGCAGAAACAATCATCTGGGTTTGCCTGGCCCTGTCGCTTCTGCTTGCTGACATCGCAATTCACTGGCAGGACTTGCTGGCAGCACGCTCTGTTCCAGCGAAGGCTGTTGCGACTGTCCACTCACAGAGAGTCACCTCGGCGGACTGGCCATAGTCGCGTTACAATCTCGCTTTGATGTTAGTCGAACTAGCCGACGGGCGACGTCTCCAGATCGATTACATCGAGGACCCGGACAACCGGAAGTTTGAGCATCGGCTCATGTGCTCGGAGACCGACATCAACGCCTAACGACATCACCTGCGACATTACGGGATTGGAAGCACTCGAAGCAGCACTTTGCGCGGGTGTTCCGTCGCGTCTGTTGGATCAGCCCTATAGAATATCGGCAAGAATATTTACGTTAGGACTGAACTGGGATATTGAGACGACGAGGCTATTGTTCGCGGTTCGAATGACCAAGGGCATGGGGTGGTAGCTGCGTTGTGTTCGAATTCATGCCGATTCCCTTCCATCGAGGGCAGAGATCTTGTGCGCGACGGGTAGTGCCGCATGGTAACGATCCGAGGATGGTTTCCACTTAACAGAGCAGCGAGTAATCTTCGAGTTGCCCCGCCGAGTAGGCCCGGGGAATTTCACCCCGAGCCCCTCACAGAATTCCGGACCTGAACCTCTCGATTCATCCGGCTCGTACCATCCGTCGAGAGCTGCCGCCCTCGCGCCAAAACCGCGGGCTCCTCCTGTTGCCAGTTGGCCCTTTGAGGTTTCAACGTGGAGAGCCTGCCCGCTTCGCTCCACTGACATTACTCCGCTTCCTCGATACTACCAGGCAGTCCGCCCTCAGCATCGCATCCGTACTCTCGCCCTCGTGGTTCAATCCACTTGTGGCTTCTCCGTTTGCAGCGATGCCAAGGTTCTCATGTTCCATACGCCCTCCTCTTCTAGGTTCAGGCCACCTGTATGCCGGATGCCGCCGCGTCCGTAAGCAGGTACCGCCGGAGCTCGTCCCACGATCTTCTAACTACCGTGGTTTCGACATCGTCTTAGCTCTTTTCGACACGGCAGTGGTTCGCTTTCGTTCCTCTCCCTAGAAGTCACCTGACCCGATTTTCTCTTCCGGGCCTTTTCCTTCACCGCTCACCACCAAACTCCTGAGAAGCGCAGCAGCGGAAGGTGGTTTGAGGCCTACTCCTGCAAGCCGGTTCGAGGGGCCTTCCCTCATCAGCCGTATAGTTACGCAAAACCGAGCGACCAGCTGCGATGCTCCGATTTGCTCATGACGCAATTAGAACGAAGCCGAGTGTGCGGCGGACGCTGCGGCCCCTCCACTGACGGCGTTATTTCCCCGCAGGAAGGCTGCCGCCCGCTCGCCGATGACAACACACGGTGCCATCGTGTTGCCTGTTGTTACTCGAGGCAGAATCGAAGCATCTGCAATACGGAGTCCGTCTACGCCGTAGACCCTCAAGTTGCCATCGACAACTGACATAGCATCGCGGCCCATTTTTGCCGTGCCGGACTGATGCCAGTGCGTGCCCAGCCCGTCGCGAAAGAATTGCTCTAGCTCTGCGAGGCTCATAGGGCCGGGCGCCACTTCGCGGCCAGTGAAAGGCCGCAAAACAGTAGAATTCCCGATTTCGCGAGCCATTCTCAATCCGGCGATGAGATCTTTCAGGTCCTGCGGCTCGCCCAGATAATTCGCGTGGATTGATACAGGATCGGCCGGATCGGAACCCGTCAAATGAATGATGCCGCGGCTGTTGGGCCGCATTCCACCCGAGAGCGACCAACACGACGCCGGAGGTTTGAATCGAGCTGCATTCTCGGGAGTGAAATCCGGTCCTCCATGCGAATAGACATAGAAGTTGGGCGCTTCAAGCTCAGTTCTTGTCTTCCAGAAGCAAGACGTCTGACTTCTTGGTATTTTTGGCGCCGGTCTGCCTGAATTTTCCCAAACGCACCCAAATGCAACGTGGTCGTGGAGATTACGTCCAACGCCCGGCAGCACATGCAGAACTGTAATGCCAGCGCTTCTTAACTCCATTTCGTCTCCAATACCTGACTGCATCAGAAGCTTGGGTGTATGGATCGCGCCGAGTGAGAGAATGACTTCCTGCGTGGCTTGGGCGCAAACCGTTATTCCGTTGTACAGGAACTCGATGCCGGTTGCGCGGTTGCCAGCGAATCGAATTCGTCCCGCCAACGCACCCGTCAATACCGTCAAGTTTGGCTGGTCCATGATCGGATACAGGTAGGAACGGAAGATCGACTGCCTTTTTCCGTCGCGCACGGTTTCATCGATCCATGCGCATCCTCCCGCCGCTTCCATCATTTGGCCATTCGAATTCGGGAATCGTTGCAGCCCCAAAGACTCAGCGCCTTCCAGTAACGCCACAGAGAAAGGATGAAGGCCTGCCGCGGGCTGGACATGCACTGTTCCATCTTCGCCGCGGTAGACTGGATCGGGCCTTCCAGCCCATGCCTCAATGCGGCGCCGATACAGGTCCAGAACGGCTTCATAACTCCACGATGGATCACCCGATTCAGAAGCGTAGAAGTCCCAATCAACCCGGTGTCCGCGAGACCACGTTGAAACATTAATGCTGGAGCCGCCCCCGAGGACCTTACCCATTGAATAACGAATCGCTCTTCCATTCAGATTTGGATTCGGCTCAGCAACAAAGCCCCAATCCAGTTCGCTGCCAAGCGTCCTGGGCCAATGGTTGGGATTCATAACTGACTCCTTGTCATCTGTGCCACCAGCCTCGAGGAGGAGCACGTGCGTATCCGGATCGGCTGCGAGCCTGGCCGCCACGACACAGCCCGATGTGCCAGCCCCGCAAACGATGAAGTCGTAATGCGACTTCAGCTCGGACGCGAGCCTTTGTTGATTGAGCCGAACTCGTTCCCCAAAATTGACGCCATCGGAATTCGGCATTTTCACAACTGGTTCTCCTGTCTTGCTGCAACGCGCAGCAGCGTTCTCGCCTGCTCGATACCCACGACCGGCAATTTCCGCGGATCCAGCAGTCCCACTTGCACGAGCAGCGTGGCCTGGTCCCACCAGACGTGCTCGTGCGCAACTTTCCCGTTTTCGAATTTCATTACGAGCACATGCGGAAGTTCCACTCGCTTGCCCGTGGGAGGGATTCCCGGCAGGAGGTAATCCCATTGTGTGTCGTGAGTGAAGCTCAGTATGAATTCGTCCACGACCTGGTCCTTGCCGATGGTGCGGGAGATGGGCGTTACCTTCGCATCTTTAGGGATTTGGTTTATGAAGTGCTCGCCGTAAAAGCGGCGGACTTCCTGGCCACCGAAGCCTCCCGCCAGAGTGGCGATGCAGTGCACATAAGGCTGGGCCACCATGGTTTCCATCGTGGCGTCAACGTCAAGATCGGCAAATTCTCTTGCGATGTGCCCGTCGCAGAGCACGCCCAAGTCCGGAACCTCCTTCGGGAAGCTGCGAATATTAGGCATTTCTACTTTTTGTGACTCTTGGGTTTTCATAATTGATGTTCTCCTTCGATCGTGTCGATCAAATTGCTGGACTCCTCAGTTCGTCGATCAAGCTCGACCGATGAACTGATCGCAAGTATGGTCATTAGGAGCGGAGGATGCTTTCAGGAAGGGATCAAATTTCTAACGAATGAACAGCAATTCGAGCTGGACCTTCGTTGGCGTCTGTTCGCCTATGCGCATACGCCATAGAGTACGTTGGGCAACGACGGGCACATCGCTACAGCCAGATACTATGGCGTCCGGAACGGAGTTGATTTCCTCGCCAGATTCACAGGCCGCGCCGGAATGCACTCGGGGACAATCCGAACCTCGATCGAAAGGCGGTCGTGAGATGAGCGTGACTGGAGAACCCACAAGCTAGCGCGATATCGACCAGTGGAATCGACTTGCTGGCAATCAATGACTTAGCCTTTGCTAGGCGCAGTTCGATCAGATAACGATGAGGCGATTGTCCGGTCGCCGCTCGGAACGTTCGCAGGAAATGAGCCCGGCTGTAACCGCTTTCAGCGGCTAGCGTCGCTAGGTCTATATTTGCGCTGACATCGGCCTGCATACGTTCCAACACACGCCGTAGCAGCCGTGGCGGCAACGGTGAAACCGTGGCATTCGCGGGTAGCTTCCCGAGTCGCGCTGCGTACAGCAACCGCATCGCAAGCGCGACGATCAGCGACTCAGCATAGAGCGTCCCGCATCGCCCTCCCGTCTCCGATTCTTTCAGCAGAAGAAAGAGAAGGTTCCGAAGGTCGCGATCGTCTGTTCCGTATAGTCCGCGGAAAGTTCCGCTTGGAGGCTTATCGAGCTCCTCTTCGAGCGCACGAAGGAATTCTGGCTTGAGGGCGCCTACAATTACTTCATGCTTGGATCGACGGCGCGCCGCCGGGCAGATCCCGGGAAGACAGGTTGTGATGGTGTTCGGATATTTCTTGTAAGGAGAAAATCGGCCACCGCGGTAAGCAATCTCACCCTCGGCCGCATGCACGTCCCAGAGAATCAGAAAGTGATGCCGTAACGTGACCTCTGGCTTCGCGCCGGGCAGGCTTGTGCGGCGCTCTATCGCGAAGTTCTTCCACCCTAGTTCGACACTCGACGGTAGGGACAAGATTGAGTCATTCAAGAGAGCACTGATCTCTGTACTCTCAAGCTTCGTCCTCCCATCCATCAGCGCGATTGGATCTTCGTTGTTGGACAAAAGCTGTGCCTCTCAAAACTCTCGCGGACATCCGTGGACCAGATTCCGTCTGCGCTCCCATGTCCAGGCCAACCCGGCACGGTAAGACCCGGACCGTCTAACAACAATTGGATGGCTTCAATACACAAAAAGTCACAATTCGTACGCTCAGGAGCGAATTACTTCTTGTTTGCCGATCGCTCGCCCAGAACGCATGCTTCAATACGCGCAATACCGGCGTGGATTCCGCCTTCGGCAAAAAGCTGGCGAATGAACGGTCCAACGCGTGCGGCTGGCCTGCCAAACGGTCGAGCTGCCGCTTCGAATGACGAAGGGCACGGTGCCGCAGCTGCGTTGTGTTGGAATTCATGCCGATTCTCTTCCATCGAGGGCAGGGACCTTGTGCGGGGCGGACAGTGCGCCATGGTGACCAGGCGAGCACGGCTTCGACTTAAGGGCTTCCTTCAACACTTGCGCCACAACGAAGGGCCTGAAAATCGCCGCGGGACCTTTCAGCATCCCCTGCATTTCCAGAAATCGCTTGCGAACTGTTTTACTGCGAGTTGCGGATCGCAGGACGTTGTTGATGTACTTGTGTATGAATTTTACGGCGGGACTGGCGGTTGCGCCTTCGACGCCGGCGTAGCGCAAGTCTTCGCTAGTAGCGAGCATCCAGGGAGCGCGGTTTTGCCAACTGGTGTTGAAAGTCGCGGGCGACTCCCGTCTAACTTGCCGCGGGACTGCCGAAAACTTCGTTGCAGATCCTCTGCGGCGAGCACGGCTGTTGAGATTGTTGAGATGCCCTGGCTGTATACGGGATTGAATGCGCACACGGCGTCACCGAGCACTATTAAGCGGTCTGGCCACGATTTCAGGCGTTCATAATGCTGAAGCTTATTTTGCGTCGACTGGCATCGCGTTGTCCCATTTAGCCAGTGCGACCTGCTCTCCAATGGAGAGCCTCCGGGCGGACGTCCCTACCAATGCCTGAAGCCCATCTGTCGCATCTTGCTGCCTTCTCCCAAGATGGTCCAAGCTGCGAGAAATGCCACTTTCCTCAAATTGAATCGCGTCGTCCCGCCCGATCTTTCACAGCAACAACCAACAGGGTCATGTCATCCTTTTGGGGACAGCCCTTGGCGAAGGGCACGACGTCATCCAAAATTCGGCTGACGATTTGCGCTGGTGCGCAGTCACGGCAAGCTCGCAGCAGGCTTTCGAGCCGTTCCTGTCCCCATGGTTCGCCGCAAGCGTTTTCCGACTCGGTGATGCCATCCGTATATCCAACAAACACATCACCTTTTTCAAGTTGGAAGGCTCTGGAGGTGAATTGTGAGCTTTCCAATAGCCCTAGCAGTGTTCCGCTGGGCTCCAATCGGAACACTTCGCATTGGTCAAGCTTCCATCGGAGCACTATTGGGGCGTTGTGACCGGCGTTGACGTATCGCAGCACGCGCGTGGCAGCTTCATATTCCGCGTAGAAAAGCGATGCGTAGAGATGTTTTGGTGAAGCAGCCAGAACCAGCCGGTGAACGTCAGCGATCAGCGTGGAAAGATCGGAATGCGTGTGCATGGCCTGCGCCCGAAGCGATGCCTGCAAGCTGGCCATGAGCAGAGCAGCCCCGATTCCCTTGCCACAGACGTCTCCAATCGCGATTCCCCAACGGTCGGCCTGCAAGGGAAGAAAATCATAGTAATCGCCACCGATGCCACGAGCCGGGCAACAGAAGGTCTCGCAAGTTAGACCAGGAATTAAGAGATTCTCTTGTGGGAAAAAGGCTCGGTGAACCTCCTTTGCGTCCTCGAAGTCGTTGCGTAGTATTTGGTGGAATTCCGAATCGGATACCGATTTCTTAAGAAATTCCATGATCAGAAGCATCCGGGCACACCGCCATGGATCACCCAAAGAGAATTCCATAGTCGGTGGCGAGTTCATGAACATTCCGAACGGCAACTGCAGGCGGCTCGGTTGGAGCAACTGCATTGTTTGGTGCGGGGACTGCCGTCGCCATTATGAACTCCTCGAACCCCGAAGGTGAAAATACGAGGAGATAGTGATTCGTGATGCTGCCAGGATTGCGTAGCTCGTGAGGGATATCGCGCGGAGCCAACAGAGTATCGCCTGGCTGGAGAACAAAAGTGTTCTCTCCGACAGCGACCTCAAGTTCTCCGGCAAGAACAAAATACACCTCGTCCTCGCGCGTATGCGTGTGACGGGGCACCCCGATCCCAGGCGCTAGACTCACCTCTAGGAGGCAGTATGCTCCTCCTGTATCTATGCCCGATAAACACACGGAACCCAGACCCACGTCAAAGTAAAAGCGTTTTGATCTCGGCTGATGTTTGATGGATAGGGCTTTGCGAATTGATGCTTTCGCGGTAGGCACAAGTGATTTTTTTTCCTCAGATACTGTCCTCATTAGAAGTCTCCTCATTACAAAGATTCGCTACTGACTCAGTCAGAAGAACACATCCTAAGAGTTGCTTTGTGCCTGAATGCGTGCCCTTGGACCGAATCTTGCTGATTACTTCCTGACGCTCAAGGCATCCAATCCTCACGGGGGTCACACTAAGAATGAGAGTAGCGGTGGATGTGATTGCGCCTGTCGGCGAACCGTACGTGCAAGTGCAGGATGAGCATGTTCTCGGCATAATGTTGCGGCCCGGCTTCATTGAGGTGGGCTTGCAGCGTTCCGCAATGCGACGAGTAACGTTCCAAGCAGAGGAAATGGGTTTTTTCCCTCGTCGTATGGAACGATGGGTTGGGACCGGCCGCCAAGAGCGCTTGCTGCTCCGCATCTCCGATGCTGCCCTGAGAGCCGCCCGCGAGGGAATAAAAGGCGCGGTTGAACTCGGCCACTGGTGCAAAATGCGTGACGTGCGAGTGGCGGCGCTGGCCAAGGCAGTGAATGCTGAACGAATTGCGGGGTTTCCGAGCGGGCGACTGTTTCTCGATTCCATCGAGCAGGCGATTGCCGCTGCACTCGTCGATGCCTATGCACGTCAGAACCGCGCGGTGCAGCGAGGGGGACTCGGCCCAGCGCGCTTGCGGACGGTTAAAGAGTTGGTGCATGCCAAGATGGAAGAGGAGTTGACCCTCATCGAAATGGCGCAATCGGTGGAGTTGAGCGCAGCCCACTTCTCGCGGATGTTTCGCAAGTCTACCGGCGAGACGCCGCACGACTTTGTCCTGCGCCAAAGGGTAGAGCGAGCAAAGGAGATGTTGCGCGAGGCCGAGATGCGGGTTCTTGATGTTGCCGTGGCGTGCGGATTCAAAACGCAGCAGCACTTTGCTCGGGTGTTCCGCCGGATCTGCGGTGCCAGCCCTACAGAGTATCGATACGAGATTCTGCGCTAAAGTTTAGCTGGCACGGAGGGCCCGGTCCCGCGAAATATCGCTTCTGGCGAGACGATTGGGCAGCGGCCACAATTTGTCAGAAATGCTCGAACCCGTGTCCCTCAGATAGAAGCTAACGGCTCAAACAACCGTTGTAGCTTGTACGTAGATTAGCTCCCACCACGTGGCTGAATCGTCGGCTATTCGTTGAACTGACCACGCAACAGCTGAACCGGGTTCACACGAAGGGTGGGCCCACGGAAAACGTCGTTCACTTCCCTGCTCGGCAGCCTACTCGGTGTACGAAAAGACCTGAGTGAACATGACGAAGAAGCGCATCTGTGTTAGTATAAATCCCGCATGAGAGCACTGATTTTTACTGGCAGTTTATGGGCAGTTCGTCCAGAAAGAACTGCTATTGCAAGCGAGCCAGGCGAACAGTGCGCTGTATGCGAATCTTGCAAAGCCTTATTTTGCAAGGTTTTACGTTAAGTCGTTGATTCTTCAAGTGGGGACGTAGTTCAGTTGGTTAGAACGTTGCCCCGTCGCTGGTTAGAATCCCGCACTATCACGGCCAATTCCCTCTTCCATTCCAAAACATCACGCGCACAATCCATATATATAAGGATGCCTTCCCCCTTCTCACTTGATCGAAAAATCGCTGTGCGGCCATTTCAACGAAACGCACGTTTTCCAGCCAAATGGATTACTTCCGAGTTTCCGTCATCCTGGAAGAACTCAGGAAGGTGCGCCGGTGCGCCCCTTGCTTTACCGCGTGGCCACGAACGCCCACCTCGAAAGTATGCCGGCGGTGTGGTTCCCAGCATCGTCCGAAACATTTCTATGAAGGCAAAGGGCGCAGCCTCTCTGTCGCTCGCGGTGCTTGAGAGTGATGGGAGAAAAGGAGACGTACCGATTCACGGTGTGACGAGTTGAGCGAGGAACGGTGCAGCAAAGTCGAGGGCCACGTAGTGCGCGTCAGTCATGTGTATCAATTCAGGGCGTGAATCTCTTACAGAGCTATGCCCATGACCTTGCGCAGACTCTTTGTCTTTGGCCGACAACCGTTGCTCGGAAGGTGGCAGCCTTCGAGCGCTCTGCGCAGAGCTTCAGCGTTCTTTGGGAAAGCGTTCTTGTTCATGTTGGTTTTGGCTCCATCGATATTCGAAGTCGAGTTTTATTGTCTTTTTGACGTCAGTCGGCGCAAGACAAATTCCTGCAGGACGTTGATGGCTGCGCTGGTTCCGAGGGCGATGCCTGCATTTTCAAAAGTTAACTGAGCTCCGTGACGGTCTCTTTCAGGTATGTATAGATTCGAAAGGCCGCCGGCAGCGAGGTCGCCGAAGACCGAGGAGTAATTCGGCTGCCATCGTTGGTTGTCCCCTTTACAAATGAAGGGACGAGAGACAGCGTACAGGAATCGAGAAAGCTTGGTGCCGCTGCCGTTATAGAAGTACCGAGGATCCTGCTTGAGAATGGAGGGTAGGATGGCGCCTCCGATCCATAACCCAGAGGCAAAGTTCGCATAGGAGGCGGCATAGCGCTTGGCGTAGCCTTGAGCGCCTTGACCATAACCGCTAAAGCGGTTCGTGGCTTGGTCCACCCCGGCAATCGTGGTGACGCCCATCGCAGAGACGGGATCCGTGGTTGCTTTCAAAGCGAGCTCAAATTTCCGCTTAGGGGTTAGAGGGGCAGCTTCACCAACATAGCTGACATAAAAATTGGGAACAATGCGGAGGACGCGCTGTTGTTCTAGGTCTTTGAATTCCTCTTGCCCGATTTCTTCGACGGAAGGCGAGACGCGGACCTCAGTGACCACTGTAGCCAGAGACATCGTGATCGAAGGCACAACGTAATCTTGCCCAGGCCCCAGAGGGCCCGAGATCGTTTGCGGGACAAATCCTTCCCCCGTGATTGTGAGTTGAAAGGGCCCCGGAGGCACGCGGTCAAAATTGAACCGGCCATTCTCGCCGGATTGCACTTCCTGAATGGGGGATTCTTGGTCGGCCTGGATTTGCACGTCGATCCCAGCCAGGGCACTGCCGTTTTGATCCACGACTCGGCCGCTCACCGTGCCAAAGCTTTTTTGTGGTGGTTGCGCTTCACCCGCTGGCGATGGTTCAGAGGCTCTGGCAACCTTTGTTTGTCCAGACGGGTTGTCTTGGGGATGCTGTGACCTTAGGGGTGCTGCGGAACTGAACGAGTTGAAAAACGCGACGCAGAAGAAGATTGTTGCGACTCGGGCAAAGCGGCAGATCATCGGAGTCGACAGGTTCAAGAGAGCAGTCCTGAGCAGAGTGCCTAAGGTGCACAACGCAAAGTGCAAGCGCTCCGGAATGGTATAGGTCTGGCCGACGCGGGCGAGACGGAACGGTTCGAAGCGTAAGGACCGGAAACAACCGCCCGGTTGAACGACTGGGAGGGCCAGCGAGGACGGAGCACATGAGACGGGGGAGTCGGGCTTTGTCCTCGCCGGTAGGGGGACAGCAGTGGTATTGCTGAGGAGATCGCGGAGGGTGACATCTACCTGCCACGGTCGGCGAGCCAATTGGGGGAAGTGTGTTTTTGACTCTCGAGCCGCGGCAAACATAAACCCTCCTCCGTGCTAAGGGCATGTTGCGTTCCAATGATCGGATTGCGAGGCGCAGGACAGCAGAGGAGTGAGGGGGCCTGCGCAACTCCGTAAGGGGGCGCTATTTAATGGGAATGGCAAAGGGCGGGACAGGAATTTAAGAGCGGTGACGCAGTCGAATATCTGAAACCAAGCCGTCACGGAGACGATGCTTTAACGAAGTTGTTAAGGATTTGCCATTCGCTTTCCTGAATCCGACGGTTGTCGCTGCACCAGAACAATCGCATAGCGGCAACCGCCTGCCTCACAATAGAATCCGCCAAAGGAGCGAGTGCGCCTGAGTGGAAGCTCATTTGCAATGGTTTCTACGTATGAGCATTGGAACGACCCATTCGACGGCCCTCACGACTCCGGCACTACTCGTAGGAATCGACTTGCATTATGAAACCGAGAATCGGCTCATGTGGAACGAGCGGGAACGCAGAATCGAAGAACGCGAGTTGGTTTACGAGATCAGCTGGATTCCGGAGCTCAGCACGTGGCGCCGTTTTTTGCGGGCACAGAGGAGCAAATAAGAATCGCAGCATCGCTGCCTCGAACTTCGGGGAAGATCCGGCTACGCGTTCTCCTGAGCAAGTCTGTCCTACAACCTCGTCACAGCTAAGGCAAGGTAAAGAGCACCGAGAGAGGGTAATGGTCGGAGGCGGAGACAGAGCTGTGAACTGTGGGATTTGTTGCGTGGATCGGTCCTCGGGTAAAGATCCAATCGATGACTCTCGGGCGCTGAAATACGGAATGAGGCGGGGTCGTTGGCGAGTGGTCATTTTGAAATGCATCACGAAACTGGGCCGCGGCGAATAGGCCGGAAGCAGCTGTCCGAGGAACCTCGAGATTCAAATCACCAGCCAACACAATGGGAAAATCAAATCGGTAGCGGGCGACATCATCCAAGGTCTCGCGCAGCTGGGAACAACGCAAATCATCATTCGACCTGCTTTCGAGATGCAGGTTATAGGAGACTAAAGTCTGCTCTGCGACTTGCATCTGACTGACCAGTGCCAGACGTCCCCCGAGTCTCTCCTGGAAAGGCTCGATTTCCGGCAGGAACCAGTGCGGGTCCCAGAAATGGGATTGCCGTTGAAAGCGGATGATGCGCGAGTTCGACAGCGGCCAGCGAGACAGTGTAGCCTGGCCGTGAAACGCCGGTGACGCCTGGGAGCCCTGGGTAAGTTCCTGGAACTCACGCGCAAACACATAATTCATCTTCAGACGCCGGGCGAGCTCCCGAGCAATGTTGAGGCCATGGGTACGCCGGGCATTCAGATCGACTTCCTGCAGCAGAATGAGATCTGCGTTGGTGGCGGCGAGGAAATCTACGATGCCCGGCAGTTTCAAGCCGCGATTGACGTTCCAGTTCACCACACGAATGGCGCCGGGCGGACAGAAAAGCCACCGGTTCGGAGCAAGGCTTCCGGTCTCGATTTGTTGCAAGCGGTCCACGTGCATCTGTGCTCCGTCGTTCAAAAATACTCGGCTAAATAGTTTCGAGAAACCCGTAGCGATCAGTCCTGGCCCACGGCATAGCGCGGGGCGGGCGAACTTGCGACAACAAAACGGTGTCGTCGCCGAAACGCAATGCACGAATACAGGGCGACAGGCCACACGAGGTTCGCACCCAAGACCGAGAGCCAGAAGGCCACTTTTGTGATGTTGAAGAACGCGAAAAAGACGAGAGCATAGGGGAAGAAACAGCGGCGGATGATGAATTCCGTGTGCCTGCCGGCAAACAACAACAGGTTCGAACGGCGGCTGTCCACGTGTTCTTGCCAGATTTGCAATAATTGCTCGGGACGCTCGGACGCAAGCACATACCGTTGTAGAGCAACGGTCAGAAAACTGGCTACGGCACCGATAAAGAGCACAGCGCCGCCGACAAAATACGCTTTAGAACCGGATGTTCTTTCTAACCCCAGCGTCAATCCGACAAAAAGGAACAGATAGTACAAATAGTCGCAGACGGTTTCGAGCCAGCAACCGAAATTAGATTCCATCAATTTCAGGCGAGCCACTTCGCCATCGCAGCCGTCCAAAATGCTGGCCCACAGCGAGGCGATTGCACCGGCCAACATGTACCAATAACTGCCGACGGCGAACAGTACGCCGGAAGCTAGCCCAACGGCCAACGTGAACAGACTGACCATGTTCGGCGTGACCGGCCACTTGATGAGTTGCCGGCTGATGGGAATGGAAATCCTGCGATTCAATTGGGCGTAGAAGCCATCGGTCGGTTTAACCAACCAGCGATCGAGCTTGCGTTCCGCAACCCCGCGGTCGTCCGCGGTGTGGATGCGTTGCCACAGGCTTGCTTCGACGGGCGCTAAATGCACCAAATCGCTCGATCGCGACCAGACCTCCAGGTCGACGAGACTTTCGACCTTGTGGTCCGACAGGCTCTGAACCATTTGCGATGGGATCACGTAGATGCCCACTGCGTCCTCGCCAGTGACGAAGGCCAGGGCGCGTTGCTCGCCGGTCCACTCGTCGGCTTGTCTGAAGAGTCTCGGATGGTAGGTGCGGTTCCCTTCGATGATCAAGAGGCGCTCCGGGTTGAACGTGGTTTCGAGCTCCGAGAGCAGATGCGAGAGCGACATTTCCGCTGCCTCTACCAACTCGACGGAAGCGGGCAAGCGGCGCGTCGCCTGAAGTTCCCGGAGCGTCTCGGGTCCGTTCGCGGAACCCACGACGACGATGATTCGCTCGGCACCCGTTTTTTGCGCCGTGAGAATGGTGCGGAGCAATACGGGCAGTGACCCAACGCGCGCCGAGGGCACCTCTCCATGTTGATCGCTGCCGAGTGCTGCGGAAAAAATGACGGCGAGAGGACCTCGCGTGGCAGTCACTTCTTCGGGATACTGCGGCACGATTTCCGAGTGGCCACCGCCATTCGCCGAGCCTGAGGCATTTGGGCTTTTGCGTCGTTGACTTGACTTCGTGACCAGAAACAAGACGACACCTCCTACTGCGGCCCAAAATAGCGCGCGTACACGCCGCGAGAGCCCCAGAGCCAGTCCAGCTGCAGTGCTGAGACCAAACATTTTGCCAATGAGAACATTTCCGGCCTCGTAGGTTCCGACGTTGCCGGGAATCAGATTGCCGACCGCATTGACGAGTTTCGTTAACGCCTCAATCGCAAGAGCGGAAAGAAAACCGATTTTCGTCCCCAGGAAGTAGACGATAAGACACACTTCGCTGACCGCCATGACGTGACACGCCAGATTAAGGGCGAAACTCGCCCAAAATGCCTCGGGCGTATGGTGATAAAAGTCAAAGAGCATCTTTTCGACCGAGCGGATCAGGCGCCAATTCTTATCTACCCAGTTTCGGAAAAAAGATAACCGACCGAGCGACGCCGTCGTACCCGAGAGGACCGGCCAGCGCCGATGCACCACGAGTGCGGTCGAGAGTAACAAACCACACAAAAGAACAACGAAGATACCGGCGAACCGGGATAAGCCATGTGGGAGTGGCAGCACAAGAGCCGCGGTCGTAATTCCGACAATTGTCACTACTGTTCCCGTGATGAAGAAGAGGCCGCGATCGAGCGATACCGAGGAGACGCCGCGCGCCACGGATACGTCCGAGCTTAGATAAGAGATGCGGATAGAATCGCCAAATGTCTGTCCGACGATTCCCAGTTGTCCGATGGCTTCCGCGCCCAAACGCAGCGCAAACAATCGTGAAAACGGGACTTTTTGTTTTCCACCGCCGAGCATGAGAACCCACGCCCAGGTTTTCGCCAGGTGTGAACATCCCGCGAGACCGATGATGAGCACAACTCCCCATCGGAGGGCCACGACGTCTTCTATGAGCTTGCCTGGTCCCGCTCTCCAAACGAGATAGGTAAACAGACCTGTGCCCAACGCGATAGTGAGAATCCTCAGTGGCAAGCGCGCCCGAACTGGAGTTCTAGACACGGGCGAACCTGCCGCTCACCGGGTTGTCTCGGAAATGCTCATCAAAAGTGTCTTCGGCGTAGGCCAGGGTTTCCGGTGTATCGACATCCTGCCAATGTGCCGTACCGATATCGAAGGCTCGAAATTTCCGCTGCCGCGCAAGTTTGCGCATGCCGTCTGAGAGCGAGCAGTTTCCGTTCACCTTTGCAGATTCCAAGGTTTCGAAGATTCCTGGTCCACACAAAAACATTCCGGTATCGAGAGCGTCATACGACGCAATACCTTTGCCGATGTCTACGATATGCTCGCCATCGAGACGCACCTTCGTGGCGTCTTCAAGGTCGAACACCGTGTCTATCTTGCGATCCACGGCGAGAATCACCTCATCGTGAGAGATGGATTGATGCAGTAATCTTTTCCCGGTTCGGGGCTCGAAAAGGTGGTCGGACATGAGCAGAAGGAACGGCTCGTGGAGCAGGTCTTTGGCTTTTAGCACCGATACACCGTTGTCCCGCTGATAGTGAATGTTTTCGATCCAGGTCACGGCGAGGTTGTCGAGTCCACTCTCGTCAAACCAGCGGCGAACGATATCGCTTCGATAGCCGACGACGACGACAAAGCTTTCGATGCCCGCGTGTTGCGCAGACACCAAGACATGCTCGAGAAGCGGGATATCATGGACCTGCACGAGCGGCTTGGGATTGTTTCCCGAAACACCGCGAATCCTCCTTCCGTTTCCGGCGGCGAGGATGAGGCACTGCTTAATGCCCGCCATGGGAGGACTCCGAAGCGGCGAAGCGGTCTCTTATCGTCAGGAACGAAACGGCAGGAAAGCTGGCGCGCGGGATGTAATCGAAGTACTCGATATTTAAGTACGTGGTGCCGAACATCCGTACTTCCGTGACACTTTGCGTGAAAACCGGAAACCAGACAGCGCCGTTCTTACCGTAGTTCTGTACAAAATGCGTGCTTTTGGTCCAAAAGGAAGGATTTTCGGCAGGATTACCTTCGGCGCGAACCAGTGCGTAATCTTCCGTGTCCACCCAGATGCGGCCTCGGAACAGATATTTCTCTTTGCGCTTTGGGGTTAGCTCTAGGACGTAAGCGGTTCTATCGGCCACGGCTTCGACGCCAAGCAGTTGGAAGTTGTAGTTATCAGCGTTCAGCCGCGACTTGGCTCGTTCTCCGGGACGTGAAGTCTCCGCTTCTGAGTCGAGCATCTTTTGCAGTACGTGCTTGTGCGCCGCCTTCCAGCCTTCTTCGGAAACGATCTCGAAGTGTTTGGTGCCGTCGGGATCGCCATTGACTCGCACGAGCATTTCGGCGTGCTTGTGCAGGCGTTCATTCTCCAGAATGTATTTGCGCATGCCCTCATAACCTTCGTTGGCAAGTTGGCGCTGCGCGTCGTGCGCCCCCATGCGTGCGACGATCTCCTCGGCGCACGGAAGGGCGTCTTGGCCTCTAACTAACAGCGGGCTGCCAAGCAGGATCAGCGGCGTAAACATAGCGATGATTTTCATGTTTAGTACTCCACGACGAATTTGCCGCGATATTCCCGCCAGGCACTGTTGAAGAACTCTCCAAACTGTGCGCTGGCGAGATTGTTCTGCACGTCACGCGGGTTAAAGTGATTGAAAAGATTGAAGACCCCCGCGCCTACGCGGGCTTTTACGTGCCGGTGGCCCAGACGTAGAGACATAGGCCGCGAAACTTGAAGGTCCAGCGAATTTAGCCGGGGAAAACGCCGCCCGTTCCGCGGCCCTATGTATTCGCGTAGGACGTTTTCGACGGAATAGGGAAAACCGCTGTGCAGGTCGTAAACCGGGATGACGGTGAGCTTCCACGGAAGTTCGAAATCTCCCCAGAACAGAAACCGGTTGGGAGCATCAAAGGCTAGCCTTCCTTTGGCATTGGGCTGAATCACGGCTTGGGGCAGGGTTCCAAAGAACTGGTTCACGTCGTTAAGATCGCCAAACGCACGGGAGTGCAAGTAGGAGGCATTCAAGACACTCCGCCCGAAACGGTATCGGCCTGCGATCTGATATTCCCGATAGGAGTCCGACCCACCGTTTGAAAGTAAAAGCGTTCCAGTCGATCCAGCGGCGACGGGTGAGACGATGAAGTCATTCGCGGTATTTCGCTGTTCGTAGGCGAGCCGCACCGATAACGCCTGGGTCAGCTGCCGATCCAATTCCAGGTTCCACGACGTACTTCGCGGATTGCGGAGATTGCTCGCGATGCGATTCAGGTAGGAGATTGAGGTGAGCTCGGCACCGCTAGGCGAAAACGTGTCTACGGTGCGATCGGGAAAATCCGTGAAGGTCGGAACCAGGAGGGGGACGCGGTCGTAGAAGATTCCAACACCTCCCTTAAGTAAGGTCTTTCCGTCGTTGGTGAGTTCCCAGAGAAACCCCACGCGTGGGGCCGCGTCTGTGGAACTCGTAACCGAGTCGGTATCGGAGCGGAGTCCTAAGGTAACGGTGAAACGCGGAACGACGGCCCACTGGTCAGCGACAAACCAGGTGGTCTCGTTCTGATCGATTGCAAAGGCTGTGGCGCGGGTGAAATTGATACGCTCGACCGGCGTTCCCGACGCATCAGCGATTTCAACCGGCCGAAAGTTCTGTCGACCATCGTAGGAGGTGTGCGCGAAGTTGAGACCGACTTTGAATTGGTGGGCGCCGAGGAAGTGCCGGGGCGCGAATTGATAATTTTCCTGCCACTCGAAGCGCGATGTGCGCCGCGCTTGCAAGTTGAAAAATCCACCTTCGGTCGTGTCGGGAAGGAGCCGGTAAGGATCATCACTTTGAGCCGTAATATCGGCGTCGTAAGTTTTGTAACTGAACTGGGAAGTGAGCAGGCTGGTCGGACCGGTGAGATAACGATGTTGCACGTAAATCTGATAGCCACGCTGATGGAAATCGGGCGTAGCCGGCTGAGGCGTGAAGGTGTTGAGTCCGACGTAATTCAGTCTTTGCGGATAGAGTGCGAAGGAGACCGTTGCTGTTTGTTTTGGATCAAGGATGAAATCGAACTGTGTGTAGGAATCAAAACTCTCGAGTTTGTTGTCCCGCTGGAACGGAGGAAGGCTGTTCACGGGCGTACGCACGTAGCGATACTCAAAGGACTGGGTAACTGCGATACGGTCGCGGACGATAGGAAACGTAAGGGTTAGCCGCGGTGTGGCTGCCGAAAGGCCGCTGATGGTACCGTCCCGATCGCGTAGGCGCGGAAAGAAATTCTGGAACGAATAATGAAAATCCTCGTAGTCGCTGGTTTTCGTGGAAACTGAAGAAACTGCTCCGGTCAGTTTTCCATACTCTGGGTCATAGGGGTTGGAAATGACCTGCACGGAGGAGACGACATCGATCGGAAGGTTAATCGCCGGGCTGCCGGTAACCGGATCGGTCACGTTTGCGCTGTTCACCAGCGCACCACTTTGTGTGCTTCGCGCACCTTTCAGGTTGATGTGTCCGTCCGGTCCGCGAACGACCCCAGGAACCATCGGTAGGGCGCTTTCAAAGCGCTCGTTCACATTGGGAGCATCGCGGAGTGTTTGCTCGGAAATCGTCTCGGAGGAGGCTGACATCTTACCGTCATTTGCACTCGCCGTTACTGTCACCGTGCTCTGCACTTCGGTGGGCTTTAGTTCGAGATCTGCGTTTGTAATTTTGTCGGGTTCGACAACTATGCTTCGTTCAGCGCGAAGCCCGGAAGCGATCGCCTCGATCCGATATGTGCCCGGAGGTAAACCCTCAAATGCATATCGCCCTTCCTGATCCGCCTCAGTCTGTTGCTTCAGTTGTCCTATCAGAACAATAGTTCCTCCAGCAACATAAGTTGTGCCGTCCGAGTCGAGAAGACGGAGTATTCCTCGTACGGAGCCGGTCGATGAGTCGGTCTGCGCGCTTGCGACGAGCGTTCGCATGCAGAACAGCGCCATCAGTAAAAACCGAAGCTTCTTGGGGCCGCAGGCTCGCGCACGCCATCGAAGGAGCCGTCGTGCTCGGAAGGGCGACCGAGGAACTCTAGATTTGATTAACGCCTGCATCGACTGTCGGCACGAGACATCGTGCCGGTCAGGCAACTGCACCTCCACTTCCAAGGGAAAGAAACCCGCCCAGATGGGTTTTTGTCTTTTGCTATCAACCACCAGGAGGGAATCGGCGTGCCTTTCGTGAGTCAACCAACGACGGGATCCTGATGGCAGGTGGTAAGCGCCTAACTCTTTTTGTTAATGGGCTGACGCGGAAGGTGAGACAGCGAGCCGCGAAAACTCACGCCCCTCCCGCCATGCCCATGAATGCTTTGTCCGTTCTATCACTTTGCCGTGAGATGAACTCTCGTTCTGCAACGGCACACAAAATGCCCTCGATCCTGTCCAGGAGTGAGGCACATGGCGGCGCGTCAACTACTGGTAACGGGCTAACCTCCCAAGTCGATTTTGGCCCACGGAACCTTTCGGTTTGGGACTTGACACTTTCGTCTTGGAAGAAGTGAACTGGTGGAATGAAACGTCCCAGTCCACTAGTTTACTTTTCGTGCAGAGGTATATTCGTGCTGCCTTCCGATACAGTGCCTAAACAGAGGAAGATTACTGGCCTCCTGCAAACGAATTGAGGGAGGGTTTTGTGGGGACCTCGCTGTCGGCAGAACCGTTGCTCTCCCTAGCAGTCACCGTTACGTCCGAGCAGCGCGTCGAGCGTGTCTTGAAGAGTATTGTTGAGGGATTGGCAGCTCAGCCGGGGGTGGCGTTGGCTCGCATTTGGCTGCTGCCATCCGCCAAACTCCTTAGCATTTGCCACGTTGTGTCGGTTTCCCCAGATTGTCTTTGCCTCGTCGCAAGCGCGGGAACGCCCATCAATTCACCAGGGGAAGATTGGCGCTTCCTGCAGGGGCAATTTGCAAAAGTGCCTTTCAACGTCGGAAAAGTTGGTCAAGTGGCTGCAAGCCGACATCCGATCCTGGTCGAAGACGCCGCGGTTAAAAACGACTGGATTGTGCGACCAGATTGGGCGAGACGTGAGGAGATTAGCAGTTTTGCAGGTCATCCCCTCATCTTTCGAGACAAACTGCTCGGGGTAATAGCTGTATTCAGCCGCCACCCTCTCGGCCAACGAGAGTTCACTTGGTTAGGTTTGTTTGCGAATCAAGCCGCGGTGGCTATCGCCAACGCTTGTACGGAAGAGGCTCTGCGGTCGAGCGAGCGCAATCTTGCCGCCATCGTCAATACGATCCCCACGGCGGCATGGACTACTCGTCCGGATGGCTACTGCGACTTCATCAACCAGGTGTGGCTCGATTACACGGGCATAAATGCGGAAAAAGCGCAGGGCTGGGGGTGGGCGGAGGCGATTCACCCGGACGACCGTACGAAACTTGTCGAGGAGTGGCAATCGTGTCTGGCTTCGGGCACCCCAGTTGACACGGAAGCGCGGCTTCGCCGTTTCGACAGTTCCTACCGATGGTTCCTGATTCGCGGCAATCCGCTGAGGGATGAAGCGGGCAACATCCTCAAATGGCATGGAACCTGTGTAGACATCGAGGATCGCAAGCGGGGAGAGGAGGCCCTACGTACGCGGGAACTGTCCTGGCGGCAGATAGTCGACAACATTCCCGGGCTCGTGGCTACGCAGGGTGCGATGGGTGAAGTGGAGTTTCTTAACCGACAAACTCTTGAGTATTTCGGTAAAACAACTGAGGAGCTAAAAAACTGGGCCCTGATCGATGCCGTTCATTCTGACGACCTTCCTAGCGTAATCGAAGCGCGCAAGAAGTCGATCGAAGCGGGACAGATCTACGAGGTTGAGTATCGTTGTCGCCGTGCTGATGGCGTCTACCGATGGTTCCAAGTTCGTGGCCTCCCAGTGCGAGATGCAGAAAACAAGGTGACCGCGTGGTATCTCCTCCTTACGGACATCGATGATCGCAAAA